>JFJP01020355.1_pt1 | contig 35610 bp, 37 predicted proteins | sample 431651 | NCBI WGS metagenome assembly JFJP01 (sample SAMN02602958, study PRJNA72255) | Microbial mat metagenome, whole genome shotgun sequencing project. | biome: fresh water; feature: sink hole; material: water; isolation source: purple microbial (photo- and chemosynthetic) mats found in... | reverse complement strand
GCTGCGCCCCCGCACCCCCGAGTCCTCAAGGGCAGCGACTTTGCCGACTTTGACTTGGCAGGTCAAAGTCGCTGCCCTCAAGGACTCTAGGTGACTCGGACATGCCGACCGCCGCGGCATGATGGACACCTGCCGACCTACGACGGCATCCACACCATCGGGCGGACCAAGGAGAATGAGTGAACGGGACAGATGTCCTCATTGGGGAACCGTGCCTCTGGACGGGAAAAACTGCCTGCTCCATGAAAGACAAAACCCTCGGTCTTGGGACCACACGAGGCGTCGAAGATATGATCGATATGCTTCCAGCGGTAGACAGCGCGGCCGGCGGCGTCGCGGGCAAACTCCTGCATCTCGTCGTGGAACAGGGCATGGAAGCGGATAGCGTCGAAGCCGATGTCGCGCTGGAGGGTGGCTAGGTGGTCGAGAACATTCTGACGCAGCAGTTCATAGGCCCGGCCGACGGTGATCAGGCGCTTCCACGGATGGCTCAGGGTGCGGCGGCTGGATCGGGGGTGACGGTGATCATGGCAGGATCTTTCCTCAGATCTGTGCTGCTGCCACCAGGGCCTGGACATTGGCATCCGGTGCCTCGGCGGGGATGGCGCAGCCGGGGCCAAGAATCAGGCGCGTGTTGCCGGCGAAGGCCGCGCGCACGGCGAGGGCGGCGCGGGTGACCCCCTCCGCCGTGCCGAGGGTCATGACGCCGCTGGGATCAACGGTGCCACACACGGCGACCTTGCCAGCGCAGGCGGCAGCGACCTTGGCCAGGTCGGTGCGGTAGTCGAGTTCCAGGGCGGTGGCGCCGACGCCCGCCAGATCGTCGATGATCGGGCCGGCATTGCCGCACACATGCAGGGTCCACGGCTTGCCCAGGGCGCGGGTGTGATCGGCCAAGCGGCGCTGCCACGGCAGGGCCAGGCGGCGGTACAGACGGGGGGAGATGAGGGACGGGCCGGAACTGCTGTCACCGTTGGATAGGCCATCGCAGCCGGTCTCGGCCAGCAGTTCGAGGAAGCGGAGGCTGGCGGTGGCACACCACGACAGCAGGGCGTTCACGGCCTCCTGCCGATCAGGATCGACGCTGGCTTCCAGGAAGGCCGCCGATTCGCACACCTCGGCGGCGAGGCTGAAGGGCCCCTGATCACCGTTGCCGCGAACCCAGGCGCGATCGCCACAGGACCGAACCACAGCGCGCACCGCCGCCAGCCAGGCACGCACCCGGGGATGGTCGTCGATGACCGGCGGAGCCAGGCCCAGAACCTCTTCCGGTTGGTGGAAACGCGGCGTCAGGACGCGCCCTGGCAGGTCCTCGGGCAGATCGATCTGGGCACCGCAGGCTCCGGCGAGGGTCGCCGTGTCCAGGTCCACCAGCACGGCGTCATGGCCGAAATCGTCGAGGGACTTGCGGTGGGCCGTGGCGCAGGCCTCGGGATCGCTGCGGTAGGCCGCCTGGGTGATGCCAGCCCGGCGGGCGGCATGCAGGAAGTTATGGAGGATCACCGGCGTGCGGTCCACGGGCTGACCGGCGAGGGCGGCGGCGATGCGTTCACGGGAGTTCATGCGTGAGGTCCTGGTGGGTTCAGCCGGTCGGCGGCTTCGGGGCATCGCCGTGGGTGGTGGCATAGGCGGCGGCACGCTGCGCCCGTTTGGTCTTCTGGCGGTCCAGCCACGGCTGCACTTTGGGCACCACCCGCTTCGCCGGTTGGAGACCGGCCATGAGGATCAGAGCCCGCCGCGGCACCGCCGCACGGTTGGGACCGGTGTAGTGCAAGGATCGCGCATGGTGGATGGTGCAGCCGCCGGCTTTCAGGGGCACACAGACGGGAGCCATCTCCGCAGGCAGGGGACAGTCCAGTTCCAGGCCATGGACCCGGTCGTCATTGCCAATAGGCCGATGTGGCAGGATCTCGCCCCAGTGGCTGCGCGGGATGAAGGACATGCATCCCGAGTGCGCGTCCACATCCTGGAGAGGGATCCAGATGCTCAGGCCCTGGTAGTCGTACCCACCACCCCAGTACGGCTCATCCTGGTGCCAGGGAGTCTCCTGGGGACTGCCGGCCGGCTTGCAGATGGCATGTGCACCGAAGCTGTGGGGCGCCTGTCCGAACAGGGCCTCCGCGATGCGGACCGCATTGCGCCACAGACGGGTCTCCGCCAATTCAGGGGCGTAGCGCTGAGGATTGAGGATCTGGGGCATCCGCGCCCGGGTCGGATCGGCATCATCGCCGGCAAGATCGAACTGGTCGCCGGTGTCGCGCCCGGCCCGACGCGCAAAAAGGTCGTCGTAGACCACGCGCAGACGAGCGAGTTCCTCCTCATCGCTGATGGCGGGAAGGGACAACCATCCCTCAAGGAAGTAACTGCGGATCTGGTCGGGGGTGAGGATGGGGTCCATGAACCCATGATGCAGGACCGCGCAGACTTGCGTCTCGATCCATAGCAGGAGATTTCCGTACATGTCGATCCATGAACGCGAGGAATGGTTCGACGCCCTGCCCGAGATGCCCCATGCCGGCTGGACCGCGCCCAACCGCGGTGACCGCTTCCCCCTGGCCGCCCACACCCACCTCGGTGCCTGGGAACTGTGCCTGCTGGTGCGGGGCACGGTGCAGTGGTGGGCCGGCGACGGCATCGTCCTGGTGCCGCCCGGCCATGCCTTCCTGACCCGGCCCGATGAGGAGCACGGCGGCGTCAACGACCAGTTGCAACGCTGCGATCTGTACTGGGTCCAGGTGCGTACCGGCCGCCTACCCGGCACCGGTCAGAACGGCGCCCGCCTGCTGGCGGAACTGCCGCGCCTACCGCGCACCTTTCCCGCCCCGACCCTGGCGCCGCGCTGTGCCGATCTGCTGGACGCCCTGCGCAGCACCGGCCCACACCGCACCCTGGCGGCCCGTGCCGCCCTACACGGTCTGCTGGTGGCTGCGGTGGAGGCGGCCCGTGCCGCTCCGGCCGGACCCTCGCCCGAGATCGCCCGCGCCTGCGCCGCCGGCCGCATCCATCTGGCGGAGGGCATCAGCATTCCCGGCCTGGCGCGGGCGGCAGGCCTCAGCCCCAGCCGCTTCCATGCCCGCTTCCTGGCCGAGGTTGGCGCCAGCCCCGCCGACTGGCTGCGCCGCGAGCGCATCGCACGCGCCCAGCGCCTGCTGGAGGCTGGGCGCAGCGTGACCTCCGTGGCCAATGATCTGGGCTTTCCCAGCTCGCAGCATTTCGCCACGGTGTTCCGTCGTTACACCGGCGTGTCCCCCAGCGCGTGGGCGTGAATCCTCAACCGACGCCCACAATGCTGCTGAACGCCCCGTATATCACAATCGTGGGTCCGCAAATGAGGGCAGGTCCGGCCCACGGGCCGCTTCGCTGCGTACACCTGCCCTCATTTAGCGTACCGACAGGAGGACATCATCCGGTTGCAGGCCTGCGATGTGGACACCACTGTCGAACGTCGCGGCAGCCCCTACGCCCTGGTGTACACCAAGACCCAGGCCTCGTACGAGCACGCCTTGGCCCGTCACCGCCATGCGCTGGCGCAGCATGCACGCTTGGGGGCGGAGCGAGCGTAGCGCGCCATGGCTGACGAGTGTTCCTATTTCTGAACGGCTGACGCAGGTGCTGCACGTGCTGCACGGACTCATGCCCAGAGGTTTCTCATCGGCACGGCAGTGATCTGTCCGTCTATCGGCACTACGGTATCCCCGGCATAGAGCACCACCCCGCGGCGGAAGCGCTTGCCAGCGGCCTCGCGCAGTATCTTGAGACCTTTGGCATCACTGCCCGCGAGCGTGGAGGACAACTTCACCTCGACCCCGGCGATGGTGCCATCGGCGGCTTCCAGGACGAAGTCAACCTCCTCGCCGACATGGGTTCTGAAGTGGTGCAGGGTCAGGGCCTGATCGTGCCAGCCGATCTGCTTGAGGATCTCATTGCCGACGAAGGTCTCAACCAGGGCTCCGGTCTCTTGCCCGCCCTGACCCGTCGCCGGGTCGCTGACCGTGATCCCGAGGAGATGCGCTGCCAAGCCCGTATCTGTGATCAGGGCCTTGGGCGCCTTCACGAGGCGCTTCGGGATGTTGATCGACCATGCCGGCAGTTCATGGACCAGGAAAGTTGCAGTCAGCAGGCCGACATGCCGCCGGAGCGTGGTCACGGGTATGGCGAGATCCCTGGCGACGTCCGCGTAGTTCAGCAAGTTCGCAGTGCGCGATGCCAGCGCCTTGAGTACGCGTGGCAGTTCGGTCAGCGCGTCTATGCCCGTCAGATCGCGCATGTCACGACTGAGGATGGTGGTGAGGTAGGAGGCGAACCACGCGGCGCGCCGCTTTCCGGCCTGACGGGTCTGCACTTCGGGATAACCACCGCTGGCAACACGATGCAGGAGGTCTGCCCGATCAGTCGGCAGTGACTTCCAGCCGGGATCGCGGACCGCGAACAAGTTTACGAGGAAGTGCTCGGAGGTACCACCCAGTTCGCCTTGCGACAGCGGCCGAAGGGTGATCACCTCCATGCGCCCTGCCAAGGTGTCCGCCAATCGCGGCAGCAGCAGGACGTTCGCCGATCCGGTGAGCAGGAAGCGGCCGGGCTGGCGGTCCCGGTCTACTGCAGCCTTGATGGGCAGCAGCACTTCGGGAACGCGCTGGATCTCGTCGATGACCACCGATCCCGACAGCCCGGCGATGAAGCCCTGGGGGTCGCTGCGCGCGGCACTGAGCGTGGTCAGATCGTCAAAGGTCAACTCGTGTGCAGGATTCCGCTTGGCGGAGAGGTGCTGGACGAGGGTGCTCTTTCCCGTCTGGCGGGCTCCGGTAAGCAGCACGACCGGGGTGTCCCCCAGGGCGGCGGCCACCTCGGGCATGAGGAAGCGCTTGTACATGGGTGATATTCGACCGTTTAGTGGACGAATTTCAACCACAATCAGAGGACGATTAACGGTCCCCGCTGCAGGCTTTCTGCCGGCGGGCCACTTGTGATGCTGGCAGGCGCGACTTTTGGCGCGCCTGCGTCATCCCCGAGGCACGCAGGGTAATCTTCCCGGCGTGGTAATCCTTGATGGATGCGACACCATCGCGGAGGTCGGTCATGATGCGCATCATGCCGTGACCTTGGGTGCCGCCGACCGGGCGCGTGACGACCGCGAGGCTCGCTTGCGGGATGCCTTGATGAGGATGTCACCGGGGATGCCCAACTTGCCATGCAAAGTGCGAATCAGCGAGTGCTGCATCTGCTGCACGATCTGCAGGCTAGCCGCGTTGCCGTGATCCAGCAGGTGCCCTGGTCCGGCTTTGATGTTCTGATCGGACGCGATGTCCTGAGCAAGCTACGCGTCGTCTTCTATGGGCTGGAGCAGCGACTGGTGATCACCGGCTGACATGCCCTGAGCGCCCTCGTCACGGCGCGATCAGCCGGTTGGCGAGTTCGAGGTCGAAATACTCGGGGTCGTAGGGCCGGTCACGCGGCTGCATGGACCAGCCGACCATGTGCTCGTGCTCCTCATCGGTTGGGTCGGCCAGAACGCGCAGCAGTTCCTCATAGCCCGAGGTGCTGCCAGCATCCTCCGGCGGACATGCTCGGGCGCCGGCCACGCAGCGGGACTTCACGGGATAGCGCTCGCCTGGGGCAGGTTCACGGATCGCGTCGCAGACGATCACATGATGCCACGAATCCCCAAAGTCGTACTCGTAGCCAAAGGCATCACCAGGCGCGGCCAGCAGATCCCCCAGCCTGATCCGGCGCGAGTCGCCGACATCGGCGCACCACTCCTCCTGGGCGAGACCGAACTTGGGATCGGTGAAACGGCCGAGCGGGGTATGGTACATGTGCAGGTGGCAGTTCTTCCAGCCCATCCCGTACTGGATGACGCCATGCAACTTGGCCAGGGTGATGTCGGCGACCTCGACCTACCGCCAGATCTCGGGCGAGATCTCCTTCAGGCTGATCCGCAGCTGGTAGACCTTGCCATTGGGCTTCGAGATGCGCGACCGCTTCGCTCGCACGGTCACGGAGACCTCGCGGTCGGGCTCAGACCCCCACGGAGTGTAGTCGTCTCCTTCCGGTTCCTCTTGATCCGCAGCCGCAGCCTGGCACCGGTAGTCTATCTCCTCCTGCATGACCTTGCATCCCTTGGGGATGTAGGCGATCAGCTTGGCGACATCTCGCTTACCCCAAACGCCTTCGCTCTGCCCCCACTGAAAGAAGGCCAACAGAACAGGTTGGACTGCACGGAAGAACGGCTTGCTGGCGATGACCTTGTGCGGCAGCACATGATTAAAGACCTCAGCAAGACCAGTTTTTGACCACAACTCGACCGTTTCCAGGGTGTAGCCATAGGCACCGTTGGCGGTGATCTGGAGAATCGAACGGGCATGCGGCCGATGAGCCTTGGCCAGAGCATCGTGCTCGGCACTGGTGATGAACCTGTCGACCAACCGGTCGATGGTCCAGTTCACGGATTTTGCGGTCTCGTCGCTGTATTCCGTCTCTTTACCCATCTTGGCGGCCTCCTGTGCACCAGCGTCGGTAGGCGGCGATCCACTCGTGCCCCTGCGGGGGCGGCGTGGGCAGCGGCAGGTTGAGCAGCGAGATGTGCTGGGTGGCACGACCGGCCTTGCAGACCGCGACCACGGAGCCATCAGCGCTGTCGGTGAACCCAGTGACCATGACGGTGTGGCCCAGGACGACGGTGGAGAACGGCACCCGGACCTGCTCGTCCAGGTAGCCCAGGAAACCCATGGCTTGCTCCTCGTAATCGTGCGCGTCCACAACAGCTTGGTCGATCAGGGCGTCCAGGAGGACGAGATCCGCCGCAGGCGCCAGTCGCCGACGGGTGGCGACGACGCGCTTGCCGGCCGGCTTGGTCAGAAAGCGGTGCAGAGCACGGCAGGTGGCGTCGAAAGGACGCTGCTCCCTCTCGTCCATGCAATGCAGTAGTGGGCCGCCTTCCTCGTCGACGATCTTTGTGAGGGGCGGCACCGTACCCGGCGGCGTCTCGAAGTGCCGTTGACGAATGACCTCGCCGCCCAACTGGGCGAGGTTGTTGATGTACCGGCGCAGCGTGGTGGTTGCGACGCCGGCCTCGTACAGGTGGCGCACAAAGGGAATCATGCCCGCCACGAGCCGAGCCCCGATCTCGCGGTCGCCGTCGATCTCCCATGCCTTCGGCCACCGTTGCATGTCTGCCAGCGTGCGTTCCAGGGTCGGTGGCTTGCCTGCCATGGTTCTATCCTTCCATCTCGCCGCCGGATGACGGCGCGGGCAGACCGGCCACGACTTCGGCGTCGGAGCGGTCGGGGTTGATGCAGTCGGCGATGATGTGGTCGGCCAGTTCGCCGAGGTACTCGGTCAGCACCTTGTTCATTTCCAGGTACTCTGGCCACAGGTCGGTGTTCACCGCGATCCTGCCGATCATCAGACACACCGAGGTCCGGCGCATGCGCGGATGGCGGTAGGGCCTGAGGCCCTTCGAGCGGGCGAGGGCCAGGAACAACCGCAGCGACCAGGGGTTGGTCAGCGAGAAGCGGAACTCGATCGGCGGATCGGCGGCGACCTGTGGCTGCGGGATGCCGTCGATGCGCTGCTGCACCCGATTCAGCGCCGCCTGTGCAGCCTGCCGCTCGCCGGGCGTGGTCGCCCCGGCAAACAACGCCTTGATCTTGGCCAGCTTCTCGCGGATCTGGTCGTCGTCGGGCATGCTCAGAGTCCCTTGCCGCAGCAGTGCTTGTACTTCTTGCCGCTGCCGCAGGGGCACGGCGCCTTGCGGGCCGGTTCGCCTGTAAGCGAGGGAGCGGCAACACCAATAGGGGCGGAGAATCCCTCGTTCTCGCCCTGGGGATGGTCACCCCGCATCAGTGTCAGGATGAGGTTATCGTGCTCTGGAGTGCCTTGGGCAGGCCAGTTGGCTGGATCGTGCCAGGCTGGGGGTAAACAATGGCGAGCGGCCTCGGCAAGCGTGATCCGGGGACCGACGATGGCAGGCCCCGAGGTAACCCACAGATCGCCGATCGGCACCAGTCGTACGGCAGCATACTCGCCCGCCTTCATTTCACTGGCCAGCCCTTCGTCCCAGACCCGCAGGACGGTCCCGTCGAGGGTATCTCGCAAGTCCCCACCCTCATGGGAGTGCATGCAAACGACTTCGTAGATCGACCAGCGGTAGCGCAGACAACCCTCCAGTATTGGACGGTCGAGGGCCGAGGCATCCGCCGGCAGATTGCGCAGCATCCGGGCGATGCCGGTCTCACCACGGCGCCGGTAATGGAATGCTGCTGCCTCGTACACACGGACGAGGACCAGTTCGTCGTCAGGGCCAATACGATGCCGCAGCCCGAGCTTCTTGGCCGTCGCCACGACTTCTTCAGGCAGGAGAGAGGCTGCACAGTCGGACATGAGTTGACTCATCCGCTCGCGTACCGCGAGGTAGCGCTGGAGTCCGGCCGATGGCTTTGATGTAAACGGATTCAACCAACTCATGGATGACCTTCTCGGAGTGATGCGATACTCAGGCTAGGACACGGCAACAGGTGATCAAAATGGCAGCGCCTCGTCCTGGTCGACGTGGCCGAACCCGGATTCCAGACGACGCAGGATGGGGCGTAGAGCCCGACGCAGGCGCGTCCGCTCAGAGCTGGCTGGCAGACCGTCGATCTCCGTCGTGATATGCCGGATCGCAGCCAGGGCGGCGAATGGCGACTGCCGTTCCAGTGCGCGCATGTCCGTGAGCAGGTGATCGCCATAGGCGACGGATACGGGCTGGCCCTTCTGGGCTGTCTCGACCAGCAGCATAGCCAGCGCCACGACGCGGCGGTCGGTGGGATACTCGTCGCTCCAACTGTCGAGCATCATGGAGAGGATGCGGCTCGCACCTGCATGGTCGTGCCGCTGCCTGGCTGCGGATACCTGGATGAATACCTGAGCGAGATCACACTTCTTGATCATCGATGGCTCATATATCGACATCTGTTCCAGAAGATCCAGGACACGTCTATCGAGTGGATTCGCCGGCACTTTACCGAAAAGCCTGGAGACGAGAACGTCTATGGGCACGGCGGTTGCATCCCGTGCAATCGGCTCGAAGCAGAGCTCCACCACCGACTGCGCATGTCGTAGCAGCCTCGACCTGCGGCTTTGCACGAGTTGCTTGCCATAGCTGCGCAACAGCATGTCGAGCACCGTGCAGTGCAGTCGTTCCGAGGACTCACCCCGGGGAGTGGTAAAATGCCACTCACCCAGGACCAAGCGCCGGACCCCATCCACGCCTGGCGTGGTCACAACCGCACTCAACTCACAGCTCCAATATGACTGGGGATCTGGCGAGCTATGCGCAGGATCCATCGCCTATTCCCGCATCGCTTTGATGGTAGCCACGGCATGTCGGAGGTCGGTCATGTGGCGCTTCGTGAAGATGTTCAGGCCATGGCCTTCGGCACCGCCGACCGGGCGCGGGACGGTCGCGAGGGTCGCTTGCGGGACGCCTTGATCAGAATGTCGCCGGAGATGCCCAACTTCCTGTGCAGAACGCGGATCATGGTGATGCTGAGTGGTCGACGGCCGGCCAGGACCTCAGATACGCGGCCGGTCGAGGCACCGAGCAGGTCGCACAATCCCCGCCGATTGATCCCCTCCTGTTCCATGCGGAACAGCAGGGCGTCGATGGGGTCGGGGTCCGGGATCGGGAAGTGGGTCTGCTCGTAGTCCTGAATCAGGCGGGCCTGGGCAGAGACCTCGTCGTCATGGCCCCCGGCCTCCATCTGGGCACGGAGGTGCGCTTTGGCGGCAATGTAGTCGACCTTGGTCTTCACGAGGATGACGCTGACGGTGGTCATGGCTCAGATCCTTGCCGCATCGACGCGGTCGTATTCTTTGTGGTCACCAGCAAAACGGACATCGAGCACTCCGGCGGTGTACTGGGCGACAACGATGATCCGGTACTCATTGCCCCCGATGTCAAAGATCACCCTGTTGCCAGGCAGGATGTCGGCGCTGCGGAACCGCATCTTGATGTCATTGGGGGTTCTCCAAGCGGCCGCCTTGGCTTCGGCGTGCCAGGCCGCGATCCGTTTGCGGGATCTGGCATGGCGCTCCATGCAGGCGACCAGGATGTCGGCTCCGATGACGATCACGACAGAGGTAGCCTATGTCTCCCAAAATGGGAGCAAGTGCCAGCCACGACCGATGACTAGAGGCGGATTGCACGACGGCGAAATCGGCAACCCTGCGCCGCCCCATGTCCAGTTCGCCCACCCTGGTCGAGGCCCAATCGCTCCCCCTCCGCCTCCGCGTCGGCTTGTGGATGCTCTGCGGGGCCGCCCTTGGCCTGCCGGTCGATGATCTCGTCACGGCTGTCGACCAGCAACTCACGGCGGCGAAGCGCAGCCTGCATGGCCGTCGGTTGCACATGACGGCCAGCGAGCGCGTCGCCCATGCGACTACGATGCAGCGGCTGATCGGGCCGTTCCGTGAACTCTTCTCCTGGATCGTCTCGCCGGATGCGCTGATCCGCTGGCTGAAGCGGCTTCAGCAGCGGAAGGCCAACGGCGACGGGAATACCGAGCAGAAGAAACCCGGCCGGCCCTGGATCGGACAGGAGAAGGTCGATGCCATCATGAGGATCTACGACAGCGGCCCCACCGGTCTCTCGCGCATCGTCGGGGAGATGGGCAAGTGCGGACTGGACGTCGCCGAGAGTTCGGTCCGCCGCGTCCTGAACCAGCATGGCAGGCAGCAGACCGACACGAACCCTGGGCGCAGTTCTGGACCCGGCATGCCCACAGCACCGTCGGCGCCGACTTCATCCAGATGCCCATCGGCCTGCTCGGGAAGGTCGTCAATGCCTTCGTCTTCGTCGCCATTGAGCACGACACCCGCCTCGTCCATCTCCTCGGCATCACCATCCACCCCACCGATGTCTGGATCGCCCAGTGCCTGCGCAACGCCACGATGAGCGGCGAGACATTGGCTGGGCGGAAGCACTGGATCCTCGACAACGACAGCAAGTACGGTGTCCGCACCACCGCCGTGCTCGGATCCAAGCTGCTGCAGACCTCGATCCGCGCCCCCGACATGAACGCCTATTGCGAGCGGTTCGTCCGCTCGATCTCGGAGGAGTGCCTGGATCACATCGTCTTCATGTCAGAAGAGCACCTGCGCGAATATGTGGTCGGGTATCTCGCCCATTACAACAAGCAGCGTCCCCATCAGGGCCTCGACAATGTCCCCATCGGACCCTGGCAGGTCGGCAGCGGTGAGATCGTCTGCGACGAGTCGCTGCACGGACTGCTGAAGTCGTTCCGCCGAGCGGCTTGAACCGGTCAGTCGCTGATCTCCAGCATCGGCCCGACGACCCGATGCCGGAGTTTTGTTGGCCTGTTATCCGAAATCGGCCATAGTATCGGGTTGCGACCCGATGACTGATGGAGGATTCCCGTCGTTCTACGCTTATCGGATGTCAATCGGACGACTGGTGTTTACCGATCAGTCGTCACTTCGGGGTTTTGGGACCATACGCGAGGCGACGTATGTAAGTCTTTTATTAGTAAACGCTTATGACGTAAGTCGATGATGGTCAAAATGCCCGGCGAGTGGACAGGAGATGCCAGGAGCAGACAGGAGGTGACGCGAGTGCTGCATCTGCTGCACGAACTGCAGACGAGTGGACAGGAGATGCCAGGAGCAGACAGGAGGTGACGCGAGTGCTGCATCTGCTGCACGAACTGCAGACTAGCCAAGCTGCCCCAGGGCCTCGCGGCCGATGGCCTCGGGGATGGCGTGGGTGGCGATCAACTCCTCGATCTCGGCGCGGGCCGCATCCACGGTCAGGCGGCCCTTGGCCACAAGACGGCGGATCTCCGCGACCTTGCCGCGAGCCTCGCCTTCAGTCTTGATGTCATCCAGCATGTTGCCCATCGTAGGTTCCTCCCGGAGTCGGCGGCGGAAACGGGGTTCGTCGCTGTCCTGCATCCTGGCGAGCTTCTGCGCCAAGGGAAGGAAGCGTCGCAGGTCATCCAACGGCCCAGGAGCCGCCTGCATGGCCATCATCACGGCCAGGGCGGCCTCTACGGCGTCCTGGATTACCAGAGCCTGCAGCATCGCCGCCACCCGATTCTGGAGCGAACGTAGGCGGGGTAGGTCGGCTGGGCCGATGCGCGTCACCTGTACACGGAAATCTAGGACCGGTCGTCCCAGCGGGGTGTTCACCAACCGATCCGGTACAACCCGCACCGATGGATCCGTCACCAGCACGACTGGGATGACCTCGGCGGCGGAGTGCTTCAGCCGCAGGGCTGTGTAGTACCACAGCACGCGGGTCAGGTCGACCTTGCGGGCCTCGGACCAGTGCTCGACCAGCAGAATCATGGCCTGGGAGCCGTCCCTCCAGGTGCAGAGCAACGCCACGTCGAGGAACCGGCTGGGTTCACCGAGGTCCGGCAGCGGCTGCTCTTGCTGGATCGCCTCGACACTGACCGGCCTCCCACGCTGAGCGAGCAACTCGGGGACGAAGACCTCGACGGTCTCGAACGGGTACGAGGTGAAAAGCGCCTTGAGCCCGCGATCCTCGGAGACGTCGCCAGCTTCAGCCATGATCACGACCGTGCGGATCGGGTCGTTGCTGGCAAGTCACGGCACCGTTGCCGTCAGGGAGTGCCTGACCATTCTGCCGCGCCCCATGTCCGACCCACCGAACCTGGCCAAAGCCCGATCCCTCCCCCTCCGCATCCGCGTGCCGTCAGAACAGGCGAGGTCGTCTGCGATGAGTCGCTGCACGGACTGCTGACGTCGTTCCGGCGCGCAGCGTGAGCAAGCGCGACCCAAACAACACGCCGCATCGGCCCGACGACCCGATTCCGGAGCTTTGTTGGCCTGTTATCCGAAATGGGCCATCGTATCGGGTTGCGACCCGGTTGCGATGGACGATGCCGGATGTTCCACACCTATCGGTAGTCAATCGAACGACTGGAATTCACCGGTCAGGCATCACTTAGGGGTTTTTGTACCATACGAGCCTCACACCTAAGTGCTCATCGGGTCGCCAGGAATCCCCAGTAGTAGGCCGCGATCACCTGGGTCTGGTCAAAGCAGTTCTCATTCATCGTCGGGTAGACGGCGAAGTCGATGTACGCTTCGGTGCTCGGCCAGGTGTAGAAGTCCGGAAACATCTTTGGGCTCTGATGGTTCAGGAACCACTGCTGGACCCAGGCGCTCGTGCGACGCGAGGTGGCGTGGGTTTCATCGGCAGGTCCATACGGGATGTGTCCAACCGGTTGCGGCCACTGTCCGGTCCACTTGGCGTCAAGACGGAACGGATAGACCGTGGGACGGTGCCCCAATCCCGAACAGTACACTAGGTTGTCGGCGTTGACGCCCAGGGTCGCCTGACTCGCCTGCACCACAGCTATGAGATGCGCGGGATCGCGGGTCAACGCGTAGGCCCGGACCAGATTGACGCCGCCCGCCCCCGGCGTGCTAAAGAAGGTCAGCGGCCCGAGGATCGGCACATCGGTGCGCCGACCGTTGATGATCTCGAAACCGTTTTTGCGGCTGAAAGCGATGGCGTGATCGGCATAGGCGCGGAACAACGACACCGCTGCTGCCTGCAGCGTGGCGTCGGCCATGGCCGGTGGCAGCCGGGCGTAGGCATAGGTCGCCTCGGGCTGCTCGAGGTAGCGGACTGCTCCATCAGCCGGCGTCGTGTCAGCCAGCTCGGTGCTCTGCTTGAATGCCTCGTGGAAGCCCTGTTCATTGCTCGCGTGGTAAAGCGCTACCGCCGCAGTGGCGCGTGACTGCCGGTGCTCAGCGGCAAACGGCGGCCATCCTTTGCGCTGCATCTGCCTAGCGAACACAGGATTGTCCGAGGCGTTATGCGCCTCACACCAGAGCCATGCCCTGCGTGCCGACTCAAGCAGCGTTGAGGCCCGCCCGGTGTCGAAGGGCTTGAGCAACCGCGCCGCCATTGCTGCGCTGGCGGCGAAGCGGTAGGTCGTCACATGATCGACGGCATAGACGCCGACGGTCTTGATCATGTCGCTGGTCCACCCCTCGTAGTGCAGACAGGCGCCGTAGCCGCCACGCACCCCACCTTCGGGCGTCTGCAAGCGCTCGAAGCACGGCAACTGCCAGAGCGCTTCATCGAGCAGGTCGGGGAGGGCATTGGCGGCCTCTACCGCAGGCAAGGACAGCTTGATGCTGTTGAAGGCGGCAGGGGCGTGCTCGTAGAGTTCGAGCAACATCAAGGTCACATTCAGATGGCGCCCGAGGGTGTCCCAATCACCAGCATCCTGGTAACCGCCCCACACCCCCTCCACCCGCTGCAGGCGCCCGGCCTTGGCCAGCTCGACCAGGTGCTTGCCGCGCACACCTTCCTGGCCCTCCTCCTGCATGAGATCCATCTGGTAGAACTGCACGCCATCATCCGGATGGAAGGTACGCGCCCGCCTGAAGTCTGTCACCGGCGGGCCGAGCTCGAGACCCTGGCGCTGGGTGAGTATGCCTTCCATAGCGATCGCGAACGGCTTGTTCCAGACCTTCGCATCAATGACGAACGGGTCGCTAACGCCCAGTCCCGGGACATGGACGCGGTATGTTCCTGGGGTTGCGAATGAGCTGAAATCCAAGGCGTGCACAGAGGTAAGGGTGAAGTCCTTCTCATAACGGACGTTCAACTGCTCCAGCGCGTCCTGAGCCTTGGTCAGCAGAGGTTTACCTGAAAAAACAGTCTTGCCGTTCGTCGCATCGATAAGCTCGAAGGTCGCTGCGGTGTGGGTGTAGCCGCCAGACTTGGGGTCACCGTCGCGAGAAGCCCCGAGCCAGGTCGAGAGGTAGGCGCGCTTGAAACCGTCGTCTGGACGGTAACCGGTCTGGATGGCGTGGATAGCATCGCTGCGCGCGGTGCGCGAGGCATGTCGATAGTTCACGCTCCGCTGCCGGGTGTTCAGCGCATGCAGTATGACCTCGTAGGTGCAGCCCTCACGCAGCGGACTGGGCAAGCGCAATGCCACCTGATGAGTGAACGGCCGTGGATTCTTGTTGGGACCATTGGGTTTGCTCTTGCGGAAAACCGCGCTCGGCTGAACTGCGACAGCAAAGGCGGGATCGTCTAACGACACGATGCGGTACGCAGCGACATCGTCCACCGTCTCCTCGTCAAGCGTCCGGCCGGCACCATCGCTCTCGATGGAGATCCTTGTCCCATCGGGGCTTAACCGTCCGATACGCGCCCGCTTACCATCCACCATGCGGTAAAGATCCTGGATGTCTGGGTCGCTCATCACCCCATCGCGAATGACCGTGTAGGTCCCCTCCGGGCCAGCCTTGGCTGGGCGCACCTCGTCGCCCGGTTGCGGCGTGTACGTCTCCAGGCGATGAGGCACATAGGTGCCGGCCTGGATGGTCAGCGACAGGGTCTCCGGCGTCACCGCGCAGACCTGGCGGACATCCGGCCCATCTTGCGGATGCTCGGCGCCATTGGCCAGCCGATCGAGACGGGCCTTGGCTGCTGCCTCGGCGGCAGCCTGCTGCCTGGCGGCATCCTGCTGGCGACGCCTGATCATCTTCTCGCGTTGGGCGATCATGGAGGCATCAGGCTCTGCCAGTTCAATCCGGTCGATGGTGACATCGATGGGATGCGCCTGCCAGTTCCCTTTGATATGCAGCCATTTGACGCGTGTCAGATCAAGGGAGATTGATTGGCCTTCACCATTCACATATGATTCCGAGATCGACCTAGCGTCGTCAGACATGAGCCGCACCAGTTGATCGCCTGGGTCCGGCAGCTTGATCGTGAAGTTCACATTCTCCGCTTCCTTGTCCTCCGGGGCGAGAGTGAGGACAAGCGCTTTGGCTTTATTGCCTTGATTGACCCGAACCCACACCACGGGTACGCGACCGGCGTGGGGAGTGAGGTCGCGATCAACGGCGAAAGCTAGACCCCCCTTCCCGTTTGGGCTGCGCAGGTGCAGCATGCCGTCAGCCGTCGTGACGACCCCGTTGTCTTTGAATCCCAGATAGGTGAATGCGGGGGGCGCGTCCAGGGCGTTGAACACCTCGTCTGCCGCGATCAGCAGCGGCGATGGCAAGAGACAGATGAGGAGACTGCTGGCGACACGACCAAGAAAAGCTGGAGATGGCATGTGGGGTGTCCCGGGGTATCTAGTAAGGTATTCCGGCGAGCACGAAGTCCATACATGGCGTTACAGGTCAAGGCATGACGCTCGACACCAAAGCTCAACCACGTTAACGCGTCCGCTCTGTACTCCGGTACGGTGAAGCGGGCTGACATGGCGTAGCGGTCCAGATCGATGGCGTACAGGATCGGCGGTGATGCACGAACTGAAAGTCGCGGTGTGGTGCTGCAGACGTCGCGCGAGCAGGCTGACCTCGAAAAGAGAGGCCAGGGACTGCCGACCACGCAGCCGCCATTGGCCGTCCTCTGCGGTGAACCAATCCAGCGTGACTGGCTGTTTCCAACTCAGATTGCCGTCGAGAGTAGTGGCTACGGGCTGCGGCATCGACTTGGGCAGGCCCGGTGGCACTTCCACGAACACTTGCAGCAGGGATCGGCCGCTCTTCAGGCGCGGCCAGTCGTCCGGCCCCCACACCACCGACTGCAGGGCGGTTTCCCGGTCGAGCAGGCAGCGTCTGTCAACCATCACGCCAGCGCATGCTGCCTGGCGGCATGCCGGTGGCCAAGCGGAACTGGCGGCTGAAGGTGGCGCGGTCGCTGTAGCCCAACCGACGGGCCACTTCCGCCACCGGCAGACTGGCAAGCAGTTGGGTCGCACGTTCGATGCGACGGCGCATATGCCAACGTCCTGGCGGCAGACCCACTTCACGGGCGAAGCGTTTGCGGAATACCTGTTCGGTGAGGCCCAACGCCCGTGCCGCCGCATCGATGGCGAAGCTCGGCTCGGGATGAGCGGCCAGCAATCGGCAGGCCCGCTCGCGGAAGGAATCATCTGCGCCTGGAGCCGGGACCAGGCGCACGCGCTCGGCAAGCACCACCAGGCGGCGTATGAGACTGGCTTCTGCCACGACCGGATCACGCAAGGCGCGATACAGGTCCCATCCTGCCGAGAGCACTGCCATGTCAGGTGAGGCCTGCGCGTGCGCCGGATCAGGCCATAATCCCAAATCAGCCAGCCGCCCACCAAGGTCGAGGTCGGTCGATACGGCCATCTCCGCGAAACCTGGGGCTGGGGAGACACGAACCTCGCGGGGCGACTGCCCGGCGAAGCGGAACCACCCGCCAGCAGACAACTCGACTGCTCCGCCAGAGGCAGGGGCGAACACCGCTGATCCAGCCAGCACCACGCTCAGTCCCCACACCGGCCACTGTCCGGAGGTGGGCTCCATCGGCGGCCGTTTGCCGATGATGGCGTCGTCTCCGCGCAATCGACGCAAGCCGTGTCCACCTTGGAAAACGACCGTTATGCGCCAGCGCTGGTCGCCGTGATCAAGGTAACGCGTCGCAGCCCGGGGGCGGCTGACAATGTCGGCGGGGATGGGGCCTTCCATGCCGGAGTGTACCAGAAAAGTCACGCGACGTCCATATCAGCCTCCTTCCGCGAGGTGGGTCGTGATAGGATGGCTGGCGTCGCCTCCTGGAGATTACGCATGTCCCGTCCATCCCGCCATGTCCTGTTCACCGATCCCAACCAGGTCGAACTCGCGCGCGAGGACCTTGATGACGCCCACCTCGAAACCGACGAGGTGCTGATCGCCACCGAGTCCTCGTTGATCAGCGCCGGCACCGAACTGGCCCGCCTGCGCGGTGAAGGCGAGGGAGCCGGCGCCTTCCCTACCCGATCGGGCTACGCCTGCATCGGCCGCATCCTCGCCGTCGGACCATCGACTACCGGGGTGAAGCGTGGCGACCGCGTCTTCTTCGCCGGCAAGCACCAGGCCATCCAGCGCTTCAAGCACAATCAGGATCACCAGTGGGGCCGCTGCTATCCGGTGCCGGACGGGATCGCCCCGGAAGATGCCGTGTTCGTGTGCCTGGCGCAGATCGCCCTGGTCGCCCCGTGGGTGGCGAAGGCCGGCCTCGGCGACACCGTGGCCGTCTTCGGTCTCGGTGTGATCGGCAATCTGTGCGCCCAGCTCTTCCGCCTGGGTGGGGCACGCGTCATCGGCCTCGATCCGGTGGCCGCCCGTTGCGCGATGGCCAAGCGGTGTGGGGTGGCGGAGACAATCTCCGCCACCGGCGCTGGACAGATCACCGCCTTGAAGGAAGCGACGGCCGGTGCCGGAGCTGCGGTGACCGTCGATGCGGTGGGGCATAGCGCCGTCACATTGGCAGCGGTAGACGGTACCCGGCTGATGGGCGAGTGCGTCCTGCTCGGCACCCCGCGCTCGCCCTTGACCGGGGACATAACCGCCCTGCTCAATCGCGTACACATGGAAGGCATCGCCCTGCGCGGGGCGCACATGTGGCGTTTCCCGGCGATGTCCGTGCGGGGTACCACGCGCACCGTGGCTGATGCCTATGCCATGATCTTCGGCGCGATCGCCGATGGCCGCCTGCAGATCGCTCCGCTACGCAGCCACCTCGTCAGACCAGAAGACGCACCGGCTGCCTATCGCCAACTGCAGGAGGCCCGAGACAGCACCTGGGGCGTGGTCATCGACTGGCGCGGCGCGACAGGCGCCTGATCCACCCGCACACACCAACCCATCACTACTTTCATCAACGAGCATCTTATGCGTCCCCCCCTCTGCCTCCTCGGTGCCGGTGCCATCGCCCGTCACCACGCCGCCGCCAACCGCACTCTGCAGGGAGGTCCTCGACCACTGCATGTCTCGGATCCGGTGCCTGCCAGCCTGGCAGCATTCGCTGCCGACCACCCCGAGGCGACCGTGCATCCTTCGGTGGAAGCGATGCTGGCGCGCCCGGCGCAGCCAGGTGAAATCGCCATCATCGCGGCACCCCCGGCTGCCCACCATGCGCTTGGCCTGGCGGCCCTGGCCAGTGGTCGGAACATCCTGGTCGAAAAGCCGATCGCTGTCACCACGGAACAAGCCGCTGAGCTGGTGACCGAAGCCGCGCGTCGTAGACTGCTGATTCACGAGTGCAGCACCCGCTATATGGGCTATCGCTCGACCACCACCGCAGCCGAACTGGTGCGTAACGGCGGCATCGGCCGCCCCTATCGCGTGCGCTGGATCCATCTCACCAATCGCGGACGGCCAGGCATCGAATACCAGCCGAAATCGCGCTGGTTCCTTGATCGCAGCGCCAGCGGCGGTGGCGTCGCCATGGATTGGACGGTGTACGACCTGGCCACGCTGTGCTCGGTCCTGGCACCGCGATCCCTGACCGTCTCGTTAGCCTGGTGCAAGAGCCCGACCACCGGCGTGACACTGCCACCCGGAACGGTTTTCGATGTCGAACATCACCTCGGCGCCGAAATCACGGCCGAGCTGGCCGACGGCAGTCTGGTGTCGGTGGCCTATGAACGCGGGAGCTGCTGCCATGGTGTGGAGCGGCAGGAAGCGGAGATCGCTGGCGAGTCCGGGGCGGTTGCCTGGCAGTGGCTGCCCTGGCCTGGTGATCACATGTGGATCGAGCATCGCTACGATGTTCGTGGCAGCCTGGTCAGCGAGCGCCGGGAATTCCCCACTGCCGCCGAACTGGAGAGCCACCATCGCCCGCTGACGGCTCTCGACGCCGTGCTGGCCGGCAGGCCGGCAGAGCCGATGAGCGGAGTCCGCGCGGCGAGCATCCTGGCCGTCGTCACAGCCATCTACACCACCGCCAAGGACGGCGTCAGCCGCCGGACGCAGCTAGCGCAGTGACGACCTCACCCGCCGTTGCCCAGATCAAGGGGAACGGCGGTCGCCGCGCTGTCTTTGAGCAGTGAAAATGCGACGGGGCCACCCGGCCAGCTCACGTCCAAAGTCACCGGTTCCAAAGGGCTGACCTTCATCCGCTGCTTTGCCCCATCCGCTGCGGTGACAATCAGCTCACCGGCGTCGAAGACCCCCAGCGAAGCGCGCAGGCGACCATCGGCCTGCGCCGGCGGCGTCACGACCACCCCCCACGAGTGGATGGATAGAGGACGGGCCGCGACCCGACAGGCCGCCATCTCCTGGCTGCTCTTGACGCTTTCCCCAGGATCCAGATCCACCACCGGGGTCATCGACTCCAACTCGACGACGCTGCGACCGGCGAGAACGGCGACAGCGACTGTGGATCCCCCCTCTGGATAGGTCATCCGTGCCCAGGCCTCCGCCTCATAGGTGAAGGTTTTGACGACGACGATACCGGCATCTGGACGCCACAGGGCGAGCCAACCACCATCGCTATCCCCTGACACCTTGCGCCCGATCCCGAGATCCCGGACCACGACCTGACGGCGGGCCACATCGCCCACCACCTGGCCGTCCGCTCTGCGGCCCTGCTGGTTCAGGTATTCGTCGCTTCCAAATCGACTTTCGCTGTGCGAACGCATTGGCCAAAAGACTTCGGCAGGAGAGGCTGCGTCGCGCACGATCACCATCTGGGCGATATCCCATAGACCCCAAAGCTGGCGATGATGGGAGAAATTGGTCAGGAAGGCCTCCACCTGCACGCGCGCCGCCCCCGGCACCAGGCGCCACCGATAGCGCAACTGCATGCCGACGCAGGCATAGAGCGCATTGTTCTCGACCGGCCCATGCGTGAAGATTGCATCGCCACCGATGGATGCGGCATACAGGCCATAGTCGATAGCTGGCGGTGGTGGCCAGGCTGGAATCGGAGCGCCCTGTACCTTCCAGAACGCTTGCGGCGACGGCATGAAGCGCATGCCGCCGAAGCTAGCGTGCTGCCAGAAGCTGTTGCCGCCGGGTACAGCCTCCACCGTCTTGCCATACCAGGCCGGATCGCTGTACAGCAGTTGGGTGCCACCCAGCTTGAAGCCGATCATCCGGCCACCCAGGGCCGGGGCCACGGCGATGCTGGCCACGGAGTTTGTGGCGATGTATCCTGGCCAAGCCATGCCGTCACCGAGATCGGGGACCTCACGTATACCCTCGGCGGCAAGCAGATGCGCCGCGCAGAGGACGGTTATGACGATCGATACAGTACGCATGATCCCCTCGGTTCAGCACGGCGTGCATGACGACGTTCAGACTTCCGTCCGGTAACATCCGCTGGTGCGCCCATACCATACAGACTGAGGATCCAGGTGCATAGGCCCCTCCACCCAGCTGCTATTATCTGGCCATCACAAGGCCTGCTATGCACATCCGAATCGGCTGTATGGTTGATGATGCGGCCAGAATAACCCCTCGTGCATGCCCTACCAAACAGAACACTGTGTATGCCACCAGGCGGAGTCGGTGTGATAGCCCCTGGTCAGTCATCGTCCTCCGGACAGCATCTACAAATCACTGCGACTCTGGCAGCCTTCCAGAGTGGTGATGCGTCAGGAGCGACATGGCGGGTTCGCAGCAGATCGATCCTATCGCGTGGTTCCTGGCCAACCGGGATCTGCTGATGGGATATCTCGCCATGCATGGGTGCCAGCAGGTCGCGGAGGATGTGTTGCAGGAGGTCTTTCTGGTCCTGCAGCGTCAGGGTGGCGACATGCCTGCGGACGCGGCCGCCGGCGCCTGGGTGCGCGGCATCACCCGCAATCTCGCCCTCAAGGCCTTGGCCAGGCAGAAGCGTCGCGGTGTGCCGCTGAGTGGGGAGGTGCTGGACGGGCTCGAAGCCGCGGCAACTGAAGCCGAGGAGGAGGATGACCATGCCGAGCGTCTGCCGGCCCTGCGCAACTGCCTGGAACAGCTTGGTGCACGCCACCGTGACCTGCTGACCCAGCGTTACGCCGACGGTCTCAGCTTTGCAGAACTGGCCAGCCGCCATGGCAGCACCGAGGGGGCAGTACAGGTGATGGTCAGCAGGTTGCGCAGCAAGCTCGCCGAATGCATCCGCCTGAACCTGGGGAGGTCTGACCATGGACCGGCTTGACCAACTCATCGAGTCCGCAGTCGCCGGCACGGCGACTGCGGAGGAGTGGCGCGAATTCGGCGTTCTACTCAAGCAACCGAACAGCCGACGCCGGGTAGCCGAGGCGATGCGACTCTGTGGAGGCATTGCGATGCTGCGTCCGGCCCCGCGCCGCAGATGGACGGGCTGGCCCGTGATGCTCGCCGCTGCAGCCTGTCTGGCCATCACGGTTGGGTTCCTCTTCCAGGCCGTGATCGCGGATGATATTCCGCCCTCTGCTGGTCGCATCGTTGCGGCTGAGGCCTCAGCCAGCGTGCAGGGCGCCTCGACACGCCCTGCCGCGGTCGGCATGTCGATCGCACCGGACGAGGTGGTCATTGGATCGTGCACCGTAGAATTACCTGATGGCTCGCGCTGCCTGCTCTCGGAGGATGGCCAACTGCGGTTAGCCAGCCCCTCCACTCCACTTGCCCTCGATCGGGGACGTGTCGAGGTGCGCGCCGTGCCGCAGCAACCGGGCAACCGCCTGGCCATTCGTACTCATCGTCTCGAAGCCAGCGTAGTCGGGACCCGCTTCACCGTGGATGTCGGTGCCGACGACGATGTTGTGGCAATTCAGGAAGGCACCGTCCAGGTCGCCACCGGGGAAAACCTGAAGGATTTCACTGCCGGTGCCGTCCTGCGCAGCGATGGCCTAACGTTGCGCTCTGCTGTCCTGCCACCGGCAGAGGTGTCCATCGACCTTGCCGCCCCGACGGTGCCTGTGTCGGGCACCCCTTTGGACCAGGGACTCGCTCCGGCCTTTGACCACCTCGCCGGGAAGGTCCGCATGCATCTTCTCCGCGTCGGGTCCACCACAGCCCCGCTCGCCGCTTTGCACCAGGATTCACAGCTGAGCCTCGTCCACGACCTTCCCGCAGAGACGAAAGCTGTTCTGGTGATCGGTGTCGTTCGCCTTCCGGACAGAAATGGTTGGATCGGCAACTTGCGTCAGGAGATGAACTTAGCGGCAGGACGATCGGTCCGTACGGAGGTCAAACTCGGCACCATGAAATTGGCGAACGGTGAGGCCTTACGCGGTCTGCGCGGCGATGAAGCCATTGCCTTCGTCATGCTGCTGACGCCGGACACCGACGCTGGGCTGAGGCTCTCCAGCGTTGGGGTTTCGTCTTCCAGCCGGTAAGGCTTGCCGCCCTGGCTGGCCTGGACACTCGATCCCCCATTGCGGATGCGTGTATGGTTGTGTAACAAGAAGGGATAGGACTGTATGCCCCCGCGACCATCATCTATTGTTTCGTCTAGCGTTGGCCCAACCAGAGCGCGGCGCTTGGCGCTCTATGGTCTGATCCTGGTGATCCTGGGCATCCTCCTCGCTTGGCTGTGGCGGCTGGAAAACATCGATCCCCTTGCCGAATGGCGTCAATTCCCACGCACCTACCTGCCTGCCGGTACAGTCACTACTGACCCAACAATGCTCGTCATCGTCCCCGGTGGCCCAGAATCCCCACCCGAGATCCGGCAAGCGGAGAAGGTTCTCCATCCGGCGTACATCCACCCCGACCTGCACACCTCCGACGGTCGTCCATTGATCTTTACGGTCACCATCAATGCCGATGGGGATCGTGTCACCCCTCGTCTTCCACCGGACAACAAGCCGTTGGGCAAGCCTGCCGTATTCCAACTCAAGCGGTATCAGACCAGCGAAGGTGAGACGTTACTGGCTCGTTTTAGAGAGGTGCAAAAACCATGAAAAAGCAGACGGGTTTCACCCTCATCGAGTTGCTGGTCGTTATATCGATCATCGCGGTCCTTGCCGCCATGCTGCTACCAGCCATACGGATCGTGCGTGAATCGGCCTTGCAGGCACGCTGCACCAGCAATCAGCGCCAATTGATACTGGGGATACTGGCCTACGCTGAGGACCGCGAGGGACTCCTACCGTTCTCCAGGTACAATGTCCCAAACCCCAAATTAAATTGGTTCCATCCTGAATTGGTGGGGGGGTACCTGGATTTCACCAGCAACGGAACCACTGCCGCGCATATGGCTGACACCACACGCCTGGCTGGCAGCGCCCAATTGCTGCAATGTCCATCGAATCGTCAATCGCTGGTTATGGGCACCCCACGAGGGGTCTTGACCAGATATCCTGGATACGGGCTAAACGAGGATATTTGTCCGCGCATCAACAACGACACCAGTCATTGGCAGAAGATCAAATCCCTTGGTCGGATCAGCAAACAGACATCGACCGTGATCATTGGTGACAACGCCGGCGAATCGACCTGGAAGCCCTCGTGGACCTACCCCGACGTCGAGTATACCGTTACCAATGTCAACGACTGGACTCTCGGAGGCGACGGTGACTTGCAGCAATACACGGTCCAACGCCACCGTGGCAACGCCGTCGTGGGCTTCGTCTCCGGAGCCGTCCGCAGTTCAATCTCCGTCGCCCTGGAGATCGATGCTGGCCTGATCAAGGTCGTCCCGTGACCCAGTTGCCCGGCATATTCCGGCCATCCTCGGCAGCCTTCACCCTGGTCGAAATCCTGGTCGTCATCGCGATCATCCTGGTGCTGATCGGCATCCTCATACCAGGCATCTCCATCGCTCAACGTCAAGCACGGGAACAGACCGCCGTGACGGTGGTCCGCCAGTTGGGCCAGGCCATGGATGTGTACCGGCTGGAGGATCGTGATCGGCGCTATCCGACCCCCAACGCCGATCTGTCCCTCAGCCGCGATCTGCTCGCCCCGCCGGCCGCCCCGGTCTCCGAGCGCGGCCCTCTGGGGCTGATCGAACGGCATGGCGGCTATTCGGCCAGCGAGCAGCCGCGCGATGCGTTTGGCCGGTTGCTCGATCCCTGGGGTCAGACGTATCGCTACAGCCTGACCCGGCCTATCCCAACTGCTCCCTCCCCGGCCCTGCAGGACTGGAATTGGGACACCGCCGGGAATCGCGAGCGGGCCTGGGGCAGGCGGCCCGGGGACGCCCTTGGCGCCGGCGGCCCCCTGGCCTTCGCCTACCTCTGGAGCCTTGGTCGGGAGAGGTCCCAGGATGACGCCGCCCACTGGATCTACGTCGAAGATCCCGTGCCATGACCCGACCTGACTGCCGATCCGCATTCACGCTCATCGAGCTCCTGGTCGTGATCGGGATCGTCAGTCTGTTGTCGGGAATGCTCATGCCGCTGCTGACCTTGGCGCGCAAGAAATCGGGCGAAACCAATACGACCAGCCTGATGATCAAGGTTCACACCGGCCTGGATGCCTTTCGCAGCGAGATTGGATCCTACCCCTTCTTCGACCATCCCGTGTCCGAAGCCTTCCCGGTGCGCAACCGGCTGGCCTACCACCTTGCTCGCGACCTGGAGACCGCAGAGCGGGACACGCTGATGGCCGAAGCCTCCGTGGCCGAGGGGCGCTACCTCGCCTCGGCCTCCGGCAGCATGCTGGTTGGCGAGGGCAACATCCACCCTACCGCGCAGTATCTGGTGCGCTCGGTTCGCTACGCACATGCCGCCATGGTCAATGAGATGGCCGGACGACGGGCCCGCACCGCCATACTGACCGGCTGCACCACGATACGCGGTTTCAACGCCTATGCCCATAGCGGCGCCTCCGCTTACAACCATGCAGCGACCGCCTTGGTGCCAAACCCGACCAGCCGCGGCTGGGGATCCGATTACCTTGCTGGCGAACTGGCCAAGCGCGATGTCGATGGCGAGGCCGTGATCGACCACTGGGGCAACCCCCTGCTGTACATCTGTCCAGTCATCCAGGGCCCGGAGGGCGGTTTCGTGCCGACAGCGATGCGTCGGGTCATTGGAGACATGGAAAACATCCCCGCAGCGGAAAACCCCTTTGAGACCAGCAACCATGGTGACATCGGGTCGGTCCAACTGCCTGAGTGGTATGGCCTCCAGACCTCAGGCCGACGCAGTACCAGCAGTCTCGCCTCCGATCTCCGTACCACCGCCGCCCCAGCCTTCGTCCGGATGCCCGAACTCTGGAGCGCCGGAGCTGACGGCCTAGCCCAACCCGAACGCACTCATCCCCAAAATCGGGACAACAAGCCCCACGCCCCCTACTTGCGAGGACTCCAGTGAAGTCTGGGTTCACCCTGATAGAATTGGTCGTGGCGTTGGCCATCATCGCAGCCCTTCTTGCGATGACCGTGCAATCAACTCGTGGCGATCAGCGTGAGGCGCTGGTACGCGGAGCTGCCGAGGAGTTCGCCGCCACCTGCCGCACCGTGCGTCAGCAGGCGTTGACCACCCGGCAGCCCTTCGCCATCGTCTTCAACATCCAGAACGCCCCTGGCAGCTCGGGCGCCGTGCTCAACAACCGCAGTGGCGGCCACTGGTACAGGGTCCTGGGTCCCAGCCGGCGCACCCGCTTGATCAACGACATGCCGAATCAGGTGCCTTGGCCCGGCGGAAAACTGGTCGTCAATCATAGCAATGACCGGATGACTTCATCCTGTACTGGATGGGCCATCGGTAACTTTCCCGACTACGTCGCCGACATTCACACCTCGTGGATCGGTGCCGAGCGCGTCCTGCCCGCTGGCAAGGTCCGCTTCCTCGCTCTGGGCGACGCGGATGAAGGTCCGCGGCAGTGGCGACGCAACAGTCACACCATCCAATACTATGGTTTCAACGGCGAAACGACCTACCCCCGGCCGTGGTTCGGCTACTTTGATAAGGCAACTGGCCGTTGGTGGGCCTGGGGCGGGTATGATCCAGCAAAGAATTACAGTGGATTCTATTACGAGGGCAGTGAAGGCGACATTCCAGATTCCCGTCATCCGACAACGCGAACGGTGGATCACGACTGGGACGCAAACACGACCAGCATCGTGACCGTTGCAGGCAAGCTATCGCCACAATACCTTAACAGCGTGACGATTGCCAACACCGAGCGCAATGGAGATGCGGCCGGCGATCCCGGCTACCAGGCCGATTATCCCTATGAGATTGAAGACGAATGGCCGATGCAGCGCGCCGGGGAGCCACGCGCCTTGGTTGATGGACGCTGGGCCGACGCCCGCCTGGTTTTCAATCCCGATGGCAGCGTGATCTACGGCGAATGGAACGAGGCCCGTCGCCTCTATGGCGGTGCGGCACCCGTCCCGCCGTGCCGGGCCGACCAGTTCTGGTCGTTGATGAGCGGTCCGACCAGCAATGCCCTCTGGAAGTCCGGACCAGGCGACCGTAGCTTCCGGGTCGATACCGCCAGCTACAGTACGAGCAGTCCACGCTCGATGCGGCCGTGGGGTGCCGAGGTGGCGCACTACGATCACCATACCGGCGGCTGGCACATCACCTTTGCTCCGGATGTCCCTGAGGACCGCACCACCTTCGCATCAGCGAGCGAGGTGCTCGACGCCCTGCTGCCCGCCTACCGCGTCCATGTCGGAACGCTGGGTACGGTACGCGTCTTCCGTGTCAGCCGCCAGAGTGGATACCTCGCCACCCTGCCTGCCGTCTGGCCTCCGAATCCCTCGGACTGGAACGGTACGGCAATGATCAACAGCCGCTATCGCCGTGGCTACCTGCACGCCAACAACAACCTCAATATCCTCGCCGGCACCCCGATCACCGACATCGTCGATCCCGAGATGCTCACGCGGCGGGTATGGTGGCGGCCATGAACGCCTTCGCTTGGCCGCAACGGGCGACCCGCAACGGCTTCACGCTCATTGAGATCCTCACGGTCATCCTGGTACTCAGCCTCGGTCTGACCTCGATCATCGGGGTGATGGCCCTGGCAAACCGCCAGGCCTTGACCGCCATCGACCGTTATGCCGCCATGGCCACCGCCTGGTCGCTGGTGCATGACCATGTACCATTCGGACGGACTGCCGATGCAGCCGACGCCGACAGCGATGGCTGGCGCGGTACCGGATCCTGCTCGCTTGCTGCGGCCTCGTATGCCCTGGAGACGCAGGGGAACGCCAATGGTTTCTTCCTGGTCCGCAGCGAGAGGTCGTCGAGTACCGACCGCATAGGGCCGAATGCCCGCTGGGCCGACGTCACCGTCGAGGTCTTCCGGGGACGCGACGGCGGCCAAGTGACCGTCATCCGCGACCGCATCATCCGTGAGCGGGCCTTGCCATGAACCGCCGGCCGTACCACGCTTTCACCCTGCTCGAACTGCTGGTCGCTACGGCTCTCGGCGTCGGCATGCTCGCTCTGGCGGCAGGTTCCCTCCTGCATGTACGGAACACCGCCGCCGTGACGACGGAAATCCTCGCCATGCACGACGCCTCCGCCGCCGTCTATCGCATCCTGGGCGAACGGTTTGAGTCGCAGATGCCCACGGGTGCGTGGCATCTCACCGCCGACCCCGGAGCTGGCGGCTGGGGTACTGGCGATGAATCCTGTGAACTGACATTCCTCGCGTCGATGGCCCGCCGGGAAGAGCGGGATGGTGGTTACGCAGCCTACGACATGACCGCCAACGACTGGTTCCGTCTGCGCTGGGATGGTGCCCAACGCCGTCTCACTTGGTCGCGCACCGCCGGGCGCCGTACCGCCGAATTCGACACCGCAGGAGGCTTCACCTACAACCGCAAGGTGGCCATCCATCCGCAGCCCCGGCGGGACCGACGCCGCGAACTTGACGACAACGATCTGCGCTATGTCGAAGGCATGACCAATGCCCAATGGCAGAAGTTCCAGGACGCCGGTCTGCGTGGTGACGAAAGCAGCCTGGATGCAGGCCATCGCTCGCTGCTGCCCAGCACCTTGCCCGTGAGCAATTTCGCCATCGCCTGGATCGATCGTGAGGGCTACGAGACCCGCTTCGATCCTGCACTGGGGATCGTGCGCCAGGACGCCGCCGGCAACGCCGCTGCGCTCCCGAGCACGGCCTGGGCGAATGACCCCGCAGGCGTGCTACGAGCCTCACTCGACGGGGTCTTCGTGGATGCCCGACAGCATACCTCACCGGTGGATACCCGCGATACCGGCACCGCCCGCCCGGCGGTATTGCGACTGAGCTATGAACTGAGACGCGAGGCGATCCCAGGCCTACGTTCGCGGGAACCCATTGCCCACACCTTCACCTATGCCTTCCGGTTGCAGCCCTCACTGCCGCTGCCAGCCCTGGATTGGCCCCTAGGGATGCTGCCATGACCCACCAACGGCACGCTTCGGTGCTTCTTGTCGCGATCGGCATCACTGCCGTCTGTCTTTCGATTGCGTTTGCTTTCCTGGCCACCGTACAGCGTTCGTTGCCCGGCGCCGGCCAGGAAAGCCTGAATCTGCTGGCTCGCTCCGCCGCCCGCGCCGGGGCCAATCATGCCTTCGCCAACCTGCTCGAGGGCTATGCCCGAGCCTCGCGCGCAGCCACCCAGCCAGCCGCACCGACCCACTATGGCCAACCCGCGCTGGCGGGATTCGGCCCCATCGACACGCACAAGTCAGGCTGGTGGGACGCCGCAGGCGCAACCGACGCTGATCGAAACAATGACAACTACCCGCTCGGAGCTGAAAACACGCCTGAGGACATGAACGGCAATGATGCGCCGGTCAGCGATGCCTTGCCTGAGGGGTCGCTGACCGACCGCACGCAACGCCTCGCCCCGCATCTGCGCGGCCATATCCGCACCCATCCGTCGGGTCGATGGATCGAGCCTGGGTATTACTTCAAGGATTTGGTCGGCAGACCCGTGTCGTTCCACCTGAGTTATCCTGCGGCGGCTATTCCTGGATCGCCTGATCCGGCTGCCCGTATCGGTCAAGCCTACGGCCCGGCGATCCCGGACGTCAATCAACCGCTGTACTACGACAATGACCTCAACATGGTGACCACCCGGAGCGAGGCGCGGTATCGCCTGCGCTACGCCGTCGCCATCGAAGATTTGGCTGGTCACACCCGCCTCAATGCGCCTGGGGAATACAGCCCTCCAACCACCGGTGCCCATCGCACGACGCTCGCCGGTGGAATGCCCCGTGCCGATGCCCGCGGCGCAGTCGAACTGGACGCCAGTGTGATCGACGATTGGTATGACAACCTGGCAGCAATGCTGCGTGCTCGTTTCTATGGTGAACAGACAGCTGCACTCCTGGGTTTGTTTTCAGGCAATGGGATCGGTGGCACAGATGATGCCCGGTTCCAATTCTTCCCGATCGGCAGCGGAGGCATGAGCGGTCAGTATGGCAGCCAGGATCATTGGCCAGTCGGTCGCTTCGATGTGATTGCGGATGCGACCTACCCGCCCGGTCTCCTGCATACCCCCTTTGGGATACCCGCCCAGACCAACGTCCCGTACACAACAAATCTGTACAATTACCACGATGCAGCGACGACGGCGGCTATCCCCACGACGAAGTGGCTTGTTGTCTCCCATCGTGGGCCCGCCCTTGATGCCGAGTGGTACAACAAGACCTACTCCACCGACGATGAATACCAGATGGCCTGGACCCCCTACGGACGCGGCATTCGCCAGGCGGCGACGCCGTCCCGCTGGGACGAGGCACAGACCGCCTGTCCGTGGCGCTACAACGCGCCGACGCTCAGTGCCCAGGCCGTCTTCGAGATGACCTACGGGTTCATGCCGCCAGAGTTCTTCACCAACATGCTGGTCAATGCCACCGCTGCCGGAGCCCATTGGTCCAACCTCACCAGTGGCAAGCATTGGACCACCTCTCGGCTACGTGACAACGCCCGCACCAGTGCGCTGTGGACGGGACGTCTGCCCAACGCCGGAACCGTCTATCCAGGTATGGCGGTGACTACAGCTGTCGCCAACCAGGCCGCTTTGCCGGATTTGACCCAGCACTGGCATAACCAGCTCGGCGAAGGCCTCCGGGGGCGGATGAACGCCTTCTACCGTGGGGGCATGCCACTTCATGGCTGGACCATGTACGATTTCCAGAAGCTGAACAACGCCTCTGGGCACTACAATCTCTCGACCACCACCGACACCCTGCCTACCGATGCAAGCTACACCGGCCCTCGCACCGGCCGCTCCTGGTGGTGGATGGTGCACACCGGGCTGCGTGAAACCATGTGGTCCGCCATGTATGTCTGGAGTCAACGCAGCGGCTATGGCCACAGCGGCGCGCCACTGCGCGACCGCATCGTCTGGCCGGCCGGTCATTTCCTGAAGGACGACGGCACGGTGGAGGTAGCATCGAAGTGGGTGCTCGATTACGATTCGGATGGCGATGGCCAACCCGACCTGCCCAGCCTGCTCGACGAAGTCGAGGAACTCGACCGCGTGTTCATTCTCAACATGGGCGAATGGTGGCAGCCCTCGGTACCCGATCCCCGCGCCCTGGCCCCGGGGTTGTTCGTAGAGGCGAAGGATGATGCCGATACCTTCACCGATTCCGAAACCGGGTCGCCGCGTCCGCGCGCCTTCGTTGCGTCGAACGATGCGCGCATGGCGGCGGCACCTTCGTACAACTTGCTCGCCCGGCGGAATCTCCCCAGCACGCATGCCTCCCACCTCACCGTCGAGCAGGCCCGCTACCTGGAACTGGTACTCAATGACACCCGACTGTCATTCTTCGGCAGCAGTCCACAGTACCCGCACTTCACGCCCATCGACTTCGATGGCGACGGTACGGTGTGGTGCATCGGCTACCCCAACGGCAAGCAGTCGGTGCCCACCGGGGGGCGCTACGGCCCGACCATCCAGGCCGCTGGCGGCCAGCACGTCTGCCTGACCGGCTACCTCGTCTTCCAACCCAGCCGCTTCTTCCACTGCATGATCCGGGGCGAGGTCTTCGACGTGGTGCGCAACCGGCCCGTGGCGCGGGTCGGACTGGAGTCCATCGTCACCATCGATCCCGATGGTAGCCTGTACGATGTCTTCAACCTGCCGACTGCGGCCTGGAACAGCAATCCATTGCTGTGCCAAGGCCTCGAAGACAGCCAGATCCTGCATCAACGCTGGACCCGGGGCATGAACCCCAATCTCCTACCGGCGCTGGCGCAATGAGACCAGGACGGACAACCTCAACGCCCTTGCGGAGGCGCACGCATGACGACTGATTCAGGCCAGGCGGACGACGGCCCCGCTCCCCGACCGCAGCATCGTCGCGTGGTCGCCGCCAGTTGCGCCGTCCTCGTGCTCGCGCTCACCGGTTGGGGAGCCTTCGTCGTACTGCGTCCACCCGCGATGTGGATGCAACCAAGGACGACGACGGATTTCGCAGCCACCTGGCGAAACGACTGGCTGCAAGCCAGTCCACAGGCATTTCGCAATAGCGATGCCGGATTGGTCAGCGTCGAAGGCGGACCTGCCGTACTCATCCATCGCCACCGTATGCAGGCCCCAGTCGCCATTGATTACGAGGCGAGCATCGCTGCTGACGGGACCACCGGCGACCTGTCGGTGGCGTGGGTCGAAGGCGCCGACGCCCTGGCTGATCCTGCCACTTTCCTGGACGGTGGCGGATCCCGCTCGATCCGTCTGCAGGTCGGAGCCTTCGATAACACGCGCAGTGGCATCTATGAGCTGCCGGGCAACCGCGCGCTGGCAGCCAGCCCTTTCCGTCTGGTGGTAGGCAAGCGGTATAAGATCCGGGCCGAGCTTCACGCCGACAGCGTTTCGCTGCGCGTCGATGGGGTGGAGATCGTGCGCTCCAAGCTCGACCTGCCGCTCACTTCTGGATATGTGGCGCTGTTCGGTTTCTATTCTGGCAAAGTGTTCCACCACGCTTCCGTCAGCTCGGCCCGAGTCCCGGGCAGCGTCAGCCCATTGGTGGCTGGCGATGCCTTGTTCCTCACCAGGCATTTCGACGACGCCGGCAATCAGTACGCTCGCATTGCAGAGAGTCACACCGGCTCGGAGGTTGCTGACGAGGCGCGATTCCGTCAGGGCCTGGCCGAACGCTTCGCCGGCCGACCAGCCCAGGCGCGCAGCACCTGGAGCACTCTGTCGGACCCCAAGCGCCGACTGCGCGCCAGCATCCTCGAACTCGATGAACTGGTCGATGCCGGGAGCATGACCGATGCAGCTACCCGCTTCTCCCAACTGTGGATTGGGGCCGATGCAGAGCTCCGCCACCTGCTGATCCAACGCTGGTCAGCCTGGACCACGACGACTCTGGGACGGGAGCCGACCCCTACCGAAACGATCGAAACACTGCTGTGGCTGCGCGACAAGATGTTTGCCAATGATCATCTTTCCGGTGAACCGGCCGGTCTGGCCCTGCTGTCCCTGGGACATTTCACCAAGGTAGCTGAAGCCTTCACCGCCTTCGAACGACCCCGGGCCCAAGCCCTGTTGTCCCTGGGACGTGGCAACGAGGTCGTGCAGGCCGACTGGGTCGCTGGCTACAGCCGTCTCCACGCGTCCTGGCAGACTGGCCTGATCGACGGCGTAGCGAAGGACCCCTATGCCTCGGCCGCGATGCAGGCCCTGGCGTTGTGCAAGCTGGGCCAGGCAGAGCAGGCCATCGGGCTCAACCACGGCCACCCAGCCCTGCTGCACCTCGGCCGGATCGACGAGATGCTGGCGGTACGTCCGTTGAAGCCGGTCATCGCCAGCGAGGCGCTGATCGTCGCCGGACGCTTCGCGGAAGCAGCGGGGGATGGCAGCCCGGCCCATCCAGGCTCGGGACGGCACCCGCTGGCCATGCAACTGCTTGGGCACTACGCCGACGCCGAGGGGATCCTCGGACGGCCCGTCCCCGGCCTGCGCCTGATGCAGGCGCTCGAACTGGGTGACGCGACGGCCCTCGGTCTGGCGATCGAGTCCATGGGCCAGGCCCTTACACCTCTCGACCACCGCAAGGTGAACTCGGCCACCTGGTTCTCCCGCTGTTTTCTCTTGCCGTGGGCTCAGCACCAGGGTGACAAGGACCGTACAGCCTGGATGGAGACGATGCGCAACGTGGCGGCAACCTTCCGCTGGAGCGCTGCCCAGCGTCCCGGCCTGCTTGCCGCGGTCGTGATCGGCGACCGCCCCCTTGGCGACATCGTCTCGCTGCCGTTCACAGCTGAGAGCGAGGCCCTCACGGCGCTCGCAGAGGCGATCAGGGCGGAATCTACAGGTGACAAGGCGGCGGCATTGGCGGGCTATCGACGCTTCACTTCCCTGCCTCTGCATCATCGACTGCTGCATGAGAGCTTGCCCAACCCCGAGATCGAGCGCTTCGTCGCCTGGCGTTTACGCGTGCTTGCTGAAGGCTGATCCCCGACACAGCCCGCACGGGCACATACTTTACCAGCAGAGTGTCACATGAGCCGACCACCGAACATTCTGTTGATCACCGCCGACGAGATGCGCGGCGACTGCGCCGGCTTCATGGGAGCGCGCGAGGTGTCCACTCCCCACCTCGACGCCCTGGCAGGGCGCGGCACGGTGCTGGCCAACCATTTCTCGCCTTTCCCCAAGTGCGTACCCAGTCGCATCGCCATGATGACTGGTCGTCACTGCCACGCGGACGGCTACCGTACCATCCACCAACACATGCCCGTGGGCACACCCAACGTGCTCGGCAGCCTGCGCGCTGCCGGCTGGCAGACGGCTGTGCTCGGACTGAACCACGCCTGGGAGGGCCTGTGGGTGAAGCCGCCGCAGGAGTCGGTGGCCGACTGGCACAGCTTCAGCGGGGCTGAGCTGGAGGCCCTCGCCTTCAGGCCGGTGACGCTGCCTGAGCCTGGTCCGCAGGCACGCACCCCCTACGCCTACGATAGCCAGGCCTGTGGTTGGCTACGCAGCCAACGCCTCGCCGGCACGATCGGGGCGAAGGGCTCGCCCGAACCGTTCTGCGACGAGAACCGCGCCGACCAGGCCTTTCATTTCCTGCGTCGGTTGCGTGACCCGGCGAAGCCCTTCTACCTGCAGCTCAACCTGTCCAAGCCGCATCCGAGCTATGAGGCGCCAGAGCCGTGGTTCAGCCGCTACGACCCCGAGCACCTCACGCCCTTCCCTCACGCGCTACCCGAGCACGTCACCCTGCCGTTCACCGCCCAGCGCCAGTACCGCGTCGCCGGTGGGCCACCGGAGCGGGCGCTGCGCGAACTGCAGGCGGTGTACTACTCCATGATTTCCTGGGTGGACAGCCTGATCGGACGGGTGCTTGCCGCGCTTGACGCCGAGGGCCTGTCCGATTCGACGCTGGTGGTATTCACCTCCGACCATGGCGACTTTGCCGGGCAGTACGGCCTGCACGAGAAATGGGACACGGTGATGGCGGACTGCCTGCTGCGTGTGCCGTTCGCCATCGCCGGACCAGGCATCCCGCGTGGCGCCAGGCGCGACCTGCTCACCAGCCATGTCGATCTGCCGCGTGCGCTGCTCGCTGCCGCCGGACTCGCCCCGGACTGGAATGTCCATGGCGGTGACCTCAGCGAGGCGGTTGCCGGCCGAGCCATCCGCGAGGCGGTGTTCGCCGACGGCGGCCACGAGCGCGAGATGCGGGACCGCTTCGCTAACGGCGATCCGGAGCGGCTGCAGGACAAGCAACTCTGCTACCATCGCTGCCGCGATGCCATGGCCCGCACCGCCATGGTGCGCACCTCCGACTGGAAGCTGGTGGTGCGCGAAACCGGCGGCGACGAACTCTACGACCTTACAGCCGACCCTTGGGAGTTGCGCAACCTGCACCCGCGCCTGGCCGACGATCAGGAACTCACCCGGCGCGCCCTCGACCTGTCGGGCCTGCTCCAGCGCCATCTGCTCGCGACCATGAACGATCAGCCGCGGCAGCAGCAGGTGCACGCGTG
>JFJP01037237.1_pt1 | contig 35612 bp, 17 predicted proteins | sample 431651 | NCBI WGS metagenome assembly JFJP01 (sample SAMN02602958, study PRJNA72255) | Microbial mat metagenome, whole genome shotgun sequencing project. | biome: fresh water; feature: sink hole; material: water; isolation source: purple microbial (photo- and chemosynthetic) mats found in... | reverse complement strand
CTAAAAATTGTTTTTCGAGATTTTTCTTGATGGTATTGAGTTGCGAAACCACTACACCTTGTTGGATGAGAAACTGGTTCAACTCCAGGCTGTTTTTTCCTTCGTTAAGCGATAATATAACATTGTGCAGATTTCGCTCAACAGAGGATGCGAAAGGACATTCCTTCAGCTTTTGTTCCAGAACATCCAGATCCGGAGCTGCCACTTCTACCTTTTCGGTATCGCCCATCGAATCTTCCACTCTGCCCGAATATACCATCTTTCCTTTATTCAAAACCGCAAAGTTGCTGCAAACCTTCTGGACTTCGTCGAGCAGGTGACTGGCCAGGATAATGGTTTTCCCTTCAGCAGAAATATTTTTGATTATTTCGCGCACATCTGCAATTCCGGTAGGATCCAAGCCATTTGTTGGCTCATCGAGCACGAGTACCTGAGGATCGGATAATAACGCCGAGGCGATGGCCAACCTTTGCTTCATCCCAAGTGAATAGGCCTGAAATTTCTGGTTCCTCCGTTCGAAGAGTCCAACTTTCGTAAGCGCAATATCGATTTGGGTAAAAGGAATTTCTTTAATTTTTGCAGCAATTTTCAGATTATCGGCACCTGACAGATAAGGGTAAAAAGCAGGTGCCTCCAATATAGCGCCAATTTTTTTCCGGATTTCTTTCGAGGGAGGTAATCCATACCATTTATATTCTCCTTTGGTTTTGGCAACTACATCGAGCACAACACCAAGTGTGGTTGTCTTTCCGCTCCCATTGGGGCCAAGCAATCCAAAAACTGAGCCGGGCAAAACTTCGAGCGAAAGTCCCTGGACAGCTTTGATGCGGCCAAAGTATTTGTGCAAATCGTATATCTCAAGAATCTTTTCCATCGCGATCGGGTTTATTATTTTTTTTCTGTTGATCTTTTTTATCCTTCCCAGCCCCGGTCATGTCCATTATTTTAGTAAGCGGACCAAGATTTAACTTTCCACTAATCAATTGCTGAATGGTAGCCGGCGAAATGTAGCCTTTGAGATCAACTAAAATAAGCTGTTGGTCCGAAGAGATTATCCCGGCAATTCCAACCGGTTTGGCATTTTTCTCTTTTACAAATAGGTAAAAAAAATCTTTTCCCTGTTGAATTTGGAGCATATCCTGGTACGATTCGGCTTTAATGCCCAACTTCATTTTCGAAAGCTCCGATTTTGGAAACGGTGTTTTGGTTATATCTACCATTACCAGTTTCAGTTTCTTTATATCCCGGGTAATTTGGTTGAAAAGGGTATCTTTTTTCACATTTACCATGCGCAACGTAGTAGGATAAAAACAAAAGGTTTGCATTCCGGGTTTGTTTTCTGTCCATTTAGCAATGGTTTTGCTTTGGGCGCAGGTGGTATGGACAAAACCACTTGTGCCGGCTATGAAAAGTATTAGAATAATGAGCCTCACAGTATTATTATTAAATTAAACTTAAAATTAACGACCCGAGGGCATTTATATAATGTAGTAAATACAGTTATAGACGAAATAAAAAGGATAATATTACAAAGACTTGGAAGAAAAACCAATATTCTAACCCGAAAAGGTTCCGAGCTATCAATCCCTTTGCAATGAATTATTTCTGTTAAATTGGTAAGCAGCCTTAGTCGATGTTCATTATTATAACCGAACTAACAATCAAGATATATGTTAAATAAGTAATTAGGTTTATCTGTTTCCTTTCTTTTTCAAATTCACCTTTTTCGAAAATAGGCTTGATTAGTGCTAACAAAGTAAGAGCCTTTTTCAAGTTTAAAACCAATCCTTTCATATGCTGGAAAAGATTTATTTTCTGCTTTTTATCAAGAATTAGTAAATAGTTTTCCAGAGTTAACGACCTGATCAAAGCACTTATGCAACCAAAAAAAATTACTAAATCGGCAAGTTTGACAAATAATTTATCAGAAAAGAATATAGTTCTATAAATCAATATAATTCCGATTATTACTAGAAAGATATAAATTGTACTATTATAAAATTTGTTTCTCATTATAGTCTATTTCTTTTGAACCAGAATAATTTGAATAGTTTGAGAGAAATTAGAATGAAATAGAAGATTGCCGGACAAAAATATAGTATTTAAAATTACTATCAGGAAATATTAACATTGCTCTTAAAAATGAAATTAAACAACTATTTATATTTCTTTTCTGTCACTTTTGGAGAGCCAAAAGTAACCAAAAACTCTTTGACGGCGCGAACGCGATCCGGCTCCTGTGTCGCCTTCTCTTGATCGGCGCGCCGTCTTAAAGGAATCAGTTTTTAAGGCTTCGCCTCGCATCAAATATGGCTATCTGCAATTTCTACTAATTTATTAATTTTTGTTGATAGTCATTAAAATAAAAATGCAGGTCACTACTTCTTTGTTACTTACATTTTTATTTTAAAATTCAATAGGTCTAATTCATTTGCTCGTTCCATTGGGAACGATCGGGAGCAACCGGAGGGTTTATTTTTTTAACCGGCTTATCCTGAAGCTCTTTTAACAATACTTCCACTGCTTTTTTGATACAAGGATCAATTCCTTTGGCCAGTTGCTCCGGCCGGTCAACCACTTCAATATCAGGAGAAACACCCACACCTTCGATAATCCATTGTTCATTTTCGTCATAAATTCCGAATTGAGGAACAGCAATGTACCCCCCATCTACCAAGCCAGCATTGCCCGACATACCAACCAACCCACCCCAGGTTCGGGTTCCAATTATTTTTCCGAGGCCTTTTTTACGGAAGTAATATGGAAATGCATCGCCCCCTGAGGAAGAATAACCATTGGTTAGCATCACTTTTGGACCGTTATGAGCCACATCTGGTGATTTCATAGATGACAATCCATTTCGGTGCCAGTAACTTAGTGTTTTTCGGTCGAGCAGATCGGCCATGACATCCGGGATAAAACCTCCCCCATTATAGCGATCATCAATAATAAGGGCTTCTTTTTCATTGTAAGCATACATTCCGCTGTGCAACTCGCGGTTACCTTCAACAGCGGTGTTGGGAACATGAATATAGCCTATTTTTCCGTCTGAAAGTTTATCGACCATGGCACGGCGTTCGTTTACCCATGAAAGGTAAAGCAACTCCAATTCGCTGGCTATGGGGCGGATAGTATACGTTTTTGAACCAGCAGTTTCCGGTTTGGAATTGACCGAAATTTCAACAGTTTTCCCAACCGTATTTTCAAGCAATTCGTATGGATTTATGGATGTATTTAAATCCACTCCATTGACAGCAATAAGATAATCTCCCTCCTTCACATTCACCCCTTGTTCAGTAAGCGGCGAACGGCGGGAGTCATTCCAGTTTTCGCCCGGGTATATTTTTGCAATTTTATAAGTTCCTGAAGTTGGATCTGCTTGTAATTCCGCTCCCAATAATCCGGTATTGATCCGTTTCACTTGCTCAAAATCGCCCCAATTCACATACGTATGACCTGTGTTGGTTTCCGAAACTATTTCACCGAGAATATAGTCCAGATCTGCCCGGTGGCTTACATACTTAACAAGTGGATTGTAACGCTCCCGAATACCTTTCCAATCGACATTGTGTATATTACTTACATAAAAATAGTCGCGAAAAATGCGCCATCCATCCGCATAAATCTGCGCCCATTCCTTCTTCGGATCTATTTTCATCATCAGGTCTTCTAAATTCAGTTTACCTGTTCCCGGTTTTTGTCCGGGCGTCAGTTTTGCGATTCCAAAATCTCTCCCGGAATGATACATAAACATTTTGCCATCTGCACTTAAAATTGCCTGATTCACATTACTCATCAAAGTTTCGTCCTTTTTTTCACTAATATTAAATTTGTGTAGTGAATCCTCAGTAATATACATTATACCCCCTTCAACAGCCACCAGGTTGCCATAATTGCCTGAATTTATGGGGAACGCTGTAATTCGGGAATTGATCCCTTCAAAATCAATCTGAACATTGACCAATTCCTTCGATGCTGCTTTCACTTCAGGTTTTACCTTATCTTCTTTTTTAGGTTCAACTTTTAGTTTTTCGGCTTCCTTCACTGGTTCAAAGTCGTTTTTGTCCTCGAAGAGTTTAGGACAATCCGCTTTTAGCGCAATGGCATAGATTCGGGTAGATTTGTTATACAAGTAATTAAATTCAAAACTTGAAAAATCAAGATTAAAACTGCGATCCGAAACAAAATAAATGTATTTGCCGTCGGTCGAAAATACAGGAGAACCATCATTAAAAGAATCATCGGTGACCTGATGATTCTGAGCTGATTCAAGATTGTACACCCATACAGCCGAAAGACCATTCACGCCTTCTTTTGTATAAGTAATCCATTTGGAGTCAGGAGAAAACGAATATGCACGAATTTCGCTGCGATTGGCATGGGTAATTACAGTAGTTTTCCCCGTTTCAACATCCACCAGTTTCAATTGCAGGGTGCGGTCGAAATAAAGCAAATACTTGTTATTAGGTGACCATTCTGTTTCGTATTTCCAGGCAGTAGATCCAGTAGTAAGTTGCCGGGGAGTTGCTCCCTTTTTATTTTCGAGCAAATAAATCTCGTATTCACCCGAAGCATCCGAATAATACGAAATGTACTTCCCGTCGGAAGACCAGCGTGGATATATTTCGCGAATACCCTGAGTATTTGTCAGATTGTAGGTGGAACCGTTTTCTGCTGGTAGGGAGAATATGTCTCCCCGTGCAGATATCAAAGCCCGCTTAGCTGTTGGTGAGACTTCGAAACTTTCAACAAAATCCTTTACATTTTTATAGTATGGTACAATGTTCTGGTTATCGAAGTGAATGTGGACATTTACTTTTTCCTCTCTGCCGGTCTGGAGATTTAGCTTATAAAGAAATCCGCCGTTTTCGAATATCATTTGTCCGTTTTCACCTGAAGGCCACATACAATCAAAGTCAGCATGAGTTGTGAGTTGCTTCAGTGTTTTGCTAACAATATTGTATTGATAGATATTTAATTTCAGATCGCGGTCGGAAGCAAAATAAATGTTGTCGCCAAACCAGGTTGGAATTTGGTCAGTTCCTTTGAAATCGGTAATCTGCTCTGATGTATTCTTTTCCAAATCATAAATCCATAAATCGGATGCACGACCGCCTTTGTAACGTTTCCAGGTTCGAAACTCGCGATCGACTGGTGTAAAACAAATTTTTCTATCATCGGGCGACAACGCTGCGAAGCCACCATTCACAATAGGCAACGGTTTTTCCAACCCTCCGTCTATACTAACCAGAAAATATTTACCGTTTCGATCGCCAAAAGGGGTACGATTGCCCCGGATCAGAATATTTTTACTGTCGGATGTCCAATCAAGCACCACATGGTCGTATCCTCCCCGGGGAGGCATCACCCCTACTGAATTATAGAATGTAAGTTGCCTTGGAGATCCACCATTAGAGGGGATTACAAAAATTTGCCGACTTCCGGAATATTCGCCCGAAAAAGCAATCCATTTTCCATCGGGTGAAATCTTCGGGAATAGTTCAAGTCCCGAATGGGAAGTTAAACGCCGTGCTTCCCCTCCGTTGGCCTCAACCGACCAAATATCGCCGGCATATACAAAGGCAACAAGGTTTTTATTTATATCGGGGAAACGCATCAGCCTGGCTTCGTCCTGGGCGTTCACAGCCATCCTAAATACCAGACTGCAGAATACAAAAGCAAAAAATTTAAGTCGTTGCATTTTTATGGAATTTGTTTAATAGTTTTTACGATTATTGGTGACACTAATTTAGAGATATTCTGCTATTTCAGTGCAATTAGCTCCGAAATTTCCATTTCATGCTGAAATAATCACCTTCTAAACAAAATTAAAGCTGTTTCGATATTACCCAATCTGTAAAATATCGATCGATATTTATTATCAAAATGAAGAACCAAAATACTTAGCGCAGGTAATACTTATGAAAAAATAATTCTTCCTTCGACATATTCTATAAATTCATTATCAAAGTAATATGTATTTATAGAGGATAAATAATATCATTTCAGTCCTTTTTTTTGTATGAAAAAGTAAATCAGGAAGAAAGAAAGGGGTCTATAAATTCAATTCATATTAACGCAAACAATTTTTATAATAACCTGTTCAATTTCTCCTTTATCCTCCAAAATACTATCATAAACTTCCATTAAAAATAATGCATGGTTTCCGAAGTATGACCCAACCAGTTTATAAATTGGTCTTCGCTCACCTGAAATAAATGATTTATATCAATCAACTGCGTTTATCAAACAAATTGACAATAGCCAAAAGAGCCGGAACATGGTAGAATACATTCCAGCTCAATTACTAAATCAAATAACAATATTAAACCAATAAAACAGACAGGGAGGCATTAAAAAATAGCATCAGTAAACCCTATTTAAAAAAATAACAGAACTATAGTGAAAACTACCCCAGCAAAAGCTATATAAATTCCTCGTTTAAATAATCGTGTCCCTGATTTAAACATCCAAAAAGACGATATGGCCAAAAAGAACAATGTAATACCAAAAATAGTTGTAAACCAATGAGTTACTCCCCTACTACCAGCCTTATGTAAACTGTTGAATTTATTAAATGGAAAAATAACATCTTTTGTAGTATAAACAGCCATTCCGGTTGCCTTGTTGTAAGTACCATTTTCAAAATAGAGTGTTTCACCATCGGTTTTGGTAACTTTTATTTCGCGTACATGAAGCTCCCTGCTCAAATTTTCTATGGGCAAATTTATGGCAAGCTTTCGCTCGATTGTTTTTTCGCTTTTCAAAAATTCGGTATCGCGATAAATAAGCACAATGCCGCTTAAAGCATACATAATTACCAACCCAATGGTAAAAAAGCCAATATCGCGATGTAAAGCTCGCATAACGCGGGTAATCGGTTTCTTTTCATTCTGTTCCATACTCAATTTTTAATTTGTTATTGTAAGGTATTTATAAATCTGTTTTATATGACATATTATTGCGCTAAAACTTTCGATTAACATCTCTAATAATTTGTTATATACTAAAAAAAATCAGTTGGTTGAAATGGTTACTATAAATGAAAAAGCCTTTTCTCAATCAAGTTATAAAAAGCAATAAACTCTAACTGCTACAACCATGAATTATTTGATGATAGAGCTAGTCAGATCAAACTAAGTAATACTGTGTTTTATAAAACTTCTATAAAAATAATACCTGTATCTACTTCCCTCAATATGGCTCTTTGCATTTCCCCTTAATTTTAGTAATTTAGTAATAACTTCTGCTCGAATGAAGGTTCTTTCAGTAAAGAATGTTTTTAAGAAATTATACATGAAAACAGAAAACTTCAAACTAGCGATTTTGAATGCTTCCTATGGATATGCATTTCATAAAGTTGTTCTCGATACTGAGGGAAAAATTGTAGATTATGAATTTTTAGAAGTTAATCCAGCATTTGAAAAACAAACCGGTTTAAAAGCCACTGATATTCTCAACAAAAAAGTTACTGAGGTCTTACCTGGAATTTCCCTGGGAGAATTTAACTGGATCGAATATTATGGCGAAGTCGCCTTAACCGGAGTAGAAAAAGAATTTGAAGAATATTCTGAACAGCTAAATAAATGGTATAAAGTACAAGTTAGTTCCCCTGAAAAATTCTACTTCTCAACAACCTTTATCGACATAACAAAAGAAAAAGAGCAATCAACTGAACTGGAAAGTTTTTTTTCCATAAACCTTGACCTCTTATGTATTGCCGATTTGAATGGAAATTTTATAAAAACCAATAAAGCCTGGTCGGATATTTTAGGCTATTCAACAGAAGATTTAAATCATAAAAAATTCCTGGAATTTGTACATCCCGATGATATTCAAGCCACACTTGATGAAATGGTTAAGCTTGGCAACCAAATGCAGGTATTAAACTTTGTAAACCGCTACCGATGTAAGGATGGAACTTATAAATTTATCGAATGGCGCTCTCAACCCAAAGGAAATCTTATATATGCTGCTGCCCGCGACATAACCGAACGCATTGAAAACGAAAGAACACTTCGAGAGAGCGAAGAAAGGTATCGTTTATTATTTGAAACAGCGCATGAAGGCATTGTAGTTGCACAGGGAACTAAATTAGTTTATTTCAACCCTAAATTTGAGGAATTAACAGGATATAACGCTAGCGAATTATCCAGTTTTGATTTTATATATTTAATTTACGAAGATGACCGGGAATTTTTATTGTCAAAATATAAATCCCGTTTAGCTGGAGAAGGAGCAGAAAATAAATATGAATTTAGGCTTTTACGCAAAGATAAAACTATCCGATGGGTTGAAATGAATGGTGCCAGGTTAGAATGGAACGGTATACCGGCTACTTTCAACTTTATGAATGATATTACGGAACAAAAACGAATCTTCACAGATTTGCAGGCCAGCGAAGAAAAATATAGGCTAATTACGGAATTTGCTTCAGACACAATTTGGATTTTAAACCTTGCTCTGGAGAAATTTACATTTATAAGCCCAACCATATATCAATTGCGAGGCCTTACTGTAGATGAAGCTTTGGCCGAAACGCTCGAAGATGCCTTGACGCCTGATTCAATAATTGAAGTCAAAAAAGCCATCGAAAAAAATATTCAGCTATTTTTACAAGATCCGGAAAAACCCAATTATTACCTGAACGAAGTTCAGCAACCACATAAGGATGGTCATATAATTTGGATTGAAGTCTCTACCAAATTCCGTTTTAACAATAACGGAGAGATAGAAATTGTGGGTGTAAGCCGTAATATCGATGAACGAAAGAAGGCTGATGCGGAATTAAAAATAGCCAAAGAACAAGCAGAGGCCGCCAGTAAGACGAAATCAGAATTTTTGGCCAATATGAGTCACGAAATCCGCACTCCGCTCAACGGAGTAATTGGCTTTGTCGATTTATTAAAAAATACTCCATTAAGTCCAGTTCAGCATAAATATGTTGAGAATGCAAGTATCTCAGGTAATTCGCTATTGGGCGTAATTAATGACATACTTGATTTTTCGAAAATTGAGGCAGGAAAACTGGAACTAGATATTATAAGAACCGATGTGGTAGAGCTTATTGGTCAATCAGCTGATATTATCAAATACCAAAGCGCTACAAAAGACCTGGAACTATTGTTAAATATCCCGCCTGATATGCCTCGTTATGCGATGGTTGATCCGGTTCGTTTAAAACAAATTCTGGTGAATTTGTTAAGTAATGCTGTGAAATTTACCGAAAAAGGAGAAATTGAGTTAAAAGTATCATTTTCACCCAATGAAAACTCATGTGGCAGCTATTTATTCTCTGTGCGCGATACCGGCATTGGTATTTCCAGAGAACAGCAAAAAATTCTTTTTAAAGCATTTACACAAGCCGATACTTCCACCACACGAAGGTTTGGAGGAACAGGACTGGGGCTAACCATTGCCAATTTATTGGCTGAAAAAATGGGGGGAAATATTGAACTATTCAGTGAACCGGAAAAAGGTTCTACCTTCTTTTTTACCATTGAAGCTTTATTTGAAGATGGAGAAATGCAAATGCCTGAAAGCATAAAAAAAATTAAGCGGATTTTGGTGATCGATGATAACTCCAATAACAGGCTAATACTTGAAGAGAACTTTAGATATTGGGGAATAGAGTTTACCGGATGCGATAATGGATTTTCGTCCCTTAAACTAATCGAAACATCCGAACCTTTCGATGTTATTATAGTTGATTACCATATGCCCTATTTAGACGGGCTTGAAACAATCCGTATGATTCGGCAGATATTGCATCGCTCTCCCGAACATCAGCCTGTTATTCTGCTGCATAGCTCTGCAGATGACGAATCGATTCATGACAAGTGCAGGAAACTTGGAGTACGGTTTAACCTCACTAAACCTGTAAAGTCAGAAGAATTATTGAATTGTCTGCAGAATCTTCATTTCAGATCAATTCCTGAGTGGCAAGAAAAAAAACCTGTCTCCCCCCCTGCAAATAGAACTATCACAATTCTTATTGTGGAAGATAATGAGATCAATATGCTCCTTACCAAAGAACTTGTCAGTAAGAGACTCCCTGATGCTACAATTATGGAAGCTTCCAGCGGAAAAAAAGCAATTAAAATTACCAAAACAAATAAACCCGATCTCATCTTTATGGATATTCAAATGCCTGAATTAGATGGATTGGAAACTACCCGAAAAATAAGGGAAAATGAAATACAAAAGGGATCGCATGTGCCAATAATCGCACTTACAGCAGGAGCCATTAAAGGTGAAAAAGAAAAATGTTTTGATGCCGGAATGGACGATTTTATTTCTAAACCAATTAACGCCAAGACTCTTAATGACATTTTGGAAAAATTTCTTTCCTCTGCTAAAGATTACAGCCCAATTGAGGCTGATGTAAATAAACTTATCAATGACTCCATTCACTTTGATATTAAAATGGTGTTAGAAAAAGTAATGAACGAGCAGGAAGTTTTTGAAAGGTTGTTAAAGTTGGTTCGAGAAAAAATACCGTTTTATATCGATTCCCTTTATCAGGCAATTGAAGTAGGCGATAATGAAGAAATTAAGAGATATGCGCATAGTATGAAAGGAGCCGCATTGAACATGTGCTTTAATAAATTGGCAGAATTAGCAATAGAATTAGAAGATAGTACTGATACTGATCCAAGTAAAATTCGAAACCTGATGGATAAAATTGTGCAGGAATGGAAGGAAATTCAGGCGTTAATTCGATAAATGCAATATTCCCTTTCAATAAAAAAAACATCAAAAACTCCACTATATTCATCTAATTGGTTAAATATATTTACATAAACTTAGAATTTGAGATGGCTCATTCAGTGTAAGTTATTTGATTATTTACCAGACTATACAAATAAGGTACCCTTCAGCCCATCGAGGAAAATTGACCTGAATATTTTCACCTCGAAACTAAAAATGATAAAGCTGGACTATATTTCGTTAAAATTCAGAAAAGACAGGGGTACGTCTGCATTATACCCAACATTGTTCACCCAATTTAACCAAAACCTAATCCAGATCTATTAATCACCTAATGACTCCCGAATAATCGCCTAATATTATCAGTATATTTTTCAGCTTCATAATAATTCTAATAAAACACAAGTAAAAATGGCTGAAAAATTAAATTTTGGAATAAGGTTAATATTGATATTTGCCTTGTTCAACTATACCAACCTGCTCAATGCGCAGGATTTAACCATAATTGGAAAAGTTACTGATTCGGCAGATGGCTCTCCGATGCTGGGTGCTACAGTTATGGTGAAAGGCACCACCAATGGGAGTGCAACTAACGATGATGGGAAGTATGTTATTTCAAATGCTCCTTCTGATGCAATCCTGGTTATTTCTTTTATAGGATATGAAGTGGCAGAAGAACCAGTTGGGGGACGAAAAGAAGTTAACATTGCATTAAGGACAGGCGCTAAGGCGCTTGATGAAGTTGTGGTTACCGCGCTTGGTATCGAAAGGGCTGAGAAAGCCCTTGGGTATGCCCAAACAACAGTGAATTCAGATAGAATTTCTGAAGCTCACCAAACAAACTGGACGAAAGCTCTCACCGGTAAGGTTGCAGGATTAAGCATATCATCGGTTGGAGGGCCGAATTCATCTTCAAAAATTTCGCTTAGGGGAGATAATTCCTTAAACAGTGGTGGAAATGAGGCTTTGGTTATTCTGGATGGAATTCCGATCAACAGTAAAACCATTGGTTCTGGATTTAAATCGTATATGGGCGACGATAATGCTGTTGACTACGGAAGCCGTCTATCAGATATCAACCCCGACGATATTGAATCGGTTTCAGTATTAAAAGGGCCAAGTGCTAGTGCTCTTTATGGCAGCAGGGCAGCGAATGGCGTTATCATAATCACAACTAAATCGGGTTCAAAAAGCGATAAGGGTATTGGTATAACTTTTAACTCCAGTGTATCCTGGGAAGATGTGCTTCATTGGCCGCACTATCAGTATGAATATGGTGAAGGATCCAATAATGCTTCGTATTATTCATACGGCAATAGCGAAGATGGTATTAGCACAATTGCAACTGCTACATTTGGCCCGAAATTCGATGCCTATAAAAAATTTTTTCAGTATAATCCTGATATTCCGTCCGGAATACCTACTGAAAGAACTCCTTGGGTGGCATATCCTGATAACCGGAAGGATTTTTTTGAGACAGGATTTAATACCTCAAACAGTCTATCAATTGAAGGTGGAAATGAAAAAAGTGCTGCCAGGCTTTCACTTTCCCATAATAAAAGCAACTGGATTATGCCTAACACCCAATGGCAGAGTTTTTCATCGAGTCTTTCGGTAAACCATAGTATTTCTAAAAAATTGAAGATTACCGGAAAAATAAACTATACCCAAAAAGACAATAAAAATCTTCCAAACTCTGGCTATAACAACCATACCATTGGATATATGATGCTTTTTCTTCAGCCCAACTACGATATGGCATGGTATAAGGCAGGTTATTGGGTTGATGGACAGGAAAACATTATGCCCAAGCGAATTGGTGATCAATTGATTGAGAATCCATATTTTATTGCGCACGAAATTTTAAACAAAGGGAAAAGAAACAGTGTTACTGCGGGTACGTCTGCTATTTATACATTTTCTCGTAAATTCGAGTTATTGGTCCGCAGCGGTATGGATATGGGCAACGATTCGCGTGAGCAACGCCGGCCTTTTAACATACAGAGGTACCCGGAGGGAATGTACCGGCAACAAATCATAAATAATTACGAGATTAATACCGACGCTCTTTTAACTTATCGCACGCTTAGCGTTAACAATATTGGACTAACCGCCTCTTTAGGAGGTAACCTTATGCAAACACAGCAGCAAAGTTTGGTAGCTTATGCTAATAAACTTGTTATTCCCGGAGTGTATAATCTTGCTAACAGCAAGGATAAGCCCGAAACCACACCTGAATTTTTCAGAAAACAGATTCATAGTGTCTATACAGCTATTAATTTTTCGTTCAATAATAAAGTATTTATTGACATTACCGGGCGTAACGACTGGTCGAGTACTCTTCCGGCAGGGAATAACTCATACTTCTATCCTTCGGTAAACAGTAGTTTTATTTTAAACGAACTATTTAAGCTCCCTAAATTGGTAAATCTTGCAAAACTACGTTTATCCTGGGCTCAGGTAGGGAATGATGCTTTGCCATATAAAACTTTGAAATATTATAATGCATCCAGCTTCGCAGGAAGTTTGGTTAATCCATCTGTTTTGTTTAATGAGAACCTAAAACCTGAGATAACTTCGAGCATTGAGACGGGTTTGGATTTACGATTCTTTAAAAATCGGGTTGGGATTGATATTGCATTGTACGAAAGTAATTCCAAAAACCAGATACTAGATATAGCCCTGGCTCCGGAATCGGGTTACCGCAGCGCAACCTTGAATTCCGGATTGGTCCGCAACCGGGGCGTTGAGCTAATGCTTAACATCAAACCAATTCAATCGCGACTGCTTAACTGGAATACCACTATCACCTGGAATATGAACAGAAATAAAGTGATGGAACTTGCTGAAGGCATGGATTATCAGCCAATTGGCGAAGCCGAAGGAGCGGCCTATATCCGTGCAAAAGTAGGTGGTACTACCGGTGATATTTACGGATATAAATTTGAAAGAGCGCCCGATGGACAAATCATTTTTAAAGCCGATGGTACTCCTTTGTTAACTGCCACCAATAACGAATACATTGGCAAAGCTCATCCCGATTGGAAAGCCGGGATCATAAACGAATTTACCATAAAGAACTTTACGTTTAGTTTTCAGTTCGACGGTCAAATGGGCGGGATGCTTTATTCTCAGTCGCACCATAAAATGTCGCAGCGGGGAAGACTCGAAAATACCCTGCCCGGACGAGAAGAAGGTTTTGTAGTGGGAAAAGGCGTAATACAAAATGGCGATGGATCATTCTCGCCCAATACTGTTCAGGTGAACCCACAAAAATATTACGACCAGTTTTACCGGCGCGACAATGCCGAAACTAATACCCTCGGTACCAGCTTTATCAAACTCAGGGAACTACGCCTGGAATACGCGTTACCTAAAGTACTAACAGGACGTATGAAAATACAGGAAATAAGCCTGGCAGTTTTTGGCAATAACCTCTTATTGATTTCCGACTTTCCCATTTACGATCCGGAAACAGCAACTATCGAGAACTCAACTATTTTCACCGGCTATGAAATGGGGCAACTCCCCAGTACCCGTACAATGGGTATCAGCCTCCGTGTTAAATTGTAAAAAGTGAGAACCTACTGTTTCCGCAAAATACATAAACTTTCGATTGTTATCAGAATGAAAATTATTTTCAAACATGTGTAGTTTCATTACACCTTATAATTTAAAATTATTTTATAATGAAAAAAATAGCTAGAAATATATTCCTGCTTTTAATGATAATATTCATTGCAGGTTGCGAGGATAAGTTTGAAGAACTTAATACAGATCCCAATAAACTTAAGGATATCAACGTATCAAGTCTCTTAAGTCCCATTCTATACAACAGTGTAACCAGCATGCTGGGTCGTTCTCACGGTTTTACCCATGAATTGATGCAATATACCTGCCCTATTGTAAGCAATTCCGATGGTGTACATCGTTATGTTTTCCAAACATCGCAAGGAAACTCATTATGGTCGGCATATTATAGCAATCTTACAAATATCAATGATATGGTAACCATCTGCGAAAAAAGGAAGGATAATAACTATCTTGCAGTGGCTTTAATTATACGTGCCTGGTATACTTCCATCATCACCGATGCATTTGGCGATATTCCATACAGTAAGGCGTCTAAAGCGGTGGAAGGCACTATCCAACCTGAGTTTGACAACCAGCAGAGTATATACATTAGTTTACTCGCCGATCTGGAGAATGCCAATTCTCTGATTGATGTTAATAAACCTCTTGCCTTCGGCGGAGATATACTGTATGGTGCCAATGTTAAAGCCAACGTTGTAAAATGGAAAAAATTTGCAAATTCTTTACGTTTACGCTTGCTTTTACGAAGTTCCGGTAAATTGGCCGATGCCAATCAAAAGATGAAGGATATACTTGCCGATCCTCAGAATTATCCGGTTTTTACAAGTACTGCCGACGATGCAATTTTAAGGTTTACCAACATTACACCATTTGACAACCCATTTTTATCAAGCCGTTTTCGCGATTTTAGCGAAGATTGGGGCTTTTCAACTTATTTCATTGCAAAAATGGAAGAAATGAAAGATCCTCGCTTCTATTTTTGGGCTACCAAATCGAAAGTTGTTGGAAGTGTAACCGGTTACGATGGCATCCCGGGCGGTTATCCCGAATCGGTTACCTATCCAGCCGGACAAAGATCGTCGTATGTTGCCGGTCTTCAGTCGTCGTCGCTCATTGGTGCCATGATGACTTTTGCCGAACTCGAATTTATTAAGGCCGAACTGGCTCTAAAGGGTGTTATTACCGGAGATCCTAAAGCACTTTACGAATCGGGCGTGAAAGCTTCCGTGGCGCGGTGGGGACTTACAACTCCTGCCGGATACTTCGATAATACTGCTGCCGCTTACGATGGTACACTAAATAGTATCATATTCCAAAAGTATGTTAACTTTTTCTTTACCGATTACCAGTCCTGGTTTGAAAAGCGCCGTACGGGATTTCCTGTGCTACCGGTTGGACCTGCCGTCCAGAACAATCAGATAATGCCTTCCCGCCTGCCATATCCACCAACGGTTTCTTTCTATAATCAAACAAATTACGAAAAAGCCATTCAAAAACTTAGAGGAACCGACGATATTAATAAAAAGGTTTGGTGGAACGAATAGCACCCAGCCATGTTACAGCATCTTTATCCTGTTCCCGGTATGGGGCAGGGATAAAGATGCTCTCTCGTTTTTAACATTTGAAAATTTAATAATTGAAAGGCCATGAAAAAATTTTTAGTTGTCATAATATTCTCCATACTTTTATTTAATGGAGCTTTTGCTCAGGAAAGGGCGGAACGTAATGTAGATGTTGCTTTTCCGCAAATGAAAAAATTCTTTTATCAAATGGACCGCTCGGTATTGGAACTTCCTCAGGTCGAAGGTTATTCTGTTTTAAAAGCCGATTTTCACCTTCACACTGTTTTTTCCGATGGATACGTATGGCCTACAACTAGGGTTGAGGAAGCTTTTCTCGAGGGACTGGACGCCATTGCTATTACCGATCACCTGGAATATAGACCCAAGGCGTCGTACTTCTCATCGAATAATCACAACCAGGCTTACGAAATTGCTGAAAATACTGCCAAAAGGCTCGGAATCATCCTCATCAGAGGTACCGAAATAACCCGCGATACCGCCGCCGGGCACTTTAATGCAATTTTTATAAAAGATGCCAATATCTTTGAAAAGTTTGTAAACAAACAAAAACCTTCTGACCCTGCTACCATTAAGAATGCTCTTGACGAAGCGAAAAAGCAGGGCGGCTTTGTGTTTTGGAACCACCCGTGGGACAAACAGCCAGGCACCCGTGCAATTTGGCATCCTGTTCATACAGAGCTGTTGAAGCTGGGGTTGATAAATGGCATTGAAGTAAACAACCGCGACCGTTACTATCCCGAAATATTTAAATGGTGCAATGACTATAACCTTACGCTTATTTCAAATACCGATGCGCACAATCCGTTGTTTCGCCTGGAAGATGGAAGTTATCGGTCAATGACTTTCGTTTTTGCCAACGAACGGTCTGCCAGCGGTATACAGCAAGCCTTAAACAACAGGCAAACAATTGCTTACTCACAAAATTATATTTATGGCGACGAAAAATATGTGAAGCTTCTTTTTGCCAATGCTGTGTCCCTGAAAACTATTCATACCAACGAAAAAAGCTTTATTGTTGAATTAAAGAACAAAGCCGGGATACCCTATAATATCGAAGTAAAAGATACCGATGGCCTGAACGTTTCGCAACGACAGTTCATTTTAAAGGCAAACGGGAATTGTGCCCTGATATTAGATAAGGAGTCTTTAGTAAAAGGTAAAACCTATCGGTTAAAGGTTGAAGTGAAAAATGCACACGTAGCTCCTGAGAAAGCGTTAGATTATGAATTTAACTTAATACCGTAAACATTATGCGTTTCAATATTAGATTTGTTTGCACTGTTTTGGCCTTTACTGCAATGCTCCGTTTGGAAACAGTGAATGCCCAGAATAACCAGGACCGGAAAACACTGATAGTTATATTTGATGGGTTAAGGAGCGATTATGTAACACCCGAAATTATGCCCAATACCTTTAAACTGCTTAAAAAGGGATGTGTATCCTCCAATCATCATAGTGTGTTTCCAACGGTTACCAGAGTTAACTCCGCTGCCATGTCAACTGGGGCTTATCCTGCTGTAAATGGGTTAATGGGTAACAGCGTTTATTTTCCTGAAGTAGATCCTGTAAACGGTATTTCAACCGACGATGCACATGCATTGATGAATATACAAAAAGTTACCGGCGGAAAGCTTTATACTGCTGTAACTTTATCGGAAATATTGCAGAAAAACGGTAAAAACCTGATGATATTCAGCACAGGTTCCACCGGACAATCGTATTTACTTAATCCCAACGCTACTTTTTCAAGTCCTGTTATTAATCCCAATTTTATTCAACCGGCCGCTTTTTCCGATACTCTTTTCCGCGCAATTGGACCGATTCCCGAATTTTCCGGAAAAAACAATGGTCCTCGTCACATTTGGATTACCAATGCGTATATGCATTTCGGGCTGCATAAAAATGGCCCTGAAGTAAGCATTGTATGGTTCTCTGATCCCGACGGCACTGCCCATGCAAAAGGTGTAGGTTCCCCCGAAACCATTGCTTCTATTACCTTTGCCGATAGCCAGCTGGGACGTATTATAGAGGAAATAAGTGATAAAGGGTTGGCGTCTCAGGTGGATATTATGATATCGACCGATCATGGATTTGTAACTCATACAGGCAGGAATAACCTGGTGAACACCTTAATTGAAAAAGGTTATAAAAGGGATAAACTTTCGGACGATGTTGTTGTGGTTGGCGGAGCTGTGTATGTCAAAAACAGGGAGGAAAAAACGATCGGCAACATTGTATCCATTTTGCAACATCAAGATTGGGTGGGTGCAATATTCACTGATAACAGCTCTAAGGACAGGGCTTTGGGTCACATTCCGGGTACATTGTCATTTAATGCTATCCATTTCGATCATAGCGAAAGAAAACCAGATATCCTCTTTGATTATGATTGGGACAGCATTAAAAATGAATTTGGCTATCCCGGTCGAAGCTCTTCTTATGGAGTTGCCGGGCACGGATCGTCCAGTCCGTTTGAAATCTCCACGCTCCTCATTGCTGCAGGTCCCGGTTTCAAATCGGGCGGGTATAAAAGTATACTTCCAACCAGTGTTGTCGATATAATGCCAACCATATTAAAAATGCATGGCATTGAAATTCCTAAACAGGTGGAAGGCAGGGTAATGTCCGAGTTAATTGCTTCTTCGCAGGATAAAGCCACCAAAAAGGATTACCTGATCCGAACAAGCACAACCGGCAGTTATGGTAAATATAAGATCGAAGCCAGCTTTACATCTTTTAAGGATAAGGTTTATTTGAATTATACAAAAACAACCAGGGAAAAATAAGCCTTGTTTCTGTTTTTTGAGGATTTGCAAGAAGAGTATTGGAATAAAACCAACTCTTCCTGCAAATTTATTGTGAATATTTTTAGCCTGCTTTCACTTATTCCTTCACCGAAAACAACCCTGCTCCATGTGCAGGAACTTCAATGGTTCCATCGCCGCTTAATGCTGCTTTTTTCCAGAGATCGCGAATAGTAGCTTTTCCGGTTACTCCTGCTTTTTCAAGTGGAAGTGTTATTTTCTTCGAAGAAGAGCCAACATTCATGACTGCAAGATATTTAGAGCCGTTTTCTTTGTCGTCGGCAGCCCATATGCTTACACTGTCGCTGAAACTTATTTCGCGATTATTATGAGTGTTTTGATTTACACGCAGCACTTCTTCATTTGTAATTAGCGAAAGGGTAAACTCGTCGTTATCGGGCAGGTTACCACCAAACATCAGTGGTGAGCGGAAGATCGACCACAAAGTCATCAGGAAATATTGCTCATCCCGGGTGAAATTAGTGGTTCTTATGGGATGATCTTTCAATTCGGTTCGGATATTCAGTTTCCCCAGAGGAAGCATGTCGGCATCGGGCCAATGGCCTTCGGTAACATGTGGAGCCCAGTCGCGGCAAAGCTCAAGCTGACGTTTCAGGGCATACCATTTATCCCAGAAATCGCCAGAGATGCGCCACAGATTAGCATTTTCGCGCAAATGCTTTGGATTGCCGATAAAAGCTGGGCCTGGAGAGAGGCTCAGAACGATGTCGCGGCCACAGTTGTCGATAGCTTTCCGAACTGCTTCAATTTCATCGGCATGGTAAGGGTACACAATATCGTCCACTTTGATGTAGTCCACTCCCCACGAGGCATAAAGCTCGAAAAGCGAATTGTAATATTCCTGAGCACCTTCTTTGGTCATGTTCAAACCTACCAATCCGCCGTACCATATACAAGTGTCCGGTAAATTGGCTACTTCGGCAGCTTTTACGGTGGAATTTTTTATGGGTGTGTTTTGTCCCACTGCCTGACGGGGCATTCCACGCATAATGTGCAATCCGAATTTCAACCCTTTGCTGTGAATGTAATCGCCAAGCGGTTTCAGACCTTTTCCTCCTTCTGAGGAAGGATGTAATTTCACCGATGGAATTAACCGGCCGAATTCATCGATATGCTGCGCTGGGCGACGGTTGGCAAACTTTTCCCACGAATCCTGGTCGTCGCAATACCACAGGAAATCCACCACTATGTATTCCCAGCCGTATTGTTTCAGCTTTTCGGCCATGTAGTCGGCATTTACCTTTACTTCAGCCTCTGTAACATTGCCACCAAAGCAGTTATAACTATTCCAGCCCATGGGAGGCTTTTGTGCCAGAGCGGACTTTTCTGTTTTCGATTTCTGTTCGGAATTCTGACATTGCAAAAAAAGCAGAACCAAAGGGAGCCAAAAGATGTTTTTCATTTTATAGAGATTTGGTTAATTTTTAATTTCAACATCGCTCAACTTGAAAAATCCATCCAAATCGAAAGCTGACTTTTTTAAACCTACATCGACAGGTTGGTTTTGATGGTTGGGGGAAACAAGCTTGCATTTCAGCAGAAACTTCCCTGCAATATCCTCAGGAATCATGAGCGTATAGTTTTGAGTAACTGCAGTATCAGGCACCCATTTTAAATTGCCGGAACTTTCAACTGGGATATCGATGGTGTTTTTTCCATCTTTTGATTCGAACCTGAAGATAATTCCGAATTCTTTGTATGCCGGAGCAACTCCCTTATTAATCCAGGAAATAATGACTTTGTTCTCCCCTTTTTTCATCTTATCCGGAAATGTTGCTTTCACCGGAAAGTACCAATACCCGCAAAGGTTGGCAAGTTCCCTGGTGAGTTCGGGATTGTCGGCAAGCCATTCTTCAGTATATCCGTGATAACCAATATAGGTGGCATGCATGGTTTCGATGGCTTTACGCATAATATAGGCTCCGGAATACCCATACTTTTTGATGGTATCGGCTCCGTTTTTGCCAAGCCAGTTGCTGTCGTTCTTCACCATGCCGTAATGCTGAAGCTCGAAAACAATGGGTTTTTTCAGGTATAGCGGATCATAAAAATTAGGGTGACTAACCGACCATGTATTGAGGTTGTTATTGAGGTACCAATCAACAAGCGGACTGTCGTCGCGGAGCGTGATTCCTTTGGAAACTGCATAATCGAACAGAACTTTCACAGAGCTGTCATTCTTACCATAATACAACAGGTCGTCGGTACACACCAGCAGGCTTTTCCTGTAATGTTTCACAAAAACATCCATGTTGGCTTTTACTTCGTCCACTGTTGGTGGCACTTTGGTGGAGAAATGAGTATGACCTTCGCCCCATTCGCCAATGCTGCCTATATCCACATAGCTTACATAGGGCTGGCTGTCGTATTTTTCGGCGAAAGCTTTGTGGAAATTGCTTAGCTTTTCCAGGTAAACAGGATCGTCCCAGTCGGGGGTCCACGATTTGGTTTCCCACACTTCGGCAACGGTTCCTTTGGCGCCAGCTTGCTGCACCCATACCGGTGTGGCGTAATGCACACCATTGAGCTGCTGACCAACCGATCCGGGATACTTCCCCGTCTCTTTGCTCGAAATACGGAACGAGATTTTATACCCGAGCGGCACATATTTGGCAATTATCTCATCGATGCGATGCCAGTCGTACTTCCCTTCTGCGGGCTCAAGATAACTCCATGCCAGGCGCAGGTACAGATGATCCATGCCCGGAAACGATCTGAAAACAGAATCATTACTGATGGCATACTTCTCCACGCCGTTGTCGAGTAAATGATGGTACCAGCCTTTATCGGGGTTTTTAAGAACCCTGAGTGTATCCCACGAACCGGTGAAATCTGTTTCCTGCACGGTTGTGCAACCTGCAAGGGAGAAAAGTATCAATATGGCAACTATCAGGTGTCTCATATGTTTTAGGGGAGAGTTTATATACAATGGTTTTGCAGAGTTCTGTATTATTATTATTTAGTCGGTTCAAATACCGGTGCAAGCGGCATGCGTGGCTTTCCGCCGCCACCAACGGAAGTAGAACTGTTATTATCCACCACGTGAAGGTTCAGGAATAGACGATCCATATCGCGGCTCCAGGGTGTATCCTTGCTGTTTTGTTTCATCGAAAATCCCCAGTTTTTTTGAAACTCATCGTCGAACCGCCCATCTGGTCCCCACTCAGTTATGATGGCATACACATCCCAGGCGGTGTCGTCGCAAAGGTAACCTCCATAATTTTGAAATGCCTCGGCCAGAATTCTGGCAGGTGTTGTTTCAAAACCCATTTTATCGAGATCCATGGAAGCAGGCAGTGCCAGCAATGCGCCCATGCGGCAGGCCTTTACTACCATATCTTTTCGATCTTTGTAATAATTACCGGCAGCATATCCATCGGCACGCAATGCCGGCCAGCGGTAACCTTTCGTTTCGTTGTCGTAGTATATGTTTTTGCGACCAAAAATATTCACTTTCAATGCATGGAGTATCGGGCCCGATGCCGGGGTTAGTTCACCCAGCCGGAGTGCACCGCCAATGGCCGACAAACCGGAACCTCCATGTGCACCATACATGCCAGTTCCATAGATATCAAGGTCCTGAAAAATATATTGCGAAGTAGCCCCCTTGCTGGTGTCGCAGAAGGCAAAAGGTTGTGTTTGTTTGATGGTTTTTCTATCGGGCATTAACACTGCCAATCCGGCGTTGGGAGTTGATCCATCCCAGGTGGCCGGACTCACCACAAAGTGTTTCGGAATGGGTGCCTGGAACAGTACCTTTCCCTGAATTTCACAACGACTTTTATTCCTGTCCCATCCTGCAAAGTTTTCGTAGATGTTTACCAATGGGGCATCAGGCTCCATTACAATGTAATCTTCGTCGATGGTCATTCCTGCTTGCATAGCTTTCTCGATACGGGCATGCACATAAACAGCGTTCGAGCCGATGGGCATATTCCAGATCGACTTCTGCTCAAAGGGCCATTTCAGCGGATTGCGGGTTCCACCCTCAACAACGGGGAGTTCTTTATCCGAAGGCGTTTCTGAAATATTCTTCCGGCAACATGAGACTGCTGCAATAGTTATAACCAAAATGCCATACTTCAAAGTTAATGAGGTCAGGTGCATCGGATGTATAATTTATTTCTTCTGAAGAATTAAATATGGCAAACGATTGATGGGCAGAGTGATGGTGTAAGATGTACCACCTTTGTACGTTTTCCCGTCGTCGCCCATCCATTTGCCTTTTGGCAGAACAACCGTTCTGGAAGCTTCCTTTTTATCGATAGGAGCTACCAGAATGGTTTCACCAAGCATAAACTGGTTGTTTACACCTTCGAAACCCTGTCCCGGGAAATAGAAATCGAGCGAACAGATGATCGGGGCTCCCGATTTAGCCGATTCATGCGCCAATTCCATGATTCGGGGGGTGAATTTCTCCCTGATTTTCACAGCTTCCTTAATGGCATCCATGTGTTCTTTATCGAGGATGCGCCAAGGAGCCACCGAGAACTGCATCATCGGCATCAAAGCATGAATCTGTGCGGAACGAACCACCAGGTCCTGATCGAACGATTTCAGGTCGAGGAAACTAGTGTAATCCCCTCCGCCAATCATATCGGGGCATGAGAAGGTATAACCGGCAAGACTTTCGGTGATCATATGCGGTATGAGCTTCTGAACATCTTCCCAGTTGTGGTTTTTATCGTGAAGGCGCTGCACCAGTGGCTGGCCGGCCAGTTTCCAGCATGCACGGTATTCGTTTAAAGGATACCGTAACCCGATTCGTGCATACAGCTCCGAGTGTCTGTTGGGAGATGCGGGAGTCATGCTCAGGGCGGTTTCGGGGTAAAAATCCATATCGCCGGCATCGAGTTTAAAACCATCCACTCCATATTCATTTACAAGGTAATCGAGTTGACTGACAAACCATTTTTCGGCAGCCGGATTGGTAAAGTCGAGCAACGCCGAATAGCCATTCCACCAGGGAATCATAGCCGGGTGTTTCGCCTGTTGCCAGGAAGCAGAGGGTGTTTCCTTCTGTAAAAGAAAGCCTTTTCCTTTCATAATTTCGCGGACAATCACTGCCTGATCTGCGCTAACAAACGGGCACATCCAAAGCATTACCTTAAAGCCCATTTTATGCAATTCGTTCATCATCTTTTTAGGGTCGGGAAATCGGCCCGGGTGAAAACGCCAGAGACCATAGTCTTCCTGCCAGGTGTCGTCGATCATCAGCACGCCGGGAGCAAACCCGTTATCGAGAATGGCACGGGCATATTTCAGAATGTCGGCTTGGTTGTGGTTGTAAGTAAGTTCAATCCAGGTGTTGTATTGAGGTTGCGAAAAAAGCAGCTCATCGGGCATTTTGCCTGAAGCGGGGAAAAAAGAGACTGAAGCATAGCTTCTTGCCGAAGCAAGTGTACTGCCTGCCCTGCCTTGCTTAATTTCTCCAAAAGCTTTAGAAATAATCAATTCATTATTTAATATTTTAAATGCATAGGGCTCTTCGCTCCAGACCCATAATCCCTGGTTGCTGATAATCAAGGGCTGAATCTGATTATATTGATTATTGGCATAAAAATCAAAGTTATAACCTTCAGCAAAAGGCATCTTATGGCCTTCTTTTATAGCACCCGACCAAAGTTTTTCACCGGGTTGTAGTTTGATCCGAATTTCGGCTAGATCCTGAGCTCTTGTTTCAAAAACAGTAATGGTCAGAATGACTAGCGCCCCAAAAAAGGTGAGTAAAGTTTTCGACATATTATAAAATAAGTTAGTAGTTAATTCTTCAGATATCCTTTTTATTATCTAGTAAATTTATAAATATTAGATTAGAATCAGCAGGTTCTAAAATGCTTTCTCAATGAAATGACTTTAAATTACATTTATTTTACTGTAATAAAGAGTTCCATCTGCCTGTAGGTAAATAAAGTACAAGCCTTTGTTTTTCATAAAGGCCCCATTTACAATTAACTCTTCCTGATTTTCATATCTACCCGAATATACTTTTCGGCCAGCAACATCGTAAACCGAAAGCTCTGCTACCTTTAAATATTTTCCTGGTTTAATAGTGAATCTGCCATCTTTAACCGGGTTGGGATAAACGTTAAGTTCTATGCCTTCGGCTTTCACATGAGGATACGACAGGAGTTTCCATTCGGCAACTACCTCTAAATTATCATAATATACTGGACTCCACCATGCATAAAGACCAATGTAGCCATCATGAAAGTCTTCGGTTTTTATTTTATTGAAAATGATTTTCCCATTAATCTCAACTGTGGTATTAAACCCGTCATTCTGTATTTTCACGGGAACATACACTCCGGCGCCACCTCCTGTATATGTTCCTTCAGCAAGGTTCGTTTCAATGTTATTTTTAATTAGTTGCAGATAAGCGTTTAGAGGTTTGGCATCAAGCACAACACGGTAGTAATTACTATCGTTTTTGTAATTGAAAATCATTCCAAAATTATTTTCCCAGTCGGAGTTTATTTTTGCCGAATAGGTGAAATCGGCAAAAGTTGAACCTTTGTAAACAGAAATGTCAATACCTTCAGTAGAACTATGCCGGTATTGTTTGTCTTTAATTGTCCATGTTCCTGAACCGGGAAACCAATCCTGTGCTTGATCGTCATCAAAATCTTCAAAGTAATTAAGTTTCCCCGCTACTCCACCAATTAAAATTCCTATTGGGAGAGAAACTCCTGAAACACCCGTGTTGTCAATAGCTTTTGCTTTTATAACATGTGATCCTTTGGAAGGGTTTTGCCAGGCAAAACTAAAAGGACTGGTGAGGTCTTCTCCAAGTTTTTCGTTTCCATTAAAAAACTCGACTTTAGATACTGAGCCATCCGGGTCGCTTGCTGTAACCTGGATATCTATAGTGCTATTTTCAGGGAACATCGCATTTTCTGAGGGTGAACTTATAGAAATTTCGGGTGATTTAGAAGCCTGCACGGAGATATTGACTGATGGTGAATAAATTACCTTCCCGCTGTTGTCAGTTGCTTTGGCAAAAATATAATAAGTTCCTGCTGTAACCCCTGTCCAGTTGAATGTAAATGGAGCGCTGTTATCTTCACCAAGTTTTGTTGATCCGTTAAAAAATTCTACTTTACTAATGCTTCCGGAAAGCTCCAAAGTTTTTGTTTCAATAGTTATATCGTCTGGTGTAACCATTAATGTTTTAAAATTTGGAGCAGAAATTGAAATGCTTATTTTGTCAGTGTTTTTTTCTTTCCAAATTCCGTAACAGCTACCTGCTGCCCAGAGTTCCCGCGTTAATGGGTTTACGCGAATAACAAATGCCTCATTAACTCCATCTCCATCCTGTACCCCATTGTTTGTGCGGTTATTTGGAGTGATAATTTCCCAGGTATTACCGTAGTCCATTGATCGTTTAATACTTGCATCGGATTTGTATACATTTTTTGCTCCAAAGGCATAAACAATTTTTGGATCCTGAGGGTCGACAGCAACCGAAGTGATTGGTCTGTTACCATATTGGTCCGCATGCGTGGCAGATGTTATCTCGGAAAGAGCACTTCCTTCAAGTTTATATAAGCGGTCGCCCGAAGTTACTATGTAGAGTTTTCCAGTCAAATGGTCTACAGCAATATCAATTACATCGTTGGCCATTGTTTTAACAATCTTCCATGTTATCCCTTTATCGATCGATTTTACAACGTCTTTACCATTGCCTCCGTAAACCTCCTGTTCACCAAAAAGATTTGCTATTAAAACTCCCTTACAGCCATTCATGGGTGCCCATGTTTCTCCTAAATTGTAACTTACATAATTACTGAAATAAATAACATTAGGATCTTTTGGGTCGCCGCAGCCAACATCTAGACCAGTGCATATCAGTGATGATTCTGTAAAAATTTTTCCGCCATCGCGACTGATAGTTAATTTTCCGTCCTGGTCCCATCCCGGAGAATTTTGGGTGACCAAAATCTTTTCGCTGGCTGCATAGGCTCCATAGGTAAATCCTCCCCATCCAAGGTTGCTTGCATTACAATACAACCATGTCTTTCCATTATCGGCAGTAAAACCTCCGTTATAATCCTGGGAAGCAATAAACAATAAATCGGGATTTTGGATATTGAAATTAATATGACCTCCAACCAAAATTCCATTATATCCATTGGAATCCCATGAAAAATTAACGCCCCCGTCTGTACTACCCGAAATCCAATCACCACCAAGAGCCCAAACTTTTTGCTTATCAGTTGGGTGCCAGGTAAATTTCTGAAACCTGGTATTATAAGGCATAAATGCATTATTATTGTTTCGTGTTGACAGATCCCAATTTAAACCTCCATTGTGAGAATAATAAATTGGCCCCCCCCAATCGTTTTCTTTATAACACAACACCATAAAATTCGGATCGGCGGGACTGACATTTACAGATACTATATTAGTTGGGAGTGTTGAGGTTATAACCTGGTTAAATGTTTCTCCACCATCAGTCGACTTAAGCAACTTATTTGCCGTTGTAAGGTAAACCTCATCTGCACGGGTAACTATAACGTCCATATCGGTTATATTTTCTGTCAGTTTCTTGGTAAAAGTTTGTCCTCCATCAGTGCTTTTAAAAAAACCATCTTTGCTGGCAATATAAACATCCCCTTTTTCGGGATGTACTTTTAACAAACAATTTCCATAAGTGGTGTTAACTTTGCTCCAGTTTAATCCGCCATTGTCTGATCGAAATATGCCTCCGGCTGGATTAGCCCAGTATGCTTTTGTAGAGTAACCAAGATTCTGATCAAAACTTCCTTTGACAAATTCCACCTTATCGGAAAAACTCCGGTAACCATGATAGTTGCTTTCAGGTAAAACATGTTTCCAGCTTGCACCCTGATCAATTGTCAAATACAAACCATGACTATTGTTGCTTATGCTATTACCACCAACCGCTAGGGCCCTTTTATTATTATTCGGATCGATAGCAAAACCTGCGTTTCCCCGGGGAGAATAACCAATATTGCATGGAGCCCAATTTTTACCACCATCAATGCTGCGGTAAATCCCGCCAACATCAGTTCCCATAAGGAGAAATGAACCGTCTGTATGATCTATTTCCAGCGACTGAATAACCTGGCAACCTTCACCTCCTGTAAATCCAGCCTGTTGTATTGCATTAGAAACCAAAGGAATTGCCTGCCATTTTTGAGCACTGGAAATAGCTGGAAACACCAGTAATAGAAATCCTATTTGTAAAAAATGCAAGATCTTTTTCATAGTATTTTGTGTTTTAGAAATATTATAGCCAGTTTTATTCTATTCTTATCCTATTAATCCAATTAGAATAGCTACAATTCTCGGTGGAGCGCAACTTTTCCGGCATAAAATCCAATTGTTACTTTGGTAAGATTTGACATAGGACTTTTAAATAAAGCTTCGTTATTTTTTTTCCAGAAAGAGATTATATCAAGAATTAAATATTTCCATGGTATTAATGCAATTTTGTCTACTGATACATAAAAGTATAACTATTGAAATGTATTTTATTTTGAATATTTTCATTTTAAAATTCAATATAAAATTATAGATGAGCCTGTTTAAAAAGTCAGTTAATTATCGTATTTCGATTCTGTTCAATGTGACAATCAACTGACTTTTAATGATCTGGATGAGTGTTATCGAAGCCTGATCCCAATTTTACAAAAGGGAAGTTGCTTAAAAAACGCTTTGTTATAGAGCAGGCTGAGGCATTATTAAGCAAAATATGCTTATGAAAATACGCCAGTTAAAATTGTACCAAGCTTTAGTTAACAACCTCCCTAAGCAAAAAATTAATTATACCCCGGGTTATTCCCATCCGCTTTCATTAATGGGTTGCTGTCAATTTCCAATGTTGGGATAGGAAATAGGACATGCTTGGAAGCATCGAACTCAAAAAGATTAGCATCAAAAGGATACCCAAAATCGTTCGCAGTCCAGTTTGCAAGGTTAATATACCCAGCTGCATGCCACCTTTTAAGATCGCTCCAACGAAAATCTTCTTCACCAGCCAGCTCGAACAAGCGCTCATCCATTATATTTTCGATTGTTACCGATCCATAATTAGCAGGAGCTGCTGATTCAATGCCATCGGGGGTTGAAAATCTGGCACGTTTACGGATATCATTCACCTGTTTTGTTGCATTCGTTATGTCTCCCGTTTTTAGATACGCTTCGGCCACTGCTAGCTTAACATCGGCTAAACGAAGGAGGCGGGGGTTATTACCCGATTGTAACTGCCAGGTAGTTTCGTAAGCATTGCCTCGCTCTCCATTGATATACTTTATAAACTGATTCCCTTGAAAGAAGGCCCATTTTGAACCTAACCACCAAAGGCTCCAACTAACATTATCTACATTTTCTGCAAGTTTAAATGTCTCATCCCGTCGCGGATCGCCAGAATCAAACTTTGCAATTAACTTGGGTGAAGGCCCAATAACACCGCCGCCGCAACCATAGTTTCCCCAATGATTGTCAAATTGATGATACATAACACCCATTCCACCAGATTCTCCTCCAAAATTATTGTCGAGCCATGCATTATCTTGTTTTTGCGCCCAGCTTGCCTGATATTCAAACAACGATTCCGAATTATTTTCTTTGCGGTAATCAAAGTTATCGCCAAACGAAACACCATCAATTGTACTTTCTGCGCTTATTTTTTGAAAAGCGGTAATTGCTTTGGCATAATCATCAGCTTGGTTTCCTCCATATTGCTGAGCATAACATGCTCTTAGTACATAGCATTTAACTAATAAACCAAATGCACTGTTTTTAAATACCCTGCCTTTATTCTGTTGGTTCCAGGAATCGGGTAACAAAGATGTCGCTTCAGTTAAATCAGCTATCGCCGCATCCAATAATTCGAAATTTTTGGTGGGGCTAAGTGTAGCTTTGTCAATAGAAACAATTCTTTCATTCAGCAAGGGTGCTTTCCGGAACATATCCCAAAGGCGATATTTAGCCCAAGCGCGAAGAAACAGAGCCTCACCGCGGTTATTATCTTTAAGACCTGGTGTTTGAATTACTTTAATAACAGCAGGATCTTCCAATTTTTCGAGCATAAAATTAGCACGGTTATTAATGAAATATAGTTTTTCCCAAATTTCCCCAATCCTGCTATTGGAAGGTGATAAACCGGAAAATGCTTCAAAGGCTCCATTGCTAGTGCCACTGGTTGTTAAATCGTCGCCCTGAAGTAACCAGGCAGGGTGTAAGGTTTCGCCATTCGCGCTCACCTGACTCCCGAGGTTTGCACCGTATAGGTTCTGGATCGAGGCATATATACCTCCAATTCCTCGCTGAACACGATTTTCATTCTCAAAATATGTTGATTCCAACTCAGTAGTCAGAGGAACATCCAACACTTTCTCGCACGATTGTAATATAATAGTTCCCAGCAATAATAGGAGGGTAATCTTTTTTATATATGTAAACATAATCAGTAATTTAAATGTTAACAATCAGAATTTTATGTTGAGTCCGGTATATAAAATCAAAGGAGCCGGATTATATTCATCTTCAGGATCTAGCCCTTTGAAATTGGTAATTGTAAAGAGGTTGGAGCAACCCACATAAAATCGGGCATTCCGCAGGATATTATTGGTACCGGCATAGACAGCTTCGGGTAAAGTATAACCAAGTTGAATATTTGCCAATCTCAGATATCCAGCATTTTCTACCATATAATCCGAAAAACGGGAGTTGCCGGCAGGGTCTTGCCATACCATTCGTGGTACATTTGTTTTATTATCAGGTGTCCATGCATTTAATACTACGGAGGTATGGTTCATTGCTTCACCATAGGGCATGCCAAAAGTTGATTTCACATTATTTACCTTCTGAACATCGCCAACTCCCGTGAATTGAGCGGTAAAGTCAATCCCCTTATAGTCTGCGTTTATATTAAACCCATAATAAAAACCAGGAATTGATTTACCTAAATAAACCTGGTCATAGCTATCAACAATTGAATCAGCCATTGGGGAATAATATTTATTTACGCCCTTTTCAATGTCTTCAGGTTTTGGAGCTCCCCGCATGTCCCTAAAGTAGAAATCACCCCCTTTTACTTTTGCCGATTGGTATGTTACGTCCTGATAATTCTTCATCCATTCCTGAGCCTCTTCATCCGATTGAAACATTCCATCAACTTTATAGCCACGGATGTAAAACAATGACTGACCTTCTTCTATGTTCCACATTGGAATACCACCATAGAGTTTTTCCACCCGATTGCGAACCGTTGTAAAGTTACCCCCTAAAGAAAAATTTAGCTCACCAATGCTATGGCTATAATTTACATTTAATTCAATACCATTGTTTCTAACTTTTGCCACATTACCATCAGGCATATTTATTACTCCCGTTGATGGTGGGAGCGATACTTTTTGCAATATACCATCTGTATATTTATCATAATACTCAAAAGAAAGGTTTAGACCAGTAAACAGGGTAGCATCAAAACCAATATTCATTGTGGAGGTCTTTTCCCATTGCAAATCGCGGTTAGCCATTCCGTAAACAGCTGCAGCAGCACTGGTATATCCTAACCCAATGGTACCAGGTTTATCGGTTCTTGGAGTCGGGTTATTTCCCCAGGCATAGGTTGGAGCAGTATTAATAGTTGATAGGTAAGCCAGGTCAGTTACTTCCTGATTCCCTAGCTGCCCCCAACCGGCTCGGAACTTCAGATCGCTAAGCCATGTAAGGTTTTCCATAAAAGATTCTTCGCTAAGTCGCCATGCGGCAGAAACGGCTGGAAAAGTACCCCAACGGTTTTCCGGTGCAAAACGGGCACTTCCGTCGCGACGCACTGTAGCATCGAAATAATATTTATTGGCATAGTTATACCCGCCTCTGAATAAAAAACCCTGCAAAGCACCAGGTTGTCTGAATCCTCCGGCACGAGTATATTTATTTTCACCACCAAGATTAATTAAATCGGGATTTGCGCTGGAAACATAATCGGTTCCTACATCCATGTAATCAACAACAAAGTTTTGAGCCATGGCATTAAAAAGTATATCGATGTTATGTTCGCCAAACGATTTAATGTAGTTTGCAGTAAACTCACCAATCATATTAAAGTTTTTAGTACTCCTTACGCCATAATCACCTACTGACCCCTCTCCTGCTCTGGCTTTTGGATCTCCTCCATCATACTTAAAATAATTAGAAATATACTGTGCCCCACCTTTAATTGTATTATCAAATGCGTCAGCATTAAGGGTGCCCCTAAGTTTTAAACCCTGAATTGGCTCTAATTCAATATAGGCATTCCCCATATTTCGCAGGGATGTATTATCTCCATTTAATTGTGAAAAGAGCCCCGGCATGTTATAACGGGTCATGCTTCCATACAATACGTTATTATTCCAGATACCTTTATCATCGTAGCCATTAACAACCTTTGCAAACCCATTTATTCCATTGGGATCATATATAGGCTGACAAACAGGGGTCATTGCAGTTTTAATAAGCGAGCCTATGTACCAGGACATGTCCCTTCCTTTAGCAGTGCTTAACCTGTAGTTAATACCTACCCGAAGGTATTTGTTGATATTCATGTTTAGCTTAATAGAACCATTGTAACGCTTCATATTATTATCGATATATACCCCTTCCTGATCAGAGTATCCAAAAGACATATAATAATCTGCCTTTTCAGTTCCTCCAGAAACATTTACCGAATAATCCTGAGTAAGTGCATTTTTGTTTTTTACAGCATCCTGCCAATCGTAAGTTGGTAAATTGCCCAAATAATTAGGATCGGTTGGCTTGAAAACATCATTTAGCGGACTTCTTGAACCATCAGATGTTGGGTCGGAAGCGTATAGCGCATTATTAAAATCGACATATTGTTGCGTATTTAATAAATCAATTTTCTTATTTAAATTTTGAAAACCAAACCTTTGGGAGTAATTAACCGTTGCTTTTTCCTTTTTGCCTTTTTTAGTTGTGATTAAAACAACCCCATTCGATGCCCTAACCCCATAAATAGCCGCCGAGGAAGCGTCTTTCAATACAGAAATAGACTCGATATCGCTAGGGTCAATCATTGCCATAATGTTTATTCCACCGCGAGAATATTGATCTCTTGCGCCTTCGATTCCTGCTCCGTATTCTTTAATAGGAATTCCATCCACCACATATAACGGATCGGCAATTCCAAACGTATTAGTTCCCCGGATGCGAACTGTGGGTCGTGCATTTGGATTGCCTTGGTTTCCAATAATTTGAACACCCGACATTTGCCCTTGCATAAGCAATTCAGGAGATGATGGGACTACTTTTGCAATTTTATCGGATGAAACAGTCGAAATAGCCGTTGTTACATCTCTTTTAGAGCGCGATCCGTAACCAATTACCACTACTTCTTCGAGCGATTTAATATCGGCTACCATGCTGACATTGATCGCTGACTTACCGTTAACAGAAATATTCTCAGAAATATACCCAACAAATGAAAACACAAGAATAGCATTTACATCGGCTACATCAACAGAATATTTTCCATTTATATCCGAAACAGTACCAACAGTAGTACCCTGAATTGTAATGTTTACTCCCGGCAATGGCTCACCATTAGAAGCATCGGTAACTGTTCCGGTTATTTTTTGTTGTTGAAGTACCATTTCAGTTGGAGTAATTACAATCACTTTATCTACCAGGTCAAATGATAGGTTTTTCCCTGTGAGGGCAATATTAAGCAAGTCGGAAACAGGTTTTTGATTTGCTTCCAGGGTAATTTTTTGTGATTCGTTAATTAGGCTTGATTTATAGAAAATCTTGAATTCAGTATTTTTTTCAATGGCATTAAACAAATCAACTAATGAACCATTACGAATGTCCACCGAAATTTTTGCTTCCTGCGAATAAATTCCTTCCGCAAAAACACTTAAAACACCAATAAATATTAAGAAGGTAGTTAGTTTCATAATTCTCAACATTTTTATAAAATTTGGGGCATAGTTTGGCACCCACCACTTGAATTTTTTCATAGTTTTGTATTAGATAGTTTATAAATTATGTTGCTCTTTCGGTCGAATGAAACCGCAACATGTAGTTAACTTTCAAACATTTTTAACGGGTAGTGTTACAGCATTACCCGTTTTTATTTACTGGAATTTATATCATAGGCAGCGGGTTTTAATGTTTTTTACTCTTTTTTGAAATAATTATTTCCTTATTTTTTGAATTGTATTGAATAGGTTCAGACCGATTGAAAATATCAAGAATCTGATAAATAGTTTCTTTGTTAGCAAACTTACCTGTAAAACGCTCTTTTTTAAGGTTCTCATCAGTAATGGTTATTTTGAGTCCAAACCACCGCTCCATTTTTACTCCTATATCTTCAAAAGTTTCATCTTGAAAAACCAATTCTTCATTTTTCCAGGAGGTGATTATTTCTACATCATCAATTTCTTTAATATCAGCTTTTGATGCTTCAATATTAGCAGAATGAGTACTTCGTATTTTATCCTCTTTAACTGATATTAAAGATGTAATGATGATTTGTTTATTCCTTTTTTGATAGATAGCTTTTTCATTGGGTTTTATATTAAGTTCACTGATTATTTTATTACTTGCATCTTCCTTTATCAATTTGATTTGACCTTTCACAAGGGTAGTTTCGATAATTTTATCTTCAGCATACGATTTTACATTGAATTCAGTACCCAACACTTTTATAGAAAGCTTTTCTTTTAGGTGAACAATAAAAGGAAGGTTGTTTTTTTTATGTGTTACATTAAAAAATGCTTCCCCTTCTATATAAACATTGCGCCCTTGCTTCAGAAAGTTAACAGGGTATTTAAAAATGGAACCGGAATTAAGCCACACCTGGGTTCCATCTGGTAATAATAATTGGCTGCGTTGTCCTTTGAGAACAGTTACCTCTAAATATTGCCCCGAGAGTTCAGATTGAGAAGGAAAATAATGCTTATAGAAAAATGCTAAACCAATTAAAATGATGATGGAGGCTGCATACCAATAATAATGTATATTAATTTTACGCGATTGCTTGGTGGCATAAGCCATTTCGGCATGAATCTGTCTTTGTAAACGTTCATATACCTGTTCACTGATTAGTTGATTTTTGGGAAGTACTTTTCGGGACGCTATAAATGTGATAATTTCATGAGCGTTAGTAACCGTTTCAGATGAATCAGGATTATTGGCGATCCATGATTCCCAATAAACAACATCCTCAGCACTCTTGTTGAGCACAAAGCGCTGAAATGACTCATTTAAAATAAATTCATCCAGTAGGTAATTTTTTGTATTCATGTAAAGATTTTATGCTATCTGAACATAAAGACAAGGATTGTTTAAATCCGTACTCACCCAAACTCAGTTATTTTAATTTTTATTGAAAAAAATCCAAAATAGCTGTAAAAAAAGAATTATTGACAAAGAATCTCTTAATGTATCCAGCCCCCGGTGCACATTATTTTTTACCGATTGGTAATTTATATGCATTATTTCGGCTATTTCATCGTATTCCAACTCTTCAAAATATCGGAGATAAATTGCTTCTCGCTGTTTAGGAGGGAGATTGTTTAAAGCATGCAAAATTTGTGAGCGTAATTCTTCTTCATCCTGATTTTTTATAAAATAGTCTTCGGGAGAGAATTCTAAACTAATATAATCTTCAACTTCTGTTCTATCCAACCGGTTATACTTAAGTTCCAGTGAATTCAGAATTTGCCTGCGTAAGCCTTTAAAAAGGTAGGCTTTAAGATAGGTTACAGTCGAAAAATCGATATTATTCTTCCACATCCTGAAAAACAACTCCTGAATACAATCTTTAACCAATTCTTCATCTCCACATATTTTAATCCCATAATTGAATAATGAGTCAAAATGGTATTTGAAAATGGAAGAATGTAATTGATGATAATTG
>JFJP01001820.1_pt1 | contig 35621 bp, 27 predicted proteins | sample 431651 | NCBI WGS metagenome assembly JFJP01 (sample SAMN02602958, study PRJNA72255) | Microbial mat metagenome, whole genome shotgun sequencing project. | biome: fresh water; feature: sink hole; material: water; isolation source: purple microbial (photo- and chemosynthetic) mats found in... | reverse complement strand
TTTGATTGATTAAGGGTGGACATCGGCTTTGTTGGCAAACGCGGGAAGGAGCAGACATTGGCGAACGGCCGCAATGTGGCGACCGTGACTGACCGGAAAGGCCGATTAAGAGACGCCCACGTCACTCACCTGGCCGTCTGAAACTGGCCGACTCCCGCCCCCCATCTGAATCATGTCCTACCCCCTGGAACGACTGCTGGGCTCAGTAAGCTGACGCTCAGCGCCTCGCCGATTCATCATGCCAGCCAATGGCCGTTCTCGCTGCATAGCCGAAGTTCAGATCAACAAAATCAGTGGCGCCGATTGAATCGGTCGCATGGCGGAGCGACACAAAGCCGACTGTCGGTGCTCAGCGGCCCCCGTATGGCGCTCAACGACAGATTTCTACGGAATCTGACCGCCGTTAACAGCGTGAACCGGCATGCCTGCTCGTTGGCAATTCAGACAATTCAGACAATTCAAAAAACAGCCGATATAACGCTCCGCTGCGACTATTGCGCGCTGCAAACCCGCTGGCGGCGCCCCCCAAATGACCCATTGCATCTTATCGACGTACCGTACCGATGAAATTTTAGAGGGAACATGATGCACACACTGTTCAACAAATCCGTAATCAGCGGCGGGCTCTGCGCGATCCTGCTGGCGCCGTTTGGATTGGCGCGGGGCGATGCAAGTTACAGCTTTGGCGTAGTGCCGCAATTCGAGGCGCGCGAATTAGCCGCCGTCTGGGCGCCGATTCTTGAGCAAGTCTCGCAGCGATCCGGACTGAAATTGACGATGAAGGGCGCGCCGCGCATTCCCGATTTCGAGGCCGCATTTCAGGCCGGCGAATTCGATTTCGCTTATATGAATCCGTATCACGCCATGATCGCCGCGCGCAAACAGGGCTACATCCCACTGCTGCGCGATGCCACACCGTTGTATGGCGTACTGGCCGTGGCGAAAAACAGCCCTTATCAGCAGGTAAAGGATCTACACGGCAAGAAGATCTCTTTTCCGGCGCCCAACGCGCTCGGCGCATCGCTGCTGATGCGAGCAGACCTGGATGCGCTGTTCAAAATCAAATTCACCCCGCTGTATGCACAAACCCATACCTCCGCCTATCTGAACACCGCATTGGGGATATCGGAAGCCAGCGGGGGAGTCAAGGCCACCTTTGATCGACAAAAAAGCGATCTGCGCGACAATCTGCGCATCATTTATGAAACTCGAAAATCACCGCCCCACCCGGTGGTAGCGCATCCGCGGGTGACTGACGCGCACCGGCTACGCGTAAAGAACGCATTTCTCGAACTTGCCGGCACCCCTGAAGGTGCGGCGCTGCTGGCCAAGGTGCCGATTCTTCAGGCGGTGCCGGCGAGTGAAAAGGAATATGCGATTCTGGCCGAATGGAACCTGGAAAAGTACTACGTCAAAGCCAGTGACTAACTTTAATAACTTGACCCACTCAACCAACGCAACCAACGCAACCATCCAGCACAGCATGCCTCGGGAAATCCGCTATTCCCTCAGGTTGAAGATCACGTTTCTGCTGCTGCTGCTCGGACTCGCCAGCATCAGCGTGATTTTGCTGGTGGTGCAGCCGCGTTTGGTGGCGACTCTGGATCGTCTTGATAACGACAGCGTCCGTCAACAGATGGACATTGTGGCGGATGGTTTACTGCCATTCATGATTCAGAACCAGTATGCGGCTATTCATGAAAATCTCGACATACTGCGCGAGCGGCAGCCCAACTGGCTGCATATCGAACTGACCGATGCCGAAAATCGCCGTCTTTACCCGCTTGGCGCGAAACCCGTGCCGGAGGGTAAAAGCATCAAGCAATTTTCCCACCCCATCGTTTTTCGCGGTTTCACCCAAGGTGTGCTGACTGCGCGGATCGACTTCAATGACCATCATCGCGAAGCCGTCAGAGAATCGCATATCGTCGCCAGCATCATCGCGGCCACCTTTCTGTTGACCATGCTGGCGGTTGCCCTCAGCTTTGAACTGCTGGTCGGCCGGCGCACGCGCGTGCTCAGCGAAGCCGCCTCGCGCATGGCAAACCATGACTATGCGGCAACACTGCCGATGGCTGGACAGGATGAAATCGGCAGTCTGGTGCAAAGCTTTGCCGATATGCGCAATTCGGTACGCAATAACGAGGCCGCCTTGATCGATGCGAATCAATCCGCTCAGGCGGCCAATCTGGCAAAAAGTCAGTTTCTGGCCACCATGTCGCATGAATTGCGCACACCGATGAATGGCATCCTCGGCATGAGCCAGTTGTTGCTGATGCCAGGCTGCAGCCCGCAGGATCAACGCGAATATGCCCGCACCATTTTGAACTCGGGGCAGACCCTGCTGACGCTGCTGAACGACATCCTTGATCTGTCGAAAGTGGAAGCGGGCAAACTCGAACTCAACCGTGCGATGGTCGACCCCGAGCAGATCATGCATGAAACCCTGTCGCTGTTCAGCGAGTTGGCGCAAAGCAAGAATTTGCAAATCCAGACGGTTTGGCATGGACCCAAGCAGCGCTATTGGTCCGACCCAACCCGCTTGCGTCAAATGCTGTCGAATCTGGTCAGCAACGCCATCAAATTTACCGATCAAGGCTTTATCCGCATCGAAGGCACGGCAGTTGCGGCGCAGGATGACACGGCGGTATTGACCTTTGCCGTGGCAGACAGCGGCATTGGCATTGCCGAAGACAAACAAGCCTTGCTGTTCAGGCCTTTTTCGCAGGTGGACAGTTCCGCCAGCCGGCAATTCAGCGGCACCGGCCTGGGGTTATCCATTGTGCAAAAACTGGCCAGGCTGATGGGCGGCGAGGCGGGGGTCGAGAGTTCGTTCGGCCACGGGGCGCGCTTCTGGTTCAGCGCCCACGTCGACATACTGCACACCGACACAGAATTCGACAGCGGCGAACGGCCCCTCCCGAGCGAGCTGGCCTGGCCTGAAATGCAGGTGACGGAGATGCAACCGGCCCGAGTTTTGATCGTTGAAGACAACCCGATCAATCGCAAAGTGTTGATGAAGCAACTACAGAAGATCGGCATACAGGTTGAAAGCAGCGAAAACGGCCAGGCAGCTGTCGCGGCGATCCAGGCGGGGCTGACGCCGGATCTGGTGCTGATGGATTGCCGCATGCCGATCATGGACGGATTTGAAGCGACACGGCAGATTCGGCTCTGGGAAAACCAGTCTGGCCGCACCCATCTGCCGATTATCGCGGTCACCGCAAATGCCTTTGAGGATGACCGGGAAGATTGTCTTTCGGTCGGCATGGACGACTTTCTGGCGAAGCCGGTCAGCATCAACGATCTGCGTGACAAACTGGCCCAATGGTTGTCGCAGGAACAAATGGGCACAGCCGCCAGCGGCAACAGCAAAACAGTGCCGGAGCTGGCGCAGCTTGCTGGCGGGCCTGATCCCGCGCATCTGCGCGCGCTCCTGCTTGAACTGCGGGATCACTTGTCACAACAAAGTTTTTCCGCCCACCATTGCCTGCCGGAACTGGAATCGGCATGCTCTGCGACCGCGCTTGCTGGAGAATGCAGCAGCCTGGCCAAGGCGGTACGCCAACTTGACTACACCAACGCACTTGAGCGTCTCGACAGGTGGCTGAAGACGATGGAAACACCCCAATCATGATGACCACCCGCGCCAATCTGCTGCTGGTTGATGACATCCCGGCGAACATCCAGATTCTTGCCGGGGCGCTGGACCAGGATTACGACATCCGCTTCGCGACTTCCGGCCCGCAGGCGCTGGAGCTGATCGCACAGGCTGCGCCGAACCTGATTCTGCTGGATGTGATGATGCCCGGCATGGATGGTTTTGAAGTCTGCCGGCGATTGAAGGCAAACCCGGCCAGTCAGGATATCCCGGTCATCTTTGTCACCGCCAAAGGCGACTTTCTCGATCAGAAGGAAGGTTTCGAGCTTGGCGCGGTCGACTACATCGTCAAGCCGTTTGATATTGAAATTGTCCGCGTGCGGGTACGCACACAACTTCGCTTGAAACACTTCGAGGCGGAATTGCGCGCCAGTGAAATCCGCCTGCGCGCCATTTTCGAGCATGCGCCGGAGCCGATGTGGATCCTCACCAATGGCAAGCATTCCGACTGCAATCTCGCCGCCGCGCGGATGCTCGGCTATCCGGACCGTAGCGCCTTGCTCGGACTCGAACCCGCAGCCCTTTCGCCGGCGCTGCAACCTGACGGCGAAGCCTCCGGCAGCAAGGCGATGCGGCTGATCGGCCTGGCGGCGGCGGGAGAATCACAACGCTTCGAATGGGTTTATCTACGCGCTGACGGTGACGAACTGATCGCCGCCGTCAGCCTGCAACCAGTGACCCTGAATGATCAGCCGGTCGTGCTCTGTACCTGGCATGACATCACCCAACGCAAGCGCGCCGAGAACGAGCTGAAACTGGCGGCCAGCGTATTCAGCAACGCCCGCGAAGGCATCTTGATCACCGATGCACTGGGCACTATTGTCGATGTCAACGAAACCTTTACCCGCATTACCGGTTATTCGCGCGAAGAGGCACTGGGGCAGAACCCGCGCATGCTGCAATCCGGCCGGCAGTCGGCGGAATACTATGCGGTGATGTGGCAGGCTTTGCAGATCAAAGGCCACTGGTATGGCGAAGTCTGGAACCGACGCAAGAGCGGCGAGGTGTATGCGGAAATGCTCAACATCAGCGCGGTGCGCGACGATAACGGGCAAACCCGGCATTACGTTGCGCTGTTCACCGATATCACCGCGCTGAAGAATCATCAACAGCAGCTTGAACATATCGCGCATTACGACGCGCTCACCAATCTACCCAACCGTGTGCTGCTCGCCGACCGATTGCAGCAAGCCATGGCGCAATCGCAGCGACGCGGCAAACAGCTCGCGGTCGCCTATCTCGACCTGGACGGCTTCAAGGCCATCAACGACCACTATGGCCACGATATCGGCGACGAACTGTTGATCACCGTGTCACATCGGATGAATGCCGCGCTGCGTGATGGCGATACCCTGGCGCGCATCGGTGGTGACGAATTCGTCGCCGTGCTGGCGGATCTGGATCGACCGGAGAACACTGAACTGGTGCTGTCCCGACTGCTGTTGGCGGCGGCCGACCCGGTAACGGTGGGCCAGGCGGTGTTGCGCATCTCCGCCAGCATCGGCGTGACCATTTACCCGCATGACGGCAGCGACCCGGATCAGTTGATCCGGCATGCTGATCAAGCCATGTATTTGGCCAAGCAAGCCGGCAAGAATCGCTACCATCTGTTCGATGTAGAAAAGGACATGGCGGTAAAAAACCAGCGCGAATCGCTGGAACACATCCGCAACGCAATCGGCCGCAACGAGTTCGTGCTGCATTACCAACCCAAGGTAAACATGAAGACCGGCGAGGTGATCGGCGCCGAAGCGTTGATCCGCTGGCAACACCCCGAACGCGGCCTGTTGCCGCCGGCGGCTTTCCTGCCGATGGTCGAAGATCATCAGCTCGGCGTTGAAATCGGCGAGTGGGTGCTCGACACCGCGCTGTCGCAACTGGACACCTGGCGGGTAAGCGGATTGGAGATACCGATCAGCATCAACATCGCCGCGCGGCATTTGCAGCAGGCCAATTTTGTCTCGCATCTACGCCTCAGCCTGGCGGCTCACGCCGAGGTCGAACCGCGCTTGCTGGAACTGGAAGTCCTGGAAACCAGCGCGCTGGAGGACATGGCCGGCGTCTCCACAATCATGCGGACCTGCCGCGAGATCGGCGTGCGCTTCGCGCTGGACGATTTCGGCACCGGCTATTCCTCGCTGACCTACCTGAAGCGACTCCCGGCGGATGTGCTGAAAATCGACCAGAGTTTCATCCATGACATGCTCGACGATCCCGATGACCTGGCCATCGTCGAAGGCGTGTTGGGTCTGGCCCTGGCCTTTCGCCGCCAGGTCATCGCCGAAGGCGTCGAAAGCGTGGCGCATGGCGAACTGTTGTTGCAGCTTGGATGTGACCATGCACAAGGCTTTGGTATCGCCCGGCCAATGCCGGCAACCGAATTGCCCGATTGGGTGACTACCTGGCATCCCCACCCCGCCTGGACCTGCTGGCGGGACAGAGGGGTAAACCGTAACACGCTGCCGTTGCTGTTTGCCGAAGTGGAACACCGCGCCTGGGTAAAGAACATTGAAAGCTGCCTGAAGGGCGAGCGAGAAATGCCGCCACCAATGGACGCGCACCAATGCCGCTTTGGCGCTTGGCATGACCATGACGGGCTGGCACGCCTTGGCGAGCTTCCCGGCTTCCAGGCGATCGACCCGCTACATCAACAAATACATGCGCTGGCGGCCGAACTGCTCAGCCTCTTCCAGCAGGGACGCCAAGCGGAAGCCCTGCTGGGCTGTGCGGAATTGCACACGCAGACCGATGCTCTGGTGGCGATACTGCGCGGGCTGACTCGCCTCGATGCCGCCCTGCCAACACCGCATACCCACTCCCCGCCCGTTTCAAGCTCAAGCCAGAACGCATAAGCCGACGCCGGCCATTCGCCGCCGATGCTGCCAAAGTCAGGCATGCGCCATCTCGGCGCCGATGACTGGCGCCGGGCCGACGCTGACCGCACCGCATTCGCGGAAGATGCGCGCCTTGCAAGTGGCGCAGACCGAGTGGTCCAGACGTCGGCAAATCTCCTCGATAGCCTCGGTCTTGGAGTCGAACAGATTATTGCCGCCGATGATTTTCAGCGCGCCGCTTTCTGCCATCTGCTCCTGCACGGTGTCTTTGACGCGGATAAAGTACAGGCCGCCGCCCAGCGCATGCCGGCGTTCGGCTTCCTCGGCCAGGTAATGCGCACCGGCCAGATCAAGGAAGTTGATGCCGTGCGCAACCACGGCGACATGTTTCTGCTCCGGATTGGCCTGATCCTGCGCCGCCAGTGCTTCGCGGATATGCGAAGTAGCGCCGAAGAACAGGGAACCGTCGATGCGAATGAAGCGAAGCTGCGGACATTCGGTGGCGTTGGCGGCATCGGTGAATTTGTGCTTTGGACTGTTCGGGTCCGGTGCGCGTACGCGCACATCCGGTTTGGAAGTGCGCGACAGATACAACGACAGCGACAACAGCACGCCGATGATGATGGCTTCCTCCAGGGTCAGGAACAAGGTGCTGGCGAAGGTAGAAAGGAGAATCGTCGTCTCCGCGCGGCTGGTCTTGAAAACATGAAAAATCTCCTTGAAATCGATCAAGCCCCAAGCCACCAGAAACAGGATACCGGCCATCGCCGCGTTGGGCAGAAATTGTGCCCAGGGCGCGACAAACAGCACCAGCACCAACAGAAAAATGCCAGCCAGCATGGCGGCGATAGGAGTTTTGGCGCCAGCCGCATAGTTGACGCCGCTGCGGTTGAACGAGCCGGTGGCAACATAGCCGGAGAAGAAACTGCCAAACAGATTCGACAAACCTTGCCCGACAAATTCCTGATTGCCATCGACATGCTGGCCGGAGCGCGCCGCCAACGCGCGCGCGATCGACACCGCCTCGGTCAAGGCCAGCAGCGTCACGGCGACCACGCCGGAGGCCACCGCGCGAATGCTTTCGGCGTCGAACGCCGGTGCGGACAACGGCGGCAATACGGCGGGCAGCGCGCCGACTGTCGGCAGCGTGATGCCCTTCCAGGCGGTCAGCGCGGCCGCCAGCAGCGAACCGGCCAGCATGGCGACGATCATGTACGGCCATTTCGGCAGCCAGCGTTTCACCGCGATACCGAGCAACAAGGTAAACAAACCCACCAGAAACACACCGGATTGAATATCGGCAAGGTGGGTTATCGCCATGCTCCAGGTGTCGGTAAAAGACAAGCCGCGCGGCATGCTCAGGCCGGTGAAATGCTTGACCTGATTGGTGGCGATCAGAATCGCCGCGCCGGCGGTGAAACCGGTCACCACCGAATGCGAAATGAAATTGACCAGGGTGCCCAGTTTGGCGAATCCCATCGTGACCTGGATCAGACCGACCAGAAAGGTCATCGTCAGCGCCAGGCTGACGTATTGCGCGGTGCCCGGCTCGGCATGCGGCGACAGCACCGAAAACAGCACGATGGAAGCGGCGGTGGTGGGGCCGGAGACCAGATGCCAACTGGAACCGAACAGCGCCGCGATGACCGCCGGAATCATGCCGGCGTAGAGGCCGTATTCCGGCGGCATGCCGGCGATGGTGGCGAACGCCACGCCTTGCGGCAGCGCCACCAGCGCGCCGGTCAGTCCGGCCATCGCATCGGCTTTGACAGTGCCGCGATTGACGCGCGGAAACCAGGACAGAAACGGGAAGAATGGACGAATCCAGAGTGGCAAACTTTCAATACGGGGCAGGGTCATTTGTATAGCGACAGGAGGGAAATTGGGTCGTGGTTAAGCCAAAACAACGCGGCATGAAACAAGCTGAATGGGAGATCGAAAAATCGCGTCGAAGACGGCTGCAAGCGGTTCAGTTTTGCGCGACTTTCTGCCGACCGACCGCGTTCGAGGTCGGCGGCTTCGGCGTCACCAGCACTATCGGCACCGGCGAACGCCGGTTGCGGCGAGCGCGCAGCAATGGCCGCAAGGGGTCGTTTTCCGCGCCGGAAACTGCAAACAACACGCTGTGATGCAGGTTCAGCGCTTGCAGGACGGCGGCGGCGGAAGCGCTGGCGAGTTCTTCGGTGACGCAGGTAATGCCCTGCAAATCAGGGAGATAGTCCGCCAACAGCGCCCGCACCCGCATCGCATCAAGCGAGATCAGCAACAGATTCGCCCGCATGCGGCGGCAAGCGCCAATAACATAGGCCATGACGTGGGGCGGCAGCGTGTCACCGACCCCCAGGGCGATCCATTTTTGTGTGGTGGCCGGGTGCGCCGGAACTGCAGACAGTTCATTGTCAGGCTGAGGCGGGAACAACGCGGCATGCATCTCACGACGTCCGCTCCACTCGCCGATGTCGGCATTGGCCAGGATTGCACCATGGAACAACCATGCTGCGGCGAATCCGGCAAAAAACGGCCTCGGCGGGGTCGATTTTCGCTATCGACGACCAAAGTCCGACAGGCTCCCAGGGCGCTGAATGCTTGCTTGATCTGATCAGCCAGTTTTTTCATGGCAATGGGTCCGGAAAAGGGGGCGCATCTCTTTTGCAAGCAGCATGCCAACCCTTCTTTACCCGCAAGCTGTTGTTTTTATGGACAATACACAAAATCAAACACGGCCCTAAATGTTTCTATTGTGAAACAACAAGCAAGCTGGATACTATAACCATCTGATTTATATGGATTCATATGCCATGTTGAGAAATCGAAACATGTTTCCAGAAAGAAACACGACATGACCAGCATTCGCGGCAAAATCATCCTCATCTACCTCGCCTTGGCGCTTGGCGTCGGCGCTTTTGTGCTGTTCGCGTCATACAACTTGCGCTATCTGGAGCAGCGCGTGAACGAGGGCGTGGCGATCGCCGCGTTCCAGGAAACCGCTCAGGAAATGCGCCGACACGAGAAAAATTTCTTCCTTTACCGGGCGCAGGCCGACCTCGATGCGGCACGTAATCTGGCCGCCGAACTGGAACGCCTGCTGGTGAAGGATCAGACCATCCTGGCCGAACTGACCCGCAACGACGAACTGCCGATGCTGGCGCGGACGCTGGCGCTCTACCGCGCACAACTCACCAGCGCGACCGTCAACGACGATGTGCTGCGCGCGACCGGGCATGCCATCCTGACGCAAAGCGAAAACCTGGGTAACCGTGAGCGCGCCAGTCTGGTTGCCGGCGCACGGCAATCGCGCCATTTCCTGCTCGGGTCGGTGGCGGTGCTGGTGCTGTTGGCGCTGGCCGGCGGCCAAGTGTTGTACCGGGTGGTGGGACGGCCGCTGCAGCAACTGGAAGAACAACTCGCGCCGCTGGCGCAGGGACACTTTCGCGCCTTCAGCATGGTTTCGAAGGACCGTGAAATGGTGTCCTTCACCCTAGCGCTCAACCGCATGCTGGGCGAGCTCGAATTGCGCCGCCGGCAAGTGTTGCAATCGGAAAAACTCGCTTCACTTGGCACCTTGGCCTCGGGTGTCGCGCACGAACTGAACAACCCGCTCGGCAACATTTCCGGCGCGGCGCAGATTGCGCTGGAGGAAATCGAAACCCTGCCCTTGTCTTTGCCACCAGCGGCACGCGCAGAATTGCGCGCCTGGTTGACCCAGATCGACGAGGAAACCGAACGCGCCCGTCGTATCGTGCATACCCTGCTCGATTACAGCCGCCGCCCCAGCCAGAGCAACCCGCCAACGCCGCTGCGCGAAGTACTGGAGAAAAGCTTGCTTTTGCTGCGCCCGCGCCTGCCCAAGGCCGACACCGTCAGCTTCACGCTGGCGCCGGAACTGCTGCTGTGCATGGACCCGCAGCGCATGCAGCAGGTATTCATCAACCTGATCCAGAACGCACTCGCGGCAGGCGGCGACAGCGTGCGGATCCGCATCGAGGCCACCGCCGCCAGCGCCCAGGACTGGCCGCCAGTCGAGGTGACCCATGCTCTGGAGACAGGAACAGCGCAGGTACTGGGCGCTCCAGCCGAGACGACCCGCGCGGTATTGATCCGCATCCACGACGACGGCCCCGGCATCCCCGCCGAGCGCATCGGCCAGGTTTTCGACCCATTCTTCACCACCCGCGCGCCGGGTGAGGGCACCGGGCTCGGCCTCTACATCGTGGCCGAAATCGTGCGTGAGCAAAACGGCGCAATCGCGGTGGTCAGCGCGCCCGGCGGCGGCGTCTGCTTCAGCCTGTGGCTGCCGTGCGGAGGCGAAAAATGAACACGCCCCCGATCCGCATCCTGGCGGTTGATGACGAAGCGCCAGCGCTGAAAAATCTGTCTCATTTGTTGCGCAAGGAGGGCTATGAAGTCACCGCCTGCCCGAGCGGCGCTGCTGGACTCAACGCTTTGCAGCAGCACGAATTCGACCTGCTGCTGACCGATCTGCGCATGCAGGGCGTCGATGGCATGGCGCTGTTGCGCCAAGCAAAAACGCTGCAGCCGGATTGCGAGGTCATCGTCATAACCGGCCATGCGACGCTCGATTCCGCCGTCGAAGCGATGAAAGAAGGCGCGTTTCATTACATTGCCAAGCCCTACCGTCTGGACGAGGTGCGCCAGGTAGTGAAGAGCGCGCTCGATGTAGTGCTGTTGAAGCGCGAGAACCGCGCCCTGAAGCGGCGCATCGAGGGTTATGAAGGCGGCCTCAACATCGTCACCCAGGACGCGGCGATGCTGCGCCTGCTCGATACCGCGCGCCAGATCGGGCCGACCGATTGCAATGTGCTGATCAGCGGCGAATCCGGCACCGGCAAGGAGTTGCTGGCGCGCTATGTGCATGCCCACAGCAGCCGCGCCGAGCAACGCGGCTTCGCTTCCTTCGTCGCGGTGAACTGCGGCGCGCTGCAAGAGGAACTGCTCGCCAACGAACTGTTCGGCCACGAAAAAGGCGCATTCACCGGCGCTGACCGGGTCAAGCGCGGCCTGATCGAAATCGCCGAGGGCGGCACCTTGCTGCTCGACGAAGTCACCGAAATGTCGCCGGCGATGCAGGTCAAGCTGCTGCGCGTGTTGCAGGAACGTGAACTGCTGCGCGTCGGCGGCACCGAACCGGTGACGGTGGATGTGCGCTTCATCGCCGCCACCAATCGCGACTTGCAGGAAAGCGTCGCCAACGGCCGCTTTCGCGCCGACCTGTTCTTCCGCCTCAATGTCGTCAACCTCGCCCTGCCGCCGCTGCGCGAACGGCGCGACGACATCCCGTTGCTGGCGTTCTATTTTCTGAAGAAATTCGCGCTGGCAATGGCCAAACCGGTGGTCGATATCGCGCCCGAGGCGCTACGCCTGCTCAGCCGTTACGACTACCCGGGCAACGTGCGCGAACTCGCCAACCTGGTCGAACGCGGCGTCGCGCTGGCGCGTGGCGAATTGCTCGAACTCGCGCATCTGCCGGAAAGCCTGCGCAACCTGTCGGTACGCGTTGCCGCCCCGGTCGGCAACGTGCTGCATAGCCTGGAAAAAGCCGAAGCCAGCCATATCGCTCAGGTTCTGCAATACACCGGCGGCAACCGCAACCAGGCCGCCGACATCCTCGGCATCGACCGGGTTTCGCTGTGGCGACGGATCAAGCGCTACGGGCTGGAGTGAAAATCGTTTGGGCAAAACACCGCGTCAGCATCAACCCACAGAGTCAGCGGCGTGAGCGAAGTCAGCCGACCTTCCCGCGCCCGGCTTTCAGCATCGCTCGACGCGACTTGTTATCCAGCCGCTTGGCGATGGAAGAACGGGTCGGCTTGGTTGGCCGGCGTTTTTTCGGCGCTACGGCGACGCTGGCTATCAGTTCTTCCAGCCGGCGCATCGCCTCGCTGCGATTTTTCTCCAGGCTGCGGAATTCCTGCGCTTTGATCACCACCACGCCATCTTTGCCAACACGGCGATCACTCAGCAGCAGAAGTCGCTCACGGATGGGCTCCGGCAGCGAAGACGCGGCAATATCAAACCGCAGATGCACCGCATTGGACACCTTGTTGACGTTCTGCCCACCGGCGCCCTGGGCGCGAATCATGCTGATTTCGACCTCTTCCGGCGGGATATGGAAATGCGGGCGCATAGGTGTACGGCGTTGGGCGTTGTGTCTAATTCAATACAATAAAGCGTTAATGAAAAAATCCGCTTGTCAGACGCCAACTTGGGCGGACAGGCAAACGCCTGCTCGCCTACCGGCTACCCGCCTGTTGCAAACACGCCGCCGCCAGCGCAATGGCCCGCGCCTGGCTTTCCGCCTCCGCATAGCAGCGCAGTTCCGGGGCGTTGCCGGAGGGACGCAAGTGGACGATTTCAGCGTTGGCGAGGCTGATACGCAGGCCATCGGTCTGGTCAATGCTGGCGGCGACGACGCCGAGCGGCGCTAGAAACGCGTCCAGGGCCGCCGTCGAGTCGGCCAAGGTTTGCAGCAACTGGCGGCTCTTTTCGCTAGCGAAGTTCTGTATCCGGTCACTGGCGGTAAAGCGGGACGGCAAGCTGGCGGGCAGTTGCGAGACGGCGACGCCACGCTCGCGCGCCATCGCCAGCAAGGCGACGATCGGCAACACGGCATCGCGCGTGGGCAAGGGCTGCAGGAAATGACCCGCTTTTTCCAACCGCGATCCAACCAGAAAACCACCGTTGGCTTCGAAGCCGACCACACAGCGGGCGCCGTTGGCGCGGAGGGCTTCCATGCCTTCGATGACAAACGGCGAGCCGATACGGGTCCGCGCCAGATGCGCGAATGCGCCGCATTTTTCCAGCGCGGTATTGCTGCTGACCGGGGTGGCGACGGCATCTGCGCCAAGATACTGGGCGCACAGAATGCCAACCACGTCGCCACGCAAATAGTCGCCCCGCTCGTCGCCCAGCAGCGGTCGGTCGGCATCGCCGTCGGTGGACAGAATGGCGTCGAATCGATGTTCCACCGCCCATAGGCGGGCCTGGCGAATATCCGCTTCGGCGACCGCTTCGGTGTCGATCGGGACGAACTGGTCGGTGCGCCCCAAGGAAATCACCTCGCCACCGAGTCCTTCCAGAATGTCGCGCAGCAGATCGCGGGCGACGCTGGAATGTTCGTAGAAACCGAGCCGCATTCCGGCCAACCGATTGCGCGGGAAAAAGTTCAGGTAGCGATCGATGTAATGCTGGCGCGCTTGCGGGTTGACCGCCGGCAAGGCGTCGAGCTGGATTTTGGCTGGCAAGCGCACCGCTGCGGCGGCGATGCCGGCTTCATCCGACTTGGTGATTTCGCCGCTGGCACGGTAGAACTTGATGCCATTGCGGTCGAACGGAATATGACTGCCGGTCACCATGATCGCCGGAATACCCGCTTCCTGAGCATGAAAAGCCAGCGTCGGGGTCGGCAATACGCCGCAGAAATCAGCCTCCAGACCAGCGTGCCGGATTGCCGCCACGCAAGCGGCAGCGATGTCCGGACTGCTCGGACGCAAGTCCATGCCGAGCGCGACGCGACTGCCGGCGGGCGCGCCGATGACTTGCAGAAAGGCGGTGGTGTAGGCAAAACAAAGTTCGGCGGTCAGTTCCGCAGCCAGGCCGCGCGCGCCGCTGGTGCCGAAGCGCACGCCGCTGGTGTCCATCAAGTGCTGGATGCTGAGAGGAGAGTTGGGGATAGCGGGTATGTTCATGGTGGGTCTGCAAAAGGAGTGGGATCAAGTTCCGGCTGCGCTGACAGTAACGCCTCGAACTGGTCCAGCGCTACCGGACGACTGAACAGATAGCCCTGGAACGCGGCGCAACCGCGCTGGCGCAGAAATTCGAGTTGCGCCTCGGTTTCGACGCCTTCGGCGATGACATCGAGGCCAAGGCTTTTGGCCATCACGATGATGGTTTGCACGATGGCGGCATCGTTCGGATCAGTGGCGATATCGCGCACAAACGATTGGTCGATCTTGAGTTGGTCGAGCGGCAACCGCTTGAGATAGGACAGTGAGGAATGGCCGGTGCCGAAGTCATCCATCGAGAAACCGATGCCGCGCGCTTTCAGCGTCAGCATCTTGGCGATGCTGTCATCGACGTTGTCGAGTACCAGACTTTCGGTGAGTTCCAGCTTCAGCAGCGCCGGGTCGATGGCGTATTCGGCGAGCAGCGCCTCCACCTTGCGGACAAAGTCCGGTTGCCGAAATTGCCGCGCGCTGACGTTGACCGCAAGCCGCAGCAGGCGGGTCGTCGGCTGCTGTTGCCAGACCTTGATCTGAGCGCAGGCGGTCTGCAATACCCAGTGCCCCAAATCCAGGATCAGATTGCATTCTTCCGCCAGCGGAATGAACTCGGCCGGCGAGATCAAACCTCGCTGCGGATGCCGCCAACGCAACAGCACCTCGGCACCGAAGATATGCCCAACCAGATCGACCTGCGGCTGGTAGTCGAGATGCAGTTGATGTTGCGGCAAGGCTTGGCGCAAATCGGCCACCAGGGCGATGCGCGCATCCAACCCGGCCTGCATGGCCGGATCGAAGAAGCGGATTGCATTGCGCCCCGCATCCTTGGCCTGATACATCGCCACATCGGCGCGTTTGAGCAATTCATCGATGCTGACCCGGTGCCCGAAAAACAGACTGATGCCGATGCTGGGCGTACTGTGGAATTCACGGCGTTGAATGCTGAACGGCAGGTTGATCGCATCGCGGATTTTTTCCGCCACCATTTCGGCCTGCGCGGCGGCAATCGCCTCGTCATGGTGCAAGTTTTCCAGCAAGGCAACAAACTCATCGCCGCCCAGACGCGCCACGCTGTCGTCTTCACGCACGCAGGCTTGCAATCGCTGGGCGACTTCGCTCAACAACAAATCGCCAACATCGTGGCCCTGGGTATCGTTGATGACTTTGAAATTATCCAGGTCGAGAAACAAGATCGCGCCAAATCGGCTATATCGTTGGCTGGAAGCCAGCGCATGGCCAAGCCGATCCAGCAGCAGGCGACGATTGGGCAACTGGGTAAGAACGTCATAGAAAGCAAGATTGCGGATCTGGGCTTCCGCCTGCTTGCGCTGGGTAATGTCGGTAATCAACGCAAACTGACCGGTGGCGTTGCCATCCTCATCGCTGGTCGCGGTGACGCTGAACTCGCAAGTGAGCAGTTCACCATCCGCGCGCGGCAGCGCAATCTCAAACCGCCCGGCGCTGGCGGGATTCTCGGTGGCGGCAAGAAAAATCTGGCGATTCGGCTGATCCATGAATTCGAGCAAACTATGCCCGATGATCGACGCGCGGACGCATTGCAGCATGTTGCACAACGCCGGGTTTACATCCAGCACGCATTGCGCGGTGTCGACCATGAGGAAACCTTCATGCGTGGTTTCCAGCATACGACGCAGTTTTTGTTCGCTTTGACGCAATTGCCGCGCCATCGCCAGATGCCGCCGCACCGCCATGGCAAACAGAACCAAGGCAATCAACAAAATGCTTGCCAGGCTGACCATGGCGACCAGCACATTCGGACTCAAAACCGAATTCGGCAAGCTGGTATCGCCGTCATTCAAGAAATAGGCGGCCGCCATCGCCGTGTAATGCATGCCGGAGACCGCACCGCCGAGCACCACCGCGCTAGCCAGGGTCAACCAGCGGCCGGCGATATCGGCGCGCTTGCGCAACAGGAAATTGATCGACAAAGCAACCCAGGCCAATGCCACCGCGACCAGAATGGAAACAATAAACAGCAACGGGTCGTAACGCAGCAGCCCTTCCAGACGCAGCGCCGCCATGCCGGTGTAATGCATGACACCAATGCCAAGCCCCAGCAACAGACTGCTGACGAACACGCGCAGATGATTGAAACCGGATCGGCTGATCAGCCGCAACGCGACCGCGCTCGCCAAGATGCCGGGCAGCACCGAAAACAGGGTAATGGTGCTGTCATAGGTGATCTGGCAAGGCAAACGCAACGCCAACATGCCGATAAAATGCATCGCCCAAGTGCCGCCGCCCATCACCAACGCCGCCACCAACAGCCATCCGGCACGCTGTATGGCCTGCCGCGCACCGCGCATCTGCTCAGTCACGGTGAGCGCGGCGTGCGATGCAAAAATCGCGATCAATATTGAGAGCAGAACCAGTTTTGGATCATAAAAGCTGCTGTAAAGCAGGCTGGAATCCGGCTTTATGCTCAAAAACTGGAGGGGAATACCAAGGTTCATGCTTGCGCGTAGGTGCCGAGTTGGCGTGCATCTTCGCCTGTCCAGGCGGATTGGACAATCTAGCTCAGGCACTGGCGTTCAATTTCGGTATTCTTGCCACTTCCCGATGCCGCCGCCAACTTTGTGAACTCGCCGCCGCTTCCTCTGCTTGACCAATTACGCCAGCGCGTCGCGCATGTGCCGATAACGCTGCTGCTGCTTGCCATCAATCTGCTGGTGTTCATGCTGATGCTTTGGTTTGGCGCGGGACTCTGGCACACCTCCAACAGCGTGCAATTCGATTGGGGGGCGAACTTCGGGCCGGCCACCAAGGACGGTGAATGGTGGCGACTCGGCAGCGCGTTATTCCTGCATTTCGGGATAGTGCATCTGACCTTGAACATGATTTCGCTGTGGGATGGCGGTCGTCTGGTCGAGCGCATGTTCGGCCCGGCGCGATTTCTGTTGATCTACTTTTGCAGCGGTCTCAGCGGCAATCTGCTGTCACTCATCGCACAGGGCGACCTCGCCGTTTCCGGCGGCGCATCGGGCGCTATTTTTGGCGTCTATGGCGCTTTCATGGTGTTTCTCTGGCGCGAACGCAGCCATATCAATCCATCTGAATTCAAATGGTTCTTCTGGGGCGCGGTCGGCTTTTCCATCATCACCATCGTGCTTGGCCTGCAAATCACCGGCATCGACAACGCCGCCCACATCGGCGGACTGCTCGGCGGCATTCTCGCCGGTGTGGCGCTGGCCCGTCCGTTCGAGGCCGGCGCGTCATACCCCAGGCGCGGCCGCTGGCTCGCCACCGGCGGCCTGGTCGGCGGCCTGACGCTGCTGATCGTCAACATTCCCGCGCCAACTTATCGCTGGAGCGAAGAGGTGCGGGCACGCGGCGAAATCCATGAGTTTCTCGGCGAAGATGCCCGCATCCGCGCCCGCTGGGGGGCCATTATCGGTCGCGCTCGCCAGGAAAACCCCAGCTTCGACGAATTGGCCGGACGCATCGAAAGCGAAGTCAGCAGCCCGTATGCGGAAAGCTTCGAGCAACTGGCCAAACTGCATCTGAATGCAGCGGCCCCTTCCGCCGCCGCGCTGGCTTCGTTGCGCGAATACGCCGAACTACGTCGCGATGCCTCGCGCGCGTTGGTCGAAGGCCTGCGGGCGAAAGATCTGGAGCAAATCCGCGCGGCGCTGGACAGCGTCGCCAAACCACCCCGTCAGGCAAGCAAGCAACCGCCCCCGCCGGCAATCGCCAAGCCCAGTTTGACGCCGCCATGATCCATGCCCGCATCACCATGCTGACCGCTCTGGCCATGATCGCTTTCGCCGGCAATTCACTGCTCTGCCGGATAGCCCTCAAGCAGACCGGTATGGATGCGGCCAGCTTCACCAGCATACGGCTGATCTCCGGCGCATTGATGCTTTGGCTGGTGGTGCAATTCAAGCACAGCGCCCAACCCGGCTCCGGCAACTGGCTTTCGGCATTGGCATTGTTTGTCTACGCCGCCGGCTTTTCCTTTGCTTACCTGAGCTTGCCGGCCGCCACGGGCGCCTTGCTGCTGTTCGGCGCGGTGCAGGCGTCGATGATCGGGTATGGCATCTGGGCCGGTGAACGCTTGCTGAAATGGCAACGCGTAGGCCTGTTTTTCGCGCTCGGCGGACTGCTGGTTTTGTTGCTGCCGGGGCTGTCCGCACCACCGTTGCAAGGTTCCTTGCTGATGTTGGGCGCTGGCGTTGCTTGGGGTATCTATTCTTTGCGCGGAAAAGGCGCTGGCGACCCCACCCGGGTAACCGCGGGTAATTTTCTGCGCGCGATTCCTTTCGCTATCGCGGCAAGCCTGCTGACGCTGGAGCGGATTTCTTTCGACAGCGTCGGATTCTGGTATGCGGTTGCGTCGGGCGCGCTGGCTTCAGGCATCGGTTATGCCATCTGGTACAGCGCGCTCCCCGGGCTGCAGGCCACCCATGCCGCCAGCGTCCAACTCAGCGTTCCGGTCATTGCCGCGCTCGCCGGCGTCATTCTCTTGGATGAGCCCATCAGCCTGCGCCTGGTATTGGCATCGCTGGCCATTCTTGGCGGCATCGGGCTGGTCATCCACGAGAAGAAACGGTCATCCTGAGTTGCCCGGCGGGTGACCGGGCGGAGGCGGCTCAGCCGTTCTGAAGCTCGGTCGAACAGACTCGATTTCGACCGCTGCGCTTGGCCTGATAGAGCTGATCATCGGCGCAGTTCAGCAGCGGATCGACGTTGTATTCCGCCATTGGAATAGTGGTGGCGCTGCCGATGCTGACGGTCACCACCGGCGCAACGCTCGAATCGGCATGCGGAATCGCCAGCGCCTGCACCGCCAAACGAAGTTGTTCGGCTTTGGCACGCGCCCCGATGAGGTCGGTGGCGGGAAACAGACAAACGAATTCTTCGCCGCCGAAGCGGGCAAGCAGATCATGCGAACGACCGATGCCCGCGTTCATCGCCGCAGCCACCGCCTTCAGACAGGCATCTCCGGCGAGATGGCCGTAGGTATCGTTGAACTGCTTGAAATGGTCGATGTCGATCATCATCAATGTCAATGGCGATTGGGCACGCCGGCAAGCGCGCCATTCGTTGAGCAGGGATTCATCGAGCTGACGCCGGTTTGCGACTCCGGTCAGGCCATCGACAAAGACCATCGCGCGCAACTGGTCAGCCTGGCGCTTCAGGGTCAGATGCGTTTGTATGCGGGCGCGCAGCACGGCTGGATTGATCGGCTTGGAAATAAAATCCGCCGCACCAGCCTCCAGCGCGCGCATCTCATCCGCCGGGCTGTTCTGGGCAGTGACGAAAATGACCGGGATATCTCGGGTTGTCGGCTCGGCCCGGAGTGTGCTCAAGGCCTGGTAACCGTCCATCTCCGGCATCATCACATCCAGCAGAATCAGGTCGGGGGTCGATTGCAGCGCCTGGGCAATCCCGATCGCGCCAGAAGTCGCAATTTGCAACTCGAAGCAATCGCCCAACGCCGCGCCCAGGGTCAGAAGATTGGCCGGAACATCGTCGATGGCGAGAATTCTGGGCAGCCGCTCTGTCATGGCATTTTCCAACCAAGTGATGATCTGGCTGCAACGTTCGCGCGCCACATCAAACTGAAAGCGGGTACAGGCCTGGAAGCAATTGCGGAAGCCATGCAAAAAATGCGGTTCGAGTGAGAAAAAACGGCGGTAACAGCGTTATGCGCGCAACCGGTAATCCGTGTCTGCGTATCCCTGTAGCGGCATTTCCGATCATTTTATCTGTAGTAACGAAATAATATTTTCGGGAAATGGAATAAATCGCTAAGTAACTGACTTTGTCGCCTATGCCTTCATTCGCCGGGGTCTGGATAACCCCAAGTGAGCCAACCACCGACATGCGGAAGAAACGTACCCGGCATTCGCTGTCGGGCCGATGGTTGAAAAGACCCTACACCCGGCGAATGCCGGGTGCAGTCCTGATGCTTGTCAGGATTTTCGGATTTTTCAACGTTGGTTCAGCCTATTTCACCACTTCCTTCAATTGATCCAGGATGTGCGGGTTTTCCAGCGTCGACACGTCGGAGGTGATTTCCTCGCCCTTGGCCAGGGTGCGCAACAGCCGGCGCATGATCTTGCCGGAACGAGTTTTCGGCAAGTTGTCGCCAAAGCGGATCTCATCCGGCTTGGCGATCGGGCCGATCTCATGACCGACATGGTCGCGCAGTTCCTTGACTATCTGCTTCGCCTCTTCGCCGACCGGACGGCTGCGCTTGAGCACGACGTAGGCGACCACCGCTTCGCCCTTGATGTCGTGCGGCTTGCCGACCACCGCAGCTTCAGCCACCAGCGGATGCGACACCAGCGCGGACTCGATTTCCATCGTCCCCATGCGGTGGCCGGAGACGTTCAGCACGTCGTCGATGCGCCCCATGATGGTGAAGTAACCCGTCTGCGCATCGCGCACTGCGCCGTCGCCGGCCAGGTAGAGTTTGCCGCCGAGGTCTTCCGGGAAATAGCTGTGCTTGAAGCGCTCAGGGTCGTTCCAGATGGTGCGGATCATCGACGGCCAAGGACGCTTGATGACCAGGAAACCGCCCTTGCCCCATTCCACGTCATGGCCGGCCTCGTCCACCACGGAAACCATGATGCCGGGGAACGGCAGCGTGCAGGAACCTGGCACCAGCGGTGTCACACCTGGCAGCGGGGTGATGACGTGGCCGCCGGTTTCGGTCTGCCAGAAGGTGTCCATCACCGGGCAACGGCCGCCGCCAATGTTTTCGTAGTACCACATCCAGGCTTCCGGATTGATCGGCTCGCCAACCGAGCCGAGCACGCGCAGGCTGGTCAGGTCGAAGTTCTTCGGATGGGCGACATCCGGATTGCCTTCGGCGGCCTTGATCAGCGAACGGATCGCGGTCGGCGCGGTATAGAAGATATTGACCTTGTGGTTCTGGATCATCTGCCAGAAGCGGCCCGCGTTGGGGAAAGTGGGCACGCCCTCGAACACGATCTCGGTGCCGCCGCAGGCCAGCGGACCATAAGTGATGTAGGTATGACCAGTCACCCAGCCGATATCGGCGGTACACCAGAACACATCATCCGGCTTCAGGTCGAAGGTCCACTTCATGGTCAAGATGGAATGCAGCAGATAGCCGCCGGTGGAATGCTGCACGCCTTTGGGCTTGCCGGTTGAACCGGAGGTGTAGAGCAGGAACAGCGGATGCTCGGCTTCGACCCATTCCGGTTCGCAAACATCCGACTGATTGGCCACCACCTCATGCCACCAGACATCGCGGCCTGCTGTCATCACCGATGGGCCGCCGGTACGCTGATAGACCACCACATTCTTGATCGAGTCGGTGCCGCTCAGCGTCAGTGCCTCATCAACCGCCGGTTTCAGCGGAATGTTCCTGCCGCCACGGCATTGCTCGTCGGCGGTGATGATCAGCACCGCGCCGGCATCCTCGATGCGGTCGCGCAGCGATTGCGCCGAGAAGCCGCCGAAAACCACCGAGTGGGTTGCGCCGATACGCGCACAGGCCTGCATCGCAACAACGCCCTCAATCGACATCGGCAAATAAATGATGACGCGGTCACCCTTCTTGACGCCGAGTCCTTTCAATGCATTGGCGAATCGGGCGACACGACCCAGCAGCTCCCGGTAACTGACCTTGGTGACTTCCCCTTGGTCGGCTTCGAAGATGATCGCGGTTTTATCGCCCAGGCCAGCTTCTACATTCTTGTCCAGGCAGTTCCAGGAGACATTCAGCTTGCCATCTGGAAACCACTTGTAAAAAGGCGCTTTGGTTTCATCGAGAACGGTGCTGAACGGCTGTTTCCAAACAATATGCTCTCGCGCCAGTCGACCCCAGTAGCCTTCGTAATCAGCTTCGGCTTCGGCGCACAGGGCTTTGTAAGCGTCCATGCCGGAGACGTTGGCTTGCGCCACGAATTCCGGGGAAGGATTGAAGATACGGTGTTCTTGCAGAACGGATTCGATACTGGTGCTCATGACAGACGTCTCCTCAGACGAACAATTGATAGGCAATAGTCGATAGTTGCAACGGGTCGTCCCCAATAAATGGGCGCTGGATTCATTAGTCGCGCAAGCGAAAACGACTCCGCCGCCCCAAGGAAGGCGCGAAATTAGGCCACTTCCGGAGGTTTGCCATTTTGCACCGCAACAATGGCATGCCACCAGCCCCGTCGAAGCTATTTAGCGCCATTCCATGATCGGTTCAAGTTCCTAAATTCATAGACGATAAGTATTTATCCCGCTTGAAGAATGGACTGAATCGTGAATTTGAATCGCCATATTTTTTCAACAGGATTGCCCAGAATCTGGAAACCCAGTTGCAACGCTTCCGGATCTGGTTCGGCGCCTATCGACCCCAGTTGGAAATCCCGCCACGAGGACTCAAGCCATGCCACATCACCGATCCCGGATAGTTGCAACGCTGCTGTTTTTCTGTGGCTGCATGATGGCGCTGCCGGTGCAAGCCGAACTCACTTTGAGCGAGCCGGCCGTCACGATGTCCGCCGTCTACAAACTGGATCTGCTCACCAGCCGGGGAGGTCTCGATGATGCCTCGGGCGCGATAGGCAATCTGGACTTGATGTTGCGCGCCGACCTCGACGCGCTAAGAGGGTGGAAAAACACTGTCGTCTATCTGCATGCACTCGCCAACCACGGCGCCAAGCCGAACGGCAAACACACCGGCAGCTTCATGGGCCTGTCCAATATCGAGGTACCGAGCAGTACCGCCAAGCTGTTCCATGCCTGGTTGCAACATAGCTATCTGGACGAGCGATTGAGCCTGCTGGCCGGTCTGTATCCAATCGACTCGGAGTTTTCGGTCATCGAATCAGGCGGGCTGTTCCTGCATCCGGCCTATGGTCCGCCGGCCGACCTGTCCATGACACGTGGACCATCCATCTTCAATACCTCGGCTTTTGGTGTACGCGCACGCTGGAATGGCGCCGAGCGGGACCGTTATGCCATGCTCGCACTGCTCGACGGGCTGCCTGGCGATCCAGCGGATCCGCATGGCACACATATCCGCTTCGACCAAGGTGATGGCGCTTTCGCCATCGTCGAGTTCGGTTATACGCCACCCGAACGCGGCCATCTCATGGAGCCGACCGACCCCTCCAGCCCGAAAACGCAGGGCGAGGACATTCGTCTGCACGAGAAGTACGAGTCGTTCGGAAAATTTGCCGTTGGGCTCTGGGGCTACAGCGAGCGGGTTGACGATCTCGTCGATCTCGACAACCTCGGCAATCCGGTCCAGCGTCGCAGCAAGGGGGCTTATCTGCTCGCCGAAAGAACCCTGTACCGCGAGGCTGGCAGTCCAGTACACCATCTCGCCGGCTTTGCCCGGCTGAGTCGCACCGATGGCGATTCGACCGTCATCGATCAGGTCATCAATATCGGTTTGCGTCTGCGCGCGCCTTATAACGCACGTGAGGACGACATCGTCGGCATCGCCTACAGCCATGGCCGGCTGGGTGACAAATACCGCCAGTCCCAGGCGGCAATCGGCGCCGCGACCGCTGCGGCGGAGTCGACGCTGGAGATCACCTATCGTTACCAGGTCAGCGACTGGCTGGCGTTGCAACCGATGTACCAGTACATCCGCCATCCCGGCGGCGATCCGGCCCTCAGCGACGTGAAAGTCCTCGGCATGCGCGTCGAACTCAGCACACTCTGAGCCGCCAGACGCGTTCCTGGCGGATTCGTCAGCCAAGCTGGCTTACCTATTCCGCGTTTCGGCCGCAAAATCGGCATCTCTTCGTTGAACACTTCTCGCCATGCCATCCCACGCTGAAATGATTGCCCGCGCCGCCGCCTTTAGCCGTTGGTTGAACGGTCGCCTCAATTCCCGGCCTGAACTCGCCGACGGGTTGGCGGAGACCTTGGACAGCCCGTTTTCCCGTCGCGAAATGCTGGATTTTCTGGCCGACGGGATTGCCAGCGAAGACGACCTCAAACGTCAACTCCGGCGCTTGCGCGAACGTGTTTTTGCGCGCGTCATGACGCGCGATCTGAATACGCTGGCCGATCTCACCGAAGTCACCCTGACGCTGACCGAACTGGCTGAGGTGAGCCTGCGTCAGGCGCTCGACTTCCATCATCGTGACCTTGCCAGCATGCACGGCGAACCCATCGACAGCGCCGGCCAGCCACAACAGCTGATCATCGTCGGGATGGGCAAGCTGGGTGGCGGCGAACTCAATGCCTCATCGGATATCGACCTGATTTTCGTGTTTCCGGAAGACGGCGAAACAGCGGGACCGAGAAAGATCAGCAATTTCGAATTCTTCACCCGCCTTGGCAAACGACTGATCAATGCCATCGACGACAAAACCGGCGACGGTTACGTTTTTCGTGTCGATATGCGGCTGCGACCCTACGGCGATTCTGGTCCGCTGACCTCCAGCTTCGCGATGCTGGAAGAGTATTTCTACACCCAGGCGCGCGAGTGGGAGCGCTACGCCTGGATCAAGGGACGCGCGCTCACCGGCGCTGGCGCGGCAATTGACGAACTGGAAAAACTGCGCAAACCGTTCGTATTCCGCAAATATCTCGATTTCGGCGCCTTCGGCTCGATGCGCGAACTGCACGCCCAGATCCGGCGCGAAGTCGCGCGTCAGGACAAGGCGAACAACATCAAACTCGGCCCGGGCGGCATCCGCGAGATCGAATTCATCGCCCAGGTTTTCCAGCTTATCCGCGGCGGCCAGCAAGTCTCGTTACAAATGCGGCCAACGCGCACCTTGCTGCATCAACTGGCGGCGTATGGGCTGATTCCAGAACAACAAACAACTGAACTGGAAACCGCCTACGTCTTCCTGCGCAACCTGGAGCATCGCCTGCAATACCTTGATGATGCGCAGACGCAGATGTTGCCAAGCGGCGACGAAGATCGCCAACGCGTCGCCGCAGCGATGGGTTTCTCCAGCTGGGCGGACTTGCTGGCCCGCCTCGATCCGATGCGGCGCAAAGTCTCCGGCCAGTTCGAGCAAGTATTCGGCGCGCCACAGGAAGACCAGTCCGGCCATCCGCTGGCCAGCCTCTGCGCCGAGTTGAAAAACCTGCCGGAAGACGAAGCGATGATCCGCCTCGGCCAAGTCGGTTACAGCGACCCGGCCAGGGTGTTGAATCAACTGCTGTCATTCCTGCAAAGCAATCGATACAACGGACTTCCCGCCAGCAATAAAGTCATGCTCGACAGTCTGTTGCCGCCATTGATCGAAGTCGCCGCGAGCTTCCCGAATTCGACCGACACGCTTGCCCGCATCCTCGACTTGCTCGAAGCCATCGCCCGCCGCGGCCCCTATCTGGCGCTGTTGCAGGAATATCCACAGACACTGCGACAACTCGCGCGCATCGTCAGCAGCAGCCCGTGGGCGGCGCAATATCTGACCCGACAACCACATCTGCTGGATGAATTGCTTGATTCCCGCCAACTCATGGCGCCGCCGGACTGGAAGCACACAGGTCAGGCACTGCACCTGCGCCTGGCCGGATTCGATGGCGACGTCGAACGCCAGATGGACGAATTGCGCCACTTCAAGCAATCGGAAACCTTCCGCCTGCTGGCGCAAGACCTCAACGGCATGTGGACGCTGGAAAAATTGTCCGACCAGTTGTCCGATCTCGCCGACCTGTTGGTGGGCGAGACGCTGCAACTGGTCTGGAATGCCCTCTCCGGCAAGTATCGTGAAACCCCCGCCTTCGCGGTCATCGCCTACGGCAAACTGGGCGGCAAAGAACTCGGCTATGCGTCCGACCTGGATATCGTTTTTCTCTATGACGACCCGCACCCGGACGCACAAGATATCTACGCCAAGCTCGGCAAACGCCTGAATACCTGGATGGGCACGCTGACCTCGGCCGGCATTCTCTATGAAACCGACCTGCGCCTGAGACCGGATGGCGCAGCCGGCCTGCTGGTCAGTAGCGTCGAAGCATTCGAGGATTACCAGCTACATCAAGCCTGGACCTGGGAGCATCAAGCGCTGACCCGCGCCCGCTTTTGCTGCGGCGACAAGTCGGTAGGCGAACGTTTTGCGGAAATCCGCGACAACGTCCTGCAACAGCCGCGCGATGCGGAGAAACTGCGTGCCGAAGTGAAGCAAATGCGCCAGAAAATGCACGCGGGTCACCCCAACAACAGCGGTCTGTTCGACATCAAACATGATGCCGGCGGCTTGGTGGACGTCGAATTCGCGATGCAATATCTGGTTCTTGCGCATGCCGCGCTACATCCGGAAATGACCGCCAACATCGGCAACATCGCGCTGCTCAAACGCGCCGGTGAACTCGGCCTGCTGCCGCTGGAAATCGCACTGGCCGCCGCCGACGCCTACCGTGAACTCCGCCGCCGGCAACATGCGGTAAAACTGCAAGGCGGCGAGCACGCCCGCGCCGAACACGGCGGCTTGAAACAGGAAATCCAGGCGGTAAAAGCCTTTTGGGTGAATGTGTTTGGCGCCGATTGATCCGATTTAATTGAGTCCCGCATAACTTTGCGTTGGACTCGGCGACAAGACGGTGGTTCAGACCGTGAATCGTCTGACGCTGGATTCCAGCGCCGCCGCCAACTGCGCCAGGCTGCGCGCCTGTTCAGCGGAAACAATCGCGGTGTCATGCAGGCGTTCCGACATTTGCGCGACTTGTTCCACATTTTGCGCAATACCACGCCCAGCCGCGCTCTGCTCTAGCAGCGCACTGGTGATATCGGCCACCGCCTCGGCAGCTTCACGTGCCGCGGAAGAAACGCGATCCACCGAAACGCCGGCCTGAGTGGCGCGGTCGACGCCGATTTCCACCCGTTTCACGCCGTCTTCCATGGCTTGCACGGCACTCTGCGCCCCTTGTTGAATTTCTTTGATCATGACCGAGATTTCGCCGGTGGATTTGGCAGTGCGCTCCGCCAGCTTGCGCACCTCATCGGCCACCACGGCAAAACCGCGCCCTTGTTCGCCGGCGCGGGCTGCCTCGATGGCGGCATTCAGCGCAAGCAGATTGGTCTGGTCGGCAATGTCGCGAATGACACTGACGATCTGGGTGATTTCGTCGGTTTTGTCGCCCAGCACCTGAATCGTCCGCGACGACGCCTGCACCGACTCGGCAATGCGTTGAATCTCGCTGCCCGCCTGCCGCACCACGCTGACGCCCTCGCCGGCAAGCTGGCCGGAGTCGTTCGAGGCGCGCGTCGCGACCTGGGCATGTTCCGACATCGAGTCGATACTGACCGACAGTTGTTCCATCGTCGCCGCCATGCCGCTGGCCGCCAGGCTCTGGCTTTCGCTGGCCTTGGCGGTGTCCTGCGCGGCGTTCGACAAAGTCTGGCCGGAATGGTGAATCTGCTCGCTGTTGCTGCGCACTTCGCGCACGATGGCTTGCAAGTTGTCGATCAGGGCATTGAAGGCTTGCACGCTGCGACCAATTTCGTTGCTGGCCGCATGCGGTGCGCGCAACGTCAGATTGCCGCTGTCACGAATGTTCTGCGCGGTGTTCGCCAGCGCGGTGAGCGGAGGCACCACGCGGCCGAAGACAAAACGTGCGAACAGGGCGAAAGCAATAATGCTGACGAGCAGAATAAACAGGGTATTGAGTTTGCTGCCGAGCACCTGTTCATGCGCGCCGTTCTTGGCATTCTCGGCATCCTGCTGGATCAGGTCAGAGAGCTTTTCCATGTCGACTTCCAGCCCATCAAAGTCCTTTTCAAACTCGGCCAGTTTCCCCGCGTCGACCTCACCGCCGGCGACTAACGCGACCACGACATCCTGGGCAGCCGCGAGATAACGATTCAGGCTGGGTTCAGTATTTTGCGTCTGTGCATGAACGGCCTCACCCAGGTCCGCCTTGGCGTTGGTGGCGATATTCGACTTCAATCGCGAACTGTGTGTGACGAGTTCACGCTGCACTTCCTGTATTTTTTCAACCTGCCCGTCACGCGCGGCCAACAGCGCGGCAAGCACGTCGGCACGAATGGCATCGTGCATCATGTCGGCATCCATCTGCAGACGCAGCGCCTGGCCGGTATCGTTGACCTGCAGCAAGGCGCCGTCCAACCGTTGGGTATTGAACAAACTGGAGGCGGCGAGCGCCAACATGGCAAGAAAAACAAAACCGGTCATGGCGACCAACATGCCGCGCACGCTGAGTTGATTCAGTTTCATGGCTTTTACCTTGTCGAATCGAGAAAAAAATCGCACCGAGACGGTGCGTGCTGGCGAGGTGATACATGGAACTTTTGGCCTTATCGGTCGCCTGGTGTGAAACTTGAAAATGACCTCGCGGAGCTGGCCGTCCCGGCGTGGCCGGGCTTGTATGCGGCAACCGTAGCGCCGCTGCCAGGCGCAGAAGCCGACGCTTGCGGAGCCTGCCAGGCAACCATGAAATACAGGCACATCCCGGCGCGAGCATGGGTCTGGCCTCCAGGATTGAGGCTGGCTTGGTGTACCCTGCCGGCATTCTTTCAATTCACACGGAGTTCGCGTGTCCTCTGACCCTATTGCCTCCCCTCTCGACCCCCTCGTTGAGCACCTTGCCGCCGCCTTTGTCGCACGTGAAGCGTTGCTGAACCAATGCCATGCCGAGCACACCGATGCCTATCGCCTGTTTCATGGCAGCGTCGAGGGTGAACCGGGGCTGACCATCGACCGCTATGGCGAACTGCTGATCGCACAGAGCTTCCATCGCCCGCTGGAGCCGGCGCAACTCGATGCGCTGAAAACCTTCTACGGCGAAGTCATGCCCGGCCTGATCCTGGTTTACAACGACCGCAGCCAGTCCAACTCGCGCATCGCCAATCCGCTTTCCGACGAAGACATGGCGCTGGCCACGCAGCCGCGTCAGTTTCAGGAGCTTGGCGTCAATTACCGCATCCAGGCGCGCCATGCCGGGCAGGATCCGTGGCTGTTTCTAGATATGCGCGCGGGTCGCCGCCGCGTCATGCGGGAAGCCGCCGGCAAATCCGTGCTCAATTATTTCGCCTACACCTGCGGCGTCGGCACCGCCGCCGCAAAGGCCGGCGCACTCCGCGTGATCAATGTCGATTTCGCCGAATCCAGCTTGGCCATCGGCCGCGAAAATGCACGTCTGAACGAATTGGCGACACGACCACGCTTCGTCAAAAGCGATTTCTTCCCCGCCGCCCGCCAGTATTCCGGCATTGGTCAGCCGAAGTTTGTGCGCGGCCGCAGCCTGCCGCCGTTCCCGAAACTGGAGAAGCACGCCTTCGATCTGGTCTTTCTCGACCCGCCACGCTACGCCAAGAGCATTTTTGGCGTTGTCGATGTGGTCAACGATTACCCGGCACTGTTCAAGCCGGCGCTGCTCAGCACGGCCGAGGGCGGCACGCTGATCTGTTGCAACAACGTGGCGGAAGTAGAACGCGAAGCCTGGTTGGCGCAGCTACAACGCAGCGCGGTAAAAGCCGGACGCGAAGTGCGGGAATTCGAATGGATCATGCCGGAAGCCGACTTCCCCAGCCCGGACGGCAACCCACCGCTGAAGATGCTGTTGTTGCGGGTTTGAGCGTCGTCGCAAGGCCGGTGAATGACCAACGAATGGCGCAAGCGCCGTCCGCCATGTTCGGCCTATACGTCTAGAATAAAAACACCTACTCGAGGCTTCCATCATGCGCACATCCGCTCTCACCCTCATCAGCCTGCTACTGGTGACATCGGCAGCCGCCGCCGCCCCGCCCGGCAACCTGCAACCACTGCCTGAAATCCCGCCGCCGCCCGGCATAATCGACGCCGACCTGGAGCCGCAAGTCACTATCGTCCAGCGCGGCGATGAGCGGATTGAAGAGTTCCGCGTCAAAGGTCGTCTTTACATGATCAAGGTGACGCCTCCGCACGGCAGACCCTATTTTCTGATCGATCAGCGCGGCGATGGCCAGATGCGAAAGTACGACGATCTGTCGCCGAACTTTCAGGTTCCGCTTTGGGTCATTTACGCATTTTGATTCAACCCGCGTAAATTCGGCGCACTCAGCCGTCTCGCGATATGACGCCCTTGTCGATCAAGGGCGTCCATTTTTTTCTTTGCACTGTTTATGAACACGATTACCGTTTTGCATCCCCCTGCCGCCAACGGCCTGGCCTGGACCAAAGAAGGCTGGCGGTTGTTCATGCTGGCGCCGATTCCCTGGACCGGCATGACCGCGCTGGTATTTCTGGTGTTGATGGGCATCGGCATGGTACCCATCGTCGGCACCCTCGCCGTGCATGTCCTCTCGCCTTTCATCGTCGCCGGCTACCTTGCCGCCAGCCGGGGCGGCAGCACGGGCGAAACCATTTCCTTCGTCTACCTTGCCAGCGGATGGAACGAAAGCCGCCAATCCTTGTTGGCGATTGGTATTTTTTACATGCTGGCAACCTTCCTGATCTTTGCTCTGGTGAAATTTTTTACCGAAGGCGACATGCAGGAACTGCTGCGACAGAGCCAGAACCCGACCGAAATGACGCCCGAGCAAGCAGAACTTATTCTGGCCACCGCATTACCGGCAATGGGCCTGGGCACGCTGCTGTTTACACCGCTGTTGATGGCCACCTGGTTCGCCCCCGGCCTGGCCTTGTTCGAGCGTTTTCCGCCTAGCCGCGCGCTCTGGTGGAGCATCTGGGCATGCTGGAGCAATTGGCGGCCGCTTCTCACCTACAGCCTGATCCTCGGCCTGGCCGGCATGGCTGCGCTGATGCTCCCCTTCGGCCTGGGTTTGCTGGTTTTCCTGCCGTGGACGCTGACCTCGACCTATGCGGCCTATCAGGACATTTTCAGCCCCGCAGAGCCGCCAGAAAGCATCACTGCAACCGCCTGAAATCATGATGAAATCGAAAAGCCGATCACGGCTGAAATCAATAATCAATTGTTCAACCGACGTATTCAGACAACAGAACCGGCTGTTGGGCGTGGCCCTGCTATTGGCTTCGATAACCGTCGCCTCGGCGGCCGAACCGGTCAAATTCAGCGATGCGCTATACAAGAAATTTCAGCACCCGCGCTGTCTGCAATGTCATCAATTCAACAGCCGCGCCCATAACGGCCGCGCTTACAACTCGCATCGATCCCGCTATCTCTGCGACAACTGCCATACCAGCCGCATTACCGGCCTGCCGCGAGGCGAGTGGATGGCGCCGCATGAAAGAATGGACTGGACCGGCTTGAGTCCGCGCGAGACCTGCCTGATCGCCAAACGCAACATGGGCACGGGCGATGTCGACAGCAAACTGGTCGAACATCTGCTGCACGATGCACGCGTCCACTGGGCGCTTGAAAATGGCATGACACCGAATGGCAAATTCCCCTCCGTACCCGGCGGGCACGAAGAGTGGGCGCGCGATGTTGAGGCCTGGGTGGAGGGCGGCATGCTTTGCGAGTAATTCACTCGACCCCCACAAGATGACCACTAAGCGACTGTGCTTGAATAACCAGGGCAGTCACAAACAGGGAGCAACAACATGTCGATCATGGACTGGCCGGCGGGCGACCGGCCGCGCGAGAAATTGCTGGAGCGTGGCGCGGCGGCCTTGTCGGACGCCGAATTGCTGGCGATTTTTCTGCGCGTCGGCATGCCAGGAAAAAGCGCCGTTGACCTGGCGCGCGAACTGCTCGATCGTTTTAACGGACTCAACCACCTGTTTGCCTCGGACATTGCCGCGTTCATTTCGATACCCGGCATGGGCCCCGCCAAATACGCCCAACTCCAGGCCGTGCTGGAAATGGCGAAACGCGCGCTAAGCGAAAAAATGCGCCTGGGCGATGCCCTCAACTCACCGCAAACGGTCCGCGACTTTCTGCAACTCAAGATGCGCGGCCTTGGCCACGAAGTCTTCATGGTGCTGTTCCTGGATAGCCAGAACCGCGTACTCGCCGCGCCCGAGTTGTTTCGCGGCACCTTGACGCAAACTTCGGTCTACCCGCGAGAAGTTGTCAAACAAGCACTCGCCTGGAATGCAGCCGGCGTCATCCTCGCCCACAACCACCCATCCGGCGTGGCCGAGCCCAGCCAGGCCGACCGCTGGCTGACCGACCAATTAAAAGCCGCGCTGGGCCTGATCGATGTAAAGGTGCTCGATCACTTTATCGTCGCGGGAAGAGACGGTTTATCTTTCGCCGAACGAGGTTGGCTTTGACCATTGAATAAGCCTCGTGTATAAAGGCGGACTTTCCGATTCAGTACTTTCCAGGGGTAACCATCATGGCCCGTGTATGTCAGGTCACCGGCAAGAAGCCGATGGTGGGGAACAATGTGTCCCACGCCAACAATAGAACCAAACGCCGTTTTCTGCCCAATCTCCAATACCGCCGTTTCTGGGTGGAAAGCGAGAACCGTTGGGTGCGTCTGCGTCTTTCCAATGCCGGCCTGCGTCTGATCGACAAGAACGGCATCGATGTCGTCCTGGCCGATTTACGCGCTAGCGGCGTACTCTAAAAGGAGCCCATCATGGCAAAAGGCGGACGCGACAAAATCAAGCTGGAGTCCACTGCGGGCACCGGCCACTTCTACACCACCACCAAAAACAAGAAGACCATGCCCGGCAAGATGGAGATCAGCAAGTTCGATCCCGTCGCACGCAAGCATGTCGCTTACAAAGAGACCAAGCTCAAGTAATTTGCTTGCTCCGCAAAAAACCCCGCTTGGCGGGGTTTTTTTATTTGTATTCGGAAAACGGGCAACCAAGCGTATCGCGGTAAAGCGGATCATTGACTCGAACGACAAACGCGAACATTGCAGTATGTTCGCGCCAGATTCAGAACAACCTGACCGACACAACGTCGGCCAAGCAAGACATCATGCCAGCCATCATCGCGCCATTGCCGGCGCCGAATACGTTGAGGCAGGTTTTGTAGCAGCGTAAAGTCAGACGATCGAAACAGTCTTCACCCGCCAACAACATGCTCCCACGCTTTCGCAATGCGCTGCTGGCGTTGCTCATCCCATTTTTTGCCTCTTTTGCCGCGCTGGTTACCCTGTACCACCACAAGGCAGAGCAATATGCCCTGGGCGAAGCGGAAAAACTGGCACTCAATGCCCTTCTTGTGCACCGCGCGACGCATGAATATGTCGTCAAGTTTCAACGTCCGGAGATTTATCGGCTGAAGGCGGAAGGGGCGCTGTATGAAGCCTACTTTTCCCCCATTCTCATGTCACGAACCTTCATTTCGCGCAACATCAATGAATTTCTCAATGCCGAACGGGCGAAGAGAGGCCTCGTTTCAATCCACTTCAAACTGGCAACCGACAATCCGCGCAACCCCATCAACAAGGCGGATGCAATCGAATCCGGTCTGCTGAAGCGAATGAACGAAGAGGGTCTACAGGAGTACAAGTCACAACTGGAGATCAACGGTGAAAAGTGGCTCTATCTGGCGCTTCCCATTGAACGCTCAGATGCCAGTTGCATGCGCTGCCACAGCGCCCCCGCGATCGCCCCGACCGAGTTGATCGAGATGTATGGCGACCAAGCCGGCTTTCATGAAAAGCCCAACGCCGTGCGCGCAATGATTTCCATCCGAGCCCCGATGAAAGGCGTGAACGCGGCCGCCAGCGCCATGGCCAATATGCTCTCCGGCGTGACCTTTCTCATTCTTTCAGCCATTTATGGCTTGATCGCGCTGTTCGTGAGTCGCATTGACAAGCAGGAACGCAAGATCATCAGCCAGAACGATGAACTTGAAACGGTCAACCTCAAATTGGCGGAACTCTCCATGACAGATGCGTTGACGGGTCTGGCCAACCGACGCAGTTTTGACGACACCTTGACCAAGGAATGGGCCCGCGCAGCCCGAACCAACCGGGAAGTTGGGGTCATCATGCTCGACGTCGACTGGTTCAAGAAATATAACGACCATTATGGTCATCTCGCCGGGGATGAATGCCTACGCAGCGTAGCCCACATCATTCACGATATCGTACGACGCGCCGGCGAACTGCCTGCTCGTTATGGCGGAGAAGAATTTGCCGTGGTGGTGGCCAACACGGACATCAGCAAAGCGCGCACTTTGGCCGAATCGATTTGCCGAGCAGTCCATAAAGCGGGCATTCCGCACGCGCTATCACCCTACGGCAGGGTCAGCGTCAGCATCGGCGTTGTTGTAATGCGCGCAGTGATTGGAAATCCACCTTCGGAAGCACTGCAACAGGCTGACCAAGCCATGTATCGCGCCAAGGAAGCCGGGCGGAACCGAGTGGAAACTGGTTAGTTGAGAAGCGCGGCTGAAAATCTGACACACCGGGCAGACGGAGAGAGAGGCTTCAGCACTCAACGCAACAACAGCGTCGGAATCAGCGAAGAGCGCAGCAGGTCGGAGGTCTTACTGCCGAACAGCACGCTGCGCAGCGGCGAGTGGCTGTAGGCGCCGATGATGCAAAGTCGTTGAATATCCTGGAAACCTCGCCCACCGTGATGGTCCATTACGGCGATGCAATCCATCTGCTCGACAAAGCCATCCTCGCGGTGTTCGGCATTGAAATCGCGCTGCGGCTGTACGTGCATCGTTTGCCATTCTTTCGCGACCCGTGGAGCGTGTTCGATTTCCTTGTCGTCGGTATCGCACTGCTGCCGGCCACCGGCCAGTTCTCGGTACTGCGCGCGCTGCGGGTATTGCTGCTGATCTATTACGTCTTCGCGGTGATCGCCACCAACCTGTTCGCCACCGCCTCCCGGACTGGTTCGGCAAGCTCGGCCGTTCGTTCTACACGCTGTTTCAGATCATGACGCTGGAAAGCTGGTCGATGGGCATCTTGCGGCTGGTGATGGAACAGTCCCCCTATGCCTGGGGCTTATTCATCGTGTTCATCCTGATCGCCACCTTCACCATGCTGAATCTGTTTATCGCGAACATCGTCAACGCGATGCAGACCTTCAGCGAGGAAGAGAATCGCGACACCGCCAACGTGGAGGAACAAGCGCGTGAACATATCGAAACCGACCTGCACAACGAGATTCGTGAATTGCGCGGCGAAATCGCCGAATTGAAAACCCGGCTCATCCGACCGCGGGAATGAGCGGCGCGCGCCTTCAAATTCCCGTCTGGTTCGCCTGGCCTGCCTGGTCGGCATCGTCTTACCAGTGCTGCCAACGACGCCGTTCGTGCTGCTGGCGGCGGCCTGTTTTGCGCGCAGTTCGCTGCGCCTGCATGACGCCATGCTGGTGCACCGCATCGCCGGCCCCATCATCCACGAATGGCAAACCCATCGCGCCATGCCGCGCAAGGTCAAACGTGTCGCCTACCACGGCTAATTTACCCACCCCAAAATAGATAGTTGCCACAATGGGTTAAGCTCAAAAGGTGGACAGCTAACCAGCAAACCCGTATAAAAGCGGGATGGCGACATCCCTTGCTTCCACTTCCTTACCCCTGAAGTCACTCATCGTGCGCCCGGTCGAGCGTGAAGAGGAGACGCGCTATCAG
>JFJP01005328.1_pt1 | contig 35693 bp, 26 predicted proteins | sample 431651 | NCBI WGS metagenome assembly JFJP01 (sample SAMN02602958, study PRJNA72255) | Microbial mat metagenome, whole genome shotgun sequencing project. | biome: fresh water; feature: sink hole; material: water; isolation source: purple microbial (photo- and chemosynthetic) mats found in... | reverse complement strand
CCGCCTGGCCAATCAGCCCACGGGCGCGCTCGCGCATCTCGGCGGCGGCCTTGTTGGTGAAGGTGATGGCAAAAATGCGTTTGGCTGCCACGCCCGACTGAATCAGCCGGCCAATCTTGTGCGTGATCACCCGGGTTTTGCCCGAGCCAGCCCCGGCCAGCACCAGGCACGGTCCGTGCAGGTAGTTCACCGCCTCTTGCTGGGCAAGATTGAGTCCGCTGGCTGGGGGTGACGTCATGGCTGGCTGGCGCAAAAGGGGGTGGATGATACGGCTTGTGCGCGGCTGCGTTGCTCTTCTGCCGCCTGCAAGGATTTCAACTTTTTCATAGAATAGTGCTGTAGCCCTTGCCAATCATGCGCTAGCAGCTACTGATTTCATATCAACTTGCAGACTTTGAAAAGGAACTCCCATGGCTGCCATGCCCCCTGTGTGTGATTTTGGCTGGAAAGCCCCTGGTTTTGCGCTGCCCGGCGTGGACGGTCAACGCTGGCACTGGGCCGATGTGCGCGGCGCGCGTGGCACGCTGGTGATGTTCATCTGCAACCACTGCCCGTATGTGCAGGCCATTTTGCCGCGCCTGCTGCAGACCGCAGCCGAGTTGCAGGCCCTGGGCATCGGTGTGGTGGCCATCTCGAGCAACGATGCACAGGCCTACCCGCAGGACAGCTTTGCCGCCATGCAGGCGCTGGCGGCAGGCATGGCTTTCCCATTTCCTTACCTGTACGACGAAGACCAGTCGGTGGCGCGTGCCTGGGGTGCGGTGTGCACCCCTGACTTTTTTGGCTTCAATGCCGACGACGCGCTGCAGTACCGTGGCCGGTTCGATGCCTCGCGCAAGGACGCCGCGCCACCCGGCACGGTGTGTGACCTGTTGCAGGCGATGCGTGAGGTGGCCCAGAGCGGATGCGGCCCGCGTGAGCAGGTCGCCAGCATTGGCTGCTCGATCAAGTGGAAAGAGGCTTGAGCCGCCACCGGCCGCGCGGCAGATAAAGCGGTGAGCTGGCACAGCCGCCGATAGCAACTTGTGGCGACAATCAGGCCGTGCTGCAGGTATTGACCGTCACCTTTCCATTTTTTGCCCTGGTATTGGCCGGTTATGTGGCGGCGCGCCGCGGCATGCTGCCCCTGCAGGCGATTGCCGGCCTGAACGGCTTTGTGCTGTTCTTCGCCCTGCCCTGCATGTTGTACCGGTTTGGCGCCAGCACCCCGGTGGCCCAGCTCCTGGACGGGGCGGTGGCGCTGACCTGGCTGCTGTGCGGCTTGATCCTGGTCGGCTTTACCGTGGCGACCAGTCTGAACAAGCGCATCGGCTGGAACGATGCCGCTTTTGGCGCCTTGGTGGCGGCCTTTCCCAACTCCGGCTTCATGGGGGTGCCCTTGCTGGTGGCATTGCTGGGCGCACCGGCCGCAGGACCGACGATTTTGACCATGGCGATCGACATGCTGGTGATCACCTCGCTGTGCATCGCGCTGTCACGTCTTGACGGTGCCGACCAGCACGGCGCAGCCAAGGCACTGAAAAGCGCGCTCAAGGGCGTGTTGAGCAACCCCATGCCGTGGGCGATTGTGCTGGGTGCGCTGGCCTCGATGTTGTCGTTGCAACTGCCCGGGCCGTTGGCGCGTGTGGTCGGCATGCTGGCTGATGCCGCTTCACCGGTGGCCTTGTTCACCATCGGTGCCGTGCTGGCGCGCTCGCAAATGCTGGCCGCCAGCGGACATGCCCCTGCGCCCTTGCTGCGCGACTATCTGCCCGTGGCCTTGTTCAAGCTGTTCCTGCACCCGTTGCTGGTGCTGTTGCTGGGTGCGACATTGATCGGGCTGGGCCTGCCACTGTCACGCTTTGCCTTGCTGGTGCTGGTGCTGGTGGCGGCGCTGCCCAGTGCCAGCAATGTCTCGCTGCTGGCCGAACGCTTTGAGGCCGACAACGGACGGGTGGCGCGCATCATCCTGGTCTCGACAGCGGCGGCTTTCTTTACTTTTTCGCTGACTGTGTCGGCGTTGTTGCCCTGACCACCCGGCGCCATCAGATCAGCAGCGGATCCACATCAATTGCCCAGCGCAGCAGCCCTTTGCAGGCGGGCTGGCTGCGGGTCGCTTGCAGGGTGTGCTGCCAGGCAGACAAAAATCGTTGCAAGGCAGTGCGTGAGGGGCTTTCGATCAGCATTTGCGAGCGCTCAACATTGGCAATGCGCTGGATCGGCATGGGCACGGCCGGATAGCGTGTGATATGGGCCAGCAGCTCGCCGGCCGTGGGCCAGTCGCTGGCGGTTTGGGCCGCGATGTTCAGGAAAGCCTGCGCAGCCTCCTGGGTGCGCGCTTCGGCACGCACCAGCGCCTGGAAGCTGAACGGCGGCATGCCCGCCATACGGCGCTCGTTAAGCTGGCTGGCGGCAAAGGCCGGGTAGTCGTGTCGTTTCAGCGTCTCAAACAAAGGGTGTGTCGGGTGAAAGGTCTGCACCCACATCTCGCTGCGCCCGGTCACGCTGGCGTCGCGCCCGGCGCGTCCGGCAGCTTGCATGAGCAGGCCAAACAGCCGCTCAGGGGCGCGAAAGTCGCTGGAAAACAGCGCGCTGTCGGGGTTGACTGCCGCCACCAGCGTGATGCGCCGGAAGTCATGCCCCTTGGCAATCATTTGCGTGCCCACCAGCACATCGACTGCACCACTGTGCACCTGCGCCAGTTGCGCCTGCAGTGTGCCCTTGTAGCGTGTGGTGTCGGCGTCAATGCGCACAATCTGGACCGGCTGGCCGTCCGGGCGGCGGCTGTCGGCCAGCAACAAGGCCAGATGTTCCTCCAGCCGCTCGGTGCCGCGCCCGACCGGCGCGATGTCCAGGTTGCCGCAGTCGGGGCAGGCGCGGGGCACGCGCTCGGTGAACCCGCAATGGTGGCAACGCAGCGTGCGGTCGATCTTGTGAAAGACGCGGTAGGCGCTGCAGTGGGGGCAACTGCTCTTCCAGTCGCAATCGCCGCAACTGAGCACCGGCGCATAGCCGCGCCGGTTCAGGAACAGCAGGCTTTGCTCGCCACGTGCGATGCGCTCAGTGATCGCAGTCAGCAGGGGTGGGGCAATCACGCAGCCCTTGGGCTGGTGGTTCATGTCCACCCGGCGCACCTCGGGCAAGGCGAGCTGCGCGGCGTCACCACTGCGACCGATGCGGCTGGGCATCTCCAGGCGCTGGTAACGCCCCCCTGCGCTGGCCGCGCGGCTGTGGTACCAGCTCTCGAGCGAGGGCGTCGCCGAGCCCAGCAGCACCCGAATGCCCTCGTGATGTGCGCGAAACACCGCCAGGTCGCGCGCCGAGTAGCGTGCGCCCTCGTGGCTCTTGTAGCTGGGGTCGTGCTCCTCGTCAACCACGATCAGGCGCAGCGCCGGCAGCGAGGCAAACACCGCCATGCGCGTGCCCAGCACGATGCGGGCGCTGCCACTGTGCGCCGCCAGCCAACTGCCCAGGCGCTGCGCCGGCGTCATGCCGCTGTGCAGGCTGACCACCGCATCCGGGCCGAACTGCGCACCAAAGCGGGCCCGAAAAAGCGCCTCAAGCTGTGGCGTGAGGTTGATTTCGGGCACCATCACCAGTGCCTGCGCCTGCGGCTCGTGCGCCAGCACATCAGCGGTACAGCGCATGAACACCTCGGTCTTGCCGCTGCCCGTGGCGCCAAACAGCAAAAACGGCCCCGGGTTGGAGTGAAATTGGTCGATAGCGCTTTGCTGTTCTGCGCTGAGAGCTACCAGATCAATAGCGGGCTCGTGGTGCGGTGGGCACTCGACAACGGCTTGGCGCGCAGGTCGGCGCAAGCGCCGCGCGAGCTGCATCTGGCTGAGCTCGCGCAATTGCGGCGGCAACGCCGACAGGGCGACTTCACCGGCCGAGCGCTGGTAATAGCGCGCGGCAAAATCGACCAGGGCGCGCCAGTGCGCATTCAGCGGTGCCAGGGCATCGAGCACGGCACTGATTGGGCGCAGTTGGCAGTTGGCCAACGGCGTGTCGCTGCCGTCGGGCGCAGCCGACCACACCACGCCGAGCAACTCGCGTGAACCCAAAGGGACACGCACCAGCGTGCCGGGTGCCAGGGCCCGATCGCTCAGGTAGCTCAGCGCAGCCGACATCTGGCTGTGCATAGGGGTTTGTACCAAGACCGACACCGTGTGTGACAGCGCTGGGTCGTGTTGGGCGGGTTTGTTCATGTGAACTGGCGAAAAGTGCCCTAAGTCATTGATTCGTCGCAGTTTTGCGAGTCATCCAGTTTTTCTGTGGATAACTTTGTGGACAGGCCGTCGATAGCACGCGCCAAGCCTTGAAAATCAAGGCCTTTGTTAGCTTGCCCAAAAAAACAGCAAAAAATAAATCCATTTGAAATCAACAACTTGCAAACGCTACGGGTTTGCTAGCAAGAACTGCAGTGGGTCAGCACCTGCCTACACTTGCTCACCATTTTTGTGCATAAGTTACAAAATATTTTGTCCGCCGGGCGTCCAGAGGGGCCAGAAAAGTGCTAAGCGACTCCGGCCGACCGGCGCTGGGCACAGCAGCGCTTGGGCTCAGCGCATCTGGTGTGAGTGTTGGTGCACCGCTTGCACCAAAGCAGCCACATGATCGGGCGGGGTGTGCTGGCTGATGCCATGGCCGAGGTTGAAAATGTGCGTCGGTCCAGCGCCGGCGCCGGTGTGCGGTGTGCCAAAGGCGTTCAACACCTTGACAACCTCGGTCTCGATCTGTTTCGGGCTGGCAAACAGCACGTTCGGGTCGAGGTTGCCTTGCAGCGCCTTGCTGCCACCGACCACGATGCGTGCCTTGGTCAGGTTGACCGTCCAGTCCACACCGAGCACGTTGCAGTCGAGTTCGGCCATGTCTTCCAGCCAAAGACCGCCGCCTTTGGTAAAAACAATGCTCGGAATGCTGGCCCCGGCCCAGTGCTTGTGCAGTTGCGCCAGCACACGCCGGGTGTAGGCCAGGCTGAACTCCTGGAACGCGCCGTCGGCCAGCACGCCCCCCCAACTGTCAAACACCATCACTGCCTGTGCGCCGGCCTCAATCTGGTTGTTGAGATACAGCGCCACGGCATCGGCATTGACCTGGAGCATGCGATGCATCAGGTCCGGGCGGCTGTACATCATGGTCTTGACCAGCCGGTAGTCGTCTGAGCCCGCGCCTTCAACCATGTAGCACGCCAGCGTCCAGGGGCTGCCCGAAAAACCAATCAGCGGCACCCGCCCGGCCAGTGCGCGGCGGATTGACGTCACTGCATCAAAGACATAGCGCAGCTTGTCCATGTCGGGCACCTGCAACTGCAGCACGGCGGCCTCGTCGCGCACCGGGTGGGCAAACTTGGGGCCCTCGCCCAAGGCAAAGCTCAAGCCCAGGCCCATGGCATCGGGCACGGTCAGAATGTCAGAAAACAAGATGGCCGCATCAACCGGAAAGCGCTCCAGCGGCTGCAGCGTGACCTCGGTCGCATAGTCGGTGTTGGTGGCCAGCCCCATGAAGCTGCCAGCGCGCGCACGCGTGGCGCGGTACTCGGGCAAGAACCGCCCGGCCTGGCGCATCATCCAGATCGGCGTGTAGTCGGTGGCCTGGCGCAGACAGGCGCGCAAAAAACAGTCGTTTTGCAGTGGAGCGAATGAAGTGCTGGCGGTGGCCAACGAGGCTGTCGTGTTCATGCCGGCATTGTCGCATCGCGCTACAGTGCAGCAATGGCCTGGCGCAGCTCGGCAACAGACAGGATCTCGCTCATCACCAAGGGCGCGCGGCCGCTTTGGTGCAGCACATAGACCGGCACGCCGTTGCGCCCCAATTCGGCCAGTGCAGCGGTGATGGCCGGGTCGCGCCGGGTCCAGTCGGCGCGCAGCAGATGCACCTTCTTGGCGGCAAAGTCGGCCAACACCTCGGCATTGGCCAGGGCATTGCGCTTGTTGTACTGACAGGTGACGCACCAGGCGGCGGTGAAATCGACAAACACCGGTCGGCCCTGCGCCAGCAGTTGCTCCACCTGGCCGGGCGACCAGGGTTGCCAGACGGTCTGGCTCGGGCTGCTGGCAGCAGGAGTGTCGGCGGACGTGATGTGGGGGCCAAGGCTGGACGTCAGCACAACCAGAATCAGCAGCGACAGCGCCGCCATGATGCGTCTGCCACGACCTTGCAGGCCCCAGGACCAGATGACAAAGGCCAAGGCCACCAGCAGTGCCAACAGCGCGCCGGCACCGTCGATGCCGCTTTGTTGGCCGAGCACCCAGACCAGCCAGGCCACGGTGGCAAACATCGGAAACGCCATCGCGTGCCGAAAGGTTTCCATCCACACGCCGGGTCGGGGCAGTTTGCGCGCCAAGGCCGGCGAGTGGCTCAAGGCCAGGTAGGGCAGTGCCATGCCGACACCGATGGCTGCAAAAATCAGCAGTGCCTGCCACGCCGGCAGACTCAGCGCCAGCCCGAGCGATGCACCCATGAACGGGGCCGTGCAGGGCGAGGCCACCACCACCGCCAGCACGCCCGACAAAAAGGCGTTCAAGGTCGGGTTGCGCGCCTCCAGCGTGGTCAGCCGATCGGGCGCAAACTGTCCAAATTCAAACAGGCCAGCCAGGTTCAGGCCGATCACCGTAAACAGCACGGCCAGCGCTGCCACCACCCACGGCGACTGCAATTGGAAACCCCAGCCCAGTTGCTCGCCCGCGCTGCGCAAGCCCAGCATCAGCGCGCCCAGCGCCAGAAATGATGCCAGCACGCCGACGCTGTAGGCCAGCCCACCCAGGCGCTGTGCGCGCAGGTTGCTGCCGTGCTGGGCAAACCCGACCACCTTGATCGCCAGAATCGGGAACACACAGGGCATCAGGTTCAGGATCAGGCCACCGATCAGCGCGCCCAGCAAGGCCAGCCACAGGCTGCCGGCACCCGGGCTGTCGGGTGCCGGCGCAGCACTTGGCGCCGGCACGGGGCCGGGCGTGTCGGTCTGCGCCGGCCAGGCGCCTTGCACCTGCGCCTGCACCAGGTGTGCCTGCACTTTGCCAGCAGCATCGGCAGGAACCAGCACCAGCGGCAACTGCATCGGGCTGGCGCCCCGATGCCGCGCCAAGGGCACACTGGCAGTCCACTGGCTGCCCTGCCATGACTGGGTCAGGCGCGCAGCGGTCTCGATCACCTCGGCTGTTTCAGGAAACAGGTCCAGCGCTTTGCCGTGCCACGTGGCGGGCAGGTCGTCCACGCTGAGCTGCAGTTGTCCTGCCTCAATGCGCACCTTGGCCTGGGCTGCCAGCGGCTTGGGCGCAGCGGCAAAGGCGGCCTCGAACTCGGCCGCGTTGAGCGCAGTCGAACTCTTGACCGGCAGGCTCAAGGTGAACTCGCCTTCTTCAGGCACACACTCCTGCTTGCAGGCCAGCCAACTGGCCTGCAGCTTGATCTGCAGGGCCGGGTTGACAGGCGATGGCTTGAAATCGGGGGTGATGGTCAAGGGCACCGGCAACAGCACGGTGCCGTCATAGCCGTAGTTGGCCAGGTCGCCAATCGGCAGCTTTTTCGGCACCGGCCAGGCAATCTCGCCGGCGAGCACGCCCGTGGGCAGGGTCCAGCTCAGGCTGGTGGGCTGGCCCGAGTCGCCCGAATTCTTCCAGTAGGTGTGCCAGTCGGGCTGGTGTGTCAGTTGCAGGCCAAGCCAGACCGTCTTGCCCGGGTCTGCGCCTTGTGGTGCAAACGCCATCAGCTCGGCGCGCACCTGCTCGGTGGTCACCACCGTTTTTGAGCCATTTTGGGCGCTAGACCAGTTAGGTAAAGCGCTTGCAGCTATAAAAAAAAGTGCATTCAGCAGAACAATGGGCAAGGGCAGTGTTTTCATGGGGGCGTTGGAGTCGATGCAAAGCGCGCGGTTCCCGGCGAGCGGCACGCGCGGCAAGTCTAACCCTGGCGTCTGTCGCTATCTTGCCGGCTCGCATGGCTGTCAGGATGGCGCTTGGGCCGTCCGGGATGCCTGTCTGACCATTTTTGCCTGTGCGGCCTGGCAGTGCCCGGGCTATGATTTGACCTTTACAAGGCCTGTGCATGCGAATCTTGATTTTGGGCGCCGGACGTGTGGGCGAAAGTGTCGCGGAGAGTCTGGTCTCCGAGCACAACGACATCACCCTGATCGACCCCGACCCCGAGTTGTTGCGTGATCTGGAGGACCGGCTTGACCTGCGCGGTGTGCCGGGCAATGGCATTCAGCCCTCGGTGTTGCGCCGCGCGGGCGCTGAGGATGCTGACCTGTTTGTCGCCTGCGCGGCACTCGATGAAACCAATCTGACGGCCTGCAAGGTGGCGCGCGATGTTTTTGGCATTCAGGTCACGGTGGCGCGGTTGGGTTCCCCCGAATTTGAAGAGGGCGGTGAGCTGCTGGGCAAGAACGGTTTTGGCGTCAGTCACGTGATCTGCCCCGAAGAGTCGGTGATGCATTACATCCACCAGCTCATTGACTACCCCGAGGCCTTGCAGGTGCTGGAGTTTTCGCCCGGGCGGGCGCACTTGATTGCGGTGCGAGCGGCGCCTGACAGCGTGCTGGTGAATCACAGCATTCGCGAGTTTCGCGATCTTTTTCCATCGGCGACGATGCGGGTTGTGGCACTGTACCGGCAAGACGCTCAGGTGCCGGTAGGGCCGGATACCCAAATCCTGCCTGGAGATGAGGTGTTTGTGCTCACGGACAAAGACAAGATTCGCCATGTGCTGCATGCCATTCACAACAATGACCAGCCGGTGCGGCGCGTCATGATCGCCGGCGGCGGCAAAGTGGGCCTGCGCCTGGCGCGCAGCCTGATCGGGCAATGCGAGGTCAAACTGATAGAGACCAGCCACAAACGCTGCAATTACCTGGCAGGTGAGCTGCCGCAAAGCATGCTGGTGCTGGAAGGCGACGCCGCTGACGAGAAGCTTCTGGTGGAGGAGGGGGTCAACCAGATGGACTTGTTTGTCTCGCTCACCAACGATGATGAGGACAACATCCTGTCGGCCATGCTTGCCAAACGCCTGGGGGCCAAGCGGGTGATCGCCCTGATCAACCGGCGTATCTATGCAGACATGATGCAGGGCAGTGCCATCGACATCGCCATTTCGCCGGCGCAAACCGTGATTGGCGAGCTGCTGGTGCACGTGCGCCGGGGCGCGCTGGCGGCGGTGCACAGTTTGCGCCGTGGCGAGGCCGAGGCGCTGGAGGGGGTGGCACGCGGTGATGCCAAGTCGTCTCGCCTGGTGGGCAGGCGTATTGATCAGATCAGTCTGCCGGAAGGCGCGCGCTTTGGCGTGGTGGTGCGCGGGGAAGGGCATGATTGTGAAGTGCTGATGCCACATCACGACCTGGTGATTTGCGAGGGCGATCACATCGTGATTTATATTTCCAGCAAGCGGCTGCTGCGACCGGTTGAAAAGCTGTTTCAGGTCAGCGCCCATTTCTTCTGAGGCCCCATGTCCCATCTGGCACCGGTCTTCAACATTCTGGCCCGCATCATGGTGGGTTATTCCTTGATGTTCCTGGTGCCGATGGCATGGGCCTGGCAGTTGGACTCGGCCGCATTGGTGCAGGTCTGGCTCAACAGCCTGGCGCTGACCTCTTGCGCCGGCCTGCTTCTGTGGCTGGGTACGGCACGCTTTCAGCGCGAACTGATGCCGCGGGATGGTTTTTTGCTGGTGAATCTGGTGTGGCTGGCGCTGCCCGCCTTTTCTGCCGTGCCTTTGGTGCTGGCAGTGGACGATCTGAGTTGGACTGACGCCTACTTTGAGGCGATGAGTGGCCTGACCGCCACCGGTGCGACGGCGCTGTCCGGGCTGGATGAGCTGCCAGTGTCGGTGAACATCTGGCGTTGCTTCTTGCAATTGATCGGGGGTCTCGGGGTGATGCTGCTGGTGGTGGCCGTGCTGCCGCTGCTGGGCCTGGGCGGGGTTCAGCTCTACAAGGCAGAGACGCCCGGCCCGATGAAGGACGCCCGGCTGACCCCCCGCATTGCCGAAACGGCGCGCGGTCTGTGGGGCGTCTATTTTGTGTTCTCGAGTGCGTGCCTGCTGGCCTATCACCAAGCTGGAATGAGTTGGGCCGACGCCTTCATGCACATGTGCAGCACCATGGGCTTGGGCGGCTTCTCGTCCCACGACGCCAGTTTCGGTTACTGGAACTCGCGTGACATCGAGGCGGTGGCGATGCTGTTCATGGCACTGTCAGGCATCAGCTTTGCACGCTATTTCATCGCCTGGCGCGCGCGCTCGATGCGCTCATTGATGTTGGACGCAGAAGTGCGCGCTTACGTGTTTGCGTTGCTGGCCTCGGTATTGCTGCTCGGCGCCCTGTTGTACTACCACGAGGTGTTTGAGCAACCGGTGCACGCTTTGCAGATGGCCGCATTTCATGTGATTTCTCTGGCCACGACAACGGGCTATGCCTCCGTGGACTACAGCCTTTGGCCGGTGTTTGCACCGGTTTGGCTGATGTTCTTGGGCTCGTTTGTCACCTGCGCTGGCTCCACCGGTGGTGGCATCAAAATGGTTCGTATGGTGCTGTTGATCAAGCAATCGGTGCGTGAGCTGGTTCGGGCCATCCATCCACGCGTCATCAACCCGGTTACGCTGGGCAAAGCTTCTATCCCGAGCACAGTGATTGCCGCCGTCATGGCCTACATGCTGATTTATGGCGCCAGCACGCTGGGCTTGACGATGCTGATGCTGCTGTCGGGGCTGGACATCATTACCGCGTTCTCTGCCGTGGTGGCCACCGTCAACAACATTGGACCGGGGTTGGGCTTGGTCGGGCCAGCCGCCAACTTTGGTGTGTTAAGCGACTTTCAAACCTGGGTGTGCACCGTTGGCATGTTGTTGGGGCGGCTCGAACTGCTGGCGGTGATGGTTTTGTTTGTGCCCCAGTTCTGGCGCAAGTAAAAAGGCTGCCGAGCGTGGGGCAAGCCCACAACGGCCAATCAAATCCTGACAAAGTGAGCAAGCTGTCCATGACTCCTGCAGAACTATCCACACTTGAGAGCATTGTGCGCAACATTGCGCGCGAAGAGTTGCTCGAACGCTTTCGCCACACCACCCGTCACGAGAAAGCCGACGGCAGTTGGTTGACCGAGGCCGACTTGGCAATGCAAACGCGTTTGCAGGCTGCGTTGGCGGTTCGTCACCCCAGGATCGCCTTGCTTGGTGAAGAAATGGAGGCGATACAGCAGGCCCGGTTGCTGGCGGGGGCAGGCCACGCCAGTGCCTGCGAGAACGAAGGACTTTGGATTCTTGACCCACTCGACGGCACCAGCAACTATGCCGCAGGAATTCCACTGTTTTCGGTCTCGCTGGCGCTGATGCGAGAGGGCCGCATCGAGGCCGGGATTGTGTTTGACCCGATGCACGACGAGTCTTTTGCCGCCCTGCGTGGTCAGGGTGCTACTCTGAATGGATGTCGTCTGCAGGCACCGACATCCAGCGTTGCGTTTGCCAAGACCACCGCCTGCATCGACTTCAAGCGTCTGCCCACCGCACTGGCTGCGCGCATCGCTGCGGCACCACCCTATTCGTCACAGCGCTCGATTGGTTCGGTGGCGCTCGACTGGTGTTGGGTGGCTGCGGGTCGCTTTCAGTTGTATTTGCATGGTCGGCAAAGCCTGTGGGATTACGCTGCGGGCAGCCTGATCCTTGAAGAAGCAGGCGGTCATTCTGACACCCTCGACGGGCTTCCTGCAGCGCTGAACCTGCAGCCCCGATCTGCGGTTTGCGCTGCAGACGAAAGGCTGTTTCATCAATGGATCAGCTATCTTCGTGCTTGCTGACGCTTTTTTCTTTTTGGGAAAGGTCTTCAATTTCTCGCAATGTGCGCCAACGCACTGAGCGCGCTGACGCCAGGCCCTAAGCTGGCGGCTTGAACACCCATGCCACACGACTCCCCTGGCTGGCAGCCGGATTGCTGCTGGTCGCGGCGGGTATTTATTTTTTGCTCGGTGCGCGCCTGGCGCTCTCGGGAGTGCTGGATGTGGCTGTGCTGCTGGCGGCAGTGGCGCTGGCGTACTGGATGGCGCGCCAGGCGCAGGCGCAGACCAATCGGCAACTGCTGCACGCCAATCAGCGGCTGCAAGAAGGCGAGCAAAAACTTGCCGTCACGCTCAACTCGATTGGCGATGCAGTGATTGCCACCGACGCGCAGGCGCGGGTCACGCTGCTCAACCCGGTGGCGCAAAAGCTCACCGGCTGGACGCTTAAGCAGGCGCTGGGCCAGCCGGTTGACGCGGTGTTCAGAATCATCAGCAAGCTCACCCGCCAGCCGGTGACGGTGCCGGTGATGGCCACGTTGGCCAAGGGCACGCTGCAGGGGCTGGCCAACCACACCGTGTTGCTGTGCAAGGACGGTCGTGAATTTGACATCGCCGACAGTTGCGCGCCGATTCTTGACGCCCTGGGCACGGTGGTGGGGGCGGTGCTGGTGTTTCGCAACGTCACCGAAGAATATGCCGCACAGCTCGCACTGCGCAAGGTGAGCACGCTACAAAAAGCGATATTCAACAGCGCCAATTTTTCCAGCATCGCCACCGACGCGCGGGGTGTGATCCAGATCTTTAATGTCGGCGCCCAGCGCATGCTGGGCTACACCGCCGCCGAGGTGATGAACCGCATCACCCCGGCTGAAATCTCGGACCCGCAAGAGCTGATCGTGCGCGCGGCGGCGCTGAGCCAGGAAGTTGGCAGCCGCATTGCGCCGGGTTTTGAGGCGCTGGTGTTCAAGGCTTCGCGCGGGCTGGAAGATATTTACGAGCTGACCTACCTGTGCAAAGACGGCAGCCGCTTGCCGGCGGTGGTGTCAGTCACGGCGCTGCGTGACCCGGACGATGCCATCATTGGCTATCTGCTGGTTGGCACCGACAACACGGCGCGGCGCGCCGCTGAGGTCGAGCGCGAGCGACTGGACCAGGTGCTGCGCGACCAGAATGCTGAACTTGAGAGTGCCCGTGCACTGGCCGACAAGGCCAATCTGGCCAAGTCAGACTTCTTGTCGAGCATGAGCCACGAACTGCGCTCGCCACTGAACGCGATTCTGGGTTTCGCCCAGTTGCTGGAGTCGGGCACGCCCGAGCCCACGACAGCGCAAAAAGCCAGTATCGACCAGATTTTGCGCGCTGGCTGGTACCTGCTGGAACTGATCAACGAGGTGTTGGACCTGGCCTTGATCGAATCCGGACGCTTGTCATTGGCACGCGAACCGGTGGCCTTGCAGGAGGTGCTGGCTGACTGCCAGACCTTGATTGCCCCGCTGGCCCTGCGCAAAGACATCGTGCTGCACTACCCGCTGCATCTGCTGGACTGCTTTGTATGCGCCGATCGGACCCGACTGAAACAGGTGCTTATCAATCTATTGAGCAACGCCATCAAGTACAACCGCCGCAGTGGCAGTGTGCATGTGACATGCACCGAGCGTGCGGGTGAGCGCATGCGCATCAGCGTGCAAGACACAGGCGAAGGCTTATCGGTTGACAAGGTGGTGCAGTTGTTTCAGCCGTTCAACCGCTTGGGTAAACAAAACAGCGATGAAGAGGGCACCGGCATCGGCCTGGTGGTGAGCAAACGGCTGATCGAGCAAATGGGTGGCGACATCGGCGCAAGCAGCACTCAAGGCTTGGGCAGTGTGTTCTGGATCGAACTGGCTTTGGTGCGTGCACCGCCCATTGACGCGGACACCATCGAGCCAGTGTTGAACAGAACGGCGCCAACGGTGAACGGCGAGCACCTGCGCACTTTGCTGTATGTCGAGGACAACCGCGCCAACATGGAACTTGTTGAGCAACTGATCGCCCGACGCTCCGACATGCGACTGCTGGGCGCCAAAGATGCGATGCGCGGCATTGCCCTGGCGCGCAAGCACCGTCCTGACCTGATCCTGCTCGACATCAACCTGCCCGGCATCAGTGGTTTGCAGGCGCTGACGATCCTCAAAGAAGATCCCCACACCAGGCACATTCCGGTACTGGCGTTGAGTGCTAACGCCATGTCGCGTGATATTGAACGGGGTCTGGCCGCCGGCTTTTTTCGTTATCTGACCAAGCCGATCCGGGTCCCCGAGTTCATGGATGCGCTTGACTGCGGCCTGACGCTGGCAGCGAGCCAGGCCGTTGCCGGATTGGGGCAGGAGTCGTTGGATGGCCATTGACGCAGACACACTGCTGGATGCCAACATCCTGATCGTTGACGACAAGGCGGCCAATGTCTTGTTGCTTGAGCAACTGCTTCAAGGTGCTGGCTATCGGCGGGTGAACTCGACCCAAGACCCGTTTGCCGTCGCTGATCTGCACCGCGCCCAGCATTTCGATCTGATTTTGCTGGATCTGCAAATGCCTGGCATGGACGGCTTTGAAGTGATGCAGGCGCTGCGCGATGCCGAAACGGGCGACTATCTGCCGGTGTTGGCGATCACCGTGCAACCCAGCCACAAGCTGCGCGCCTTGGGTGCGGGTGCGCGCGACTTCATTGCCAAGCCGTTCGACCTGCTGGAGCTCAAAACACGCATCCATAATTTGCTGGAAGTGCGACTGCTCTACAACAAACTGGCGCAGGCGGTCAGTGCATTGGAGTTCCTGGCCTTGCACGACGCGCTGACCGGGCTGCCCAACCGGCGCTTGCTGCTGGACCAGCTCAGGCAATGCCAGGTGGGATCCGCACAAAACCTCAGGCATGGTGCATTGATGTTCATGGATCTGGACCAGTTCAAGACACTGAACGACACGCTGGGCCATGACATAGGCGACCTGCTGCTGCAACAAGCGACGCAGCGTCTGTTGCTGTGTGTGCGGGCCGGCGACAGCGTGGCGCGTTTTGGTGGTGACGAGTTTGTCGTGCTGCTGGAGTCTCTGAGCCAACAACCGCAGGAGGCGGCAAACCAGGCGCAGGCCGTGGCCAGAAAAATCCTGATCACCCTCGCGCAGCCCTATGACCTCCATGGTCATGCCTACGACGGCACCATCAGCATTGGCATTGCGGTTTTTCTTGGCCAGGCTGAAACCATCAGCAGTTTGCTCAAAATGGCCGATCTGGCAATGTACCGGGCCAAGTTCCTCGGGCGCAACCAAGTCTGCCTGTTTGACCCCCCCATGCTGTCTCGGCTACACGCCCACGACAGTGTGCTCAAGGATTTGCACGCGGCCCTGCACGCCCATGAGTTTGCGCTGCACTACCAGATTCAGGTCAATGCTGCGGGCGCGCCCAACGGGGCCGAAGCCCTGTTGCGTTGGAACCATGCCCAACGCGGCATGCTGCTGCCCGACCAGTTTCTGGCCCTGGCCGAAGAAAGCAAACTGATCTTGCCACTGGCGCGCTGGGTCCTGGCAACGGCCTGTGGGCAGTTGCTGCAGTGGCAGAAAAACCCGCTGCGCACCCACTGGACACTGACGATCAATGTGGGTCGGCGCCAGTTGGCGCAATCTGACTTTGTTGACCAGGTGGCGCAGGCGCTGCACAGCAGCGGCGCGCCGGCAAAGCGCCTGGTTCTGGAACTGACCGAGGACACGCTGCGCCACGACATTGAAGATGTGATCGCCAAAATGCAGGCCTTGCGCGCGCTGGGCGTGTGCTTCAGCCTGGACGATTTTGGGGCTGGCTTTGCCTCGCTGGCTTACCTGCGTCGTTTGCCGCTGAGTCGGCTCAAGGTCGATCAGCCGATGGTGCAGGCCGCCCTGCAAGACAGTGCTGCGGCAGTGATTGCCACTGCCATCGTGGCGCTGGGCACCTGCCTGACGCTGCCCGTGCTGGCCGGAGGCATCGAGACCGCTGCGCAGTTGGACTACTTTGCCAAACTGGGTTGCGCCAGCTTCCAGGGGCATTACTTCGCTGCCGCGCAGAGCGCCGAAGTGCTGCGCAATTCGTATGCGACAAAACCCCACTAGCCCATATTTCTCGAGCGGAAGCAGCTCCGGATTCAGGAGCATTTTCCGCACTGTGCGCGGTATCGGTTGCGAACTGCAGCACACGGCTTCCAACGCCACAGCCGCATTGGGAACACAATCGACGCACCACGAAGCTCGCCCATGATCCAGCCCAAGCCGCACAGCAGCCAGACGACCCGGTCTGCCAGCGCCTTGCGGCAATTGCGTTCGCGCGCCCAGAGTCACCAGGCTGAGATCGCCGTGTCGCCGCCGCCCCCGATCAAGGACATGACGCCCGAAGATGTGCAATTGCTGCTGCATGAACTGCAGGTGCATCAAGTTGAGCTGGAGCTGCAAAACGAAGAGCTTCAGCGTGCGCAGGTGGCTTTGGAGCAGGCACGAGAGCGTTACTTTGACCTTTACGACCTGGCGCCCGTGGGTTACTGCACCCTGAGCGAAGACGATCTGGTTCTGGAGGCCAACCTGACACTTTCTACGCTGCTGGGGGTGTCACGCAGCACCCTGGTCAAGCGGGCGTTGACGCGTGTCATCCCCTTGGCGCAACAGGGCATTTACCAGCATTGCACCCGCACGCTGCGCGCCACTGGCGAGCCACAATGCTGCGAACTGCAGATGACGCGCAGCGACGCCAGCACGCTCTGGGTCAGCATGGTGGCCAACATCATGCACACTGCAGCAAATGCTCCGGTGCTGCGGGTGATGCTCAAAGACATCACCGAGCGCAAGCAGATGAACGAGGCACTACAGGAAAAAAACATCGAGCTGGCGCGTGCCCAGCAAGTGGCCGATCAGGCCAACCGCGCCAAATCAGACTTTTTGACCAGCATGAGTCACGAGTTGCGCTCGCCTCTGAATGCCATTCTGGGCTTTGCCCAACTGATGGACTTGGGGACCCCACCACCCACCGCAGCACAAAAGTTGTCCATTGACCAGATCATCCACGGCGGCTGGCACTTGCTGGCGCTGGTCAACGAGATTTTGGACCTGGCCAGCATTGAGTCCGGGCAAGTGGCATTGGCGATGGGGCCCGAGTCTCTGGGTGAGTTGCTGAATGAATGCCAGTACCTGGTTGCGCCGCTGGCGCTCACCAGCGCGATCACCCTGGAGTTCCCCCGTTTTGACGAGTCGTGCTGGGTCCAAGCCGATCCGCGCCGCCTCAAGCAGGTCATGATCAACCTGCTGTCCAATGCGATCAAGTACAACCGTGCTCACGGCCAAGTGGTGGTGCGCTGGCAGTTGCGGCCGCAGCAGCGGGTGCGTGTCAGCCTGCAAGACAGTGGCACAGGCCTGACCAGCGACCAGGTGGCGCAATTGTTTCAGCCCTTCAACCGGCTGGGTCAAGAGGCAGGTGGGCAGCAGGGCAGCGGCATCGGGCTGGTGGTGAGCAAGCGGCTGGTGGAGATGATGGGGGGCAGCATTGGTGCCAGCAGTCAGCCCGGACTGGGCAGCGTGTTCTGGTTTGAGCTGCTCTTGGCCGATCCGCCATGACCTTTATAACAAATATGCCTGTAGCGCTTATCAGCAAAGCGCTGGCAGCTATTACTTTTGTAATTTATGACACCAAGGACAACCCCTGCCATGAACCTCTCGGTTGATATTCTGGGCGCCAGTATCCTGATCGTCGATGATCAGGTGGCCAATGTGCAGTTGCTGCAACAGTTGCTGCAAGAGGCCGGCTACACCCAGGTGAGCTTCACCATGAATCCGGTGGAGGTGTGTACCTTGCACCGCAAAAACCTCTACGACCTGATCTTGCTCGACCTGCAAATGCCGGAGATGGACGGTTTTGCGGTGATGGAGAGCCTGAAAACCAGCACCACCGACAGCTACCTGCCGGTGATTGTGATTACCGCGCAGCCCGGGCACAAGTTGCGCGCATTGCGGGCCGGGGCCAAAGACTTCATCAGCAAACCTTTTGACCTTGTGGAGGTAAAGACGCGCATTTACAACATGCTCGAAGTGCGCCTGTTGTACAAAAAGTTGGCCAGTTACAACCAGGAGCTCGAAGCTCAGGTGGCCGAGCGCACGGCAGAGCTGCTGGAAAGCGAGGCACGCTATCGCAGCCTGGCAGAACTGGCTTGCGACTGGTACTGGGAGCAGGACGAAAGCGGCCAGTTCACCAAGGTGTCAGGCCCGGTGCTGGACATGCTTGGCCTGCAGGTCAGCCCCTTGCTGGCCGACAAAGAGTTGTCCTTGCCCAGTGGCTGGAATGACGAAGAGCGAGGGCGTTTGCATGAGACCATCACCAACCGGCGGCCCTTTCTGGACTTTGTGCTGCACCGCCAGAACCCGGATGGGCAGCAACAGACGTTTCAAGTCAGTGGCGAACCCATGTTTGACCGGCTCAGCCGTTTTGTCGGTTACCGCGGTGTTGGGCTGGAGCTGACGCGCAAGTCATGACCGTGCTGCTCCACCCCATGCAAAACCACCTGCTGGCAGCATTGCCTGCGCCAGACTTGAACGCGCTGGCCAGCCAGTTGGAACTGGTGCCGCTGGCCTTGGGCCAAATGCTGTATGAGCCAGGCGGCCAGATGCGCCACGCGCTCTTTCCCACCACCTCCATCGTCTCACTGCACTATGTGACCGCATCCGGTGCATCGGCCGAGACAGCGGGTGTTGGCAACGAGGGCGTGGTAGGCGTGTCATTGTTCATGGGCGGTGACACCACTTCGAGTTCGGCCGTAGTGCAAACCGCTGGGCAAGCCTGGCGACTGGATCGCCACACTCTGAAACAGGAATTCAACCGGGCCGGTGCGCTGCAGCGCTTGCTGCTGCGCTATACCCAGGCGCTGATGACGCAGATGGCACAAACTGTCGTTTGCAACCGGCATCATTCGGTCGAGCAGCAACTGTGCCGCTGGCTGCTGCTGACCTTGGACCGCCTGCCTGAGCATGAGTTGGTGATGACGCAAGAACTCGTGGCGAGCATGCTGGGCGTGCGCCGTGAGAGCGTGACCGACGCTGCCGGACGCCTGCAGGCTGCGGGCTACATCCGCTACCGCCGCGGCCACATTGGCGTGCTGAACCGCGCCGGGCTGGAATCGAGCGTGTGCGAGTGTTACGGCGTGGTCAAGAAAGAGCTGGAGCGGCTGCTCAGCGACGTGCGCCAACCCTGAACGTGCGTCAACCTTGAGTCAGCGCGATGCACGCGCTGACAACCCTGCGCGTTGTGCCGGGCCGACTATTTCTTCAGACTCATGTCATTGCTGACCTTCGTGACCCCCTCGGTGGCGCGGGCAACTGCCATGGCGCGGTCAATCTGCCCCTGGTTGTTGACAAAACCGCTGAGTTGAACCTCTGTCTTGCGCGTCAGCACCGAAATGTCCAGGCTTTTGATGCTGTCATCTGCCAACAATGCCGACTTGACACGGGTCGTGATCACACCATCGTCGAGCTTGTTGCCAACCGACATGGTGCTGTCTTTTTGGCTCAGCTTGTTGTCGATGCTCTTGACCCCCTCGAGGGTGATGACCAGCGCCATGGTGCGGTCAATCTGGGTCTGGTTATCGACAAAACCGCTGAGCATGACCTCACCCTTGCGAGTCTCAACCTTGATGTCAAAACCCTTGATGTCGGCATCAGCCAACAAGGCTGATTTAACGCGAGTCGTCACCACGCCGTCATCAATTTCTGTGCCAACCGTGATGCTGGGAGCGGCTGCGCCGGTGTTGTCGGCGGCGTTGTTGCAGGCAACCATCGAGACGGTCATGACGCCAGCAATAGTGGTTGTCAGGATGCGCAGACCCAGGGGGTTATTCATAAAAGTACTCCGGTTTGAGATTGAGGAACCACCATCAACTTTGAACCCTTGCACCAAACCTGTCGGTGCGTTGGCGAACCGAAGCCATCAAAGCCAGCGCGACCACAGTTGCGCCAGCCACTCCTTGAGCCTGAACTGCAGCGGGCGCTGCTGCCAGGCAAGTGGCGCAATGGCTTGCGAGGCAGCCTGGTCGCGGGCAAACGCCGCGATCATTTGTGCCGCAAACTCATGGCCCAGGATGACCGCATTGACCTCGTCGTTGTCCATGAAGCTGCGCCAGTCGAGGTTGGTGGAGCCGACGGTGGACCAGACACCGTCAATCACCGCTGTCTTGGCATGCAACAGTGCGCCTTCGCGCTCGTAAATGCGCACGCCGCCGTCCAGCAGGCGGCTGTAATGCGCCCGTCCGGCGTGAAACACCAGGCCAGAGTCGCTGTAGCTGGGCAGAATGAGCCGCACATCCACCCCGCGTGCCGCCGCATCAGTCAGGGCTTGCAGCAGTTGCGGGTCGGGCACAAAGTAGGCGTTGGTCAGGTACACCTGGCGCTCGGCATTGCCAATGGCCGAGATCAGCGTCAGGTAAATCAGGCTGTAGGGGTCATCGGGCGTGCTGCCAATGGCGCGCACGATGTCTTGGCCTGCCACCCCCAGCGGCGGAAAGTAGTTTTTGGCAGCCAGCGCCGGGCCATGCTGCTTGCGCCAGGTGTCCAGAAACAGCTTTTGAAATTCGGCCACCACCGGGCCTTGCAGTTGCAGGTCGGTGTCGCGCCAGGCTGCGTTGCCAGTGGCCTTTTTGGGGCGCCGCAGGATCGAGCCCGAGGAATAGACGCTGCTGATGTTGATGCCGCCAATGAAGGCCACCCGCCCGTCAACCACCAGCAATTTGCGGTGATCGCGGTTGTTGAGCAGCCATTCGCCGCGTGCGTCAAGCGGGTTGATCGGGTTGAATTAGAGCACCGCCACACCAGCCTGCTGCAAGGGTTCAAAAAACAGTTTGGGCGTGTTCAAGCCACCCACGCTGTCGTAAATCAGGTTGACCTGCACGCCCCGGCGCTGCTGCGCCAGCAACAACTGTGCAAATTCATGGCCGACCGCATCGTCTTCGATGATGTAGGACTCCAGGTTGATATGGTCTTGCGCCTGGGCCATGGCGGCAAACATGGCCGCATACGTGACTGGGCCGTCTTGCAACAGGGTGGCCCGGTTGCCCAGAATCAGCGGGCTGGTGTTGATGGCTTGTTCCTGCGCGATTTGTTTGCCAAGAATGTCGATGTCGCCGCTGGCACGCTTGAGCGCTGCCAGCTCAATGGCCTGGCGCTGCTCAGAGGCCGGGCCACGGGCCGTGTCAAACCGGATCTGCTGGTCGCAGCGGCGCGCCAAAATAGCCTGGGTGTCGGGCAAGCTGGCACACCCAACCGCACTGACAATGCTGAAAGCAAAGGACGCCAGGCGGTGGAGCAACGGGTTGAAAGCGAGCGCCATGGTTTTGGCCCGAAGAGATGTTGACGCAGAGTTTGTGTCGCGCAAGCCCTGGTTTCCGTGCGCTGGCACACTGACGCCGGCCTGGCCTGCAGCGACGATGCCTGCCTTACCCTACCAGAAGGCATTTATGAAACTTAACCGTCACGTCCAGCGCCTGCTGCTGTCAGTCACCCTGGCTACCAGCATGGCTGCGCAAGCTCAGGTGCAATTCAGCATCCAGGTCGGCCCGCCAGAACCCATCTTTGAACTTGCCCCGCCACTGAAAGCAGGCTATGCGTGGGCGCCAGGCTATTGGGCCTGGAATTACGACCGCCACATCTGGATTCGGGGCCGCACCATCGTGCAACGGGTCGGCTACCGCTGGCAGCCTGATCGCTGGGAGCAACGCGGCAATGGCTTTTATCGCCAACCCGGCAACTGGGAACGCGACCCGCAGTTTGGACCACCCAGGATGCCTCAGGAGCAGCGCGGACAAAAATTGAAAAAGCCGCGCAACCATCCACAATCACGCGGCCCGAACCCCCAGCACCTTGATAACCCACGTCGCTGATCGCCACTGGCGCGGCGACTGAGGGTGGGCTGGCTCAGGCTCACCTTGCGCCACCACTGGCCCAGTGCACAGGCCAGTGAGAGGCAGTCAGGCAAACAGCCCGGCAATCAACCCGTCAATCAGGGACGCACAGCGATTTCGTTCTTGACTACCTTGACGTTGTTCACACCGCGCGCAATGCGCTCGGCTTCACTTTTCTCGGTGCCGCTCTTGGCAAAGCCCGACAACATGACGGTGCCGTTGAGGGTTTCCACACTGATCGATGACGCGCTGACCAGTTTGCTCTCGGCCATGCGGGCCTTGACCAGCGTGGTGATGCCGGCATCGTCCACATAAGCGCCCACAGTTTCCTGGCCTCGGCTGACAGCGCATCCCGTGGCTGAAATCACGATCAGTGAGGCGGCGGCCATGGCGAGAGTGGCACGAATAAACATATTGATTCTCCAATGAGTTTGATGGTGAAAGCCCCACCACCGAAGGGCAAAAAACCCGGATATCCCCAAGTTCATGGGGTGACTTTAGGAGTCGCCTGGCAGGCTGTCAGTGCGCTGGCGTACCGATAGAAACCCGGGCTGAGGGTGGTCCTGGCAGCCCGGCTACAACAGGGGTACAACAAAACAACTGTGCTGCGGCAATTCTGTCCAGGCCAGCCATTGGCCGGGCATGAGCAAGCGGGCGTCTTGGCTGGCATGGGCAGCCAGTGCTGCCTGGGGTGTGGCGCGCATCAAAATGAAGTGCAGGTGCCGCGTTTCACGCACCAGCGTGAGCTCAGCCTCAGGCCAATGGCTGGGCAGGCAGGGCATCAGAGACAAGGACTGCGCGCGCTGGCTCAGACCAAACATCGACTCCACCACCGCCCGCTGCATCCAGGCCGCCGCTCCGGTGTACCAACTCCAGCCGCCCCGGCCAGCGTAGGGCGGCTGACTGCACACATCGCCGGCCATCACATATGGCTCCAGCTCATACAACGGGCCGCGCAGCGGGTGGGCCGAGCGGTGCGCCGGGCTCAAATAAGTGAGGTAGCGATAGACCAGGTCTCCCGCATTGGCCGTGTCGCTGGCGCCAGTGGCGGCGGTGGCTTGCGCCAGTTGAGCCTGCGCCATCAGCGCCCAGATGCCAGCGTGGGCGTACTGGCCACCGTTTTCACGCACCCCGGGCGGGTAGGCCTGGATGTAGCCGGCGCTGGGCTCGGCCTGCACCAGGGGTGGGTCGAGCAAACGGATCAGCCCAAGATCAGAGTCCACCAAATGCGCCTCAACGGCTGCCATCGCCTGCTGCTGGCGCTCCAGGGGGGCCGCGTGGGACAGCACCGCCCAGGCTTGTGCAATCAGGTCAATGCGGGCTTCGACGTTGCTGCTGGCGCCCAGCGGCTGGCCGTCGTCAAAAAACGCCCGCTTGAACCACTGGCCATCCCAGGCCTGGGTTTGCAGCGCGGCTTGCCAGTCGCTGGCAGCCTGAGTCCAACGCTCAGCGCGCAGATGGTCACCACGCCGGTGTGCCAGCGGGGCAAAGTCGGCCACCAGACGGCACAGGAACCAGCCCAGCCAGACCGACTCACCCCGGCCTTCGATGCCAACCTGATTCATGCCGTCATTCCAGTCGCCGCTGCCCATCAGTGGCAGGCCATGCACGCCCACGCGCAAGCTGCGGTCAATGGCGCGCGCTGCGTGCTCATACACAGAAGCTTGCTGGGCGCTCACCGCAGGGGCAAAGTAGGCATCTTCAGCACCTGCAGGAATCGCGGCGCCCTCCAGAAACGGCACTGGCTCGTCGAGCAGTGTGGCGTCTCCCGTGGCTTGCAGATAATGCACGCAGGCATGCGCCAACCACAGCAGATCGTCTGAAAAGTGGGTGCGCACACCGCCCCCCTGCGGCGCGTGCCACCAGTGTTGCACGTCACCAGCGATAAATTGGCGCGAGGCATTCAGCACAATTTGTGCACGCAGCATGTTGGGTGCCGCCCAGGCCAGCGCCATCACGTCCTGCAACTGGTCACGAAAGCCGGTGGCGCCGCCAGCCTGGTAAAAACCGGCTTTGGCCCACACCCGGCAGGCCACAGTCTGGTAAAGCAGCCAGCGGTTACTCAGTGCGTCCAGCAGCGCATCAGGGGTTTTGATACGGGTAGCCCCCAGCAGATGCTGCCAAAACGCCTTGACCCGTGTCAGGCGCTGCAACGCAGAGACCGCAGCGGCTTGCATCAGCAACTGGCGGGCAGCAGTTGGCGAAGCCGCATAGCCCAGCAAAAAGCTGTGTTCTACGGATTGGCCACCATGCAGTGAAAAGTGGGTGGACAAAGCTGCGCAGGGGTCCAGGCCGTCGCCACAGCGCTGGCCAAAGTAGTCGGGCAGTACCAGTTGACCGCGTGCGTCAAAGCACTCGCGGCGGTCGCAAGTCCAGTCTTCGCTGTCCCCGGCTGGCTCTGTCAGGGCCAAAAAGGCGGTGCCGTCGCCAAAGCCGGCCGATTGCTCGCGCTGCGTGCACAGCAAAGCCACCAGCCCAGGCATCTGCAGCCGTGCATTGCGAACGGTGGCGCGGTCGCTGCGGCTGGCGCCCATCAGCCACTCAGCCAGGCCAATCAGGCGCAGGTGCAGGGTTTTGTGGCCGTGGTTTTGCAGTGTCAGGTGAATCTGCTTGACCGAGCTTTGTGCATCAACACACCAGCTAGCGCTTGCCGCCAGGTTGCCGTGCTGGTGGCTGATGCGGCTGTAGCCCTGCGCATGGACGACGCGGTAGGTGACGTTGCCAGGCGCGCCCGCCGCCGGGGCCAGCGACCACAGCGCCCGGGTCCGGCTGTCTTGCAGCAAGAACCACTCCGATGGTGGGTCGGTCACCGGGTCGTTCGACCAGCCGGTGAGCTGGTTCAGGCGGCTGTTGACAGCCCAACTGTAGCCACCGCCGGCTTCGGACAGTTGCGCGCCAAAACCCGGGTTGGCCAGCACATTGATCCACGGCCGGGCGGGCCGCAATTGCGCCTGCACATCAAACACAAATTCGCCGTTGTCGGGCACAAACTCGCCTTCGGTGCGCAGTGCCGCCTGGCTGCCCGCGCGCACCGTTTGCAGCGCCGTGCTCGCCATATCCTGCCGCTGCTGCAGCGCTTGTTCATGCAGATCAATCCAGCGCTGCACATGGTAGGCCAGCGGCCGGCCATCGGCGTGCAAGACCAGCCGGGCCAGACTGTGCAAGGTGTTGAGTTCCGGGCCCGACAAGGTGCTTGCCTGCAGCAGGTGCAGTCGGGTCACGGGCAGGCCAGCACGGCTGCTGCAAGCAGCGTTGTGCCGTTCACGCCACGCATCGAGTTCACGCGTCAGCGGCATCAGGTACGAGACGGGCTCTGCGTTGATGACCACCAGATCGCAGCCCTGGTTGCCCCACTGCCACAGGCTCATCACTTGCGACAGCGAGCGCAACAAGCCCAAGCCCTGAGTGACGCCGGCCTGCACCAGAATCAGCGGACGGTCGCCAGATATGTCAAAGCGCCACAGCAGTCGCCGGTCACACACCTCGGTGGCTGCGCTCTCCGGGCGCACCGGGCGGGCTTGCGGGCGCGTCAAACTCAGACACAGGGCGCTGGTCAGGGTCTGCATGGCCGCCAGGTTTTCGGCGCTGATGCGCAAGGCGCGCAGCCGGATGCCGATCAAGGTGGCCGACATCAGCGAGGCGCGCTGCACATTGCTGGTTTGGCGGTATTTGTCGATCATGGCGCGCAGCGTTTGCGGGTTCTTGCTGGCAGCAGTGGCAAAAGTCACCCGGGCCTTGGCAAACGCCGCGACAGACACCGTGGCTGACAGGGCACACATCGGGTCCAGTCCGGTGTTCAGTGGCTCGGGCTGCTCGCTGGCGCTGCTGCTCAGTTCCGTCATGGCCGCCAGCGGATCGCCGGTGCCCCGGTTGCGGCCGAGCCAGTCCAGCCGGTTGCTGGCCTGACGCAGGTGGATGAGTGGCACGCTGGCATCGGTCAAGAAATGCGCCATGCGCAAAGCCTGTTCCGTGGCCAGACGGGGCTTGCGCTGAAACAGCAGGGCTTGGTCAGTTGCCAGCCATTGCGCGCTGACAAACAGGTTGCCAAACACCGGGTGCGCCTCGTCGGCGCGCGCCTCCGACAGGCACACCTCAAAGGCCGAGATCAGCTCCACCTGCAGCGCCCGCCCGCTCAGGTTGCGCAGTTCAACCTGGCGAAACTCGATGTCGTCTTCCGGGCTGACCCACACCGTGGTGTAGGCCTGCAAGTCGGGCCAAGTGGCATCAAAACACACCCGGTCGGCATGAAAGACACTTTGGTAATGGGCCTGAGGGTCAGGCGCCGGGTGCTGGGTGATCGAGCAAACCGCATCCTGCGCGCTGCGGCGCAGATAGACAAAGCTGCCCCGGTCATCGCGCAGGGCATCGTCGCGACTGCGGGTGATGTTGATTTGCTCGAAGCTGCTGCTGCCGGCACCGTTGGCGCGCAGCAGCACGTTGTAGCGGCCGTTGGACAGCAGGTGGGTGGGCTCCACCGCCACACAGCCGGGCACCACCTCGCGCAGCAGGCCAGGGGAGTGGCGGCGCTGCGCCTGCGCCGTGGGGCCAGCCTGAATGGCGACCAAATTGGAAATTTCGCGCGGCACCCGTTCATGCAACAACGACGACACGGCTTGCAGGTGCGCATTGGCCATGCCCCAGCGTTGCGCCACCCCCTGGTGCAGCACATTGGCCAGCGCCACAATGCTCATGCCCTGGTGATGGGCCATGAAGGTGGCAACTGGCACAAAGACATCGTTTCCGGTGCGCCGCGCGGCGGTGTAGTCCAGCGCCTCGATAAAACCGTAACGGCCACGCGCGCCCAGACGCTCCAGCGCAGCAAAGTTGCGCACGGCAGCCTGGGGCGAAATCTGTGCTGCCAGCGCGGTGGCGTAGGGAGCCACCACCAGCTCATCCGGCGGGGTGCGGCGCAACGCCAGCCGCGCAACCCCTTGCGGCGCATACTGGTAAGCCAGGCTGTCGTCACTGGCGGCGTAGGCCGATTCCGACACCCCCCAGGGCAAACCCTGCAGATGGGCAAACGCCATCTGTTCGCGCAGGGCGGCGTGGCCGGCTTCAGCCAGCACGCTGCCATGGGGCTCCAGCACCACCAAGCCAGGCATCAGATACTCAAACATCGAACCGGTCCACGAACGCAGGCCAACACCGACACTGCGCGCAAAGAAGGCCCGCCCGAGCGATGCCCAGTGGCGCACCGGCACATCACCCCGGGCAATCGCCAGCAAGCTGGTGAGCCGCGACTCGGACGCCAGCAAGTCATAAAACCCGGCATCCAACTGGTGCTCTGCAACCCGGTAACCGATGTGAAACAGGTGCCGGCGCCGACTGTACAAAAAGCTGAAGTCGGCTTGCCAGGCCAGATCGTGCAGTGTCTGTGCTGCCTGGAGCAAGCGCTGGCGGGTGGTGGGGGTGTTGGCATTCTCGGCACCGGGATGTGTCTGCGCCAGAACATCCCGTCTTGCTGAACGCAGGCTGACCCGGTGGTCGGCCAGCAGCCACAGGAGTTGCTGGCGCTCATGGGGCGAAAGGTGGCAGCGCCGTGCCAGCAGCGGGTTCAGGCGCTGCCGTGCGGCGGCAACGGCACGCTGGCAGGCTTGACTGTCGTCGGGTGCCAGCGCCAATTCGAGGCAGGCCTGACCCACGGCGAGCAGATGCGCGCTGAAGTTGCCGCTATCAACCGTTGAGACATACATGGGCAGCATGGGCGTGCCGGTCTGGGTGTCGTACCAGTTCATCAAGTGGCCACGGTAGCGCTCCAGCGTGCCCAGGGTGGCCAGGGTGGCCTCTAGCCGCGCCAACAGGTCTTGCGTGCCAATCCAGCCAAACTGGCGGGCGCAAGCCGCGCTGAGCAGGTACATGCCGATGTTGGTGGGCGAGGTGCGGTGCGCCAGCATGTCGTAGGGCAGGATCTGCAGGTTGTCAGGCGGCAAGTGGCGGTCCAGCGGCCCCACGCAGCGCTCAAACAAGCGCCAGGTGTCGCGCGCAATGCCGGCCAGGTAGCGTTGGTCAGCGGGTGCCAGCCGGGCCGTCACATCGGGCGGGCATGGTCGGCTGACCCACCAGGTCCACAAAGGCGAGCCAGCCCACAGCAGACATAAAGCGCCAGCCAGCCAGGGAGTGTCTGTGCCACTGGCCAGCACGCCGGCCAGCAACAGCAGGGCCACCACGGGTTCGCTCCAGTGTTGCCGGGCAATGGCCAGCAGGGTGGTTTTGGCTTGGGCCTGGGCTTGTTCAGCGGTGGTCCATTGCAACAAGTGGCGCTGGCTGATACGCATGCGGTAAAGCGCGCGGCTGATGGCATCCAGGTTCAACATCGACTGTTGCAGCAGTTGCGCCAACAACCAGGCCCCGCCCAACACGGCACGCAGCAAATCGCGCGACGCTTCGCGGTAAAAGTGACGCTGCACCGTGTTGCTGCGATGCAGCGAAAGTCCGGCGACCGCACCCAGCAGCGGTCCAGCCGAAAAGGCCGCCAGCACCAGCCCAAGCGCAAGCCAGGCGGGCAGGGTATGGCTGACAAGCGCCAGCAGCAGCAAGCCCAGCGACATCGGTGCGACCAGCGAGCGGCGCAGGTTGTCGAACATTTTCCAGCGGTTGATGCCATTGAGCCCAAAGCGCCCGGGCTGCGTCAGGAACGGCAGCAACTGCCAGTCGCCACGGGTCCAGCGATGCACCCTGGAGGCGGCCACATCGGCGTGAAATGGCGACTCCTCAATCAGCGCAATGTCGGTTACGGTGGCGCAGCGGGCCAATGCGCCTTCAAGCAAATCGTGGCTGAGCACCCGGCCTTGCGGCAGCCGGTGGTGCAACACCGCGTGCATGGCTCGCACGTTGAGCAAGCCCTTGCCAGTGAACGTGCCCTGCGCAAACAGGTCTTGATAAACCTCGGAGCTGGCCGCGCTGTAGGGGTCCAGACCACATTGCCCGGCAAACAGCCAGTGGTACAGGGTGGTCTCCTGGCGCTCGGGCAGCGGGGTTGCCACGCGGGGCTGCAAAATGCCGTAGCCCGTCGCCACGCAACAGCCGCTGGCGTCCAGTTGGGGCTGGTTATACGGATGGGCGGCAACGCCCACCAGCTCGCGCAGGCTGCCCGGTGGCAATTGGGTGTCGGCATCCAGGGTGACGATGTAGCGCATGTTCACTGCCATGCGCGAGGCTTCCCCGCCGTCGATAAATGCCGTGCGGTGGCCCGTTGCCAGGGCCGCCACCAGGCTTTCAAGTTTGCCGCGTTTGCGTTCCCAGCCAATCCAGCGCTGTTCGGTCTGGCTGAACTCGCGCGTGCGGTGCAACACAATAAAGCGCGGTGCGCCCAGGGCAGCGGCGGGCGGCAAACCGGCATTCAGCGCGTGGACTTGCGCAAAGGCATCTGCCAGATAAGCTCTGTCATGCGGGGTGTGCGCGGTGTCGGCATCGCCCCAGTCGGTCAGCAGGGCAAATTGGGCTTCTTGCTCAGGGTTGGCCAGGTAATGCAAGTGCAGGCGGTGTGCCAGCGCGTGTGCCGAGCCCGGAGCTGTCAACATGCCCGGAATGACCACCATGACGCGCTGCCCGGCGGGTATGCCATCCATCAGCGCCAGCCGCGGCAGGTGCTGTGGGCGCGCCGACTCGCTGACGATGCGGTTGATCACGGCCACCACCTGCTCGGAGGCCGGAAACGCCGCCACCGCCCCCAGCAGCAACAGCAACCAGCCCGACGCGTGGGTGCTGTGCTGCAGCAGCCACCCCATCAGCAAACCCAGGCACAGGGCCAAGACCCCCAAATACAGCGCCAAGGCCAGGTGACGGGTCACAAAGGCCCAGGCCCGCGCCGGCGTCGCGTTCAGCCCGAGCGCGCGCAACAGGTCAGGCCGACCTGTGCCACTGAGCCAATAGGTTGGCACGCTGCTTGAGTGACCAAGATGTTCGCTTGAGTTCATCCGGTTCAACAGCACGTGTGCCACCGTCACTTCTGACTGTGCGCTTTGGCGCGCCAGCCGCTCAATGGCGTGCAGGCTGAGGTCGCGGGTCAAGGTGTCTTCGGCGGCAAACACGGCACAGCCCAGCATCAATTGCATCAAGGTGCTGACGCGGGCAATGATGCCTGGCCAGTCGGCATCACCAATGGCACGCAGCGAAGTGATGGCGTTGCTCATGCTCAGGTTGTCGGCGGCCTGGTCTGCCGCCTGGCTGGTTTGCAGGGCGGCCAGGTCGGGCAAGACCTGTTGCAGCCAGGCCTGCAGTTCGGCCTGTTCAGTGCTGCCCGGCTGGGCGCGGTGGTCTTGCAGACGCAAAGCCAGTTGGACCAGAAATGCGTTGCCGACGCCACGCGCACGCAACAGCGTCAGCAGTTCATCCAGCGCCGCCAGCGGATAGCGGTCGATATGATCAAAACACAAATTGGCCGCCTGGCGGGCGGCTTTGTTGGTGGCGACACGCTCGGCCAGCCGACGCAGGTTTTCAATCAACACCACGCGCAAAGTGGTGGGCAATGCCCACATCTCGCTCAGGTTCAGCGTGCGCGCTGCCTCGTAGGCACTCAGGTAATGCACCAGCAGGGGCTCGTCAAAGGCACCATCGGTATGCGCCACAAAAGCCCAGGCCACACCATAGATGCGTGGCAAACCGGCCAGCGGCTCGTCATGCAGCATGGGCAAACTGCGGAAGTAGCTGCGCGGCAAGCCATCGCTGATTTCCTTGAGCTGGGCTTGCACCAGGTGAAAGTTGTCAAGCAACCATTCGGCCGCCGGGCTGATGTCGTAGCCGGTGCTGGCCTGCACTCCGATGTAATCGTGCGCCTCGCGCAAAACAGCAATGTTGTCTTTGATGCGCGGAAAAAAGTTGGAGGCGTTTGATGACTTGGTAGCGCTGTGAGTCGCTGCCAGACTGCAGCCGTGCTGGGCAAAGCGCTGCAGACCAAATATTTCTGAGCGAATGGGCACCTGCACCGTGGCGCGTGCGCCATCGAGCATGTTGCACAGCGATGCAGAAGCCTCAGGTATCAGGCCAAACAGTTGTCTGCGCACACCTGCGTCCTAGTTCAACCAGCAGGCAATACCGAGCAGCAACCCAAGGATGCCCAGGGTGGTCACAAAGCGTGCAGAGACAAAGCCATGCATTGCATCGGCCATGTCGTGCAGGGTGAACCAGTGCCGGTGCATGTGCTGGCATGAGCCCAGGTGTTCACCAAGCACGGACACGTCTTGCGGTATGACCCGATACACATCGCCGTTGGTTCTTTTCATGGAATTTCCTTCACGGTTGAAGTGGTGCGGCCAGGCTAAGAGGCCCCGCCTGGCGCTGATGGGCGGCATGGCAGCGAGTGTGGGCGACCTGGCTGCCGGGGTCTGTGCGCTTGCGAACATAGATACAAGGTTCAGCTCCCGTCCTTATGCCCGGCCGACGGACGACTAGCCCGCCAGCGACATCCATCCATGCGACCCGGGCAGGCCCTGCTGATCGGGCCCATTTGTCAGGTATTGCTCTGCGGCATCCCTGGCACGCAGGCCACCGCTGTGGGGCGACGCTGATGCGCAGATGGATGACAGCGATGGCGCAAGTGCGGTGCCAGATCGGCACCCCATTGAAGACTCCCGCACGTTGGGGGGAAGCTTGGTTGACTATATATTTGGGGGTACACTTAAACCATGTTGACCGTCATCGAAACCCCAATTTTCCAGAAGCAGGCTGCAAAGATTTGGTCTGAGTCTGAGCGAATGGCGTTCATTGACTGGATCGCTGACAACCCGCTGGCCGGTGATGTGATTCCTGGCGCAGACGGTGCTCGCAAGGTGCGCTGGGCGGTCGCTGGCAAGGGTAAGCGCGGTGGGGCGCGGGTGATTTACATCAACCTGAGTGCTGACGGTGTGTTGCTCCTGGTGGCCGTCTATGCCAAGTCTGAACAGGACAACATCGCTAGTGGCGACATAAAAAAGGGGTGAACTATGGACATCAAACAAATCGACATTGAAAAGGTGGCGCTGGCCATTGAAGCTGATGCGGGTGAAAAGCTGCCCGGCCTGCGTGAGTCACTGGAACAAGCCAAGCGGGGCGAATATGCTGCCGTGCATACGCCTGAACAAATCATGGCGCGGCGTGGCCGTCCGGTGGGCAGCACCAAGCCTGACACCAAGGTGGCCGTGAAAATGCGCCTTGACCCTGATCTGGTGGCGGCGCTGCGTGCATCTGGGCGCGGTTGGCAGACACGGGCGAATCAGATTCTGCGTGAACGGGTGCTCGCTGGGACTTGATCGCTGACCCCGACTCAGGCACGATCACGTCATGTGCAAGCTCGAACAGGTGCAGGGGCAAGCCAGTTCGGCCAACCCAGCGAGGGCCATCATTGCGTGGGTTTCGCTTTTTTGTGCGAGGTACGATACTTGGCCCATGTGCTTGAAATGCCTACCCTTCATCGCGCCGATGGCATGAAGCACGCTGGCCCAGCAAGCTTGAAATCACTGACCGGGGTGCTGGACAGGCTCAGGCGCATACCTGCCTTGACCGAGAGGAAGCCCGGTATTTTTTACCTCAAGTCCAGAGCTTGTTTGCACTTTCACGAGGATGCTGCCGGCCTGTTTGCTGACCTTCGGCTCGTTGGCGATGACTTCGAGAGATTCCCGGTGAACACCCACCAGGAGCAGGATGCACTGGTTGAACGGGTTACCAAGTCAAAGTGAAGCCGTGATGAACCGAACTCACCCCATCGCATAAATCCCTGGCGTCATCGCGAGGCCGAAGGCCGTGGCGATCCATGCACCCCAAAGCCATGGATTGCTTCGCTTTGCCCGCAATGACGAGCGTGTTTTACGTGAGCAAGCGCACAGACCAGCGCGCGCTGTGCGCTTAACTTCAAGTCTTGTGCTGCGCCAGCCCCGAGCGAATTTGCCGGGGTAAAGCGGCTGGCGCAAGACTTTGGAGATCCCCATGTCAAACATTTTTCATGTTGATGCTGCGCCGTCCCGGCCACCGGCGGTTCTGACGCCGCTGTTCGGCGCTGCCGGCCTGCAGTCGGCCCATTCATCGCAGGAATGGCAAACCAACCAGCAGTTCATTGCCATGCTCAATGCCTACCGGCCCAGCGGCGGTCTGGCGCGGGCGCAAGAGGTGGCGGCCATGTGCAAGTTGCACGGCGGCATCAACATCAACACCTTGGCGGGCTGGATCGTCAAGCGTCAACTGGTCAGCCTGGAATGGCAGGGCAAGATCTGGTTGCCGCTGTTTCAGTTCAACCAGGTTGATATGTGCTTGCAGCCAGGGCTGATGGCGGTGATGGCCGAGCTGGTGGTGGCCCTGGATGACTGGGAGATTGCCAACTGGTTCTCGCTGCCCAACGTCTGGCTGGCTGACTGCACGCCGGCAGACAGTTTGTCGGTGGCTGTGTCCGAAGTGCTGAATGCCGCCCGTGCTGAGCGTTATGTGGCCCTGGGGTAAGTGCCCATGAGCTTCAATAAAGATAGCTGCTTACGCTTACTGTATAAGTGCTGCAGCCAAAAAAAGCACTCAAACTTGGGCCAGCACGGGCTGGCTGGGCAAACACCGGCTGCCGTCGGGGCGCGACCGGTTCTCGTGGCGCTGCTGGCGTTGATGTTGGGTGCTTGCGCCTCGCCGCCGGCGCCACCCAGCGCCACGCTGGGGTTTGCGGTGCCGGCCCGGTGGGCGGGCGTTGATGCACCAGCCACAGCCGACCCGCTTGCGCTGGCGCACTGGTGGATGCGTTTTGATGACCTGCTGCTGGGTCAGTTGGTCAGCCAGGCGCTGGCCGCCAATCCCGGCATTCAAGCTGCCCAGGCGGCTTTGCGTCAGGCGTGGGCGCTGCACGATGTGGCAGTGGCTGGGTTGTGGCCAGCGTTGGGCGCATCCGCCTCGGCGCAGCGCAGTCGCAACGACAACCGCAGCGGCAACAGCTTTCAGGTCGGGCTCGATGCCAGTTGGGAGCTGGATGTGTTTGGCGCCCAGCGCAACGCGGTGCACGCCAGTGCAGCCAGTGCTCAAGCCAGCGCAGCCGGTTTGGGCACAGTGCAGGTGTCGCTGGCCGCTGAAGTGGCGCTTAACTACATCGCCTTGCGCAGTGCCCAGCAGCGCCTTGGCATTGCCCGGGCCAACCTGGCCAGCCAGCGCGAGACGCTGCAACTGACCCAGTGGCGCTGGCAAGCCGGGCTGGCGACTTCGCTGGAGGCCGAGCAGGCCAGCGCGGCCGTCGAGCAAACCGCCGCACAGGTGCCCGCGCTGCAAACCAGCATCACACAGGCCAGCCACGCGCTGGCGGTGCTGACCGGCCAGCCGCCGCCAGCGTTGGCGCAACTGTTGGCAGCAGGCGGCCCGCTACCACAGGCACCAAGCCGTCTGACGCTGGCCTTTCCAGCCGAGACCTTGCGCCAGCGCAGCGATGTGCAGGTGGCGCAGTTTCAGTTAAGCGCCGCTGCCGCCCGGCTGGCACAGGCAGATGCTCAGCGCTTGCCCAATGTCAGGCTGGGCGGCTCGCTCGGCCTGGGTGCCCTGACGCTGGGGGCGCTGACCGACAGCGCTTCGGTGGCCGCTGCCGTGCTGGCCAGTGTGTCGTGGCCGCTGCTCGATGGCGGTGCGGCGCAGGCACAAGTGCGTGCGCAGCGCGCGGCGTTTGACCAGGCCCGCGCCACTTACCAGACCACGGTGTTGGCCGCCTTGCAGGAGGTGGAAGATGCGCTGGTCGCCCTGCGCCAGGACCGCCAGCGCCTGCTGCGCTTGCAAAACGCCTTTGCCAGCGCCGATATTGCCGCCACGCTGGCCAGCCAGCGCTACAGCAGCGGTCTGGTGGACTTTCAGGTCGTGCTGGAAACCCAGCGCAGCCGCCTGGCGCTGCAAGACAGCGTGGCCAGCGCCGCTGCCACCATCAGCGCTGACCATGTGCGCTTGTACCAGGCCCTTGGTGGCGGCTGGCAGCCGCGCCAGGATGCTGAGTCGTCATGAGCCGGCAGTTGTAAGAAAAATATGCCTCTAGCCCTTATACAGATTGCGCTGATAGCTCTATTTTTTATAGCGACATTCGCTTGTTTCCTGTGAGGATAGCAACACCATGACAGCCCCAGACCCCACCCCACTGACACCTGCCGGGACCGCTTTGGTTACGCCGCTGGTGGCACCCACCGCCTCGCCTGCTGCGGGTGCGCCGCCCGCAAGTGTGCCGCCGACCCAGGGGGTTGACCCGGTCAGCTTGCTCGACGAGCCCACCCAAGTCGCCTGGTATCGCCGCCCGCTGCTGTGGCTGGGTGTTGCCGTGCTGGCGCTGGCCGGTGGCGGTCTGTGGTGGTGGCAAGTGCAGAACGCTGCCAAGGCTGCACCCAGCTACAACACCCAAACCGTGGCGCGCGGTGATTTGACGCTGAGCGTCACCGCCAACGGCACGTTGCAACCGACGCGCGCCATCAACGTCGGCAGCGAGCTCTCAGGCACCGTGCTCAAGGTCCATGTGGATGTCAATGACAAGGTCAAAAAGGGCCAGGTACTGGTGGAGCTTGACACAGCCAAGTTGAACGACCAGATTCTGCGCGCCCAGGCCACACTGTCCGCCGCCAGCTCCAAGGTCGAGCAAACCCAGGCCACCGTGGCCGAGGCCGCTGCCAGCCTGGCGCGGTATGAGGAAGTCGCGCAGTTGTCGGGCGGCAAGCTGCCCTCCAAAGCCGAACTGGGCAGCGCCCGCGCCACCCTGGCGCGCGCCACTGCCGACGCGTCGAGCGCCCGGGCCAGTGTGCGTGATGCGCTGGCGGCGCTGTCCACCGACCAGATCAACCTGTCAAAAGCCTCGATTGCCGCGCCCGCTGACGGCGTGGTGCTGACCCGATCGGTGGACCCCGGTAATGCGGTGGCGGCTTCGCTGCAAGCTGTGACGCTGTTTACCGTAGCCGAAGATTTAAGCAAGCTGCGGCTGTGGGTGTATGTGGATGAGGCCGATGTCGGCGCGGTCAAGGTCGGCCAGCAGGCCACCTTCACCGTCAGCGCATTTTTGGCGCGCAAGTTTCCAGCGACCATTACCCGGGTGGGTTTTGGCTCGACCATCACCGACAACGTGGTC
>JFJP01012136.1_pt1 | contig 35705 bp, 35 predicted proteins | sample 431651 | NCBI WGS metagenome assembly JFJP01 (sample SAMN02602958, study PRJNA72255) | Microbial mat metagenome, whole genome shotgun sequencing project. | biome: fresh water; feature: sink hole; material: water; isolation source: purple microbial (photo- and chemosynthetic) mats found in... | reverse complement strand
GCGCAAAGTGTCTGCCGCAAGGTTGGTTTCTTGCAGAACAACTTTTAAGTTAAAGGCTGGATTTTTGCTAAAGGACATTTCTACTCCAAATTAATATTTTGCAAAGGTTTTGCACAGGTATTTTATCATATTTGTACTGAATTGGTGCGAAATCTACATTCACGAAAACCTGTTCACCGACCCTGAACTGCTGAATCGTTGCCCACACTTTATTCGGGTAAAATTGAATCGCTTAATAAAAAAACATTCAAGAGGAACTTATGCCCCAAATTAAAGCAGTTAATCATGTCGCCGTTGTCGTGGATGATATGGAAAAATCCCTGTTATTCTGGCGTGACGCGCTCGGTATTCAATTGCACGAACTACGCGATGTCCCCGCTGAAAAATCACAGGTGGCGTTTCTGCCCGTGGCCGGCGCCGAAGTGGAATTGGTCATGCCAACCAGTGATGATTCAGGCATTGCCAAATACCTCGCCAAGCGCGGACCGGGAATGCACCACCTCTGCCTGGAAGTGGATGATATTGATGGGATGATGTTGCAACTCAAGGCGAAGAATATTCGCCTCATTAACGAAGAACCGCGCACTGCGGCAGATGGAAAAAAATACGCTTTCATCCACCCTGAGTCAACGGGCGGGGTGCTGGTAGAGTTGTACCAAATCTAAATTAACTAAAAAACCATGTCAGAGACCATCGAAGCCATTTTGAAGGGTGAGTGCGGACTTGTAAAAGACCGCCCAATTGTCGTCGGTGTCTCAGGCGGACCTGATAGCCTGTGCCTGCTGGAAACATTGCGGCAGGCTGGCTATTCACTTGTTGTCGCGCATTTCGATCATCAACTTCGCCCAGAGTCCGGCGAAGATGCGCGCATGGTGGAAAAGACCGCCTCTCGATTAATGTTGGGCTGTCAATTTGGCAGCGAAGATGTGCGCGCCCATGCCGAGCAGGAGAAACTATCCATCGAAGAGGCCGCGCGCAACCTGCGTTATCGTTTTATGTTCAAGCTGGCACGTGAACGAAACGCCCAGGCGGTGGCAGTCGGGCATACGGCAGATGATCAAGTAGAGACCATTATTATGCACTTTCTGCGTGGAAGCGCCCTCAATGGTTTGAAAGGCATGTCTTATCGTTCGGTCATAAAAACATTTGATCCCGAAATTCCCATTGTGCGCCCCTTGTTAAATATGTGGCGCGAGGAAACGGTTGTGTTTTGCGCCGCAAATGGCTTGCGCCCGCATTATGATTCAAGCAACGATTCAATTGATTTTCAGCGCAACCGTATTCGCCACCTTTTAATTCCCAACCTTGAAAGTTACAACCCAAAATTTCGCGAAGCAGTTTTGCGGATGTCCCAATCCCTTAAAGGCGATTATGTCTTTTTAATGGAAATGCTCGAAACTGCCTGGCATGAAACCGTGACAAGCTCAGATGAGAATTCCATCACATTCGACTCTGATTTGCTTTCCAAGTGTTCGCTTGGGCTTCAACGCAATCTGGTCAAACAAGCCATGCAAACTTTGCACCCCGCAGTGGATGTATCCTATTCCACGCTGGAGCGCGCTGTTTCAATGATCAACTCTCCGACTCATTTCTCGCGTGTAGATTTGAAAGGCGGTTTGCGAATGTTCCGCGAAGCAAACCATGTATATATTTGCACCGTAGATGCAGAACTGCCTTTCAACCTTTGGCCCCAACTGACAGGAATCGGCTCTGCGCTAGTCTCGATCCCAACCCAAATTGAACTTGCAGGCGGGTGGAAGTTTAATTGTGAACGTTGGGGAATGCCTGTTTTAGCGCGGGAACAGGCGGAACGAAACGAAGACATGTTTCAGGTCTGGTTGGACGTGGAGAATTTATCAAAGCCGCTTAATCTGCGAACCCGCCGCGCGGGCGATCAATTTTCCCCATTTGGTTTGAACGGTCATTCACAGAAACTATCCGACTTCTTTGTAAATGTGAAAATGCCGCAGCGCGCGAGAGATAACTGGCCCCTCTTGTGCGCGGGCGAGGAGATTATCTGGGTGCCTGGCTATCGTCCCGCACATGCCTATCGGCTTACGGCGGTAACCAAAAGCGTTTTATATTTCTCCATTTCGCGTCCGCGCGAGAAAGGAGCATAAAAAATCCCGTCCATTTTGGACGGGATTTTTTATGGTTGATTGCAAAAGTCCTACTTCATTTCGCCATTCAATTGTTTTAGTTTAATAAACAACTCACGCCATTGAATTTTAGATACGCCCAGTTTCTGGCGAATGGCATCCGCTTCGACGCCGGCTTGGTAATCGCGCACGGCGCATGTCCAACGGCACATATCAAAGGACAGGTGTTTGGTCAGGCTGGCTTCTGTGCCAATATCTTCAAGCAAATATTCCAATCTGCGCGGCGACCATGCGAAGACTTGATCAACGGGCTTGTATTGCGCCTGATATTCCTTGTAGGCGGCAATCCAATCTTCCTTCAATTCTATTTTTCGCTCTTTGTAACGGTTTGCCGGACTGGCATAGCGGATGAAAATATGTGGACCATTCTTAGCCTGAAGGTCAATGTGATTGGTGTGGATGCCCAGACATTCGCTTTTCTTAATGCCCGTGGTCAACAGGAGATAAACCAGCGTGAAAAAACGGGCATCTGGCTTGGTCTGGCGGCGGTGACGATCTGCGGCAAGCAGGACAGCCTCATATTCATCATTGCTCAATATTTGCGGAAGCGGACTGATGGCAGAGCGTTGCAAAACCTTTTCGGCCGGGTTGATGGATAATGTGCCGTACTGGTGCAGCCAGCGAAAAAATGATTTCACAGAGGTGATGCGCCGAGATAAAGTTTTTGGGCTGCATGGAATGCCGCGCTCTTTTTCCATCCACGCAAAGAAACGGTTGAGATCATCCGTAGTGATACTGCCGATGGATTGATCGGGCGCGAGGAATTGAGTCAGCAGACGAACATCTGAAAGAAAGGCTTTGACGGTGTTCGGCGAACGCCCTTGATCGTACATGAACATTTCCCAGCCGTTGAATGCAGTAGGGAGCAGGGTTTTGCTTGTAATATGTGCAGAGTCAGTTATGTTTGCCATAGGTTATCCTTGCGCGGTAGCGCATAGTCTTTTCGTATAGTTTAGCGAATATAAGGGGGGTTGTCAACAGGGGGAGGGTATGAAAATTACCGGCGCACCCTCTGGTTAATGCGACAAATCCTGTGGCTGGAAGCATGGCTCATAATCATAACCAAGGATCACACGATATTGAACGGGGCTGTTTGCGTCGGGTAGGGAAAGCACATTTGCCGAATACAGGTTGAGGGTCGAGATGATCGTCTGCCGTTGATTTGGATCCTGCGCGGGGGTGAAATCCACAATCACAGATGAGGTGTAGTCGCGGCGGTCAGCGGTCGCAATGCTGGTCTGGTAGCCCGCGTAATTAAGACGCGAGGCGGCGAGGGCGTCCCAAGTATCGAAAGGGGCGCCGTTTTGCACTTCCACGTTGATGGTTTTGCGCTGCACTGCGTACGTTGAGAGGGTGGTGGCTTCGATCAGCATTTGATTCAGTTCGGCTTCGTTTGGCAGCAGCACAGCCGCGCCGCCGGGAGTTGTCCACGAGCTGACGTAGGGCGGGCGGATGTAATAGCCGCGAATGTTTGCGTTGGTGAAGTTGAGCGCGTAGGGTGACATGCGTAACAGGTCTGTAATGCCAAGATCGGTGATGATGGTGCTGGAGAAGTCATTGTACAGTTGGGGAATTTTGCTGAACGTATCGGTTTGCAGGGCTTTGGTAAATATGGTGCGGATGACTTCCTGCTGGCGGCGTCCGCGGTCAAAGTCGTTGGATTTGGAACGTGATCGCGCATACCAGAGCGCAAGGTCGCCATCCATGTGAATCTGTCCGGGTCCAACGGTGAAGAGCCACCAGTTGTTTTCATTTTCAGGGTCGTACGACGGATCAATTAAACGCCAGTCGGTGTAGGCGCAGGAGATCGGCACTTCCACGCCGCCGAGCGTATCCACGATGCGGCGAAAACCATCAAACTCGACCATGGCAGTGTGATCAATGCGAATGCCGAGGTTGTATGCAATGGTGTCTTTTAATAAGCCCGGCCCGCCGCCCACATAGCCGGTAATTTCTCCGCTTTGATAGGCGGTGTTGATGCGTTGCATTCCCACGGTTGGAATATAAATCCACAAGTCGCGTGGAATGGAAATGAGCGAGACTTGCCCTTCCTTGGGCCAGACAATGGCGATAACCAAAGTGTCGGTGCGATACGACGAACCGGGGCGTTTATCCGAGCCGATCAGCAGGAAGTTGATGGTTTCGTTGTCGGTCAGCGGCGGCAGGGCTGTGGGCGCAACCGCAACAGATTCGACAATAGGGGGGGCGGCCAAGGTTGGGAATAATTGACTCACATCCACTGTGGCAGTGGGCGCAATTGGTGGGATTGGTGTAGGGGAGGCAGTTTCAGTCGGCAGAATTTGTTGCGGCGTTGGCGTATTAAGACCGTATGACAACAAGGAAGGCTGTGTTGGCGTATAAAGTGCGGGTTGAAATGGTGTGGGTGTGGCTGATGGGTTCGGCGCGGAGGTAATTAATATAAATGGCAGTGGGACTGCCGCGGATGCTTGCGCTTTAGAACCACAGGCAGATAATAAGATTGCAGAAATAAATAAAAGAAGAATGTAAGGCGATTTCATGTGGGCGTTTTGAGAGGCGTAAAAAAGGATTGAATGTGTGCTTGAATGGACTTGATAGAAAAACCGTCCCGAAGGTTTTGTTGAGAAAATTGAATCACTTTTATCAACCTTCGGGGCGGTTTCAATTGAAACGAAACGAACTTCTTAAATTAGGCGCTTGGAAATGAAATGCTTGCCGCTGCGTGAAAAACAAGAAAACTTCTCACCACAACCTTCTGTTTCGGTTTGTCCAAATTAGGGTGTTGGAAAGGCTGTCATACTTGCCGTCAGCGTGGGGACAGCCGTCAACGTGGGAACTGCTGTTGATGTAGCCGCCACAGGTGTGTTACTTGGCACAACAGTGATCGTGAAAGGCAGGGCAGTTTCTGTTAATGGGTCGGTGGGGTAGGTTATGGGCGTAATGGTACTACCAGGCAATGGTGTCGGATAGGGTGTGCGTGTAGCGATGTTGGGGACCCAAAGTGTTTCGCCCACATAAACCAAATCACTGACACGGCAATTTACAGATTTTAGTAAATTTGCAGTTGTGTAGTGGTTGGCTGCAATGGCAAAGAATGTATCGCCGGGCTTAACCGTATAGCCTTTGATCCATTTGTCTGCACCTTGACTGCATACCACAGGCGTATTGGGCGCCACCGGAGGCGCGTATAAAATTGCGCCGGCAACCAGGTTATCAATTATTAAACAATTGGCGCGGCGTAATTCATCTTTGTTAACGCGATACCGTACCGCAATGCTATCCAGTGTTTCCCCTGCTTGGATGGTGATTTGTCCCCAGCCGGTTGGTGGTTGACACGAAGCGGGCGGAGTGGCGGTAATGGTGGAGGTTGGCGTAATGCTGGGAGTTGGAGATAAAAGCCCCATGGTTGGGGTTAGCGTGGGGGGCGTTGTTGCGGTGGCTGTCAGAGGCGCAGGCGGGGGGAGCAAATCTTCCGCCGCCGTCGGCGTTGCTTGTGGAGCGAACTCCACAAGCGAAATGGACAATGCTCCGACCATCAATCCAATTGAGATCAAAGCCACTATCAGCGCGTTGCCAAAGTCGCGCAGCCGCATTATTTCTTTCCTTTGGATTTATTGTTTCTTTCAGCAGAACCGCCGGCGATGGGCAATAGTACGCTAAAAGTGGAGCCGACGCCTTGTTCGCTTTCCACCCAAATGCGCCCATGATGCGCTTCGGTCAGAGTCTTTGTGATCGAAAGTCCCACGCCAGTATCGCCCACACCTTGGATCAACACATTGTCTGCGCGATAAAGACGGGTAAATACGCGCGGAATGTCTCCAGCTGAAATTCCGCCGCCTGTGTCTGTGACTTGAATGAGGATGAACTCGGTGTTCTCTTCGGTTCGTGTTTGGACTTTGAGCCTGACCGTGCCTTCGAATGGAGTTGCCGCCCCCGCATTTTGCAGCAGGTGAATGAGGATTTGTTGCAACGCTTCACGATCCGCCTGAATGGGCTCAAGTTTTTTTGGTAATTCAAGGTGCATCGAGATGTTTTTCTCGCGCACCTGCGTGCTGGTGTAAGCCATGGCGTTGTCAATCACAACGTTTAAATCCACCGACTCAAGTTTGAGATCGTTCAACTCGGCTTCCAAGGTTGTGATTTGAATCATATCGTCTGTCAAACTGTTGATGCGTTCGGTTGAGGCTTTGATGCGTTCAACAAATTTGCGCTGTAATGCGCCGAGGATGCCCACTGATTCTCCCAGAAGCAAGTCAGTGTAGCCAACAATGGAAGACAGCGGCTGGCGCAATTCCTGTGAGATGGATGCGATCACTTCTGCCTGCTCGGTGCTTTTGATGGTTACATGCCCTTTTTCCAGTTCGTGTGTTTTTATATTGGCGTCTGCAAGTTGGTTTTGCAAATGAGCCAGTTCCTGCAAGGTTGCTTTTAATTCCTGCTCCATCTGCGTGGCAGGGGAGGCGGGTTGGAGGCTTCTACCTAAACGTAGTTCTCCATTTTCAATCTGTAACTGCTCAATGATGCGCTGTGATTCTTCCTGCGCGATCAGAATGGACGCCATTTCTACTGAAGGGCTGGTGCTCTTCTGGCTCTCAACACGGGCGGCATCCAATTGCTGGGTAAGTTCCTTTACATAATGTTCCAGATCAATGATTCTTGCCTGAGTCTGATCGCTTTGCGCTTCCAGTTTATTGGCATTTTGACTGCGTTTGATGATCGGCACCAAAGCCGTTGCGATGTTTGTGAGGTAAGCCTGATCTTCTGCTGTCCAGGTGCGGTCTGAATAAGGTGAGAGCAAAAGCACGCCGCCCAAAGATTCCTTTTCCGGCGTGAGGATCGGCACGCATAACAGGTGACCAGGATTGGTCAGACCAAGAATATCTCCCAGACCTTTTACATCAGCCGAGGTGCTGCTGGCCGGCATACGCAACGGACGCCCACGCTGTAATGAATTGGCGAGCATCGGAATTGTGTTCTTGTTTAGCGAGCCGCCGTCCAGGCTGTCTTCGCGGATCAAGTCATACCCGCCAGCGATCAATAATTGGTTGTTGTTATCTGTCAGGTAGATCATAAAACACAGATCAGAAAGCATGGTCTGTGCAATGGCACGTGTGATTGCCTGGCTTATTTTTGTGGGATTTGTTTCTGCCGCAAGCGCCAGCATGGCGTGGAAGGTTTTTGGGTCTGTGCTGTAGCGTCTGCGTTCAGGCAGTCCCGCATCTTGTTTTTGGGTTGTGGGGCGGACAGGCGTATTAATGCCGGTGGATGTTGTTGATGATGACGACGGTATCGAGAAGCGTTGTGGCAAAGTAAGCAATATGGGGTATGCCGCCATATACGCGAGGCGTACAATGCCCGAATAATTTCCTTTAACAAGGAAGAGCAAATGCCCTACATGACCAAGGCAGCCAAGCGAGAGCAATATAATTCCGTTCCACATACCATCTGGTTTGCGTGTGAAAAGGATGGCGATCCCAATCAACGCAGCAAGCAGTGAACTAATCTGCCAGACCATGTCGTCAAGCGTTTCGTTGTAGGTCAGGTCTGTAATTTGCGGACGCCAGATTACTAAACTTATTCCAAACGCAATAATGACCAGCATACTCAACAACGCGGTTGTCGCGTCTGCGCTGCGGCTTGGTTCAGGGAAGGCGTAGAGCCATGTGATCCAGATAATTCCAAATAAAATGAAAGCGCGATCCATGGGTGGCAGGATCATTTGCGGGTCAACCAGGTGCTGCCAGCCGAGGCCGCTAAATGCAAACATGATCACCTGCGCGGCAAGCAGTACCCCAAGCCCTACGAAAGCCCTCCGCGCTTGCGGGAATTCACTTGCCCGCCAGTGATTAAAAGCCGACTGGAGTGCGCTTGCGACAGCAAACACCAGGACAATGTAATAAATTAAGTCCCCAGGAGGGACGGTCAATTGCGTAAGGATTAGGCTGGTAAATGCGCTCATTTCACCTGTTATTATACTGCCAGTTCAAAAAAATATGGTTTGCTCACGTATAATTATCATTACAATGCTTAATAAAAAAATTGCTGTGCCCATTACGATCACAATTTTGCTTGCCGCTGTTGTGCTGCCGATTATTTTAACAGGCTATCTCGCGCTCAACCATGCGGAATCTGACTTTGCCGCACGGGATTATGCGCGTGCGGCAGAGTCTTATAAACAAGCCGCGCAACTTTTCCCCTGGCGCGATGATCTATGGGAAAAAGCAGGCATTGCCGCCGCAAGAAATGGCAATGACCGCGAAGCCATACAATTTTTCAAACAGTCGCCAACACTTTCTGCTGAAGGCTGGATGTTGCTTGGGTATTCATATTACAAAGGCGGTGATTTTCCTTCAGCCATCAATGCGCTTGACGAGAGTCTTCGCCTTGAACATTTGCCCCCCGCGTATGATCTGCTTGCGCTTATTTATCGTCAGCAAAAAAATTGGACTGCCGAGCGCGATACATTGGTTAATAAACTTCGGCAAAATGTGGGGGATGCTTATTCTCAATACAGATCGGGACTTTTGCTGGCTGTACTGGAACCTGAGCAGGCGCTCACGCATTTGATGCTCGCCTCTACCCTTAACCCTGAGTTTGATCCTGCTGTGCAGACCATGCGCGCCGCCTTGAATTTATCTTCAACACAACCTGACGCTTCTCAGCAAATGGTGACTCTTGGACGCGCGCTGGGCTTGGTGCAGGAATGGGATTTATCCGCTGCGGCTTTTGAGAAAGCGATCAAAATGGATGGCGAAAATGCCGAGGCGTGGGCATGGCTTGGGGAGGCGAAACAGCAAGCGGGTGGCGATGGGCGCGCAGAACTTGATCGGGCGGTAATTCTTGATCATACGTCTGTTGTTGTTCGCGCGTTACGCGCTTTGTATTGGAATCGCCAGGAAAAATATCCGCAGATGCTGGCTGAGTATTTGCTTGCCGCAGAATACGAGCCAACCAACCCTACATGGCAGGCGGGTCTTGGGGAGGCGTACACCAGACGCGGCGACCTTGTCTCTGCGCTGGCGGCTTATCAACACGCAACCGAACTCGCGCCGAATGAATCAACCTATTGGAGATCTCTGGCTGTCTTTTGCGCCGAGAGTGGTGTGCATTTGGATGATGTGGGTTTGCCCGCCGCGCAAAAAGCCGTAGACCTTGCGCCAGACGATTCGCTTGCTTTGGATGCGTTGGGTTGGGCTTACCTCTCTTCGGGCAGGTATTCCAATGCCGAGCAGGTTTTGTTGGATGTGATTAAGCGTTTCCCCGATCAATTTTCCGCGCACATTCACCTTGCCATGACCTATCTCGCGCAAGGCAATCGTGCCGCTGCGTTTGATAAATTAACCTATGTGCAAAGCGCCGACCCCAATGGCGCAAATGGCGTGATGGCAGGACAGTTGTTGGAACAATATTTTCCGTAAGAGAGCGTTTCTTAAGTCCAAGTTTGTAAAAAGCATTAACCACAGAGAGCACAGAGATTTTTAATTCTCAGTGCCCTTCGTGATCTCAGTGGTAAAAAAGCCTTTAAGAAACACTCTCTAAATAAAAAAGTCCGCAAGTAGAACTTGCGGACTCCAAATTACCAATTACCTCTTCACTCTTTCCACTTCCACTTTTTCTCTTTCCACAAATGGTTCGCGGGTTTCAAAGTTGAAGCGTTTGAAAACTTCGGGGTACATTTTTACGATCTGTTCGCGGGTAAAGCCCATTTCTTTGTAAGAGTAGGCGTGGTCGCTGTTGAAGGTGAGTGTTTCTTTGACGGCTTGATCAATGATGATGGGCAAGCCGGGTTTGTCGGGATAGCCGAATTGTTCATAAAAGCCACGGATGACCGCCTCAGGGCGTTGGATCAGGTCGTCGTATTTCAAAATCAAGTGACGGGGCGAGGGGTGCGCGTCTAAATACTTGAGCGGGTGGCTGTACCAGTGTTGGGTCATGTCGAGGATTTCTTCTATGTAATGAAATCCAGACTCAGGTTCGGTGAACTGCCGCCGCGCATAGTTGATCCACGAGACGGTGGAGGGCAGCATATCCAGCGGGTTGCGGGCGAGGTAGATGATGCGCGCTTCGGGGAAGAATTCGGTCAGCGTTTCGATCTTGGCGCTGAAAGCGGGATTCTTGGCGACGAAATATTTTTTGCCTGTGGCGTACATGTGACGCTGCAACATGGATCTGTAGAAGGTCATGATGCGGCGTTTGTGTTCGGGGCTGAGCGCTTCGTCGAAATGCTGGTAGTTGGGCATTTCGTCCATGAAGGGGAAGAGGAAGGTGACGAAGTATCCGTCCCAAATGAGCAGGTGGATGTTTTCATCTTCTTCAGGTTGGAAGAAGGAGATGGGGTGAATCTTCAATTTGCCGAGCGTGGCGTCGTCAAATTTGTGGAGCAGGCGGTGCAGAGCGTTGCCGAAATATTTGGTGTCGATCCGCGCTACGAATTGCGTGATCTTCTTTTGTGTGACCGAGGGCGTCAGGTAGATGTCCCATGTGGTCAGGCTGGTGAAGGTCTGCGAGTCGCGGGAAAGCAGGCGGTGCAGGAAGGTTGATCCGCTGCGCAGGTTGCCGAGGATGAACAACGGCTTTTCGATGGGTTGATTTTTATAGTCGGGGAAGAGAATGTCATCCAGCCAGAAAAAAAACCAGTGGATGAGCATACCGGGAATCCAGACGATGATGAAGAGCGCAAGGAAAATAATGCGTTTTCGGGTGAGGCGGGCTGTGGTGTTTTTGGAGTCGAAGAAGGAGCGGTAGAGGGAACGCCAGAAAAGGGGAAAGTTATATTTCATGTACGGGTGTGTATCCTTGCGATGGTTACTTGCAGTGAAAAAGCCCGTTTGGGCTTTCTCGGTTATTCTAACAGTAAATAAGATTTTTGGATTGACGAGGAAGATAAATTTTTCGTTGGTTGGCTGTGATTTTTGCAAGGCAATCGGCAGTTATCTGGTAACTGCCGATTTAGGTTGAACGCGGCTGGTTCATTGCACTTTTTTTCAACCCCGCGCCATCCAACGCGGGCATGTTAGTTTTTATGCTGGTTGTGGTAAATGCAGCAGTGTGATCGGTATCGCTTCAGAGAAAGATGGGGTAAACGTGGAAAGGGATAAAATCTCCTTCACAGGCGATTTTTCGATAATTTCCATTACAAGTTCGCGTGTTTCATCAGATAACTTTGCCAGCCCAGTCAGTGGAAAACTGCGTGGACCGAAATCTGCCTTTTGGATGAGGATTGAGTAGTTGAGGAAGGTCAATCCAACACCTTGGCGGTTTTCCTTGTCAATTCTGAGGAGGATATGATCGTTTAATTCAATTCCAGTTGCTTTGACATTGGGGATAAAGGAAATGTATAAAGTGTCGCTGGTCTCATCGTAGTTGATTATGGGTGAATTCATATTGTTACCCTATTTCTTTCTGGTAGGCCGTGACGATAAAATTATTCGACTCAATTTCGCCAACTCCGCTTTCGCGCAGTCTGAACAGCACGATGGCTACAATGTGTGTGTTGTTGGATGGCAGGTTTTCAAAACAGTTTGAGTATCGGTATTTTTGCGGATTGAGCGGATCTTGTTTGCGCGAGCCCGTTTGAACGGTCTCTTTCAACTCTTCCTCGAAATCTTCCATTTCAGGATGGTTGAGCGGGTCAATAATATGCTCCCATCGTTCCTGGTTTAGGTAAATGCTGTTACCGTATCGGTCTTTTACTTTCCAGCGGACGGGCGATGTCATGGCTGGATTTTACTCCGATTTGAGGATGTGTGCCGTACCCTGGTTCCTTGTGTAAACGATGAAAGTAATTATTTTGTCTACCAATTCCGATTCTGGTAATCATCCCAATCACAGTCGCCATCGTGATCAAGGTCGCAGTGCGTGCCGTCCAACGTGGATAAATAATCCATTTCGCTTTGTGGCGCGCCGATTTGCTTGGACACATCCAGTTGATAGCCAATGCAGAAGCGTTCTACTTCCACGCCGCCATAGGCATCTTCTGGCACGGGCTGATTTGGGTGCGCTGCTTGATATTGGGCATACAACTCCGAATGGGTCGCGTCATGCGCGATGGTGGATGCGTACCAGGTGACGCTGAAAAACGCGGTCGCATCGCCCACCTCGTAACGCGGCGGGGTTTCCCATGCCCACATGCCGCTATGTTCTCCCTGCTCGATCATGCCGACATACGTTTGAATTTTTTCAAATGCGGCGGGGGCTTTTTGATCCAACAGAATCAGGGCGGCGCGGGTTTGTATGACAAATTTTGCGTCGCCCCTGATTTCGATTCCGCCGTAGTGAGATGGCGGGCTGGGCGGCATGGGATGCAACGTTTGCCTTGCATGGATGGCAGGCATAACTATCCCCATGCAAACAGCCAGACCAAACCAGAATAAAATCGAGAAGCGGCTTTTCATCAAATTCATTATTGCCTTAACCGCCTGAATTTCGCATGACAATTCGATGCCAAAAAGTAAACCTGACAGTACAGTACAATATCCCGCATCGTTATTTCCCAATTCATATAACCAGAGGACTTTATGACAAACTTTGACATTGTTCCCAACCGCCGTAACACCAACTCGATCAAGTGGCTGAGGTATCCAAAAGATGTGCTTCCCATGTGGGTGGCTGATATGGACTTTTCCGCGCCCAAGCCGATTTTGAAAGCGCTTCACAAAGCCGTGGATCATGGCGTGATGGGATATGAAATGCCCACACCCGCGTTGAAGGAAACCGTCGCCGCCCGCATGGATAAGTTATACGGCTGGAAGATCAAGCCCGAAGCGGTGGTTGCCGTCACCGGCATTGTCAGCGGCTTGAGTGTTGCGGCGCGAATTGCCTGCACTCCCAAAAAAGGCGTGCTGATCCAAACGCCCGTTTACAATGAATTTCATGAAGTGAAAAACAATCTTGGTATTCCGCAACTTGACGCGCCGCTCATCACGCGTGTAGATGGGAGAATTCTCAATTACAAAATTGACTGGGATATTTTTGAAAAGCAGGTTAAGAAGGCGGGCATGTTCCTGCTTTGCAATCCGCATAACCCGCTGGGCATTATCTTCTCGCGCAGTGAGTTGTTGAAGATGGCGAAAATCTGCATCCAAAACAATGTGTTGATCGTTTCAGATGAAATTCATTCTGAATTGCTGTTGGATGGGAATACCTTCACCCCGCTCGCAAAGTTATCTTCTGATATTGCCAGACATACCATTACATTAATTGCCCCGTCCAAGACCTTCAATGTCCCAGGCTTGTTTTGCGGATTTGCGATCATCACCGATCCAGAGCTGCGCGAACGCTACGAAAAGGAAGTTAATCATTTGCGGATGCATGTCAGCAGCGCCGGTTTGATCGCCGCACAGGCTGCATTTTCTGGTCAATGTGACGGCTGGCTGAATGAACTTCGCCATTATCTGACACTCAATCGCAATTTCTTGGTGGAATATGTCGCCGAGTACATGCCCAATGTCCGCATGACCATTCCCGATGCAACCTACCTTGGCTGGCTTGATTTCACACAGACCGGCATTGTCGGCTCGCCCTATGAATTTTTCTTGAAGAATGCCAAGGTTGCCGTGAGCGAAGGTCTGATATTCGGCGCGGAAGGCGAGGGGCATATCCGCTTGAATTTTGGTACTTCGCGCAAACTGCTCGAACAAGGACTGGATCGAATGCGGAAGGCGCTTAACTCGATTTAGTAACTTGAAAATTATCCCAGGATTTCTCCATCAATAACCACAGAGTTCACGGAGAAAAAACTCTGTGACCTCTGTGCAACACCTTTGCATATTTTGTAGCGCGGGATGGCATCCCGCGCTACAAAATATGGGATTGAATTTAACTTTTTGCCGTATCTGGCGGGCGGATTGTCAATCCGCCCCACGAAGACCAAGTTTATGAAATTTGGCGAAGGTATTGTCTGTGGTGAAATGGTTTCTTAACGCTTTCCGTGTCATCGCTCACTTTTTCATGCAGAGAATTACAAAATTTTCGCAAGGTATAATCCTTTTCATTCACACTGTCTAACTGATGGAAGGTTTATAAAAACTATGGATATTACACTGGCATTAGGCGGCGGTGGAGCCAAGGGCAACGCGCATATTGGCGTCATTCGCCGCCTCGAAAAAGAAGGATACAAAATCTCCTCGGTGGCTGGCACGAGTTTTGGCGGGCTGGTAGGTGTCTTGTATGCGTCGGGACTTACCCCGGACGAGATCGAGGAAATTTTCACCGCAACCGATCAAGGAAGTTTGTATGCGCGCGATTCAAATGATGGTCCCTCCCTGCTTGGACTTTCTGGCGCCCGCAAATTGCTCGATACCGTTTTGGGTGAAAAGACTTTTGACGACCTGAAAATTCCATGCGCCGTTACTGCGGTGGATGTAAAGACAGGCAGCGAAGTTGTCATCTCGGAAGGATATTTGAGGGATGCCGTGCTTGCCACAATTGCCCTGCCTGGTATTTTCCCACCGCACCGTTTGAACGATTGGGAATTGATGGATGGCGGCGTTTTGAACCCTGTGCCCGTAACCGTGGCGCGGATGCTCTCGCCTGACCTGCCAATTGTTGCCGTAGTTTTAAATGACCCGCTGGATATACCCCTCCGCACCTACGCCATTCCCGTCCCATCCATTTTGCCGAAGCAGATTTCAGATCGCATACATCGCCTGCATGTGGCGCAGGCGTTTGATATTTTCATGCGCGCCGTAGACCTCAGCAGTCGCGCCGTGGCGCATTACCGCCTTGAAGCAGATGCGCCCGATGTCATCGTCCGCCCGAATGTGCATCACCTTGATCTGCTTGACAAGGTTGTTGTCAAAGAGGTGGCGTTGCTCGGCGAAGTTGCCGTGGAAGAAATTTTGCCCAAGTTGAAAAAAGCCACTTCATGGACAACGCGCGTGAAAAAAATATTTAGAGGTAAATGATGAGTCGTGATTTACGCAGTTATATGAAAGAGACCAATGTGCGGCTGATTGTTGGCGCACTTGCCTTGTTATTTATCGTGGGCGATGGCTTGATCTGGTTGATCTATGGCTTCGGCGCGGCGGTAATGGGGCTGATGTGTATGCTCGGCGCATTCGTCCCGATTGGGCTGATCCTGCTTTTTCTCAACCTGACAGATTGGATCGTGAAACGTGCGAACCGCGACTGACACCCAATTGATTTCATATGACGATTGGACTTTGCGCGTGCGACCGTCGCAATCAGCCAGCCCGCGTTTGCTGGTTTTATTACATGGCTGGACAGGCGATGAAAATTCCATGTGGCTTTTCACGCGCAAACTTTCGCCCGATTATTGGATCATTGCGCCGCGCGCGCCTTACGCCGCCAACCCAAGCGGATTTTCGTGGCGTGTGCTTGATCCTGCCACCTTTGGTTTTCCCGCGCTTGCGGCGTTTGCTCCTGCTGTTGAGGCGTTGATCAAACTCATTGACCAGTACTCCGCTTCGGTTAATTTGGATGCGCTGCAATTCGACTTAATGGGATTCAGTCAGGGCGCCGCCATGACCAATTTGATCGCCATGCTTCATCCGCACAGAATCCGCAAGATGGGCGTGCTGGCCGGATTTGTTCCCGCCGGAGTTGAAGGGTTGATTCAGCAAAAGCCGCTGGCTGGAAAAAATATTTTCGTGGCGCATGGCACACAAGACCAAACGATTCCCATTGACCGCGCGCGCTCTTCGATGGAGTTGCTCGAACAGGCTGGCGCGCAAATTACGTATTGCGAAGATGAAGTGGGACATAAATTGAGCGCGAATTGCCTGCATTCATTGGAGACTTACTTAAAAGATTAATCCATTCTCACTGTGCTGTTGACGCTCTTTTTGTTTGCAGGTATGCTTGCGGCGCATGATGTTGTTTTGCGTTAAGTAAATCGTCGAAAATAATTTTAGAACCCTCCCTGCATTTTCGGGAGGGGAATCCCCCTTTTACTCTTTCGAGGGCTTAGCCCACGAAAAGCCGAAGGTGTGTCTAAAAACTTTCAACTTACATAATATTTTTTAAGGTGAAGCATGAAACATAATTTTTCCCGTCGAGATTTTCTAAAAGTTGCAGGCGTTGGGCTGGGTGCGTTGGCATTTCGCCCGTTAAAACTTGACAAGTATTACGACGCGCTCTACGCGCCAAAGCGTTTGCCGCAATTCCCCGCCAGCGAGATCATCGGGCGTATGACCGGCATGACCGATGTTCATAATCGCCCGTCCAACGATCCTTTGCAAGCCACGACAACCGGCGTCTTGTACGACGATAATTTGATCGAGTGGCGGCGCGAGGTGCTGGGCGTTGCAGTAGGCTTAACGAACCAAAAATATCTCGAAACAGCGGGAGGGTATGTTTGGTCTTCGCGTGTACAGCCCACCCGTAATTTACCCAATACCCCCATCACCGAAATGCCCGCCGGCGTGCCAGGGTTTTGGGCTGAAGTCACCGTGCCGTATATTGATTTAGCTTTGGAAGGTCCGGTGGTATCCACCTGGCTTCAGAGTTTGCAGTCTTATAATTTCCCGCCGCGTGTTTATTATGGACAGGTGATTTGGATTGACCAGGTCCGCCAGAACAATGGATTTGTAGAATATCGTTGGAATGAAGCCCCTGGGCGCGGCTATGGTCCCGGCGATATTTTCTGGGCAGATGGCGCAGGTTTGAAAGTTTTAACGGAACAGGATGTTGCACCCATCAGTCCAGATATTGACCCTGTCGAAAAGAAGATTGTGGCAAACCTTACCTACCAAACGCTTTCATGTTTTGAAGGAAATAACGAAGTGTTTTTCTGCCGTATTTCCAGCGGCGCAATATTTGATGCGTACGGCGCGCCAACAGATAGTTTTGCAACTCCGGTTGGAGATTTGAATACGCACTGGAAGATTCTTTCCTTGAATATGAGCGGCGGCAGTTCGGCTTCTGGTTATTCCACTCCCGCGGTTCCCTGGGATACGGTGATTTCTGGCGAGGGCATCGCCATCCACGGTGCGTTCTGGCACAATGACTTTGGCGAAAGACGTTCGCACGGCTGCATCAATGTCAAACCCGAAGATTCCAAGTGGATTTTCCGCTGGACGACCCCATATATTTCACTGGTGCAAAGTGAAGCGCGCATGACCTGGCCCGAACATGGCACAACGGTTACTGTTACCGAGTTGAAGGCGTAGTTTTTTAGATTGTTTTCAAAAATTTATAAGGTATCAATCAAATGGAAATCTCTCAAATATCAGTTGGGCTTGCCTTCCTTGCAGGTTTGGCATCTTTTCTTTCGCCATGCGTTTTTTCGCTGGTGCCTGCTTATGTAGGTTATCTCGGCGGACTTGCCGCTGGCGGCGAAAATGGAAAATCTAATCGTTGGGTCACATTCAGTCACGGGCTGGCCTTTGTGCTGGGATTTAGCGTGGTGTTTGTGCTTTTTGGCGTGATTGCCGCTTTTGCCGGAGCATTACTGTTTGATCTGCGCTTCTGGCTGGCAAAGATCGGCGGCATTGTGGTGGTTATTTTCGGGTTGCACATGATCGGCGTTTTTCACATTCCATTTCTGGCGTATGACACCCGCGTGCAGCAGGCTCCTGATCCAAAATGGGGCTATCTCTCCTCTGTGTTGATGGGCGTCTTTTTTTCGGCCGGCTGGTCTCCGTGTGTGGGTCCTGTGCTGGGCGCGATCCTCACCCTGGCGATCAACGGCGGATCGGTTCCGCTTGGCGCGACGTTATTAACTGCCTATTCAACCGGACTGGCTATTCCGTTTTTGATTGCCGCACTCGGCATTGGCTGGGTGACGACTGTTTTGAAAAAATACGGTAAAACCATGCGCTATGTTGAAATTGCAATGGGTGTAATTCTTGTCATCATCGGCGTTATGCTTTTTACCGGCGTATTTGAGTTGATTGCCCAACAGGGACAATTTTTCTTCTTTGATTTTGGAATTTAATTCAGGAATAGACTTCGGAAGTGTCTGTTTAATAAGCCCGCTTTTTGACCACAAAGGCACGAAGCCTCAAAGACTCGAAGAAAAAAACTTTGTGTCTTGGTGACTTTGTGGTGAAGTTATTAAACAGTTTCTAGTGCTTCCGAAGTCTATTTAAGGACTTTTATGCTCAATGTAACTCTCTACACCCGCATGGGATGTAAATTATGCGATGAAGTAAAAACCGAGTTGGGCGAACTGCAATCTCAATATCCGCACCGATTGGTGGAAGTGGATATTGAAAGCGATGCCGCATTGAAAGCAAATTTTGGATTGGAAATTCCTGTCATCGAAGTGGGACCTTACAGCCTGAAAGCCCCCATCACCCGCCAGAAATTACAAATGACTCTCGGCGCCGCCTCTGATAGAAAGAATCAACTTGAGCAGATCGGCGACCCGGAATATCTTATGCGAATCAAAAAAGGAAAAAAAGTGACCACTGGAGACCGCGTTTCATATTGGATTGCACGCCGTTACTTGCTTTTGCTGAATCTGTTCATGCTTTTTTATGTTGGCTTGCCGCTCCTCGCGCCGACTTTAATGAAGATGGGCGCCACCCTGCCCGCAAAAGCAATCTATCGAATTTACAGCCCGCTTTGCCATCAATTTGGCTTTCGCTCATTTTTCCTTTATGGAGAACAGGCTTTTTATCCGCTGGCCGAGGCAAAGGTGGACGGCGTAAAAACATTCGAGCAGGTCACTGGCATTTCCAAACTGGATGACCCGTACAGCATCACGCGTTTTCAGGCGCGGAACTACATCGGTGATGAAACGATAGGTTATAAAGTTGCGCTCTGCGAACGCGACGTAGCCATCTACCTTTCCATGTTGATCTTCGGCATTATCTTTGGTTTATCAGGACGCCGTATAAAATCTCTGCATTGGGTTTTATGGCTTCTCATTGGGCTGGGTCCCATTGGCTTGGACGGCTTCTCACAACTTTTTAGCCAATTCAATTGGACATGGTTCGCCGCTGTCATTCCATACCGCGAAAGCACGCCATTTTTACGCGCGCTCACCGGCGCTCTTTTTGGGCTGTCCACCGCGTGGTTCGCCTACCCCAATATTGAAGAATCCATGAGCGAAACACGCCAGTACTTTGTTAAAAAATTTGCAGTCCACGAGGCTTCACAGTAATGCCTTTTCACGAGCGCAACGGTTTACGTTATTACAGTTTTGATGTTTTTTCCAACGCCATCACACAAGCCGTTTTCACGCGGCGCGGCGGCGTCAGCCCAGCCCCCTGGCACTCACTTAACCTGGGCGGCTCTGTGGGCGACGACCCCGCAAATGTGATCGAAAATCGTGAGCGCGTATTTAATTGCATGGGATGTGACCCCGCGTCCATTCACGACGTTTGGCTGGTTCACGGCACAGACATTGTCTACGCTGAAAGTTCGCGTCCCATTGCAGAGCCTTCCCCAAGAGCAGACATCATCTTTACCGACACGCCCAACGTTTCCTTGTTTATGCGTTTCGGTGATTGTGTGCCGATCCTGTTCCATGACCCTGTGAAAAAAGTGATCGGCATTGCCCATGCCGGTTGGATGGGCACCATGCGCGGGGTCGTCGGTTCCGCCGTGCGGGGGATGCAATCGCATTATGGCTGTGATCCCAAAAATATCATCGCTGGCATTGGTCCCTCCATCGGCGTCGATCATTATGAAGTTGGCGCGGATGTCATTTCTCAGGTTCGGGAAAAACATGCGCAGGACGCAGATCAAATTTTGCAGACCAGAAGCGGAAGCGTATATCTGGATTTGTGGAAAGCAAATGCCATTCAACTCAAAAACGCAGGCGTGGAGCAAATCCAAATTTCGGGCGTTTGCACAGCCTGCCACCTCGACGATTGGTTTTCGCATCGCGCCGAAAAAGGCAAAACGGGCAGGTTCGGCGCGTTGATGTCGTTGCGGGGGTAAAATTAGCGCATGAGCGACTTGGTTCCACTGATCCGCGAAAGATATTTGCAAACACTTGAGAACATTGCTTGTGCCGCGCAAAGCGCAGGGCGCAAACCAGAGTCGGTTAAGTTGGTGGTGGTCACAAAGACACAACCCGTCGAAGTAGTGCAGGCGGCGATTGAAGCAGGCGCGCATTTATTGGGAGAGAATTACCCCGAAGAGGGTGTTATGAAACTTCAATCAATGCGTCAGTTTTCTGCGGTAGAATGGCACATGATTGGTCATGTGCAAAGCCGCAAAGCGCAACTCGTGGCACAGAACTTTAACTTGTTACATTCCCTTGATAGCCTGAAACTTGCAAAACGGCTGGATCGATTTTGCGGCGAAGCGGGGCGCGCATTGCCGGTCTTGTTGGAGTTCAACGTAGGCGGCGAGGATAGCAAATCTGGCTGGCTGGCTGGAGATGAGACGCACTGGTCTGCGCTTCTCGATGATCTTGCGGCTGTGGTGGCTCTGCCAAATTTGCAGGTGCGTGGTTTGATGACCATGCCCCCGCTCGGCGGAACTTCTGAATTTTCACGACCTTTCTTTCAAAAATTAAAGCGTTTACAGCAATACCTTGCTTCGCAATTTCAGCAGGTGAATTTTTCAGAACTTTCCATGGGAACCAGCGGCGATTATGAAACAGCCGTGCAAGAGGGCGCTACTTTGGTAAGGGTTGGCACTGCCATTGTTGGAGCGCGACAATATACATGAACCGGAATTTTGATTTTCATTGGTAAAACCAGATGCAGTAATTTGGAGGTTGGATGGATTTTTCGGTACTTATTTTTTTTATAAATACCATTGCTCAGATTTTTGTATGGGTGGTCATTGCTTCGTCTTTGCTTTCGTTTTTTCTCCCGCCCTATCACCCTGTGCGCGAAGCGTTGGATCGCATCGTTGACCCATTTTTGAATCCAATTCGTCGTCTGGTACCTATGGCGGGTATGTTTGATTTCAGTCCACTGATATTAATTATAGTAATCCAACTTGTAGCGCGGGTTTTGAACGCCATCTTTGTTTCTTTAAATTGAGGTGAACCATGACTAGAAAATATGAACTTCACAGCGGGCAACGTGGGGCAGCCCTGGCGGTACGTATCACACCGCGTGCCAGCCAAAACCAGATCGTGGGTGTATTGAACGATGGCACGATCAAGGTACACCTTGTTTCTGAGCCAACCGACGATGAATTAAATGCCGAGTTGCTCAGTTATCTGGCTGAAGTGCTTGGCGTGCCAAAATCGCGTGTGGAAATTGTGGCAGGCGAAAACGGCCGGGATAAACTGGTTTCTGTAATGGACATGGATGTGGAAACCGCGCATCAACGTGTTTTAGCTCACATGGATTAAGAGAGTGTTTCTTAAAGGCTTTTTACCACTGAGATCACGAAGATCACTGAGAAAAAACCATTAAAAATCTCTGTGACCTCAGTGTTCTCTGTGGTTAATGCTCTTTTCTTGTACAAACTTGGACTTAAGAAACGCTCTTTAAGGCACGGGTCGGAAGTTCCACTTCCGAAGTGCAATTGATTTTTCAGTAAATAAAAAGGACAAAGGACTTTAATAAAATAAGTCCTTTGTCCTTTTGCGTCTTTGGGGGAAGTGCTATTTATTCAGCCGCGCCATATAACCGTTTGTAAATGACGTAGATTTCATAAATGTTTCGGATGTAATTGCGCGTTTCTTCAAAACGCACGCTTTCCAAAAACAGATCAGGGTCATTGCCTGAGAGTTCCTTCCATTGCAGTGAGTTGCCCGGTCCGCCGTTGTATGCGGCTAATGTCGCGTAAAGATCGCCTTCCAGCATTTCGCGATTATTTGCAAGATAGTGTGTGCCCAGTGCGATGCTGACATCAGGGCGGTATAGGTCTTTTTCATCGTAGTTAATCGGCCAGTTGAGTTGCGAGACCATCTGTGCGCCGGTTGAGGGAATGACTTGCATTAATCCGCGCGCGCCTGCGTTTGACTGGATAAATCCTTCAAACAAACTCTCCTGTCGGATGACGCTGAAAACAAACAGCGGATCAAATCCGTTGGTTTGCGCGTCGGGAATCACAAGGTCAGGGTAATACAACCCGTAGCGGATGTGGCTAAAGTAGGGCGGCGCCATCATGGATTCGGTGTGTTCATCCAGCCCGGCCAGTGTAAGAATTTGGCGCGCGGCAAATACGGCAGAGCGGTACAAGCCAATCTCCAGTAAATAATTTGTCAGCCGATAACTTCCAACCGCGTCTCTGTTGAGTTCCAATTCAGTCCGCAGGCTTTCAAATTCAAGACGCGCATCTTCATAAAGACCAAGTTGCCACAGCTCAGTTCCGCGAACGATTCGCGCATCAACCGCTAGGACGCCCAATCCGCTTAAATCGGTATCTGCTGTGAGTTTGAAAGTGAGCCGCACCCATGAATCTGCATCTTTGCGCTCGGCAACCAGATCGGGTGTTAAATTTGAAGAGAGCGGCGGCGTGAAGGGCGCGCGCTCCACCAAAAGATCGCGGGCGCGTTCGCTGTAATATCCGCCGGGGTCGCGGTTTTGCGCCTGTCGCCAGGCATCCATCGCCGCTTCTTGATTTCCAAGTTTTTGTTGAGCCTTGCCGACCCATAAATACCCGCGCGTTTGATCTTCTGCGCGCGCAGAAAGCGTCAGACTGCGCGTGAAAGCATCCAGCGCAGAATTGGTATCTCCATTGCGATAATAAATAATGCCCATCAAAAATACAGCCGTCGAGGCTTGCTCTGAGCCAGGGTATTCATTTGCTATCCGCGCCCAAATTTGCAGGGCTTCTTCATACTTTTCGTTACGTTCATAAATTCGCGCCGTGCTCATTAAATAGTCTGCCGCCAGTTCGCTGTTGGGAACGCCTGCGACGAAATCGAGCAGTGTTTTTGCGGCTACGTCATTCGAGCCGAGGTGATACCACTCGACAAAGGCTTTTTCGCCCCAGGCATCTCCCCAACTTGGGTGTGTTGGATAGTTTGTGGTGAAAATTGAAAAGTCCTTCAATGCCACTTCAAAGTCACCCAGGTCACGATGAGCCAGCGCGCGATAATAATAAGCCGTGCCGTCATTGGCTGGATTTTCCGTAATGTAGCGATCAAAAGCTGCGACGGCTTCAGGGTAGTGCCCGTTGAAATAATCCACCAGTCCGCGATCGAGCTGGCTTACTTCTGCGCCAGATTCCAACAGCGCAACCAGGCTGAGATAGGCATAGTAGGAAAGCGGATAATTTTCGACAGACAGGCGGAATTTACCCAACGCCTCTTCTGTTTTACCGAGAGCCTGATACGACATCCCAGACTCATACGCCGCCTGAGCCTTGATGTAATCATTTGCCGCGCGCGCGGAAATGCCGTCGTACAATGCCAGCGCGGATTCGTAATCACCCAACTTTGCCTGTGTTGCGGCAACTTTCATGTCAATTGTGATGTCATCTCCAAGAGCGGCGGCTTGAATGGCGGCTGTGTAGGCGGGCAATGCCGCTTCATAATTCAATGCATCGAAGAGCGCGTCGCCGCGCAACTCCTGCGCGTATGCATCCAAATAACCTGGGCGCAGTACGAGATATTTTTGCCACGCATCTGCGGCGGTTTGATAATTCGTCAAGCGATAATTTGCCAGCCCTTGTAGAAAATAAGCCTGTCCCAAATGAGTAGATTGTGGATATTCCGTGATCAGCGTTTGGATTGCGCCCAGCGTTTCTTCGTACTGTTCTTCTGCAAAGTACACACGCGCTTCCCCCCATTTTGCGGCTGCTTGCACCTGCACATCGGGCGAATCTTGAAACGCGGTCTGATAATAAAGCAATGCGTTTTCGTACTCCCCATTAAAGAAGGCGCGGTCGCCCACATCCACGCGCGCGCCGGGCAGCGGAGTGGGGACGACGGTGGGCGTGAAGGTTGCTGCGGGAGTGGGGGAAATGGTTGGGGTCACAGTCACGTCTGGGACGATGCCGGGAAGGTTCGGGAGGATGGAGCAGCCCGTTATCGCAACAACAAGCCAAAATCCAAGAAGGGTGCGGATGTGTTTCATCCTATTTTTATACTGGTAAACGGCAGGCGCGTCAAGCAAAGTCTAATTCAGATTGTGTGTGTTATATTAAAGTAATCAAAAATATTCAAATAAAAAAGAGGAAAAGAAAGTGAACAAACAGCGCAAAATTTATCACCTTGGTCGGTTGATTTTGGTTGTCTTTATGTTGTTTGCCGTTGCAGGTTGCGCGGCCAAACAGGAAGAATCAGCGGCAAAAGTTACCTCCAGCGGATTTGCCTGCCCCGAGCCGAATCCACGTGTGGAATTTGAAAGCAAAGAGATCAATATTTACACCTGGGCGGAATATGTGCCGGAAGACATGATGGATTGCTTCGGACTGGTCTACAATGTAAAAGTTAACAAGGATTATTTTTCTTCCAATGAAGAGTTGTACACCAAGATGTCGTTTGGCGAAAACGTCAATCCGTATGATGTGGTTCATCCAAGCGATTACATGATCGGTGTTTTGATCCGCGAGGGACTCTTGCAAAAACTGGATCAAAGCAAATTACCAAACACCAAAAATTTGGATGCGGGTCTGGTCAGCGCCTACGGCGACGCGCTTAATTACCTTGCGCCGTACCAAATGGGAACGCAAGCCATTGTCTACAACAGCGAGACCGTGCCCAATCCGCCGACCTCCTGGGCAGACCTGTGGAACACAGACTACAAAGGTCGCATCGTTGCCGTGGACGATAACAGAGTCGTCATCGGCATGACCTTGCTCACGCTTGGCTATGACGTAAACTCCACTGACGTAGCGCAGTTGAAAGAAGCAAAAGAAAAATTAATCGAACTGATGCCGAACATTCGAGTCTTCGACAGCGACAGCCCCAAATCTCCGCTGTTGGCTGGCGATGTAGATTTGGGAATTGTCTGGAACGGCGAAGCCTTCCTCGCAAAGCAGGAAAACCCCTCCTTTGAATATGTCTTTCCCGAAGAAGGTTCGATCATTTTTTATGACGGCATGGGAATCCCAACCAACGCGCCGCATCCCGACGTAAGTTATGCATGGTTTAATTACATGATGCAAGGCGATGTATCCTGGCTGACGCTGGTGGACTACCCGTACACCAACCCAAACCAAGCCGCGCTGGAATTCGCAAAAGCAAATCATACCGATGTTTATGAAGCGTACATGGCTTCACCCATCACCAACACCCCCGCAGATATTTTCGCAAAAGGTCACGAAGTCAAAGATTTGGGCGGCGCGCTTTTGTTATACGATGCCATTTGGACAGAAATAAAGGAGTAAAACATGCGAACTGTATTTTGGGAAAATAACGAACTGAAAATGATCGATCAGCGCATTCTGCCGGCGCGTTTTGAAGTAGTCTCATATCGCGGGCATAAAGAAGTCGCCCGCGCAATTACAGATATGGTCGTGCGCGGCGCCCCCGCCATTGGAGCCGCCGCCGCATTTGGGCTGGCGCTTGCGGGATATGAATCCGCAGCCACCTCAACCGAAGGCTTGATTGCCGATCTACAGGCATCTGCCGCCACCTTGAAAGCCTCGCGCCCAACAGCCGTGAACCTGGCATGGGCAGTGGATCGTTTAATGGGCGTTGCGTGTTCCGTGGATGGCTCTCCCGATGAAGTTCGCGGCGTCATTTTGGATGAAGCGCAAAAACTGGCAGATGAAGATGTGGAAATTAACAAACGCATGGCAGAGCATGGCGCGGCGTTGATCAACGACGGCGATACCATCATCCATCACTGCAATACAGGCGCACTTGCCACGGTAGATTGGGGAACCGCGTTGGGCGTGATCCGCACCGCGCATGAACAAGGCAAAAAGATTCATGTGCTGGTGGATGAAACCCGTCCGCGTTTGCAGGGCGCGCGCCTTACAGCCTGGGAATTGGAGCAATACGGCATCCCCTACGAAATCATCAGCGATAACATGTCTGGCTATTTCTTGAAGGCGGGCAAGGCGCAAAAAGTATTCTTCGGCGCAGATCGTGTCGCCGCAAATGGCGACGTGGCAAACAAGATCGGCACCTACATGCTCTCGCTTGCCGCGCATGATAACGGCATCCCCGCTTATGCCGTTGTGCCAACCTCTACCATTGACCTATCCCTCGCGCATGGCGGATTAATTCCCATCGAAGAACGCGATACAGATGAAGTCTTGGGCATCCAATTTCACGGCGAACCCATCGCGCCGAAAAATGCCAAAGCGCGCAACCCAGCCTTCGATGTCACCCCGAACCGCCTGCTCAGCGGCATCGTCACCGAGAACGGGGTCGTCTATCCGCCGTTTGAAATCAACTTGAGGAGCGTTGTCAAATAGTATGAATGGTTGTATAGTTTGATTTATCAAGACGATCTTGAAAAGAGGTATGTCATGTTACAAACTGTTGAAGCAATGATTGACGAAAAAGGAATTTTGAGAATTCTTGAATCTATTAAGTTGCCCAAAATGCGACGGGTGATTATTACGATTCTTAATGAAGAACCAACCCAGGAAGTTATGGATCGGGCGGCTCAGAGCCAAAAGATTTTAGTCATGGAACAACGTTATGCCGAAGGATACGCTAAACATCCTCAAACAAAAGAGGATATTGCCGGGTGGGAATCGGAACAGGTGTGGGAGGAATCGTGAAGCAGGGCGATGTTTACTGGTACACCTTTCACGCTCCCGATAAACGCCGTCCTGTGTTGTTGTTAACGCGAAATTCAGCCATTCCGTTATTAACTGGAATTACTGTTGCCCCCGTTACGACCGTAATTCGAAATATTCCTTCTGAAGTTCTCTTAACCGTTGAAGAAGATGCAATGCCTGAAGATTGTGTGGTGAATACAGACAATATTCAAACTATACAAAAGGCTAATCTTGGTGCGTTCATTACACAGTTATCCCCGGAAAAGATGCAGGAAGTCCGTGAGGCGATTATATTTTCATTAGGGTTTGATAATTTACTTTAAGTTTGGAAAGTAGTAAAACAGGTTTCTTAGAAAACTGATAGCCTGAAAACTTTACATTCCCAAAGTGCCATGATAAACTTTCGCCCGTTCACAGCAACAGGGCGCACTCTTGTGAGTGCGCTTTTTCCTGCGTAATTTTTGGAGGTTCCCATTGGATATATTGCTCACTGGTTCTGTCGCGTATGATTATTTGATGACCTTTCCCGGTCTGTTTAAGGAACAAATTTTGCCTGAACGGTTGGAATCCATCAGCCTTTCATTCCTTGTAGACGGCATGTCAAAACAGCGCGGCGGCATCGCGCCGAACATCGCCTACACCATGGCTTTGCTTGGCGAAAAACCACGCGTCATGGCAACTGTCGGCGAAGACTTTGGCGATTACCGCGCATGGCTTGATTCAAAAGGCGTGGATACTTCGCTAATGAAAGTTATTACCGGATTATTCACCGCCTCGTTCTTTGCCACGACCGATCAGGCTTCTGCTCAAATTGCTTCTTTCTACCCTGGGGCAATGGGAGTTTCCGCCTCGCAGTCTCTCAAAGACGTTGAACAAAAACCCGATCTCGTGATTGTCTCGCCCAGCGCGCCCGATGCGATGATGAAGTTCCCCGCTGAATGTCGCGAATTGGGCATTCCCTATCTTTACGATCCCAGCCAGCAAGTGTTAAGACTCGAAGGCCAAGAACTTGCGCGGGATATGGAAGGAGCGCAATTCCTCTTCTGCAACGACTACGAATTTGGGCTGATCTCCAAAAAAACAGATTGGAGCTTGGATCAGATTCTTGAACACGTGAAAGTTCTGGTCATCACACGCGGCAAGGATGGCGCAGATTTATACTCAGGCGCAGATTCGGTTCACATCCCAACAGTTCCCGAAAAAGAAATTGTTGACCCAACCGGCGTAGGCGATGCCTTCCGTGGTGGTTTCCTTGCGGGCTATGCTCACGGCTTTGATTGGAAGTTGTGCGGTGAAATCGGTTCGCTTTCTGCTGTATACTGTCTTGAACAACGCGGCACGCAAAATCACGGGTACACAAAGCAGGAATTTGTCCAACGCTTCCGCAGTCATTTTGACGATGGCGGCAGGTTGGATGTGTTGTTGAAGTAATTTCGTAGGGCGGGTTTGTAACCCGCCGCTAAATTTGGCGGGATAAAATCCCGCCCTACATATAATAAAGGAGTAATAAATGGAATACGATATCAAAGATATAGAACAAGCCGAAGGCGGACGCCGCCGTATTGATTGGGCGGAACGCGAAATGCCCGTCCTTCGTTCAATCCGTGAACGCTTCAAAAAGGAAAAGCCTCTTAAGGGATTGCGCCTTTCCTGCTGTTTGCATGTGACCACCGAAACTGCGAACCTGATGATCACCTTGCAGGAAGGCGGCGCGGATATTGTTTTGACCGCATCGAATCCTCTTTCCACGCAGGATGATGTTGCCGCCGCGTTGGTGAACCAATATGAAATTCCCGTTTATGCCATCAAGGGTGAAGATAAAGTCACATACTTCAAGCATATCCGCGCTGCGTTGGAACACATGCCCCACATGACACAGGATGACGGCGCCGATCTCGTTTCATCGTTGTTCTTCATCGAAATGGGACGCTTTGAAAAACTCGAACCCTCTCTCGCTTCTTGGGCGCAGGGGCTGACTGAAGCAGAACGCAAGCAAATGCTTGCCAATGTCATTGGCGGAACAGAAGAAACCACCACGGGTGTGATTCGTTTGAAGGCGATGGAAGCCGACAAGGTTTTGAAATTCCCTGTCATCGCGGTCAATGACGCGCTGACCAAACATCTGTTTGATAACCGCTACGGCACAGGACAATCCACTGTAGACGGCATCATCCGCGCCACCAACGTTTTGCTGGCTGGTAAGAACTTCGTCGTCGCTGGCTACGGCTGGTGTGGACGTGGTCTCGCCTCTCGCGCGCGCGGCATGGGCGCTCTGGTCATCGTCACTGAAACTGATCCAATGAAGGCTCTCGAAGCAGTCATGGACGGCTTCCAGGTTATGCCGATGGTTGATGCCGCCAAGATCGGCGACATCTTCTGCACCGTTACAGGCGATTTTAACGTGATTGACAAGCATCATTTTGAGGTGATGAAAGATGGCGCGATTGTTGCCAACTCAGGTCACTTCAATGTCGAAATCAACATTCCTTCACTTGCCGCCATGAGTGTGGGCGAGCCAAACCTTGTCCGCCCGTTTGTTGAACAGTACCTTACCAAAGACGGACGCAAGATCAACATTCTCGGCGAAGGTCGTTTGATTAATCTCGCTGCCGCCGAAGGACATCCTGCATCTGTAATGGATATGTCCTTTGCCAATCAGGCGCTCTCTGCTGAATATATGGCAAAGAATGCCGATAAATTGGAGAAGAAGGTTTACTCCGTGCCGACCGATATTGACAACGAAATTGCCCGCCTCAAACTCGAAGCGATGGGCGTTGGTATTGACATTCTCACCCCTGAACAGTTGCACTATTTGAATTCATGGGAAGAAGGAACCTAACCCGAAGGATAAATTCGGAAGGATGAAAAATGAAAGTCCCGCGAACGCTTTGCGTCCGCGGGACTTTTTTATAAATTTACAATTGATGGATTATCGGCGGCAGATTTCGTCTACAACCATTTGCGTAACGTTGTGGAATGTAAAAAAGTGAAGATACGATTCTGGTGTGATGCCTTGTATATTGGCGCTTGTCAGTGTGATTGTTTTTGCGCTTTGATCCACGGTAATTTTCCCTGATGAGCCGCTGCTTATCCCTCCGCCTTCTTGATATATCCAGACATGAGTTCGATTTCCAAACAGGTTTTGAATGGCTCCGCTGCGCTCTGAACCTTGTTTGAAGTTAAATGCCAACAGCAGGGTTTCGTAACCATAGCCTGATCCGATAAAAGCGGCTGGCTCGCCTGTGTCTGGATTATTGTCTGTATCAATGGCAACGCCCCACGCCATTTCAATATTTCCCTTTTTCAAGTTGTTATTGTCAATAACGATTTCATCAGGAATATCTCTGACGGTGAATACCACGGTGAAATTATATCCATCCAATGTTGAGGTGACACCAAGCATATCCATGTAACCTGGCAGGGATTCGTCTGCTGTTCCTTGCACAGTGGAGTTCGGATTGCAAACGGGCATGGGCGTGGGGGTGAACGTTGCTGTTGCAGTTGCTGTAGGCGTGAATGTTGCAGTTGGTGTGGATGTAGGGGTTGGAGTGCTGGTACTTGTTGGCGTTGGCGTGATGGTTGGTCCAAGCAATTGACCGGGTCCGCAACCAGAAAATAAAAGGCTAAATGCAAACACAAAAAACGCAAAGACTTTCCTGTTCATGTTCCTCCCGCGCTGTAACGGGCGTTCCCGACGACAACTGATGTGTGCCGTATCCCAAGTTTTGTTGGGTAGATTATAGGACTTTGTCTTGTATTTCACAATCCTTGTAATTATTTTATCTCACACAGCACTTTCCACTCGTCAATGGATAACGTTTCTGCGCGGCGCATGAAATTTATTCCAGCAGAAGTGAGCAACGCTTCGGATTCGGCGGTGGGGATGTGTAAGCCGGACGAAAGCGAGTTGCGAAGCGTTTTGCGTTTTTGGCTGAAGCCTGCTTTGATGAGTTTGAAGAAGGTTTTGAGCAAGTCATTCGGGATGAGCGGCTGGTCGTAAATATCAATTCTCAGGATGGCGGAATCCACTTTGGGGGCGGGGTGGAATGAGTCGGCGGGGATGATGGCGGCGATGCTGGGTTTCCCGTAGACTTGTACGCTTAAAGCCAGCAGACTCAAATCACCTGCTTTGGCGCAGATGCGTTCTGCAACTTCCTTTTGAATGGTCAACACAATGCGGCGCGGCTTTGGGTTGCTTTCGAGCAGGTGTCGAATGACTGCGGAGGTGATGTAATATGGAATGTTGGCAACTACCAGATAGTCTGTTTTGTGGATGATCTCTGAAATGACGGTCTTGAGAATATCACCATGCACCACGCGCACATTCTGATGAGGCTTGAGAACTGCCCGTAGCGGCGGCAGCATGTCTGGGTCGAGTTCGATTGCGGTCACTTCTTTGGCGGAAACAGCCAGATAGCGAGTCAAACTCCCCAAGCCGGGTCCAATCTCCAGGACGCAGTCATCCTCTTGAATTTCGGCGGCGAGCGCAATGTTTTCGAGGGCAGAGACATCCTGCAAAAAATTTTGTCCGAGGCTTTTATCGGCGCGGATATTAAAGCGTTTGAGGACGGCGGCGGCATCGAGCGGGGGAATGGCTGAAAAATTTTTCATGGGCAAAAAGAGGATGAGGAAGAGGCTTCTTCTGTGGTGGTTTCGTCGCTTGAAGTGGATGATGCCAGGCTGGGCCAGGTGCCGGCGTTGAAGCGCATGACATACTCGCGCAGGATGTTGAAATCTGCGTCGAAAATCAACAGACCTTTTGAATATGCGGGGTCTTCAAAGGTTCTAACTTCTGTAAACAGGTCTTCGGGGAAACTGGCAAAGGCGATGTTTTCGACCGGCAGTTTTGTGCCGAGGCAGGCGAGTTGGCTTAATTGGTCGGGAGTGAAATCAGTTTGGATGTTGTCTTGAAACGAGGCAATTAGTTCTGGAATTTTCGTAACGGTGCTTGGGCTGAGAACTTTTTCACGCATGGCGCACAGGACAAGGTTTTGGTTGCCAACGCGCTCGAACATGCCTTCTTCGCGGTTGCGCGCCACTTTGAGCGCCTCTGAGCCGCCAAGGTGATTCTTGCCCATTGGCAGTCCGGTGTTGTGCGCGGTTTCCAGATCGGGCACGTTGATGGTGATGCCGCCAATGGCGTTGACCACATTTTCAAAGGTTCGCATATTGACTGCTACATAATGATCAGCCAGAATGCCGAAGTTGAGAGTCAGCGTTAGCGAGAGCAAGCCCGGCCCCTGACTTGGATCGTCCCAATAGGCGAAGCCGTCTCCGGGTTGTCCGTATAAATACGCCTGGTTGAGTTTGCCATGATCCAGCCCGTTGAGGTTGTCTGCGATGTATGGAATTTCCACCCACAGGTCGCGCGGAAATTCCAACACGGTAATTTTTGGGGTCACAAAATCCACGCGTACCACGCGCACGATGTCTCCCAGCCCGTAGTTGTAATTATTGGATCGTTGATCTTGACCGATGGCAAGAATGGTCATCATGCTTGGACCGCCGCACAATGGTTCTGGCGTTTTTGTGACAGTGGAAAGTGGCGCCATTGTTGCAACATCCACCGATGATGAGCTGAGCGGTGTGGCTGTCCAAATGGGAGGCAGGGTTTGTTGCGCCACCGGCAACGCGGGTCCCAGCGGCTTGGATGCAAATGCCCGATAACTGCTCAGTGAAAAATATCCCGCTGTGCCAACAAGAACAAAGGCGATGAGTGAAAGAATGGTGAGAGTGATTTTTTGTGATTTCGTCATTTTTTACCGTTGGTCACGCTTGCAGTATGATAATTTTTTTATTAGACCTCTTGCATAAGTAAAGCGTTATAAACCACAAAGTCACCAAGACACTAGGTCACTAAGTTTTTTTCTTTGAGTCTTCGAGACTTTGTGCCTTTGTGGTCAAAAATGGACTTTTGCAAGAGGTCTATTCTACTTTTGTCACGTTTCAAACGTGACCTACTTTAGAAAATACGGAATCTCAGCCGGTGCGGGCGCAAGGAAATAAACGGTGACCCAGCCGGTCATGTCTCTTAACTCGCCATCGTTGAATCCCAGATCGATCCATTTGGTGCGCGGCACGCCGAATGCGGTTTCGATGATCGGACCGCCGCCCGTGTCGCCGATGGTAGCCACGCCGTAGCCGGGGATATATACTTGCATACCCGCCAAAGAATTGTAGATTGAGTAATCCACTGCCACCACGCCCTGCCCAGCGCGCGCGCCGCTTGTGGTTCCATACGAACATGAGCCTGTGCCGGATTCACACGGTGAATAAACCGAAGCAAACATCTCTGTGGCGTACCAATATTCATACGGAATGTTCCCGCCGACAGGCGCAAGCACAATTTTTTCTCCGCTTTGCACAATGCGCGTCTGTGGTTCACGCGCCACGGTTTTAGATTCGGTTGTGCGGCTGACCTCTTTGCCGTCTTCGTACCGAATCCGCGAGCGGATCATGGCAATGCCTTCCACGCCGGACTGGATCGTTTCTTTTTGACCAAATGCCACATCAGGCGAGTAGGTCACTTCCTCAGTGAATGGGATCGACTCCAGTGCCACTTCAAAAGTTTCATAGATTCGCACCACGCGGATTTGACCATCGGGCGGCGGCGCTTCGCTCTCTGGCGGAGAACTGGTATCCAACCCAACGAGCGGAGTCCCCGCCTCAGCCAAAACCTCTCCAACAGTCCCGGCCGCAGAGCGAATATTTAGGACTTTATCGCCGGCAAAAATCGTCAAGTCACGCGCCGGGCTGAATGTGACGGTCAACGCTTGTGTGATTGGGGTCTCGGCGGGCGGGTCAAGTAGATCGCCTTGGGTCAAAGTCAAGCCGGCATCGTTGCTCAAAGCCTCTCCAACCGTTAACGCAGAAGTTTCAATCGTTTGCTGTCCCTGAGGCGTGACGAGGGTTAGTGTCACAGCGTGGCGAATTTGAAGGGTGAGATCAACATTTGGCAGGGGCGCATCTGGCGCAACTTGAATCCCGTTTTGGTAAATGCGATCACTGGCGGCAACGCGCAATCCCGATTGAGTTAATATCAATGATGGCGTTTGTTCATTTGTTGTGATGGTTTGGATATTATCCCCATCAAGGATTGTGATGCGGTGGGGCGATTGCGGCTGGCACGCGAACAAAAAAAAGGCGAAGGTCGGCACAACCGCGCGCATAATTTTCATGTTGGCAATCATTCCTGAACGACGATTCCAACATAACCTATGCGTTTGGCGATGTTTCCAACAAATAGTCCAATGGAACCGCCAAATTCACCAACTGTAATTGCCTGCATGTGGAAAATTACCTCTTTGCTTTCGCCTGGCTTGAGGGTTTCGTTATATTTAAAAGTCTTAATGCCGCTAATGGAATAATCGCGTTCCATGTGCGGATCTGTTTCGAGGACAACTGCGCCATCCAGAATTGAGCCGCTCAGGGCTTCGTCCAGATCAATATCAGATATTGTGAAGGTTTCGCTGCCGGTGTTGCTGAGTAAAAGCGTGAGATCAAATTTTTCATCTCTTTGCACGACAGATGTCATGGAATAGGAGACGCGCAGGTCTTCGGGTTCGCGTCCAAAATAGGATACAAAGCCTGCTGTGCCTGCACAGGCAAGACAAACGCAAACGAAAATTCCGGAAATTACCCAAACCCACCATGCAACCCCGGTTTTTTCAGGTGTGGTTGTGTAAAGTGGTGTGCCGGTGTAAGGTCCATTGGGTAAGTTGTCGGTCATGTTTATTTCTTCCTGTCTTTGAAAAATGCAACGTGTTTGTTAGTCAGCGGAAATACTTCATGGGTGGAATTATAAACGAACACCCGATAATAAAATATTTGCAATGGGGCATAACTTATGGCTTACTCAAAGTAGAAAAATCTTAGAAACTGTTTAATGACAACACCACCAAGCCTGGAAGTTGCCGTGATTAAAATATTTTTGAACACAGATTGGATGGACACTTTGCGTACGGAGATTGTTTCGGCGCAAACCGCCGCGCAGTGACATTTGTACGGTAGAGAATGGATGAATAAAAAACATACTGAGAGATTGTTTAATAATCCCACTTTTTGACCACAAAGGCACGAAGTCTCAAAGACTCGAAGGGAAAAACTTTGTGGCTTTGTGTCTTGGTGACTTTGTGGTGAAGTTATTAAACAGTCTCTGAGAGTTGCTGAGTTGGCGGGTAATCATTTACAATAAAGGTATGCAAAAACCATTAATCGCCAGCCCCAGTAATTCTTTGATTAAACAAGCGCGCGCCTTGCGCCAAAAGAAAGCGCGGAATGAAAGCGGGTTATTTCTTGTTGAAGGCATTCACCATGTCGGTGAAGTGGTCGAAGCCGGCTGGGAAATTGAATCGATTCTGTATTCATCGGGTGTGTTGACCAGTCCCTTCGCCCATGATTTGATCTCCCGCTTCTCCTTTAATCCCCAGCCTGTTACCGCACAAGTGATGGAAACTCTGGCTGATAAGGAAAACCCGCAGGGAATTATTGCTATGGTTCATCAGCGGAAGAGTCAGATCAAAGACGTCAAACCATTCAAACGCGCGGTGGCGCTTGTAGCTCCGCAAGACCCGGGCAATGTTGGGACAATTCTTCGCACTCTTGATGCGGTCGGCGCGGATGTACTCTTCCTGCTCGATGGCGGCGTGGAGTTGTACCATCCCAGCGTAGTCCGCGCCAGCATGGGAACGCTATTCTGGAAGCCAATTATCCAATCAAGTTTTGATGAATTTATCGAATGGGCGCGCAAGGAAAATTATCAACTGATCGGCACATCCGCCAAAGCCGATGTGGAATACCAGACCCTTGTTCCGCAAGTTCCGTGGGTCTTGGTTTTGGGGAATGAACAAAAGGGACTGTCTTCACATCAAACCGCCGCATGTGATGTAACCGTTTCATTGCCAATGCAGGGTCGTGTGAGTTCGCTCAACCTTGCGGTTGCGGCGGGGGTGTTGTTGTACCGGTTTGCGTAGGTTCGGCGCGTTGCACTGCCAGAATAATCAAAACAGCCTCCTCGTTGCGAGAAGGCTGTTTGTTTTTAGGATCAATTTTCAGAGA
>JFJP01001885.1_pt1 | contig 35781 bp, 33 predicted proteins | sample 431651 | NCBI WGS metagenome assembly JFJP01 (sample SAMN02602958, study PRJNA72255) | Microbial mat metagenome, whole genome shotgun sequencing project. | biome: fresh water; feature: sink hole; material: water; isolation source: purple microbial (photo- and chemosynthetic) mats found in... | reverse complement strand
AGCATGGCTATTAGACTGAAATCGAAGTGAACCTTCCTCTCGCAACGCTCAAATAAATAAATCGACCGACTATGGCTAGACGCACCAAGGAAGAAGCCCAGGCTACACGCACCCAACTGCTGGATACGGCAGAAGTGGTGTTTCGGGAGAAGGGCGTCTCGCGAACTTCTCTGGCGGATATCGCCAGTGCGGCAGGAGTAACGCGGGGTGCGATCTATTGGCATTTCGAGAACAAGGCTGATCTGTTTGTCGCCATGTGTGACCGCGCCACGCTGCCACTGGAAACCATGTTCGACAGCGTTGCCGATCCTGATTTGGCCGACCCGTTGGACAAATTGCGCGAAGGCTGTATCGAAGTTTTACGCCAAGCGGAACAGGACCAACGCTGCCGCCGAGTATTTGAAATACTCAATTTCAAATGTGAGTTCGTCGATGAACTCGCCCCCACTATGCTGCGCCGGAAGGAATGTCGACAAGGCGCCAAAGCCATCATCGAGCGGAATTTTCAATTGGCGATCGAACGCGGTCAGATTCAGCCAGACATCGATATTCGTCGTGCCGCTATTGGCCTTTTTTCTTATATCGATGGGCTCGTCATCAACTGGAGCATGGAACCCGACGTCTACTCTTTAGCCGAGCAGGCCGGCGCGTTGATCGATATTTATCTGAATGGTTTAAGAAAATAGGCCGGGCCAGTGGCCCGGGTCAGCACCTGAATAGCGGCTTGCTGCGGCGTAATCTGGTCGTTATGCAACACCAGTTCAGGCGCTAGCGGCGCTTCATAGGGATCGTCAATGCCGGTAAAACCGATTCCTTTGCCGGCGGCCAGCGCGGCACGCGCTTTCACATAAAGACCTTTGGGATCTCGACTTTCACAAACTTCGATCGGCACTTCCACCATCACCTCGATAAAGGGCAAGCCGCTGTCCAGATGAATTTTGCGCGCTTGATCGCGGTCCTTGCGATAGGGACTGATGAAGCTGGTCAGTGCGATGACGCCGGTGTCGGCGAACAGTCTCGCCACTTCGCCAATGCGGCGGATGTTTTCCTCGCGATCGGCGGCGCTGAAGCCGAGATTCTTGTTCAGGCCGTGGCGGACGTTGTCGCCATCCAGCACATAAGCGAGATGGCCGCGCTCTACCAAGGCATGCTCCAGGGTAAAGGCGATGGTGCTTTTTCCGGAGCCGCTGAGCCCGGTAAACCAGATGGTGACGCCGCGTTGAGCAAGGAGTTTTTCACGGTCTGGACGAGTGACGTGGCCTTCGTGCCAAGTGATGTTGGTTGCGCGATTTTCGGTCATGGCGAGGGTTCCTGTTGAGAGGGAGGGGGACAACGGGGTATGGTAGCCCTGTGGATTTAATTTTGAATTCCTGTTTGGGGATTTAATTTATTGTCCGAGCAATCAAGCCGTCTCGCGTGGTTCAACCAACGCGGCGAGATTTCCAGTTAACTCAATCCAGTCGGAGTGATCCGAAAGATCATGGAACAACCCGTCACCCTGCATTGGCAGTCAAAGGAAGCGTACTTTACCGCTGTTCTCAGTCCCGATCTGTTCGGTAGTTGGGTGCTGATCACGGCGGGGGGAAAGCGTGATGGTCGGGCGGGGCGGGTACAGCATAAACCGATGCCTTCCTACGCCAGCGGCCTGGAAACCCTGAATGGTTTGCGCAAGAAGCGGCGCAGCGAAGGCTATACCTTGTGTGCTACCGGGTTCATGGAGCTCGACAATCTGGACCCGTTGAGTCTGGCAAGCCGAAATGCCGAAACCAGTGCCGTTCTTCGCGCCTTTCGCAACCTGGCCATTCCATTGCAGCAACAAGCTTTGTTGCTGAATGTTGAAGAAGCCGATATCAATGCTTACCTGGATGGAAAAACGCTGGCCAGCAATTTGGGTTTGCTTGCCCGGGTACGCCTGGTTATGGCGATACACAAGGCTTTGCACTTGCTTTTTGCCGGTGACCCCGATCGGGCAAGAGAATGGATACGCACGCCCAACTCGCGTTTCGACCTGGAGCGGCCTCTAGACTTGATGCTCGCCAGCCTCGATGGGCTGAAAATAGTGCGCAGCTATCTGGAAGGCGAAGTCGACGCCCTGTTCGAACAACCGCCTTCAGTTATTTTGCCGCCGGATGGCGGTTGTATTAAAGGAAAAGACTAGCCGGCTGAGGATGCGAAACACCCGGTGTATCCAGGCGTGGCGCATCCTCAAGCGGTTTATTACTCCGCTGGGAACAAATATCCAGCCTGATACCAGATATACAGCAGGCCGATCATTTCCTGTTCCGGGGCATGCATGCACTCGCTCGGCAAGAGATAGCGTTTGTCGGCGAGTTGTTTCAGCATGCTGCTTAAGCCGGGTGATGCTTCCAGGCGTTCTCCATTGATGAAAAAAGCCTCGCCACGGAACAGCATCTGGCTGCGCGCGTCGAGCGCCAGGCCTTTTTTCTGAATTGCTTTGGTAAAGGCGGCGAGTGATTTTGGGCGTTCCGGCGGGTCGAAATAGACGTGTGCCTTTGGTTCGCTGAGGTAGCGGCCAAGAAAATCGGTGATGTCGGCTTTGTCCCAGCGTGCCGCCGCGCGTATGGTTTTCTCGGTCCAGTCGAGCATGGTGGTGGGTATTTCAGCGACATGTTTGGAACGCTTCAGGTCGGGGTCGTCGTACATCCCGGGAAGCTCGAGTTTGTCTTGCAGGTAGGTAAGAAACTGGTTGACGATTTCCTCCGCTTTGGGGGCGCGAAAACCGACCGACCAAGTCATGCAGTCGGTCAGGGCCACTCCGTTGTGGGCGAGTTGAGGCGGCAAATAAAGCATGTCGCCTGGTTCCAGTTCCCAACTTTCATCGACGCGGAATTCTTTCAGAATGCGCAGCGGTGCGCCCTCCACCGTGGTCAGGTCGTCTTGTGCGCTGATTTCCCAGCGGCGGCGGCCTTGGCCTTGAATCAGAAAGACGTCATAAGAATCAAAATGCGGGCCGACGCCGCCGCCGGGCGGGGCAAAGCTGACCATCAGGTCGTCGAGGCGAGCGGCAGGAATAAAGTCGAATCGATGCAGCAACCAGTCTGCCTCGGGCAGCAGATGATTGACACCGGAAACCAGCAGACTCCAGTTGCGTTTGGGTAATGCCTGCAAGGTTTCAGGTTCGAACGGGCCGTATTCGAGTTTGCATTCGCCACGCTTGAATTGCACCAGTCGACCTTCTGAATTTTCCTGGCAAGCGAGTTCAGACAGGCTTTCGCGATTTAGCCAGTCGCCGAAATTCGGCAACGCCTGTCGCACCAAGAGTGGTTTCTTGTGCCAGTGCTCGGCAAGAAATTTTTCAACCGACATGCCGCCAAGCAGGCTTTGCAGGGAATAATCCGCCTCCGAGAAAGTCTTGTCTTGCGGGTTCGGGTTGGCATGCGAGTCTTTGTCCAAGTGTTTGTCCATATAATGCTTTCGATATATTGCGAGGAGTTGGAACCATGTTGAATCAGGGCGACCAAGCACCGGCTTTTGAACTGCCTGATGCGGATATGAGTATCGCCAAACTATCGGACTATCAGTCCAGGCCGCTCGTGTTGTTTTTCTATGTGCGGGATGATACGCCCGGCTGCACCACTGAAGCGATTGAGTTCAGTGATCTGGAAAACAACTTCGCGCGGTTGGGTTGCACAGTGCTGGGCGTTTCGCGCGACGATTGCATCCGACATGGCGCGTTTCGCGATAAACACGGAATTTCCGTGCGTTTGTTGGCTGACAAGGATGGCGTCGCCTGCAAAGATTATGGCGTTCTGGTGAACCGCGAAGTCGATGGCGTCATGCGTGAGGGCGTCAATCGCACCACTTTTATCATCGATGGTCAGGGCTTGATTGCACATGTTCTGACGGGCGTGACGCCGAAGGGCCACGCCGCTGAAGTTTTTAAATTGATCAAGGAGCTTTAATTGCAAATCGGTAAAGACACAGTTGTAGCGCTGACCTATCGGCTCAGCACCCTGGATGGCGAACTGCTTGAGGAAGCGGTCACGGAGTCGCCGGCGGTTTATCTGCAGGGCGGTTATGACGGCATTTTTCCTCGGGTTGAAGCCGCGCTTGAGGGCAAGGCGGTTGGCGCCGAACTCGATCTGGTACTGGAACCCGATGATGCTTTCGGCGAATACGACGCCGAATTGGTGCGCGTGGAGCCGGTCGATGTCTTTCCGGAAGAAGTCAAGATCGGCATGCAGCTTGAAGGCGCCAGCGACGATGGCGAACATGTCATGCTCTATACCGTAACCGATGTGGCCGATGGCAAAGTGGTGGTCGATGGTAATCATCCCCTCGCTGGCAAGAGCCTGCGCATCCAATGCGTGGTCCATTCCGTGCGTGTCGCCTCGGCGGAAGAAATCGAACACGGCCATGTGCATGGCCCGCATGGACACCAGCACTGACCGCCGTTTCAGGGGCGGAAAATCCGCTCCTGTAGAATGTTTATCTTCTTAGTTAACCCATCTCCAACATGAAGCTGACTTTTCTCGACTTCGAACAGCCTATCGCCGAACTGGAGGCGAAGATCGAGGAGTTGTCCGAAGTACAGGGCGACTCCTCACTCGACATCTCCGAAGAGATTGAGCGTCTGCGCAAGAAGAGCGCGGCGCTGACCAAACAAATCTACGGCAAACTCAATGCCTGGCAGATTTCGCAAGTCGCTCGGCATCCGCAACGTCCTTACACGCTCGATTATGTGAATGGTCTGTTCACCGAGTTCGAGGAGTTGCATGGCGATCGCGCCTATGCCGATGATCCCGCCATTGTCGGCGGCTTGGCACGATTCCAGGGGGAGCCGGTGATGGTGATCGGCCAGCAGAAAGGTCGTGATACCAAGGAACGTCAGTACCGGAATTTTGGCATGCCTCGCCCCGAGGGTTACCGCAAAGCGCTGCGTCTGATGCGCCTGGCCGAGAAATTCCGCATACCGGTATTTACCTTTATCGACACCCCGGGCGCTTATCCTGGCATCGATGCGGAAGAACGCGGCCAATCCGAGGCCATTGCGCGCAATCTCTATGTGATGGCCGAATTGAAGACGCCTGTAATCTGCACCGTCATCGGCGAGGGGGGCTCCGGTGGCGCGTTGGCGATCGGCGTCGGCGATGCGTTGATCATGTTGCAATATTCGACCTATTCGGTGATCTCGCCGGAAGGCTGTGCCTCCATCCTCTGGAAGAGCGCCGATAAAGCCTCGACCGCAGCAGAAGCGCTTGGCATTACCGCGCCAAAGCTGAAAACCCTGGGTTTGATCGATCAGATCGTGAATGAACCTTTGGGCGGCGCGCATCGCGACCCGGAAGCGATGATGGAATCCTTGAAAATCGTGTTGTCCGAGACCCTGGTCAACGTTCGCGAACGACCGCTCAACGCGTTGCTCAATACCCGATATGCGCGTTTGATGGGGTACGGCAAGTTCAAGGAAGGTCGCGCCTGATTCCTGCCGGCTTCGCATGATGGCTGCGGCTCAGGATGTTCTCAACGCCCAGGTAGTCGCTTGTCTCAAGCGCCATATTCAAACCGGTAGCCGGCTGACCGTCGGCTATTCCGGCGGTCTTGATTCCACCGTTCTGCTGCATGTGTTGGCGGGGTTGCGGCTAAACGTTGATGTCATCCCGCGCTTTTCACTTTCGGCGGTGCATGTTCACCACGGTTTGTCGCCGCAAGCCGACCTCTGGGCGCGGCATTGTGCGCAAACATGCCAGGCTTTGGGGGTGCCGCTGGTGATGCGTCGTGTCGACGTACAGCCGTCGGGCGAGGGTTTGGAAGCGGCGGCGCGCGCCGCGAGATACCGTGTTTACGCCGAACTCGATACCGATTTTCTGGTATTGGCGCATCACCGTGACGACCAGGCCGAGACTGTTTTGCTGCAGCTTTTGCGTGGCGCGGGGATGCGAGGGCTGGCAGCGATGCCTGAGGCGCGTTTGCTGACTGGAACGCGCGTTCTGCTGCGCCCGTTATTGGCGGTGAAACGCGCCGATATCAGCGTTTGGGCCGAAGCGCACGGCGTGCTCTGGATGGAAGACGCCAGCAACGCGGATACCCGGTTGACGCGCAATGCGCTGCGACATGCGGTATTGCCCGGCCTGACCGCTCGTTTTCCAGATACCCCCAGCGTATTGGCGCAAGCCGCTGCACAATTTGCCGAAGCGGCATTTTTGCTCGACGAACTGGCTGATTTGGATGCTCGCGCGGCGACTACCGAGGATGGCTTGGCGATTTCGGCGCTGTGCGCTTTGCCCGAACCACGCGCGCGCAATCTGCTGCGCCGCTTTCTGGTGCGGGCGGGGGTGGATATTCATCATGCCGCGCTGTGCGAAGCGCTGCGCCAATTATTGCAGGCGCGTCAGGATGCCCAGGTGCGTGTTGATATCGGCGACGTTTCGCTGCGCCGATATCGGCAGAGTGCGGTGCTGGTTGCTGTCCCGAAATCGGCTGCAATGGCTGAACCGCGCACTATCGTCTGGCGTGGCGAAGATTGCCTGGAACTGGACGGGGACGGGCGGCTGAATTTTCGGGCGGTAATCGGCGCTGGCGTCAGACTATCCGCCGGCACGGTAACGATACGTCGACGGGTCGGCGGAGAGCGCATTCGGCTTGCGCCGGAGCGGCCGCGACGAACGTTGAAGAATCTGCTGCGCGAAGCCGGCATAGCAGTTTGGCAGCGGCAAACATTGCCACTGGTTTATGCCGATGACGTGCTGGTATGGGCGGCGCACCTGGGCGCCGACTGCGATTTTCTCGCCAGATCAGGTGAACCTGGCTGGATTATTGAGTGGCGGGCTGAGCAGAATATGGCAGCGTAACCAAGGCGTTGTAACCCAGTTTGCGCATTTCAAGCTGCGCTTTTTCAGCTTCCTCCCGATTCAGAAATGGACCGATCTGAACGCGTGCATCGAGGTGCGCGCGGATGCCCTGTTTTTTCAACTTGTTTACCAGTTCACGCGCATTTTCCGGATTATTGAAGACGCCCAGTTGCACGACAAAGCTTTTTCCCGCTGTCGGCATGGGTTGTGGGGTGGGAGTGGGGGTGGGCGAGGCTTGAAGCGCGGGTTTGGTCACTGGCAAGGGCGTTGCCGTCGGCTTGGGGGGTAGTTTGGGCGCTGCTTGCTGGATCGGCGCCGGACCACTTGGCATGCCGCCGAGGTTGTTCCTGACGCGGGGTGGTGGTGGCAATTCGGCCTGGTCGGCTTCGGCTTCTTCGGGCGTTTCCGCCGCCGCGCCCTCCGGTTCGGTTGTATCCGGGAGTTCTACCGGAGTTTCCGCTTCCGGAACGGGGGCATCGGTCTTCGGCGCGGAGACGATAGGTGCGGGGGTCACTGCGGCGGGCGGCTTTTTCGCTTCGCCGCTCGATTGATCCAGCCACCAGAGTCCGCCCAACGCGGCGACTGTTACGACTCCCGCTACGGCGAGACGCAAAATCGCCTTGTTTTTTACGTCCTCGTTTTCCGGCATCCCGTTTTCGGCTGACATTCAGGTCTCCTGGTCGCGCTCTGGATCGGCGCATCGCCTTTATTTTAGGGGCGTTTCATGGTAACTTGCGCGCGCTTTTTCTGCGTATATTCAATCCTTTGCCGTCCGCCCATGAGCGCCTCATCGTGCTTTTCGCGCCTTTTCGGCACCCCCTTTCCCTTATCTCACTATCTTCGGAGAAATATAAATGGCTGTTGAACGCACTCTGTCCATCATCAAACCTGACGCTGTCGCCAAGAATGTGATTGGCCAGATCTATTCCCGTTTCGAGTCCAGCGGCCTCAAAGTCATCGCCGCTCGTATGGCGCATCTGTCGCGCGCCGAAGCTGAAGGTTTTTACGCGGTACACAAAGGCCGTCCCTTCTTCAACGACCTGGTCGAGTTCATGACCTCCGGTCCGGTGATGATTCAGGCGCTGGAAGGCGAGAACGCCATTGCCAAGAATCGTGAACTGATGGGCGCTACCGATCCCAAGAAAGCCGATGCCGGCACCATTCGTGCCGATTTCGCCACCAGCATCGATGCCAACGCTGTGCATGGTTCCGACGCACCGGAAACCGCTGCGGTTGAAATCGCTTATTTCTTCCCCGCCAGCCAGATTTATTCTCGCTAAGCCATCGGCATTGCCTTGAATCGCGTCAATCTGCTTGATTTCGATCTGCCCGGCCTCGTCGCTTTCTTTGAAAGCATCGGCGAGAAGCCCTTCCGCGCGCGTCAGGTGCTGCAATGGTTGCATCAACGCGGTGCGGATGATTTCGAGCAGATGACCGATCTGGCCAAGTCGTTGCGTCATCGCTTGCCCGAAGTGGCCGAGATTCGGCCGCCGGTGCTGGGGCATGAACAGTGTTCCAGCGATGGCACACGCAAGTGGTTGCTGGAAGTCGGCCCGAACAATCGGGTCGAAACGGTATTCATCCCGGAAGACGATCGCGGTACGTTGTGCGTCTCGTCGCAGGTGGGGTGTGCCCTTGATTGCGCTTTTTGCTCAACCGGAAAGCAAGGCTTCAACCGCAATCTTTCAGCGGCGGAAATCATTGGTCAGTTATGGTGGGCGAATCGGGCTTTGGCCGGTTCTGCATCGCCGCATAATTTTGACAGCAAAGGCGAACGCATTATTTCCAATGTGGTTTTGATGGGCATGGGCGAGCCTTTGCTCAATTTCGAAAACACGGTAACGGCGGTTTCCCTGATGTTGGATGACCATGCTTATGGCTTGTCGCGGCGTCGGGTTACCATTTCCACTTCCGGCATCGTGCCGGCGATGGACAGGCTGCGCGAGAGACTTCCGGTGGCATTGGCGGTTTCGCTGCATGCGCCGAATGATGCATTGCGCGATCAACTGGTGCCGGTGAATCGTAAATACCCGCTGAAGGAATTAATGGCGGCGTGCAAACGGTACATCGTCGATGGACCGCGCGATTTCATAACTTTCGAATATGTCATGCTGGATGGCGTTAATGACCAGCCCGAGCATGTCGAGCAATTGCTGCATCTGACGCGGGACATCTCCTGCAAATTCAATTTGATTCCATTCAATCCATTCCCGAATTCCGAGTTCAAGCGTTCGCCCGCCGAACGGGTGCGCAAATTTGCTTATCAACTGATTGATGCCGGCAAAGTGGCCACCACGCGGAAGACCCGCGGTGACGATATCGATGCTGCTTGCGGTCAACTGGCGGGGCAGGTTGAAGATAAATCGAAGCGCACCCAGCAGCAGATCGTGAAACGCATGGAGTTGGCCGCATGAAGCAGGGTGGATCGATCTGGCTGGGTTTGTTGGTGCTGTCATTGTTGCCTGGTTGCGTCTCGACACAACCGAGCAGCGGCAGTTCTGAAGCGCGTCGGTCGGGCGGAGAAAATCTCAGCGCGCGTCTGCATACCGAATTGGGCGCCGGCTATTACGCACGCGGTCAATATGCGGTGGCGTTGCAAGAATTGCGTATCGCGCTGGATGCCGATAAATCCTACGCGCCGGCTTACAGTATTCTCGGTCTGGTGCATGCTGAATTGCGCGAAGACAAACCCGCCGAAGAGCATTTCAAGCGATCGATAGAACTGGCTCCCGACTATTCCGAAGCGCACAACAATTTTGGTCTTTTCTTGTGCCAACGTGGCCGCGCAGCAGAGGGATTGCAGCGTTTTGAAGCCGCGTTGAGCAATCCGCTTTACCCCACTCCGGAAAAAGCTTTGGCCAATGCCGGCAATTGCGCCCTTGAAAATGGAAATCTTGGCCAAGCCGAGTTGTACTTTGTGCGTGCTTTGAAACGGATGTCGAATCAATCGACCGCGTTGCTCGGCATGGCGGAAGTGCATTATCGCCAGGGTCGCTGGCTTGCCGCGCGCAGTGTTCTACGTCAGTTCAGCGCGCAGTTTGCAGACATTTCCGATATGGGGCCGCAAGCGCTTTGGCTCGGTGTTCGCGCCGAGCGTCAACTCGGAGATCGCGAGGCGGAGGCCAATTATGGGTCTCAGTTACGTCGTCGTTATCCCGAATCAATGCAAGCCCAATGGCTGATTTCCGGTCAGTACGATCAAGCAGGGAGTCTGTTATGAAACAAGTTTTCCAGGCTGGCTTTGGCGCCAGACTGAAAGCCGCGCGTGAAGCAAAGTCGATGCAACTGACCGATGTCGCCGCCAAGCTGAAATTGAATCTGCGTCAAATCGAGGCAATGGAAGCTGAAGATATGAGCCATTTGCCCGGCGAAGTATTCGCCCGCGGATTCGTCCGTAACTATGCGCGCCTGGTCGATCTCGAACCGGATAGTTTGATCGCCCCGGTTGAAGTGCAGGCGGTGGTTTCGGAAACGATTACCGCGCCGAATGCCGGGCTGAATGTCGGTTCCAACGGGATTCGGCGTTGGCTGGTTTATCCAATGATCGCGCTGACGGTGTTCATGATTCTTGTCGCGGGGTTGTATCACTGGCTACGCCAGGGAGAGGAAACCCTGATTTCCGCAGCGCCGGAATCAACCACGCAAGCGGCCAACCCGGGAATTGGAACACTGGCCACCCCGGCTCCGGAAGGCAGCGCACCCATCGACGAAGGCGCTACCATTACTCCGCTCGCTTTACCGGGCGCTGTCACGCCTCCTACAGCCGCCGATACTTCGCCATCTTCCGCTCCCGCCACTGTTCCTGACGCATCGATTGCGGCGCCAGCAACCCCGCCAGTGACAACAACAGCAACAAAACCCCCCGCGCCGGAAGCCATTGCACCGTCCTCGATTGCCGGAGACGGTGTCAAATCGACCCCGCGCAACATGCGTTTCGAACCCAGTCAAGATGCCTGGATACAAGTCGTCGACGCCAAGGGCAATCGATTTTCGCGGTTGGTGCGCGCCGGCACGGCGGAGTCTTTTTCCGGTGAGCCCCCTTTTCGCCTGGTGGTCGGCGAAGCCGCTTTGGTCAAGTTGACTTACAACGGCCACAACATCGACCTGACGCCTTTTATCGGGCAAAAAGTAGCGCGTTTGACTTTGGAATGACGGGAACCCGGCCATGAGTTTGAAATCATCGATAGTGAGACGCCCGACCCGGCGCGTCCTTGTTGGCCATGTCGCGTTAGGCGGCGGTGCGCCGGTGGTGGTGCAGTCGATGACCAATACCGACACCGCAGACATCGCCGGCACGGTTGCTCAGGTGCATGAACTCTGGCAAGCCGGGTCCGAGTTGGTGAGACTGACCGTCAATACCGAGGAAGCCGCCCGCGCGGTCCCGGTGATTCGCGAAAAACTCGATGCGCTGGGTTGCAACGTGCCGTTGATCGGCGATTTCCATTTCAATGGTCACCGCCTGATCAAGGCGGTGCCTGAATGTGCCGAAGCGCTGGCCAAGTTGCGTATCAATCCCGGCAACGTCGGCCGCGGCGCAAAGAAAGACGAACAGTTCGCCACGCTGATCGAGGCCGCCGCGCGTTACGGCAAGGCGGTGCGCATCGGTGTCAACTGGGGCAGCCTCGACCAGGAACTGCTGGCGCGGATGATGGACGAAAACGCCAAACGACCGAAGCCGCATGTGCCAGAAGACGTCATGCGCAATGCGCTTATCACTTCCGCGCTTGATTCGGCCAGGCGTGCCGAAGAACTTGGCCTGCCCGGCGACCGCATTGTGCTGTCATGCAAGTTGTCCGGGGTGCAGGATCTGGTCAAGGTGTACCTCGATCTGGCCTCGCGCAGCGATTACGCGCTGCATCTCGGTCTCACCGAAGCCGGCATGGGCAGCAAGGGCATCGTCGCCTCGACGGCGGCGCTGGCGCTGCTGATGCAAGAGGGAATCGGCGACACCATCCGCGTTTCGTTGACGCCGCAACCGGGAGAATCGCGGACGACTGAAGTCCAGGTCGCCCAGGAAATCCTGCAAGTCATGGGCATCCGCTCGTTTACTCCGCTGGTGACCGCCTGCCCGGGTTGCGGCCGGACCACCAGCACGGTGTTTCAGGAATTGGCGCAAAACATCCAGAACTGGCTGCGGACGCAGATGCCGATCTGGCGCGGTCAATATCCCGGCGTCGAACGCATGAACGTGGCGGTGATGGGCTGTGTGGTCAACGGCCCCGGCGAAAGCAAACATGCCAATGTCGGTATCAGCCTGCCGGGCACGGGAGAAGTTCCGGTTGCGCCGGTCTATGTGGATGGCGCAAAAACGGTCACCCTGAAAGGCGACCGCATCGCCGAAGAGTTTCAGACCATCGTCGAAGACTACGTCGAGCGTACCTACGGCAAAACCAATAACGGGCAATCATGAGCGAAACAATCCGCGCCGTGCGCGGCATGAACGACCTGCTGCCGGCCGATGCGCCGCTGTGGGCATTTTTTGAGCAGAACATCCGTGAATGGCTGAAAAGCTATGGCTACCGCGAAATGCGCACGCCTATTCTTGAGCATACCGGTCTGTTCAAGCGCGCTATCGGTGAAGTCACCGATATCGTGGAGAAGGAGATGTACACCTTTGTCGATGCGCTGAATGGCGAGTCGATGACGCTGCGGCCGGAAGGCACCGCCAGTTGCGTGCGCGCGGCGATTGAAAACAATCTGCTGTTCGATGGCGGCAAGCGGCTCTGGTACGCCGGCCCGATGTTCCGCCATGAGCGACCGCAAAAAGGCCGCTATCGCCAGTTCCATCAGGTTGGCGTTGAAGCGCTGGGTTATGCCGGCCCGGATCTCGACATCGAACATCTGCTGATGACAGCCCGGCTATGGAAGAAACTCGGTCTGGCCGAATTCATCAAGCTGGAAATCAACACCCTGGGGGGTGCCGAGGCGCGGGCGAGCCATCGGCAGAAACTCATCGCCTACTTCGCCGCGCATATCGATCAGCTAGATGCCGATTCGCAACGCCGTTTGCATACCAATCCGCTGCGCATCCTCGACTCGAAGAATCCGGCCATGCAGGCCATGGTGGAAGCCGCGCCCCGGCTGATCGACGAACTCGACGCGGCGGCGCGGGCGCACTTCGAAGCAGTCAAGCGCGGTCTTGAAGATGCCGGCATCGACTATCAAGTCAACCCGCGTCTGGTTCGAGGGCTTGATTATTACAACTACACTGTTTTCGAGTGGGTGACCGACAAACTCGGTGCGCAAGGCACGGTTTGCGCGGGGGGCCGTTACGATGGTCTGGTCGCTCAACTTGGCGGCAAACCGGCGCCAGCCTGCGGTTTTGCGATGGGTGTGGAACGTTTGTTGGTAATGATGGCCGAGGCGAATCTGTTGCCTGCGCCAGACGTGCCGGATGTCTATCTGGTGAATGTCGGCGACGCCGCCGCGCGCTACGCGTTGACTGCGGCAGAATCTCTGCGCGATGCCGGTTTGAGCGTGGTCTTGCATGCGGGGGGCGGCAGTTTCAAAACGCAGATGAAGAAAGCGGATGCCAGCCTGGCGCGTTACGCCGTGCTGATCGGCGATGACGAAGTGGCGGCGAATCAAGTCACTGTGAAGCCCTTGCGTGAAGGGGATCAACAGCGTGAACAACAACGTGTGGCGTTGACTGAAGCCATCGAATTTTTGAAAGGGTAAGCAATGGCGCTCGATCTTGAAGAACAGGAACAGGTAGATGAAGCAAAAGCCTGGTGGAAGCAACACGGCAGCAAAGTGATCTGGGGGGTGACCCTGTTTCTGCTGGCCGCCGCCGGCTGGCGTGCCTGGGATACCTGGACACGCAATCAAGCGGCGGAGGCTTCGATGCTTTTTGATAGCGCGGTGCAGGCCGCCAGCATGAACGATCTGAAGACCGCCAAGGCCGCCGCCGCCCAGATCATGGAAAACCAATCGCGCAGCGCTTATGCCGTGCCGGCGGCCTGGTTGGCCGGTCGTATCAACTATGAATCCGGCGATATCAAGAGTGCGCGGGCGCAATATGAATTTGCCCTCGATCACGCCGCCGACAAAGGCGTGATTCAGTTGGCGCGCTTGCGTTTGGCGGCGTTGCATTTCGAAGAAAAGGATTTGCCTGGCGCAATGAAACTGTTGCAAGACGAATTTGACCCCGCCTTCCAGGGTCTGGCCGAACAACTCAAGGGCGATTTATTTGCCGCCGAGGGTAAAACCGAGGCCGCGCGCGCCGCTTATAAATTGGCAATCGAAAAACTCGGCGACAAAAGTTCGCTGAAGCCACTGATCGAAATTCGCCTGGATGGTTTGGGAGGCTGATGTGCTGAAAAGTGCTCCACTCGTTTTGTTGCTGGCTTTAACGCTGTCGGGGTGTGGCTGGTTCAGTGCCAGCGCTCCGTTAACCAAGCCGGCCGAGTTGGTTGACTTCAAGCCCAGCGCCACCCTGGTCAAATCGTGGGATGCCAACGTGGGCGCCGGCGATCCTTATGCCTTCTCGCCGGATACCGATGGCGAGGCGGTGTATGCCGCCGGCCGAGAAGGCAAGCTGGTGAAGCTGGATCTGGCCTCCGGCCGCGAGCTTTGGCGTATCGATGCCGGTCAGCCGCTCTCCGCCGGCGTCGGCGTTGGTGACGGCATGGTTCTGGCGGGAACCAGCAAGGGCTTTTTACTGGCTTTCAACAGCGCGGATGGCACGCCGGCCTGGAAGACAAAACTATCCGCCGAAATTCTGACCCCGCCGGTGGTCGCCAATGGGGTGGTGGCAGTGCGTTCAAATGATGGCAAGGTGTTTTTGCTCGATAGCGCCAGCGGCAAGCAACGCTGGAGTTACAGCCGAATTTTGCCGACCTTGACGTTGCGCGAACAAGGCCATTTGCTGTTTGGTCACAATGCGCTGTTCGTCGGACATGCCGGTGGCAAGTTGACTGCTTTGGCGCTCAACAATGGCGCGCCCTTGTGGGAGTCCAATGTGGCGGTGCCGCGCGGCGCGACCGAGCTTGAGCGCATTGCCGATGTGGTTGGCCCGCTGGCCAGCGATGACCGATTGGTATGCGCCGCAGCTTTTCAAGGTCGGGTTGGCTGTTTCGACCAGATCTCCGGTAATGCCGCCTGGGTACGTGATTTTTCCGCTTTGCGCGGGGTGGCGATGGATGCGCGTTATGTCTATGCCGCTGACGAAAGCGGTCATGTCGCGGCTTTCGACAGACTGCGCGGCAACAACCCATGGAAGCAGGACAAACTGCGTGATCGTAAACTTTCCAGCCCGGTCGCGGTTGCCGAAAACTTTGTCGCGCTGGGGGATTATCAGGGCCAGATCCATTTGATCAATTCCGAAGACGGCGCATTCGCCGCCCGCGTTGTCTCCGATGGCAGTCCGATCAACAGCGTCATGCTTCCGCTTGCATCCGGCCTGGTTGTACAGACCGCGAATGGCGGAATATTTGCCTATCGGCTCCAATAAGCCCGTGGCGAGTCGGGTCAGGAACGAGTACGGAATAACTGGGGTAATTATGGGTGTGCTGGCGGGATGTGATGCAAGGCGACGAACACGCCGCATGGTCATTCCCCGCAAGAGTTCGTCAACGCAGCAGCGCGCCTGTCAGTGCAACCAGAAATATCCACGTTATTCCGTACTTGTTCCTTAGTCCCTCGCCACACCCAACTTGAACCTATGAAACCTACTATCGTCCTGGTCGGCCGACCCAATGTCGGCAAATCCACGTTGTTCAATCGTCTGACCAAGACGCGCGACGCCCTCGTTCACGATCTGCCGGGTTTGACCCGCGACCGCCATTACGGCCATGGCCGGATCGGTTCAAAGCCCTATCTGGTGGTCGATACCGGTGGTTTCGAGCCGGTGGCGGAGTCTGGCATCATGGCAGAAATGGCCAAGCAGACGCTACAGGCGGTGGCCGAAGGCGATGCAGTCATCTTTCTGGTCGATGGCCGCGCCGGCGTAACGCCGCAAGATGTCATCATCGCCGAGAAATTACGCCGCAGCGGACGTCCGGTGATGCTGGCGGTGAACAAGACCGAAGGCATGAACGCCGGTGTGGTAACCGCCGAATTCCATGAACTCGGTCTCGGCCAGCCGGTCGCAATTTCCGGTGCGCATGGCGAAGGTGTGCGAGAACTGATTGAATTGGTGATGGAGTCGTTTCCCGACGCCTGCGAAGACGAGGACGCCGACAAGCATCCGAAAATTGCCATCGTCGGGCGTCCCAATGTCGGAAAATCGACGCTGGTCAATACTTTCGTCGGTGAAGAACGGGTCATCGCTTTCGATCAGCCCGGCACCACGCGTGATTCGATTTATGTCGATTTCGAGCGCAACGGCAAACCCTATACCTTGATCGATACCGCTGGCGTGCGGCGCAAGGGACGCGTCAGCGAGGCAATCGAAAAGTTCTCGGTGATCAAGACGCTGCAGGCCATCGAAGACGCCAATGTCGTCGTTCTGGTGCTCGACGCGCAGCAGGAAATCTCCGATCAGGATGCGCATCTGGCCGGTTTTGTGCTTGAAGCCGGCCGTGCACTGGTGGTCGCGGTGAACAAGTGGGATGGCATGGACAGCTATGCCCGCGAACAAATCAAACGCGAACTGACCCGGCGCATGGAGTTTCTCTCCTTCGCGCGTTTTCACTTCATTTCCGCCCTGCGCGCGCAGGGCATCACCGAAGTGCTGAAATCCGTCGATGAAGCCTACGCCGCCGCCATGGCCAAGCTGGCAACGCCGCGTCTGACCCGGGTATTGATGGATGCCGTATCACAGCACACACCGCCCAAGTCCGGACTATTTCGGCCGAAACCGAAATATGCCCATCAAGGCGGCAGCAATCCGCCGGTCATCATCATTCACGGCAACCATCTCGAAGGTATCTCGAATAGCTATAAACGCTATCTGGAGAATATTTTCCGTACCACCTTCAATCTGCAAGGCACACCGCTAAGAGTCGAGTTCAAATCTGGTCATAACCCGTTCGAAGCACGTGATGTCAAGCCGCTGACGCCGCGGCAGGAACGCACCGCGAAACGCGATATCAAACGGCGGCCGCTGCACCAGCGCTGAGGGCGGCAAGTGGCGGAATTTTTGCCTCTGCCGAAACGGATGAGTTACACCTCAAATGTTTACCTTTTTGAGCGGAATCGTAGAGTGGATAAGCGGCAGCGCATCCACCTTCGTTGTGTGTGCAATGGTGGATGCGCCGCGCTTATCCACTCTTCGTCTGCTCAAAATTGAAGGTTTGTCATAGCTGTTTGGTTCCGTCATCGCCGGCTGAGGTAGACCAGTATCCAGCTCGCGTAGGATGTGGTGAGCTTGCGAACAGCATCCTACGTCTCAAAGGTCTTCACATCTTCCGCGCCAACCGAAGATCCATAATTGTAGGATGAGCCAAGTGCAGCGGGCCGATCATTCTCGACGCAAGAATTCTGCGAAAAACGCCGCCGGCAGCACCAGCCAACTTGCTTGAATTTGAGGTTTATCCTGGCCATGATTGGGTCAGTCTGGCCAGGGTTGAAACCAAGTCATCGCTTGTTCTCAAGCCGCCAATGCTCCCAACCACCCCGCAGCATTCACAATACGCACTGGCACCCGCTATTCCTCCTGACGCAGGTCTCGCACCAGTTGAATCGCTTCCGCTTGCGGAAATTTGTCGGCGAAACCGGCCAGCGCTCGGTGCACGCGGGTGTCGGCGAGTTTGCATTCGATCAGGTGGGTGAGGCGTTCATCCTCGCTGAGTGCGAAATCCACCTCGGCACCGTCTTTGGTGCGGATGTAATGCAGTCCGGTCGATTTTCCGCGTGCGTCGTGCAGGAAGTGGACATGCTTCAGCAGCATGGTGGCGACGGCGTTTTCCAGGCGGATGCCGTCGTCGCCGCGCACCAGGCCGGTGTCGAAGAAATAAACCTTCGGCGTTTGCAGGATGGCGCGCGTGATGTTGCGATGCCAGGGGTGTATGGTAAACACGATGTACAGCGCTTGCAGGATGTCGAGGTAACGTTTCAGCGTGGTGGGCGAAACCGCCAGATCGCGGGCGATGGAGGCCAGCGATAGCGGCGAACCGACGCGCTCGCGCAGCAGTTCGACGAACAGGCGCATGGTGTTGATTTCATGTAACCGGGAATATTCGACGATGTCTTCGCGGATCAGGTCGGTGAAGTATTGCTGCCGCCAGCGGTCGGCATCGACCGGGTTTTCCGCCAGACAGGGTTCAGGAAAGCCGCCACGTTGCATCAATCGTTCCAGTGCGGCGGATGCCGTGCCGCCTTGCTGCTCGCACCATTCGCGCACGGAAATGGGATGCAGCCTGAACGAGAGGTAGCGGCCCGCCAGCGAATCGCCGCTTTGCCGCCAGGTCTCCATGCGGGCGCTGCCGGTGACCAATAGAGCCTGGCCCGGCTCGCGGCTGTCGACGACGGCTTTCAGCCAGTTTTTCCAATCCGGCATTTTGTGGATTTCGTCCATCGCCAGCAGACGGCCGCGCGGGCTCCAGCTTTGCCGCTACAGAATCGCCCGGTCTGCGGCAACGTCCCAGTTCAGGTACTGCGCCGGTGGGAAGCGCTGCATGAGTTGGCGGCACAACGTGGTTTTGCCGACTTGCCGAGGGCCGGTCAGCAAGACCATCTTGCGTTCAAGATCGGTGGCGACGAGATCGTCCAGATAGCGTTTCATGTCGACTATTTTTGCGATCACTGGAATAAAGTCGCGACTTTATTCCAGTGTCGTGGTGTTTGGTCGCCTCTGTAGGGGCCGGGTTAGAGCCTGGCCCATTTAATCGCGAGAAATGGCGCAAAAAACTGCCCCGTTATCCGGTACCGGTGGCCTTGCGGGGTCGCTTGGCGGTCAGACAACCATTTCAGGGGCGTGGACTGGGCGGGGTAATGCTGGCGGATGCCTGCAAACGGGGGGCAGCCGCGAGCAAAGCACTTGCCGGGAACGCCATAATCGTCGATGCAAAATCATCCCAAGCCGCCGGTTTCTATCGACCTTACGGGTTTGTCGAATTGACCGGGTGTCCGGGCGATGGATGGTGCCGCTATCGCAATTGGAATCAATAGTGGGCTGACCCCCGCGATTTGGCACCTATGGATTCGGCACCCCCCTTGCGGGGATTCCGCCTTACGCGGGCTACCGCGAAACGGTGTATCACATCGCCGTCGAACAAACCGGGCCGGCGAAGATGGGTGATTGGCATAACGCGCGTGATGGTCGCCGGCGTTGAGCAGAAGTCGTGGGCCGAGCTTCACCAATGGGCAAAAGGCGGGAAGGAGTCTAAGGTTATTCATGAACAGCCGCGTAGTCCTGATTTCGGCTTCTGCCACCGGCTTGAAACAACCCCGCATTGGTGGCGAATGCCGGTTGTTTCCCTCAAATTATTTCAGCACCAGCACCCGGATATAAATCCGCCGATTGCTGCCGTTGGTGGCATTAAGCGGCTTGTTTGCGCCATACGAGAGGGTTGACATGCGGCTGATCGAAATCCCCTTTTTTTCATGCAGGTAGCGCTTGACCACTTCGGCGCGCGCTTTGCCCAGGTTGTAGTTGTTGTCTTCGGTGCTGTTGTTTGCTGTGTGGCCTTGAATATCCAGGTGATATTCCTGGTCCAGCTTGCCAAGATCGACTGCCAATACGTTCAGCTTGGCCACGTCGTTGCTATCGAGGTGCGGGTCATTTTGCGGGTAAAGCACCTTGTCTTCGGTCAGCATGACGGTGAAGGCTTCTCTGCCGTTGGCGAGAAAGAGTTCTTTGGCGGCCAGTGCCAGCGCTTCTTGCACCAGGCCGGAGAGCGTTGTCAGTTTATCTTCCGCCGCTCGTAATCGCTGGTTGACCGCTTCATCGGCCAAGGTGTCGCTCTCCTGCCGCGCTTGCAGGGCGTCCATTCGTTTCGACATTTGCTCCGATGAGGCTTGCGCCAATCGGCTCATTTCTTCGAGTCGCCGCTCGGCGTCGGAGAGATTCGCCGCCATCGCCGTGACTACTGCGGCATCGGCCTGTTGGCGGTTTTTCAACTGCGTATTCTGTTGCGCGTTCTGCCGATCGGCGGCTTCCGCCCGCGTTGCGGTCGCATCGAGCCGGTTTTCAATATGGCCTATCCGCGCTTCAATCAATTTGTCGCTGGTGTCGCCGCGCGCCTGTGTTTCCGCCGCAATCGATTCGCGTGCCTGAAGCTGGTCGCGCAGTTTCGCGAGTTGGGCCGTCATATCGGCTACCTGTTTTTCAAGATCACTTTGCCGCTCAGCGAGGGCGTCGGCGCTTTTCTCGCTGGCGTTCCGGGTGGCTTGGTTTGAAGCGACCAGCGCTTGTTCAACGCGTTCGATATGTTCTTGTAGCGGCTGCGTCTGGGTCTGTAACGCTGATTCAGTAGCGCAGCCGGCAAGCAGCAGGCAAGTCAGGAGCAAGCCAGCGAAGGCGGGCGAAATGAGGCGATATTCTGGATGCATTGTTTTTTACCTTCAGAGAAAAGTCAGCGGACGCCGCGCAAAAATTGGTAGCCCATATAACTGATGATCACGCCTTCGGGCGTGATTTTCTCCAGCTTCAGGCCGGGGGCGATGAAGTCTCCCTGCCGCAGCACGGCATTGTTGATCATCACGCGCCGTTCGATAGGGGCGCTCGAATACTGATGGAATGCAATCGTGATGCTGGGCAGTTGCTGGCGAATTGCGGCGGGAAGTTCGCTTGGCGTCAACACTCTGTTTTCAGGCTCGTCTGCTGGCGGGTTGATGCCAGTCGAGAGAACCGGTTTTTCAGTCAGCGGGTCCGGTTGACTGTCGTTGACGGGTTTCGCTGGAGTAGGGCGGTTGGCAGCGACATCCATCGCGATTCGATCTGGCGTCGCAGCGGGGGGCGGTACTACTGCGTTGCTTTTCGTTGTGGCAATGACGCCGCTTGGCGGCGAAGTGTTTTCGTTCTTCGTTGCGGTTTTGCTTGGCTCGGTTGAGTTGGCGGCCATCCCGGCTGTCGTTGTTTGAGGTGACGCGGTGAGCAATTCCGGGGTGTCGATGGAGGGGCGCCATGGTTGCAGCCAACCGATCAAGATACCGGCGCCGATCAAGACGAGTGCGAGCCCTGTGTTGGAGGCGAAGGTCGATCGCTTGGGTGCATCCAGCGTGTTTTGTGCGGACAACAATGTCGGCGCTTTCGCATGCTGGCGTTGCTGGTCGGATTTCTTCAGCGCATCAAGGATGTACGACATGCCTATCGCGCCTTCTGCGGGTGCAAGGGGAATTCGGCCGGCTTCTCGGCGAGCAGGTTTGGCGCAGTGTCGTCTGTTGCGCCAAGCAGATAAATCAATGTTTTCGGCCCGACGTTGCCATCCGGATACAAGCCGCGTGTGCGCTGAAACTGTTTGATTTGTTCGGCTAGATCGACGTCATAGTGCGGGTTCTCGCTGGTATCCGAAGATTTACCTGCGATTCTGGCGACTTGTTGGCGCAACCATGCAACGGCGGGGCTGCTATCGCCCAACCTCAGTGTTGTCGATACCTCGGCGGGGGCGCGCCAGAACAGGCTGTAATCCCCTGGCCATTGCGATGCGAGTTCCGCGATATCGATTTTGGCGGTGGTTTCTCCAATGATGACGCTGGCATGGCGGGGGCCGAGTTCGATCAATGTGGCATGCAGTTCGCCGCCCTGAGCATCGCGAAGCGTCAACACCGCCGGCCGGTTCAATTGGCGCAATTCCAGCAGGCTGCCGCGCTGGTTGCGACAGCGCAAGCCGATTTCACTTGCTTGCAGACACGGGTCTCCGCCTTGGTAGTCGGCGCCCCATGCTTTGAACAAGGCGGTGTAGGCCAGTGGTTTGCTGTTCGAGACGGGGCGGTTGGCTGGCCAGGTCAGCGCGGCGTGAGAAGGCTTGCTGCTGACGGCGGGGCTGGCGGCTACAGTGGGCGCTGAAGGTGTCGCTTTCAGGTCGCTTTTCGAGCCAAAAAACACCGCCAGCAGCAAAGCGCAGGCGGCAAGCGTGAGCACGCCCGCAACGCGTGTCCAACGCTGTTTGCGGCGCAGTGTTGTTGGCGTCTGCAACACTTCGCGTTCGGCTTGAGCCAGGGTTTTGCGATCTACGCGGTCCTTGCCCTGGACATAAGTTCCCAGCAGCGCGCGGTCACACACCACGTTGATGATGCGGGGAACGCCGCCGCTCATGCGATGCAATTGGCGGGTAAGTTTGGCGGGAAACAACAGGCGCTGCGTGCCGGCGACTTCGAGACGATGCTTGATGTAAGCCGCGACTTCCGCCTGCGTCAGCGGCCCCAGGTGATAGCGCGCCACGATGCGTTGCGACAACTGCTTGAGTTCCGGCCGTTCCAGCATTGTCGCCAATTCCGGCTGGCCGATCAGGATGATCTGTAACAGCTTGCGTTCGCTGGTTTCCAGATTGGTCAGCAACCGCATCTGCTCCAGCACATCGGCGGAAAGGTTCTGCGCCTCATCGATGATCAGCACCGCATGCCTGCCGCGCGCGTGCGCATCGAGCAGATGGGTGTTGATGCAGTCGACGAATACCTTGATGCTGCTGTTGCCTGGCGGGTGAGCGATGCCGAACTCGACGCAGATCGAGGACAGCAGTTCTTCAACCGTCAGCTTGGGATTGAAGATGTAAGCCACATCGCAGGTTTCGGGAATCTGTTCCAGCAGACAGCGGCAAACCGTCGTTTTGCCTGCGCCAACCTCGCCCGTCAGCAAGACAAAACCGCCGCCGCTGTTCACCCCATACAGCAGATGCGCCAAAGCTTCCTGATGACGCTGGCTCATATAGAGATAACGCGGGGCCGGCGCGATGGAGAAGGGCGCTTCGGCGAGACCGAAGTAACTTTGATACATGGGAAATGGGGCGCGCAACAGGAGAGGGAAAGCGGGGGGATTATAACGACGAGCAAGCCGGCGACACGCTGCTGGACTTCGGCTGCGGCGGAATGATCTATCGATCAGTGCAAATTGACTGTCCATGAATAACCAGGACATTCTGGCTGCACGGGTGGGCGCGGTGCTGCGTTGCCGGTCGCTTGAAGGGAATGACCATGCTGCGCGCCGGCGCCTTGCACCGCATCCCACCAGCACACCCATAACTGCCCAGATTATTCGTGGACAGTCGCTAATGGGTACGCTCAGAGGTCGCCGTTGGCGCCCGCTTGCATGATGTTTTCCATCTTGTCACGCAACACCTTGGCGCCTTGCACGAGTTCCGGGGTGATGTTCATCTGTCCTTCATAGCCCGCTACCCAGTCCATGTTCCAGTCCAGCATCAAGACCCAGATATTCTTGTCACCGTCTTCCATGACGACGATACGGCAGGGCAGGAAGACAACGAACTCCGGGCTGATCTTGAGCAAGTCGCGGCCAACCGCGATATCGCAATAACTATGTACCTCGATGCGCGGCGCGCTCATGTCGCCCAGGACGGCGTGGAAGTCCTTGTACATCAGGTTCTCGCCAACGTGCTTGAAGTTGAGTTGGTTGGCGCGAAGATTCATCGATTGGATGACATCGTCGAACGATATGCCCGGTTTGACCTTGATCTTGTGGGCCATCCAGTTCATCGCGTCCGGCATCGACATGCGCATCATGTTGGTCATCATCGGCATCATCATCTGCATCATCTGCTTCTTGACTCCTTGCGGAATCGCCGGGCGCATGGTGTAGGGTTTGGTCGGCGTCGGCATCAAGGTGCCGATCAGCGGCAGGTTGAGGCCGCGCAAGTCGGGAATATCCAGTTGCGGCAAGCCGAATGCTTGTGTCGCGGGTTGTGGTCGGTATTGCAGGTAGGGATTGGGCTGGGCTTGCTGGGCGAGTGCAGTCAGCGAGAAGGTAACGGAAACGGTCAAGGTGGCGATTGCGCCCAACAGAATGGGGTTGTGGAATAACTTCATGGTTTTCTGTCTCCAGAGGTTTAAACAAGAAAAGTTCAGCTATTCATCCGCATCAATAAAGCGAAATTGTCATGTCGAAAGACAAATGTCTATTGCGCTATTTGATGCATGAAAAGCCGCATTAACCGCAGCACGATAAGGATGAAACAGGGGGTAAAACGTATAATCATGCCTATCAAATGCAACGTAACCCGTTAATATTTATGGTTTTTGTGTCGTTCAAAAAATAATTGCCAATGGTCAACTTGAAAGCATGGTTTTGAATGGCAGCCAAGATTCAATTGTTATGATTTGCAGTTGTCTGTTTTGTTTGAAGCCATTGTTGAGGCTCGATGACTGATCACGGTTTTATTCATTACTCCATTTGAATTTCGACTTTGATTACTTTGCCGGCGCGCAAAACATCCATTCTGACGCCCTCGCTCTTGGTCAATTGTTCATTCAGACGTGCTGCCTCACTTGCGCCGGCCAGCGGTTTCCCATTGATTCGGGTGATCACATCGCCCACTTTCAAACCCAGTTTTTCCGACAAGCTTCCTGCCGGACTTTGCTCAAGCCGCGCGCCACCGAGGGGATTGGGCGTGTAACCACCGAGCATGTGCGACTGATCTGGGCTATTCAACGTCTGCAACATCTCCTCGCGCGATAAAACAAAAGATCCTGGTCCTAATTGATGCACGGCCATTTGCAGCACGCTGGAAGCGCCCTTTGCTAAAGGTGGCGTAACTCGCCCCAGCACAGGAATAGCGGCTGTCGCCATGCGCGCTGTTTCGACCTGGCCGCCACGCAAGATTTCAACGCTGTCCGGGTAGACCCGCTGCAGCACCATGCCCGGGGCGAATTCGTGACCAACCACTGCGGATACCGGTTTGCCATCCAGCACCAGGACGGCAAAACCGGAGCGTCCGTCTCGCCCGGCATAAACACCATGCACGCCGATATTGGACAGGGTCACAACAGGTGCCGCCGCTGCGTTGACTGGGTTGACGCCACCGAACAGACGCAAAACCACCGCTTTTTCCGCCAATACCTTGCTTGACAGGGGGAGGGCGGTTGCCGCAGCTTGAGTTTGTTGCTGGGGTGCCAGAAAAGCCGAAATCCAATAGAAAAGAACCCAGGCCAACAACAGTAGTGCGGCAAACGCTGTAATCAGCGGTAGACGGAAGAACAAGGCGAAACGCAGCAAGCTTGAAACGGCAATTGAACCTTGTTCCACGGTCGACCGCTCCTCAATCTTCGAAACGCCTCATGCACACGGGCGGGGCGTTAGCGTCTTCATTTCCACCGATGGTGATCCCGCCATACCCGCCCGATTGCCGAGCAACCGGGCCTGTCCGGCCGTGTTGCACCCTGACAGCCGGCGGGTACGCGAATCCGTGATGCAACGGTATTGCACCAATTCCGTTATTTGCTCGACAGAAACTCCACCAGGGCGTCGATGTCGTTCTGATTGAGCGTTTTGCCGGCCTTGCGCATGCCGCACATGCCGGCTTGCGGTTTGACATTTTCTGCGCCGGTGTATTTCATCAGTTTCGCCTTGATGTAAGGTGACTGTTGACCGGCCAGACGCGGAATTGCGCGTGACACACGGGTGCGTGGGGTGCTGCGGACATAGCCCTTGGCATCGGGGCCGTGACAGTCCGCGCAGGAGATGCCGTAAACCCGTTCCGAGTTGTATAGCTGAAGTCCCCGCGCCACCAGCGGCTGATCGGGGGCGGCGTTGGCGGGCGAGTCGGCTGGCTTTTGCTTGGCGTAGTGATTGGCCAGGATCACCAGTTCCTGTTCGCGGTGCAGGGAGGTGATCAATTCCATCGCCTCGCTTTCGCGCTGGCCTTGTTTGAACAATTTCAGCGCCTTCAGCAGATATTGTTCGTACTGTCCGGCGATATGCGGAAATTCCTCTGAAGGCGGCTTGCCATCGACATAATGACAAGCGCTGCATCGCTGGATATGAATCGATTCCGGCGTCATGGCGGATGTGGACTCTGCAACGGCCTGGGCGGAGCCAGCGCCAACAATGATCAAGCCGGTGATGATCTTGAATAGAAACATTCTCATGCCACTATCTCCTGTCAATTGATGAATCCAGCATCTGCCTGGATTGCGGATTTTTTCAGTCTGAAGCTCGGAAATGCCTCTGTCATCACTTGAACGCATAACGCACTGACAGGAACACAACATGGGTTTCCTGGTCGCGCGGGGTGGCGCCGAGGGTTGCGACAGTTGGCAAATTGACGTTCGCCCAATCGCTTTCACGGTAATTTTCATAACGATAGCCGGCGCGGAAAGAGAGGTTTTCCTTGATCTGGTAAACACCATTGATGCCGATCGCCGTCAGCCGCGACGTCAGTTCCGGCAGGTCGGTGCTGCCTGGATACTGGATCTTGCCGCTGAAATCGGAATAGGCCACATCCGCGCTGATATCGAGTTTCTTCACCACAGCCTTCCAGTTCAGGCTGAGGCCGACAGTCTGCGTCGTGTTGTTGTCCGATGAAGTCCATGCCGTCGAGACCGTCGGGGTGACGATCCATTCTCTGCCGGACTGATCTGATTTCAATCGATCGAAGGTGTAGTAAGCCGAGGTGGAAACCTTGTCGTTGAACGCATAGGTGAGACTGGGTGTAATCGTAAAACCACTGGCCTCGGTCAGGCCCAGCGCCATGTTCTTGTAGTCGTCCTTGTAGTAATCAAGGTTGAATCCAAGGCTGAGGTTTTCGTTTGCGGTATAGGCCACGTCGAAGCCGACTTTGTCGCGCTTGCGGTCCGCCATCTCGAATGCCTTGATGATGGGGTCTCCCACGGTCGCGCCGGACTCCGGGAACACCGGATTCTGAAATGCGGTCGAGTCGTAGGTAGAGGCATCGCGATCCGCATGTGAAACCTTCAGCGTAGTCTCGACGCCGTCCATCGGGCGCAGCTTCAGCTTGGCCCACAGTGTCTGGTCGTCGGTTTCCTCCGCCTGCTGATAGGTGCGTTGCATCTCGTCGATATCAAAGCCGCCGGAAAGGTCTGTCTTGCTGCTGATCCGGTAGCCCGCCTTGAGCCGCAGCAGGTGCTGTTCGAAGCTGTAGGGTCGGTTCTGGCGCAGGACAGGCAAGCCGGTTGCCGGGTCGATGGCAATGAAAGCATCGCCGATGACGTAGTTGTAATTGTTGACCGGCGTGTTGTTGTCACGGTCGCTATAGGTATAGGTGGCATCCAGGCGCAACTTGGGTGAAATGCGCGAGTTGATGTCGAACTTGAACAAGGTGGTTTCAACTTCGCCGTTCAGGCTGCTCGCCGGCAAGGCCAGGGCGGAGGCTGAAGCGTAAGGCAGAAAAGACTCATCCTGGGTCATGCGACCGCGCGCATAACTGGCGCCAATCCGAGTTGCCTCGGTCAATTGGTAGCCCAGTTGGGCGCTGAGTTGATGGAATTCATTGTCGGGAGATTCCGCAACCTGACCGGTTGCCGCGCCAGGCCCGGGATTGGCCCAGGTGATGTCGTCCTGGCCATTGCCAAACAGGGAACCTGCATAGGCAATTTTGGCCTGCATCCGCTGGCCCTGGTAACCCAATGCCACGCCAAAGTCATCGGTTTCATAGTCGACCGGCACGGCAAGAATGGAAACATTGCTAAAACCAAAGCTGGTTCCGATGTCACGCGTGCCATCCTTCTTCTCATGCCGGAAATGCCCTGTCACCTCCCAGTTTTCACCGGGAATGAGGGAGAATTTCACGCCCAGGCGATCGCGCTCGGTTTGCAGTGAAGTACTGCCGTAATCCTTGTTGAAATTCGGAATCTGGTCATATTCAACGGCAACGCCGTATTTACCCTGGCGGCCGCCTTCCACGTTCAATCGGCGCGATTCAAGTCCAAGATTCTCGATCTTGCCATCCAGGTAAGCGCCATCGGTCTTGCCGCGATAGCGAACTTCGCCGTTGAGGAGGATGACCGCGCCACTCTCCTCCAGGCCGTTGTAGCGACCCAAATGGTATGAGTCATCACTTTGAATGCCGATGCCGCCTTCGACCCAGCCGGAGCGGCCGCTTTCATCGGGGCAGTCTTCGCAGAGTTTGCCGGCATCCTCGTCCTTGTCGGCTTTGGCGGCGTGTGCCGCTGCCGGCAGGAGTTGCATCAGCGCGGCAACCAGCAACGCGTATCGCATGGGGGGTTTGCTAGTGGACATAGTCTTCTTCCTCGATCTGCTTTCGGGAATGGCGATTCATTCTGGGGTTGTGAGCATCAACGCAACTGCGTCACACCGGAGGGGTGATTGGAGCCATGCACGGCGGAATGGCAATTCGAGCAACTCTTGGCGCCCAGGAACATGCTGCCGGCGAGTAGCTTCGAGCCGTTGTAGCTGACGCTGGGATGACCGGCTGGCGAGTGGCATTCCTGGCATAACTGGGGAACCCGTTTCTTCAGCAATGCCGGCTGATTGGAGCCATGCGGGGTGTGGCACAGATTGCAGTCCTCGGCGGCAGGGGCGTGGTCCCACAGGAAGGGGCCGCGCTTTTCGGCATGGCATGAAGTGCATTTCTCGCGCACGCTGGCTTTGATCTTGAGACCAGAAGCGTTTCCGCCGTGTGCATCATGGCATTCGCTGCATCCCATCTTGCCTTCGCGCACCGGGTGGTGCGAGGTCTGCTGGAATTTGGCTTGTTCATTCGCATGGCAGCCGAAACAGACCTTGGGCTGGGTCTGGCGATCGAGGACCGGATCCTTGGCCGTGTGGATGGAATGACAAGAAGCGCACGCCACTTCGTTGAACGCGTGGGTGCTGCCTTTCCACTCGATGCGCTGATGCGTCTGGTGGCAGGCCAGGCACTTTTCGTTCTGGTCCTTCACCGGGGTCCAGGCATTCTTGCCGAAGTTGATGATCGAGCCGCCGCGCTTCTCGCTCTTCTTCGCCTTGGTGTGGACGGTGCCGGCGCCATGGCAACTCTCGCATTCCTTGTTCGCCATCGGGCTGCGCGGGTCCGCCTTGACCGCATGCTTGGTTTTGAAGATTGGGAAAACCGGGAATTCGTTTTCCGCGTCGTGGCAACTGACGCAGGCATCGATATCCTTGAATTTTGCCTTCGCAATCAGCGCCAACTTCGCATCTTTCTCTTCGTCGGTCAGCATTGCCGTGGGCACGGCTTTCTTGTCGCTCTTGGCGTCCTCCTTGTCTTCCTTGTCCGCTTTGCTGGCAGCATAAGCCGGTAAAAGCAAGCTGATGCCGAGGATCAGAGCGAACCATTTCGGACTTGGTTTCACGATAGTTTTCCACATAAGCTGTGTCCCAGTTTTGTTCGGTTGGTTGAACTCATACAACCGCGGCGGTCTCGCTGCCACGATACTTTTTCATCAATTCGGTTGGCCTACTTGCAGCCCCTGCGCGGAGTAGGGGGCTACATATTCAATTTTCGCCTTGTCGCGAAGTTGCTTCAGAGTCGACTCCAAACGGTCTTTGCGTCGTTGCTCAAACAGTGTGTTGCTGATCTGTTGAGAAACTTGCTCCAGCGTGGCTGGCTGCATTTGCTCGGAGATGATGAAAAGGATGCGCATCGGCTCTTTATCTTCGAGGACGAGGTGGTTGCCGACCGCCAAATTCTTGAACTTCTGCAGTACGTCATCCGGCATGCCATCAGACATCACTGAAATCGGCGTGCTCTGGTGGGCAACATTGTTTTCACGCAACCATTTCTCGAACAGGTCGACTTTATTCAACTTGCCCAGTTGAACCAGGATTGCAGGGGCGTTTTCAGGTGTTGGCTGGATCTGGATTTCTTGCACAGCGTATTGCTTGCGTGCCGAGTAGCGTTCCGGATGTTGCGTGTAATAAGCGCTGACCTCTGCATCGGTTGGTTTTTTTACCGTTTCCAGTAGTTGCTCCAAATAGGCCATGGCCAGAATCGAACGCATCGAGATGGCCATCTTTGCCTGGATGGTTTCATTGCTATCCAGTTTTTCCTGAACGGCTGCCTGACGCATCAACTCCATGCTGACCATACTTTCCATGGCTTGCGCGGAAACGGGTTTCAGATTGCCATCAGCAGTGCCATGCTGTAGTGACTTGGCCTGTAATTCAGACACCAGGACAGGCTTGCCGTTGATTTTCAGCGCCGCTGTTGCCGTGGAGAGGGGCTCGGGTTTTTTTTCACCGCAGCCGGACACTGTCAGGCCCAATGCCGCAATGAGAAGGAACAACTTTTGTTTCTGCTTCATGGATCAATCCAATTGGGTGCTAGATGACGAGGACACAGGTGTGTCCTCGCGCTGGTTATGGTGCCTGCGAAGCAATTCAGTTGCCTTGATGCACGCTGTCCACCGGCAGCATGGCGCCTGCTGCATGGCAACCATCGCAGGACTCGAATACGGCACCGGAAGCGAAGGCGCCCTGGGTGAGCGTGCCGAACACCGCGCCGCCTTCATTGGTCATGTGCGTTTTAGCGCTGTCCGAACTATGACAACTGGCGCAGGCAGACGCTTTGGGCGAGATCACCAGGTTGTCGCTTGCATCGATGTCGGTGACGGCGGCGTTGGTGCTATCGATGCTGGTGTTGACCGCATAGGTCACCGAGGTGCCGAGTACGCTGTTGTTCTGCTTGTAGGAGTTGCCCACATGGCAGCTATCGCAGTTCTTCAGGCCGGTGTAGATGACTGAACCCAGGCGCGTGGTTTTGGCTGATTTAGGCCATACCGGGTAGTTTTCTTCCTGCTCGGCATGCATCCTGTGGATCATGTCTTTGAAGTCGGCCGACTTGGCGTACTGCGTCACCGCGCCACCCGCCACGATGGTGCCGTTCAACGGATTGTTGCCGTTGTGGCAGATCACGCAGACCTGGGGATCATTCCGGTTGGCGCCATGCGCGCCGAGGCCAGGATTGTTAGTGGTCAGACTGGTATAGCCGATGAATCGGCCATGGCAGGCATTGCACTTGTCGGCCGAGACTACCTGACGCCGCTCAACGATATTTCCATTCATGGCGAAGTATTTGACCGCGTTCGCGACCGGAACGCGCAAGCCCGCCTCGTTGATGCGCCCCTGGAAAGCCACCGACACGCTGCCATTCGCCGCTGTTGGCAGGACGCTGGAGGTCAGCGTGAAACGGTTGCTGCTGCCAACCCGTTGCACGGACGCATCTGTGGTCACCCTGGCAGTGAAGGGCTGGCCGCGAGCGTTGCCGCCGTCATTGGCGAAATCGGTGGTGTTCCAGCCGAACAGCAGACTCAGGCTACTGAAACGTGCGGTCAACGCGGCATCGAGCAGATCGTAATCAGCGCCGGTAATCGGGTTGCTCACCGAGTACTCCACGGTCAATGTGTTGTTGGCGTTTTTGCTGATATTCCACAGATTGAGTTGGTAATTCCCACTCATGACCCACTCGGGGATCTCATGTGCCTGGGCAATGGTCTTGGCAACCCCGCCTCCCGCGTTGTTATGGCAGGATTGGCAGACAGCATCCGCGGTGGCATCCGGATTGGCGACGCTGGGTTTTAGCAGCGATGCGTAGGGGGTATGCGCGGTCTGCCAAGTTGAACCCGCAGTCTTGTAGTCGTCATGACACGCCAGGCAGGCATTCTTGCTGGCTTTGTTCTTCCAGTTGTCGCCCTGCGCGGTCAGCAAGGCCCCATTGGCATCCATCCTGGCGCCGTCATGGCATTTGACGCAATTGCGCTGATCTTGTGGATACAGCACGCCGGAAATCACGCCGGCGGTATCCTTCCTTGCGACTGCCGAACGCACGGCATAGTCCTGAGTCAGGCGCTTGCCCATATGGTACTTGTGCACCATCAACTTGAAGTCGATCGGATTGCCGGTTTCGAAATCGCTGCTGCCGGGGTTGTGGCACATCACGCAGTAATTCGGTTCAACCCGATTGCCGCCATGTTGCGCGAAGTTCTGGTGGCATTCGTTGCAGGCTGCACGCTCGACGATTTTATGCGCCGGGGTCAGATTGCCCTGAGCGTCGAGGAAGGGTTTCCCCTTTCCATCGGTCCCCAACGTGAAGTCCATGTAGGGGTTGAGTTTTATCGTCTGCTGGGTAACCGGGTCGACGTAACACAGCTGTAGTGCGACGCGATGCAGGGTCTTGCCATCCTTGACCGCCAGATTGCCATTATTGGCGACCTTGCCGAGCGAGATGTTTTTCTTGTCGATCGCACTGGCCATCAACAATGGAGTGCTGACGTCGGTGGCGAAGCGGTAGGTGTAAACGCCATTGGCTTCTTCCAGGATGCCGACGATGCGGGTGCTGGGGTCGGCGGTTGCCGTGTCGGGATTGGTATAACCGCCAGCCGCCGGTTTGGGGTCGGTAGTGCCTTCGATTACAGCATTCTGTTTTGCTGCGGAAGTCGCATAGCGCTGGCGCGAAATCAGGCTCTGCCAATTGCTGCCATCGAATTTGGCCATGGCGAAGGTGATATTTGAATTGTTGCAAGCCGGGTCTGCCGGCAACGTACCGGTCGGATTGCTCAACTTCAGGCCGGAGATGGGCTTGCCGGTCGAGTCGTTGACGACGAAGGTCACCACCGGCGGGCTGTTCACCGTGATGCCGGTAATCGTGCCACCCGAGTTGGCTGCGTTCGGAACGGCGACCGCGCTGCCGCCGTCCCCCCCGCCGCCACACCCTGCGAGCGCACCCAACAATAGAGCCATCAGGGTCGGGGCAACATTGCGCAATTTCATAGTCTTCTCCGCTAATCAGCTACTGATACTGCAAAAGCAACCGTATTCGTCCAGCATGCTCAGCCTGACATTCGAGGCAGAGCCGGTAACGAAACGGAATAAATAATGCATCATTGCTTGGCGATGATCTGCTGCTTGAGCTGCATATAAAGCCCGGCCGGGATGATGTTGTGGGTGACCAGGTTTGCCTTGCTCAGATAGGGCCGTCCGGCAATGATCTTGGCCGCCAGCGCGTCGTCCACACCTTGTAGCGTTCTCAGCTCGGTCTTGCTGGCGCGGTTGATGTCGACGATTTTCTTGCTGGCCGGCTGCATTTTGTCGGCTTTGCCGCTTTGCGTGGCCGCTTCCGGTTTTTGCATGTAGGCGTGCGATGCGCCAGTGGCGAAAAAAATGGACAAGGCGATCAAGCCCGCTTTGCCGATGGTGTCGATGTTGTGCTTCAAGCTTCATTCCTCCTGTGTCGGTTCAGCCTGAGTTTGCCAGGCTTCGAAACCCTTTCGGCAGAGATCAGCGCTTGCGCGGGCCTCTGCCGAAAAAGACTCTCTCTAACGAAAAAAGGATGCGCCTGAATTCTGCGCATCCGTGCTGCTTTGCTGATCCCGGGTTCCAGACTGGGTTACGTATTCCGTAACCCAGTCTGAAGCCGATCAACAGTCGATGGTCAAGTTACAGGCCGTGTGCTGCCTTGATCGGGGCGATGCTGCTGCCCGAACCGTGACAGAGCAAACACTGCTCGGAGCGGCCAAGGGCTTCGGTACGCGTCTTGTAGATCGAGCCGACACCCATTTGCTCGATGTGGGACTTGACCGAGGTGCCCGGCGACGAAACCATATCGCCGTCGTGACAGCCGAAGCAGGCGTTGGCGATCGGTGAGTTCACCAGGTTGAGACCCGTCGTCGTTGCGCTTGGCGTGGTGACTGCCGCATCACTGGTGTTGTAGCCAGTACCATAAATGGTATTGCTACTTTGCACATACGGGCTCTTCGAGATATCAGCAAACAAACCGGTGGTCGTTGCTGTCGCGGTCGCCCGGTACAGACGGTTTGCTACCTGGCTATTGCCCGCGCTGAAGTCATAGCCACCTGCCGCGTGACAGTTCTCGCAGTTTTTCAGGTCGCCCGGATAGCCGATTACTGTGGCATCGAACGCCGCGTCCTTGTGCCAGTTGAATGGCACCGCACGCTTGCCGGCCGCATGGGTTCCATGCACGAAGGACGTGGAATCTGCTGACCAACCGGAACTGGTGCGGTTCGGGTTGTGGCACATCGCGCACATCTTCGGATCGTTGCGTTGACCGCTGTGGAAGGTGGTCTCGGTAAAGAGGCCGAGCTTGCCGTGGCAGTTGTTGCACTTGTCTGCTTCGGCGGTAATACGACGAGCGGTGGCGCCGGTAGCGGTCTTCGACACGTCTTGCGCCGTGACATTCAAACCAGCAACTGTGCTGGAGGCCGCATAGCCAGCGACGTTCGTTTGCAGCATGGCGGAGTAACCCATCGCTCCGGTCAGGATGCCAGCGCCGGCGGGAATGGTCCGACCAGTAAGCGTTACGGTGTAGTAGCCATCGCTATCCGGACCGGTCAGGGTGCCAGCGCTTGTGGTTGTTGCAGTGCCGTTCCAGATGTTTTTCAGGCCAGCGCTGTAATAGGCATTGAAGTCAGCCGGCGTCGTAATGCCATCCTGTGGAACAGAGAAGGCAAAGTAGACGTTGGGCGCACCGGTGAAGTTGGTCCAGATCTCGCCTGACGGGCCGGCATTCAAGTCCTTGCGTGCACCGTTCTGCAGAATGCGGAACACCATGACCGGGTTGCGGCTGGCGTTCAGCGATACGCTCTTGATGTCGTAGTCGACCGTAAGTGCGCCAGTTGGCAAACGATTGTCATTGGCTGCGTAGTAAGTGGTTATGCCACTCGTTGCGTTTTTCACTGCGGTGATCGGCAGATGGTAGACATTGGAGACTGCGTCGCTGCTATGGCAAAGCACGCATCTGCTGTCGTCAGCCTGAGCGCCGCCAACGTGGCCGAGGCTGGCAAACGGGCTGCTCGGGTTCATCGTCGTGCCGCCACCTGTTGCGAAGTTGATGCCGTCATGGCAACCGCCGCAGGCAGCGCGACTCGGGGCGGATTTCCACTTGTCGCCCTGCGCGGTCTGGTTCGGATTGCCTTCGGCAGGGGTTGCGCTATGGCACTTGGTGCAATTGCGCAGATCCTGCGGGAAGCCGACATGCGAATAATCGTGCTTGGTGCTGCCGAAGCCCCAAATAGCGTACTCATTTTTCAACATGTGACCGGCATGAATGCGGTGCGCCATGGTGCTCATGGTCAGCACGTTGCCGCTGTTGGCATCAACCGTGCCCGGGTTGTGGCACATGACGCAATATTGCACATCAACACGGCCGCCGCCATGCAACGCGAGCTTGTTATGGCAGGTGTTGCAGCTCTTGATGTCGGCCATCACGCGCGTCTCGGTAGCTGCGTTGCTCAAGGCGACTGCCTTGTAGCCGGAACCGTCGGCGACGAACTTGAAGTCGTAATAGGGGTTGACCAGCACCGTTTTGCCAGCAGCGTTGGTGTAGCTCAACTGCAGCGCGATGCGGTGGGTGCGGTTGGGCTCGAACACGACGCCATTGGTACGCAGGCCGGTGGGGCCGACAAAGGCGGGGTCGCGAATATCTGTCGAGAAGGTGTAGGTGTAGTACTTGCCTTCCGCGTTGTAGGCGAGTTGGTTCGGTATCGCATTGGTACCAGTAGGCTTGGCGTCGGTAGTCGCTTGCAGCGCGCTTGCCAAAGCGGGTGCGCCGGCTTCGCCGTTACCTACATTGTTGGGAGCAGTTGCGGTGCTTTCAGTGCGATAGATGTAGTTCACCCATTCATCAGGCGCACCGTTTGTGCCAGGTACCAGCTTCGCTATGGCGACGCTGACGTTGGCGGAGGTCAGACCGGTTTTTACTGCGCCGTCCGAGAATACCGTGAAGTTGATTTTCGGCGGACTATTGACGGTTGCTACTGGCAGGCCGGCTTCCTGGATCACCGCGAAGGGGGCTGATGAATTAGTGGCCGTGTCATTGGCGGGTACAGCTACCGCAGTGTTGACCGCAGCGGCTACGGCCGCTGGTGTCACGACTGCGCCTGCGGGAGGGGGCGTAGTGCCATCGCCACCATCGCCGCTATCACCGCCGCAGCCGGCTATGCCGATGGCTAGCAAAGCTGCCAGTCCCCATCGTGTTGTTGAAAAACACTGTGCAATTTTCATGTCATATCTCCTCAAGCCAAACGAACGACGGGGACGCCGAGTCAGTTCCGGCACTGTGTACGGCCATCAGGCGATGGCCGTGGTACTGCGGGGTACTGCTGCCAAGCAGCAATCAGGCGAAGGCATCCGCCATGATGTTTTTCAGCCAACCGACGGCGTACTCGGATTCCAGCTTGCGCTGCAGCACGAGTTGAGTTTCGT
>JFJP01038381.1_pt1 | contig 35812 bp, 25 predicted proteins | sample 431651 | NCBI WGS metagenome assembly JFJP01 (sample SAMN02602958, study PRJNA72255) | Microbial mat metagenome, whole genome shotgun sequencing project. | biome: fresh water; feature: sink hole; material: water; isolation source: purple microbial (photo- and chemosynthetic) mats found in... | reverse complement strand
TTTTATATATTTATCTATGCTATTATACACATATATTATAAAGGTGTAGTCACGTGAAGAAAGTCAATTATTTAAACAACAAAGACATTTTAAAGGAAATTCATAAAAGTAAGTCAGCGTATTGCAGTTTTACTTTACCTGAATACGCTGACTACGATATCATTATTCGAAGCCTATCTGACATTCCCTCACTGCTTAAAGAAAAAACAGAGACAAGAAAAATTGTAGACGAAGATACAGAAGAAGTTAAAAATGTTACTGCTACGTTCCCGCCTGAAGCAATGGCAGCAAGGGCTCTAAGGTTAACTAAACTGTCACAGGAAGCAGAATTATTAGAAGGGAAAAAACCAAAGAGTGAGCTAGCTGTAGTAGCAGTAGAAACTATTACACCGCAGGACGTTATTTTTAGATTAATGACCTGGGAACATATACCCGAAGCACCACCAAGTGCACCAAAAATAGTCAAAGGTAAAAAAGCAAAAACATTAATGATCGAGGATGATTCAGACTTACTTGAAAGCGATGATGACGTAGAAATTCCCACTGCGTTAGCGACACCAACTCCAACCAAATACGTCAAAGTTAACTTTCCATCGTTTCAGCACTATAAGCTAGATGAGAATTTAGTACCGCAACTAGTAGGCAAAAGCCACTGGAAAGGTGATGTAATTGCTGGTGAGTTTAGCAAAGATCACGGTCAAATTACAAAAAAACTTGCACTTATGTATATGAAATTGTGTGAGCGTTATGCTACTAGATCTAACTGGCGTGGGTACACATATAATGACGAAATGCGCTCTCAGGCATTGTTGCAGTTATCTCAAATTGGTCTCCAATTTGACGAATCAAAATCACAAAACCCATTTGCTTATTATACAGCAGCTATCACTAACTCGTTTACCAGAGTGTTAAACATTGAAAAACGCAATCAAAATATTCGTGACGACATTCTAGAAATGAACAATTTCAACCCAAGTTACACACGTCAAGGAATGAGCGGAGGGTATCAAGGTGCTGACGGTGGGCATGATGATTGATTAAATTGCTGTTGATTAGTGCTCTATAAATAGTTTACAATAGCAAAATGCCAAATTTATTTAAAAAAGCACTAGTCTTTACAGACATTCACCTTGGACTAAAATCAAATAGTTCAATCCACAACCAAGACTGCCTAGATTTTGTTACATGGGCAGTCAAATTAGGCAAAGAGCAAGGATGTGATACTTGTTTTTTTCTTGGTGATTGGCATAATAACCGCGCTAGCATTAACTTAGTTACTCTTGATTATAGTCTGCAAGCGTTGGAAATGATGTCTAAACACTTCCAAGTATATTTCATTCCAGGCAATCACGATCTTTATTATCGTGATAAACGTGACATTCAAAGTGCTGAATGGGCCAAACATATCCCTAACATTCGAATCGTAAATGAGTTTTTTACTGAGGGTGATGTTGCTATTGTACCATGGTTAGTTAAAGACGAGCACAAAAAAATTGAGAAGATGAAGGCCAAATATTGTTTTGGGCATTTTGAGTTACCTCACTTTTTTATGAATGCCCAAATTCAAATGCCTGATCATGGCGAAATTCAGCATGACCACTTTAAGAACATTGAAGAAGTGTATAGCGGACATTTCCATAAACGGCAGGTAGGCAAAAACATTACTTACATTGGTAACTGCTTTCCACACAATTACAGCGATGTTGGGGACGACGAGCGTGGGTGTATGATTTTAGAGTGGGGAAAGAAGCGTGAGTTCCATGCATGGCCAGATCAGCCTAAATATCGCGTCTACGCATTAAGCCACGTGCTTAACAAAGCTGAAACTATTCTTAAACCTAAGATGCATGTGCGAGTAAACCTTGATATCGACATCAGTTACGAAGAGGCAACGTTCATTAAAGAAACATTTGCAACTACTTATCAACTTAGGGAAATCACAATACTACCTGCTAAAAAAGACTTAGCTAGTGTAGATGTGCAGCCTGGAGACATTAAATTTCTGTCAGTGGATCAAATTGTGTCTGAGCAAATATCACAAATTAAGAGTGATCATTATGATCCAAAAATTTTGCTAGAAATTTATCGAAATCTTTAAATGTTTAAAATAAAAAATCTCACCGTTAAAAATTTTATGTCTGTGGGTAATGCCACGCAGGCTATTAACTTTGATAGAAAAGACCTTACATTAGTTCTTGGTGAAAACTTAGACCTTGGCGGAGATGACAGTGGTGCTCGCAACGGGACAGGGAAAACAACAATCGCAAACGCTCTAAGTTATGCGTTCTTTGGGCAAGCATTAACAAATATTCGTCGTGACAATCTTATTAATAAGACAAATAGTAAAGGAATGATAGTTACTATTGACTTTGAAAAAGATGGGGTAACTTATCGCATTGAGCGTGGTCGGAAGCCAAACATTTTGATGTTTTACAAAGGTGATATTGCCTTTGAGTCAAAAGACAATGATGCACAAGGTGACTCGCGTGAGACGCAATCAGAGATTGATCGTATTTTAAATATGACGCACGATATGTTTAAACATATCGTTGCCCTTAACACCTACACAGAGCCTTTCTTAAGCCTCAAAGCAAACGATCAGCGAACAATCATTGAACAATTACTAGGCATTACTATGCTTAGTGAAAAATCTGAAGCACTCAAAGAGCAAATTAGAGTGTCAAAAGAAACTATAACTAGTGAAGAACATAGAATTAAAGCTATCTCAGAGGCAAACAAAAAAATTGAAGAACAAGTTGAATCACTGAAGCGCAGACAAAAATTGTGGGAAACAAAACACGATGGTGAGATTACTGATTTATCTGAAAAACTTGGCGAGTTGCTTACTATTGATGTAAACGGTGAAATTAATCAGCATGCACTTCTTGAAACGTTTAATCAAAAGAAAAAGGATTTGCAAGAGCTTGAACACGAATTACTGCGTAATGAAAAAGATATAGCGCGTGAAATCAAGAGCATAGAAAAATTATTGCCAGAAATTGAATCCCTTAACGGTCACAAATGCCATTCGTGTGGGCAAGAACTTCATGACAGTACTCAAGAAACGATACTTGAGTCAAAAGTTTCTTCATTAAATGAGCATTATGCTAAACTTACTGATTTACAAGACTTAGGTAGTCAAATCAGTGAAGGAATTACATTGTACGGCCCATTGGGATCAGCACCAGTAACACATTATGTAAAATCATCAGACGCGCATAACCATAAAACTACAGTTGCTCACGTGTCAAAGCAACTTGAAACAAAAATGGAAGAGGAAAATCCGTACTCTGATCAAATTCAAGAAATGGAATCTACTGCTTTGACTGCTATTGATTACTCTATAATTGATAAGGCAACCAAGGTCAAAGAACATCAAGAGTTTTTGCTTAAACTGTTAACGAACAAAGATAGTTTTATTCGTAAACGAATCATTGATCAAAATTTAACATATTTAAATGCTCGTTTATCTTACTACTTAGATAAAATTGGATTACCACATACAGTAGTATTCCAAAATGATCTATCAGTGCAAATTGAAGAATTAGGCAGAGAACTAGATTTTGATAATTTATCTCGTGGTGAGCGTGGGCGGTTAATACTTTCGCTGTCGTGGGCGTTTAGAGATGTGTGGGAAAGTTTGTATGAGCAAGTAAATTTGTTGTTTATTGATGAGTTAATTGATAACGGCTTAGATAGCAGTGGCGTTGAAAATGCAATGGGCATTTTAAAACGTATGGCGCGGGACGGTAGTAAGAGCGTGTGGCTTGGTCAAAGAAGGTGGGTTTACGAGCTATAATACAGACACAGAAGTGGTATAGAAATAGTTCAGTAACTGAATTAATTGCTAAATTAATGTAAGCCTATGGCTTTTATAAGGAATAAAAAATGACAACACATGAATCAATTGTAGCAGCGTATGCAACCTACTTGGAAGAATCTGCAAAGTTTGAAGATAAAGGCGTAAAAGCTGCGGCTGCCCGTGCCCGTGCTGCATTAGGCAGAAGTACAAGAAAAGAAAAATTTAATGACTGCAAAATAATAAATAATTGCATAAATGCCAGTTAACGGAAAGAATAAAGGAAGCTCATTCGAGCGCAAAATTGCAAACTTATTGTCTGCAAGATTTGAGCCTCTCACAGGGATTAAGTCAGCGTTCAGAAGAAATCCTGACAGCGGTTCGTTTTTTGGTGGGTCAAATAAAAAACGCACCGAAACGCATGACTTAGGTCATGCAAATTTCGGTGACCTTATTTGTCCAGAGAATTTTAAATTTTCTGTAGAATGCAAGCATTACAAAACAGGCCCCACGTTTGCTGCTATTGTGAAGGGTAAAATTTCGCAATGGGATACGTGGATTGAGCAAGCAACTCAAGATGCTAGAAGTAGCAAAAAAGAAATGCTGTTAGTTATGAAATACAATGGGGTGGACGAACTTGTATTTGTCGAACAACGTCTAGCAAATTTAAATTTAATTTTAACTTACAAACATGTTTTTGGATATCGATTAGAAGACTTCTTATCAATGTCCAACAATAATTTTTTTATTTTGGCACAATAAACATAGAAAAATAGTCAACTCCCTAGCTACTGGTGAAGGATGCAGTTATTTTTATGTTACACTGTCTTACTGAGACCATCTCAATTCGTTTAAAAGAGCCCAGGCACCACGCCACATGCACACAGCGGGGCTATACGCCGTCATAATTAGTCGAGTCAAGGGTTTGCACAGTGCCCAAATTTATTCTGTGTGGCAAGGCTCTCATTGGTGGAGTGGCCCACTGTCCTAAGCGAACTCGTCGCGATCTATTACACTGCGATGAGCAGTCCTTAAAAAAATCAACCCCAGAGTCAAGAGTTACGCTGGAGCGATGTTTTAGTAGTAGATTATTTGGTTTTAAATGCGGTCAGTGGTTCATAATTACGGTATATCCCACTGAGCTAGGCATAGAGATTGGCTAATACGACACTAGCGAGCACGCCTTGGACCAGCAGACGGCTGGTTGGAGAGACATAGTCAATCCCCCTCCATAATACAAGAATCTAGATGCAAAGCGACGGGAATATTGCAACGTGTAACACAGGTAAGGAGAACTCAGATTTCTTTTTTCTTTGTGTTACATTTGCCGTGCTGGCTTCTTGGAATGAGGCAAATTTTATATCGGTTAAACTTAAAAATAAAACTTAATAAGAAATAAAATGCCTGAGCGATAGCGAAAGGCATGCCGCGTACAACGCGGCATGAAGGGAATAAGGAATAGTCTCCTAAATAAATACTTAATGAAAGAAGTAATATTTAAATCCCCCAAATTAAGTAAAAACAAAAGATTAGGAAATACTGAATTCCGAATTGATCTTTTAGTCCCTTACTCTGAGAAAGATCTAGTAAAAAAATTAGGTGGTAGATGGGATAAAGATGCAAAGACTTGGTATGTTATGCTTGGTGGACAACGAAGTATAATTCCGTTTTCCAAATGGCTAAAATCTCCCATACTAGCCTAACTCATGAAAAAGCCGTATAATTATACGGCTTTTTGTTTTAGAAGAATGGTAACCCACTTTTCTTAGTTGTTTCCATGTTATCTTCAATAATTTTACTTATTATTGATCTCTCTGCAGAGCTAAGTAACATAGCATCATTGTACGCTATGCCACCTCGCATAAACCAACACAATTTTAAAATCTCTTCTTTTATGGCTTTTGACTCTTTGGCATATTGCTCAGTTATCCCAATAATGCCATCGTTGTCTAATGTCAAAAGCCGTTGCCGAAAAAATGCGAATAATCAAATTCAACGTTTAACTTAAATTCCCCATTGCATGCAGAACAGAATGTAGGTTGTGGTTTTATTCCAACTGTAGCAGCAAATTCTTTTACTCTAGATTGGATCTTCCAAAGAACTTGGCTTTCAACATTTTGATAATACTCCATGATAAATTTTGGATCTGATACTTCAATACCGTCAGCAATAATTGATCGTGTGCAGTCTGTGGCATTGGCAATGTTTATCTCGACTATTTTCTTTATGTGTTTATCATATTCAATTTTTCGAGCTTCTTCAGTTAGTAACGGGTCAGCCATTGACTCAACTATTTTGTCCTCTTCGAGCGCCATTGTATTTGCTTTACTAACTTTTGCATAACTCAGTGGGCGTAAATTAATTACCAGTCCATCTTTGGTTACTATCGGCTCACCATAATTGGGTGAAACTATTTGATCTTTAACATCTGCGAGATTAATGTCATAGTCGTGTTCCTCGCCGCAGTGCGGGCATTTAGCAGACACTGGCATATTTTGACCGTATGATGCAATTCGTATAGCAATTAATGTAGAATCAACGTCAATGCTTGGCATTTCCCATGCGTTTTTAATATTAGGACAGCAACTTTGAATTACCTGCACTACGCTAGTTCCATTTATTAACGCGTCAGGTGTTTTTAACACAATTTCATCTTTGGCTGTCATTGGGTATACTGGAATTTCACCAGAAACTGGTAAATCCAAAGTGCCGTCTGGCCAAAATAAACCTTTGCTTGTTAGTGAAATATATAACACTGGCTGTCTAAAATGCCGCATTAAAGGATTGCCATGCTGAACATTAGCTTGCTGTGGCTGGGCAATAAAATTTTGATGAGCAGCAAGTGGTTGATGCATTTGCGGTTGATATGCTTGCTGCAACGATGACGGTGGCAATTGTGGTTCCATCAAAAAAATCCTTTATAAATATAATTACACATATTTATAGGTGAAAATCAATGGCTACAATAAATCCAGATGAAGTAAATGCTGGCGTCGATATCTTAATTGACAGATTTAAAGATCTTGAAGAAATAACAACTGCATTACGAACTCGATTTACAGAGTTGATGACCGCACAGCTCGCCCAAGGTAAAACAATGGATGAAGCTATTGCTGGGGCCATTGCACAAAACAAAGCGTACAAAACTCATAAAAAATCTTTTGAAGATCTAATGAGAGGGATGAACGAGTTTAAAAAGGAATTAAATGACGGGACCCATAGCGCAGAGTCTTTTGCTGATCGGTTAACATCACTTCGCAGCGAGATCTCCAAGGGGATCATGGACAGCAACAAGCGCAACGAGTTAATAGCGCAAAAAGCTGAACTAGAGGCAGCAGCTTTTAAACTTACTGCCGCTAAAAATTTCAAAGATGATTTAGGTAAAACTACAGGGAGCATTGCTGCATCATTGGCGTCAGGGTTGAAGGATGCGTTAAACAAATCACTGCTTGGGTCCTCAGGTCTTGACGCAGGAGCAGCGTTACTAACTGGGGCAGTTAACACCGCAAACACCGCAGTGCAAGGTGTAGCCGGTGGATTACAGTCTGCCGGTGGCGCAGCAATGATGGCAGGGGGTAAATTTAAACTAGTAGGGATAGCAGCCACTGGTTTAGGAACAGTGCTTGGTGGGCTGTCTTCAGCAGTTTCAGAGTTAGCCAAAACTGGCATAACAATGATGATGGCCCAAACTAAAGGGTTCATCCGCGATTTCAATGCATTATCTCAAGCTGGTGTAGTTTTCTCAAACGGTCTTAAGGGAATGGCAGAGGCGTCTAATTTAGCTCAACTGACAATAACCCAGATGACAAAAGTAATGAGTGAAAACTCAGAAAACATTACTTCATCAGGGATGACTATGACTGAGGGAGCTAAGAAGATGGCTGCCGTAATGAAAGCGTCAAGAACTTCTATGGATGAGTCCGGCAGGTCAATGAGTGATAGAATGCTAGCTATGGGCATTGGATTTGAAGAGCAAGCCGCATTATCTACGGTAATAATGAGGCAAAACAAAATGGCATCTGATAGTAGAATTAGGTCAGATGAAGAAATAGCTGCACAAACATTAAAATATGCAACTTTAGTGAAGACGTTGACAGATTTGCGTGGTAAAGAAGGTAAATCAGAGTTAGACGCTGCAAAAATTGAAACTCAAAAGGCTGGCTTGCTTGCAAAATACGGCGCAGCTGAAATGCAAAAATTTGAGGCAGCGTTAACAACACTCCCTAAAGAGTTACATTTAGGGCAAATGCAAATATGGAATACCATGGACCGAAAAACTGGTAAACATGGAGTTACTACAGATGCAAATACAATGATTGCAATGGAGGACAATAAAGAAGTTGGAAACTTCATGCGTAATTCTGGCATGATGGTGATTAATAAGTCTCTCGAGGAGGTTGCTGCTGAATCCCAACGTGCAAGAGTAGCAATGGGCGCAGAAGCAGAAGCTACTATACGCACAGATGATTCAAAATATAATGCTGGACAAATTGGAAACAATCAAACTCTGAAAACGCAAGCTAGTATAAATGATCAATTGGTGATTAGGAGTAAGCAAGATGCAGATTTTAAAGCAGCGTATAAGAAAAACGAAGAAGCACAAAAAAACTTTGATCCAAAAGACAAATCAAACATAGTTGGATTAACTAAGCAAGATCAAGAATTTGCTATGACACAACAAAATTTGGCAATTGCAAATGTTAAAAATTTTGCAACTGCACTATCTGTTGCCACTGACACTATTATTGCAGCAATGAAAGAGTTGCAAAAACTAAGCCCTGATGCTGCTAATGCTAAACCAGGGGAAAAAGGTGAGTCATCTAGCTCTAACACTGCGTTGTATGCAGGCGCAGCAGTAGCAGCTGGGGTTGCAGGAGTAGCCGCTACTAAAGCCGCTACTAAAGCCGCCGCAAACGCATACGCAGGCGCAGCTGGGGCAGGTCCAGGTGCTCCAGGTCCAGGTGCTCCAGGTCCAGGTGGGTTAAATGCAGGGAAAGTGTTAAAAGCAGTAAAAGGTGCAGCAATTGTCGGAGCAATAGGGTATGGAGTTGACGCAGCAGCTGGTGCAATGGGCGTTGGAAAGAATACTATTAACGAACAGCAAGATGATGAAAATTGGAAGAAAATGTCAATTTTTGAAAAGTCTGTATCAAGTATTGCACGTGGTATAGAAACAGGCGCAGACTGGATGTTCTTAGACAATATGGCTAATCAAGCTAGATCTGACCGTATAAAAAGTGAAACACTAGCTTTAACTGAAAAAAATAAGGAATCAAAAGCAGAATCTGAAGCAAAACAAAAATCTAAAAAATCTGAAGCTCAAGCTGCTGTTGCTGCACAGTTAAAAACATCGTCCCCAAGCAATATGTTAGCAAATGGTACATTAGGGAAAGGTGAAGCAGAAGATGCATACGCTCATAAAATTCTAATAGAGTTTGGAAAAATAGTCAACTCATTAACTAAAATAGAAGCAGGTAAATTAACTGAGATTGCAACTGCATTTCTTGATATGCAAGATTCATTTGCTGATGAGCCGTCGTGGTGGGAACAATTGACTGGGAAAGTTCCTATGCGTGAGGGTGGGTCAAACAATCAACAACCTGGATCTGGAAATTCTTCATCAAGACGCCGTAGAAGGAATAACCAGCAAGGTGGGAGCGATGAGTCTTCAACAGACAGTAATGTAAGTACCACGCCGCAAGAAGTTGGGGGAGGCAGAGGAAATGTAAACCCAGAATCTGTAGTTCCACAACCAGGTGAAGTTGGGGGAGGCAGAGGAAATGTTAATCCAGCTAACGTAAAACCTCAAGACGGTGGGGTATCAACGTCGGGGCAGCCAAATGATAGTTCGAGTTCTTCTTTACCTGGTGGAGTGTCAGGAATGCTAGAACAAATAGCAAGGGGAGAAGGAACAGACGATGCTACTGCACAAAAACACGGGTTGAAATCAGGGTATGATGTTTCTCTAGGGTATGGAAAATATGGAAATAAAGGAAATAAACCACTCAGTGAAATGACATTTGGGGAAGTTAAAGAATATCAACGAAGTATGCTAAGAGACCCAAAAAATAAGTTTAATTCAAGTGCAGTTGGAAAGTATCAATTTATTTCAGGGACTTTAAAAGAGCAACAAGCTAAAGCTGGGTATAAAGATGATGATTTATTTGATGCCGCAGCTCAAGACAAAATGGGTACACAACTTTTAAAGCAACGTGGTTTAGATAAATTTTTGCAAGGTAAAATATCAGGCGATCAATTGCAAACTGGGTTAGCTAAAGAATGGGCGTCAGTTGCAGACCCAAGAACTGGGAGAAGTTTTTACGGTCAACATACTGGGACAAGTGATGCAAAAATTAAAGCAGCAATTGGAAATTTAACATCCCCGTCTATGGCATCGTCTGCTGGGGGTACTTCTTCTAGCACAAACAACTTAACCCGGATGAATGGTGGAGTTTCGTCAATGGTTAGTCAACGAAGTGAACAATATAACAACCAACAGCAATATTATAATACAGTAGCTCAAAATGGTTCGTTGCCAGTACAACTTAGTGGTGCTAAAGGTCCAGATGGGGTACGAGGTAAAGATCCGGTTACCACTGGGATAGAAAAAATGAACTCTAATATATGTAAACTTAGTGATTTACAAGAGCGTTCAGTGTCACAGCAAGAGACGTTAGTTTCTCAGTCAAGCGACCAAAATGGTTTGGTCAAACGACAATTGAATGTTATGGGTTAATTATACATAAATATAGAAAAACATTTTAAAACTGCTAACGTAGGCGGTAATGTAAGCCCAATTAATGGGGGCGACTCTGCATCTGCAAGTTTTGGATTTAAAAATTACCAAAGTAATCTGCCAGACGTATACGTTGGTCATCCAAATCGTATTGAACGATATAATCAATACGAGCAAATGGACGCTGACAGTGAAATTAATGCAGCATTGGATATTTTGGCAGAGTTTTGCACACAAGCTAACGTTGAAAATGGCACGGCATTTGATGTTAAATTTAACGAAAAGCCAACTGACAACGAAATTAAAATTATTAAAGAGCAACTTCAACAGTGGTGCAAGTTAAATGAGTTTGATAATCGTATGTTTAAGTTGTTTAGAAATACATTAAAGTACGGCGATCAAATTTTTGTGCGCGATCCAGAGAATTTCAAACTTTATTGGACTGAAATGTCTAAGGTAACTAAAGTTATAGTTAACGAGTCTGAAGGTAAAAAACCAGAACAGTATGTTCTCAAAGAACTTAACCCTAACTTTGAAAATTTAACAGTAACCGCAGTAACAACATCTGACACCTACATGAACCATCCGCAAATTGGTGGCGGGGCATCGTCCTACTCTCCGGGCGCAGGTGGTGGTGGGGCAGGTGGGTCAAGATTTAGTAATGCAAAAAATGAATCTGTGCTTGAGGCAGAACATATTATGCATTTAAGTTTAACTGAGGGGTTAGACATAACGTGGCCGTTTGGCACATCTGTGCTTGAAACCGTGTTTAAGGTGTTCAAACAAAAAGAATTGCTTGAAGATGCAATTATTATATATCGTGTACAGCGGGCACCTGAGCGTAGGGTATTTAAGATTGACGTTGGTAATATGCCAACCCACTTAGCCATGGCATTTGTTGAAAGAGTTAAAAACGAAGTTCATCAACGTAGAATTCCAACCCAATCAGGCGGCGGCGCAAATATGATGGATTCGACATACAATCCATTAAGCATGAACGAAGATTATTTCTTCCCACAAACTGCTGATGGTAGAGGTAGTAGTGTTGATACGTTGCCAGGTGGGCAAAACTTAGGCGAAATTACTGATTTACGTTTCTTTACTAATAAATTATTTCGTGGATTGCGTATCCCATCAAGCTATCTCCCAACACAGACTGATGAAGCAGCAAATAGTTTTAGCGATGGCAAAGTAGGTATGGCAATGATCCAAGAATGGAGATTTAACCAATATTGCATGCGGTTGCAAAATTTAATTATACAAAATCTAAGCAAAGAATTCAAGCTGTTTTTACATTTTCGTGGTATTAACATAGACTCAAGTGTTTTTGATTTAAAATTTAACGAACCGCAAAACTTTACAAAATACCGTCAAGTTGAAATTGATACTGCTCGTATTTCCACATTTACACAAGTTGAGCAGATCCCTTATTTGTCTAAACGTTTTATGATGAAGCGTTACTTAGGCTTGTCTGAGGAAGAAATGCAAGAAAACGAAGAAATGTGGGCTGAAGAGCATGCTGATATGGATACTTCTAAACCTTCAGATCCTAATTTGCGTTCAGTTGGTGTTTCAGCAGGAGGAATTTCTGCAGATTTAGAATCTGTAGCACCAATGCCTGAGGAAGGTGCAGATATGGATGTTGGCGGAGATCCAGGTACAGGCGATGCTGGCTGCTGGTACGCCTGGCGGCATGTAATAATCAAAATTCAATAAATAACATTATGTTCATAAACGATCTTTTTATTTTTGAAACTAGCATTATTGAGCCTACTCCAGACGGCTACAGCACTGAGACGGACGATCAAACTATATTGTCGTTGTCTGACATGAGAAAGACTAGACTAACTCTTAGCCAGCTTAACAAACTTCGCATGATGAATGATGTTAAAACTATTGAGCACGAACAAAAACTAAAAACATTAGCATCCCAGTATAAACCACCTGTTCAAGATGACAGTGGCGGTATGGGAATGTAATTATCCTGCAAAAAACTTCAAAAAACACTAGTATTACTTACTTTTCTTTAAAATTGAGTAAATACCCTATATAGCTATACATTAAGGAGCTCCTAACTATGAACAAATTTGAACAGCTTATTGAATACATCATCAACGAAGATGAAGCAAAAGCAAAAGCATTATTTCACAAAATCGTTGTTGAAAAAAGCCGCGAAATCTACGAAGGCTTGATGGATGATGAGTCCCCTGTTGAGGCAGGCGACGGAGCAGATTCCTTTGGCGACGAAATTGCTGCTGATACGGACGTTATTGACGGCGATGAAGAAGGTATGGACGATGAATTTGGCGGTGACGACATGGGCGGCGCTGACGAGTTTGGCGGTGACGACATGGGTGATGATATGGGCGGAGAAGGCGATATCGAAGGCCGTGTGATGGATCTCGAAGATGCTATTGACGAACTTAAAGCTGAATTTGAAAGCTTAATGAGCGGCGAAGAAGCAGAAGAAGAACAATTCCCTGGCATTCACGGCGACGAAGAAGGCGAAGACGACTTCGGCGGTGAAGAAGATTTTGGTGATGACGAAGAAAGCGATTTTGACAGCGAAGACGGCGAAGACGACTTCGGCGGTGAAGAATTAGGTGACGAAGCAGACACAGACGGTAAAAAGTTTGGTGAAGCAAGCATCTACGGCGAATCCAAGAAAACAGACAAAGAGTGGATTGATAGCAAAGGCAAAAAGCACCCAGGTACAGCAGTAAAGGGTGATAAGTATGACGGCAAGGCTGCAGAAAAAGAAGATAAAGCTAAGAAAGTTAAAGAATCTCGCAAGTCTCCAGCAGACTTAATGCGTGAGTATGTAGAAAAAGTTACAGCAGTTAAGCCAGTTGAGGGTGACCCAATTGGTTCTGGTGGCACTAAGTCTCCAATTAACTCAAAGAGTACACAAATCGGTGGAAAGAACGACATGGGTGGTTCTGCTAGGAACATTGCACAAGGCGGCTTTGCATCAGATCGTGACAGCAATACTGGTCCTAAGAAACCAAGCAATGCTTACACCAAAGGTGAAAAGAAAATGGGTCAAGACAAGTATGAAAATAGCCCAGCAGCAAACACTAAAGGTTACAAAGACAAGCAAACTGCTAAGACCAAAGAAGGTGCAGATACAGCTGGTACACAACCAGTAGTTAAGAAAAGCTTCAACCCAGGTGGCACACCAGGGTTCAAAGGGTAATACCTTAAATGTCTAGATATCTTAAAGAAGACTTGTCTTTTGACAACGCCCGTGTTGAAATCCTCAATGAGGATGACGGCAAGGGTGGTAAGTCTTTGAAGATGAAAGGTATCTTTATCCAAGGTGGGGTTAAGAACGCGAATCAACGTGTTTACCCCGTCCATGAAATCGGCAAAGCAGTAAACACCATTATGGAACAAGTAAAAGGTGGGTACAGTGTGCTTGGTGAAGTGGACCACCCAGATGATTTAAAGATCAACTTAGACAGAGTAAGCCACATGATCACAGATATGTGGATGGATGGACCGAACGGATTCGGTACATTAAAGATTCTTCCAACACCAATGGGCCAACTAGTTAAGACTATGCTAGAGAATGGTGTGAAGTTAGGAGTTTCGAGCCGCGGAAGCGGAAACGTCAATGAAGCTAACGGTCATGTAAGTGACTTTGAAATTATCACAGTTGATGTAGTTGCACAGCCTAGTGCGCCAAATGCATATCCAAAAGCAATTTATGAAAGCTTAATGAATATGAAACATGGACACAAGGCTCTTGAAATGGCAGGTGAAGCCAGTGCAAACGCAAGAGTCCAGAAGTATTTAAAAGAGCAGGTAATCCGCTTGATTAAAGACTGTAAATTATAGGAGACGTTATGTTAAATGCTATGAAACCATTAATTGATAGCGGCATTATCAACGAAGACACACGTCAAGCCATTTCGGAAGCTTGGGAGGCTCAGTTAGCTGAAGCCAAAGAAGCAGTTCGTAGTGAGTTACGTGAGGAATTCGCCCGCCGCTACCAGCACGATAAAAGTGTAATGGTCGAGGCTTTAGACAAAATGGTAACCGAGTCCTTACAGCAAGAAATCGCTGAATTTAAGGAAGAGAAGCAATCTCTGTCAGAGGATCGCGTTAAGTTTAAAACTTACATGCGTGAATCTAGCGGAAAGTTCAATGACTTCATGGTTGAGAAATTAGCCGAAGAAATCAAAGAGTTGCGTAAAGATCGTCGGACACAAAATGAAAGCTTGAACAAGTTAGAACAATTTGTTATGGCTCAATTATCCAACGAAATTAACGAGTTTGCAAAAGACAAGAGAGAAGTTGTAGAAACAAAAGTGCGTTTAATTGCAGGTGCCAAACAAAAAATGGCAGAAATGCAACAAGCATTTGTCGCTAGAAGTGCAAAACTTGTCAAAGAATCAGTTACAAAAAGTCTAGGGTCTGAATTGGGTAAAATATGTTTGGTCGTCGTTTGTTCGAAGCGTTTGCTAGCGAATTCACTGCTACTCATTTAAATGAGAACAAGGAAATTGCAAAGCTTACATCATTAGTGAAAGCTAAAAATCGTCAACTCGAAGAAGCAAAAGTAACTGCAACTAAAGCATCGAAGTTAGTTGAGTCAAAAGACCGTGAAATCAAAGTTATTCAAGAAAATGTTACACGCAAGCAAGTCTTAGCCGAACTGCTTGGCCCGCTTAACAAAGATAAGGCATCAGTGATGTCAGATCTACTTGAAAATGTACAGACCACAAAATTGCGTTCTGTATATGAAAAGTATCTTCCAGCAGTGTTAAACAACTCTAAAGCAGCACCAGCGCCAAAAGCAACGATGTTGTCAGAAAGTCGTTCGACAGTGACGGGTGATAAAACTGCTAAACCACAAGTCGATATGAACACAGACAATGTTGTTGATATCAAACGGTTAGCAGGGCTTAAATAAAATCTTAGGAGAGAAAGAAAATGTCTACATTATTAGAAAGCCGTTGGAGTGAGACCAAAGAGGCCCTGTTAGAAGGTTTACAAGGATCACGCCGTACGTCAATGGCGGTTATTTTAGAAAATACCCGCAAGCACTTAGCTGAAAATGCTACTGGTGGCGCTACTCAAGCAGCTAACGTTGCTTCTTTAAACCGCGTTATTCTTCCAGTAATTCGTCGTGTTATGCCGACAGTTATTGCGAATGAAATCGTTGGTGTTCAGCCAATGACTGGCCCTGTTGCACAGATCCATACTTTACGTGTGCGTTATGCTGATAACATGGCTGACGGTTCTGGCTACGGTACTAGCACAAACGCTGGTGACGAAGCATTGAGCCCATTCAAGATTGCGGTTGCTTATTCCGGTAACTCTGGAACTGGCCGTGCTGACAATACAGCTTCGTTAGAAGGTGTACCAGGTAAGCGCATGAACGTTCAAATCTTGAAACAAGTTGTTGAAGCAAAATCCCGCAAGTTAAGCGCTCGTTGGACTTTTGAAGCAGCACAAGATGCTCAAGCTATGCACGGTCTTGATGTAGAAGCAGAAATTATGGCTGCTTTGGCACAAGAAATTACAGTTGAAATCGACCAAGAAATCTTGGGTTCTTTACGTGCTCTTGCAGCAACTGAAGAAACTTTCGACCAAGCTTCTGTAAGCGGAACTGCAACTTTCGTTGGTGACGAACATGCTGCTTTGGCAGTGTTGATTAACCGCGTTGCAAACAAGATCGCTACACGTACACGTCGTGGCGCAGGTAACTGGGCAGTTGTATCCCCAGCAGCATTAACCGTGTTGCAATCGGCTACTACTTCCGCTTTTGCTCGTACAACTGAAGGCACTTTTGAAGCACCTACAAACACCAAGTTTGTTGGTACATTGAACAGCGCAATGAAAGTGTATGTTGACAGCTATGCTAGCGATACCACTCCAATCTTGGTTGGATACAAAGGTACTTCGGAAGCTGATGTTCCGTTGATGTCTTCTGGTGTTATTCTTGACCCACAGACTTTCGAACCAGTAGTTGGCTTCTTGACACGCTATGGGTATGTCGAATTGACAAATACTGCAAGCAGTTTAGGCAATGCTGGCGACTATCTTGGAGAAATCCAAATGCAGAACCTGAGTTTCCAGTGATCTAAAAAGTCAAGGAAAATGGTTAGCAAGAAAAAGGACTTCGGTCCTTTTTCATTGACTATTATTTATTGAAATGTTAGACTTTACATAAATACTATTATGTTTAACAATTCAAAATACACCAAGGCCTATTATAGAATAGTCGATGCTGCGAAGAGCAGAGTTACACTAGGCTATACTGAAAACCATCATATTATCCCTGATTCTATGGGTGGCACGCTAGATCCGGATAATATGGTGCGTCTTACTGCTCGTGAACATTTTATTTGCCATTGGCTGCTTATAAAAATGACGTCGGGTGCAGCATATCATTCTATGCTACACGCACTCAACGGAATGAAACGTATGAACAACGGCCAAGAAAGATACGAAACAAAAATAACAAGTAGAGTGTATGCAAGAATTAAACCGTTGGTTGCAAAAATACATTCAGAGTTTATGACTGGGAAAGACTTCCCGCATAAACGTAGGCCACGATCAGAAGAATCAAAGCAAAAGCAACGGGAGAAAATGCTAGGCAGGCAACTCACACCCGAACAACTTGCTCGTAGTATTGCTAACCGTACTGGTATGAAACGAACTGAAGAACAACGTGAAAGAATGTCTAGAGGGATGACTGGGATTTTAAAAGGTCCTATGAGTGAGGAAGGCAAAAAACAGAGATCTAACTCACTTGTTGGAAGACCAAAAGCCGAATCGTCAACAGCAAAGCGGGCAGCAACGCTAAAACAGTTAGCAGCGGATGGTATACATCATTCACAAATTGTTCTCACCTGTCCACATTGCAAGACACAGATGAAGAAGTTATTGTATTCACGTTGGCACGGTGATAACTGTAAGATGAATCCAAACAAAGTATAAATAACTATGTTCAATAGCAATTTATGCAGACACCCATCTGCGTATGGCCTAGAACGCCATTTAACATAGGAGAAATCAAAATGGGACGTCCTTTAAATTTACACAAAGTAGGTGGACCTGTATCAAAAGCAGGACAACAATTATCGGTTAAAGCAAATATTTCTGGCACCGTAGTAACTGCTGGTTTGTTACAGCAAAAGAAACAACGTTCGTTTGTAGTTGTTGACGGTTCTGGTAATAAGTTAACTTGCACTTTTGTTGACTCTGCTACACCAGATATCGGTGAAATGAGCCTTAAGGTTACTCCAGCAAGCGGACCAGCATTTTTTGCTAAGAAAATCACAAATCGCTATTTGTGGGATTTTGCTGGTGCAAAATTTTCTTGGGCATTTAATGCGTCGGGCACCAAGGTAGTTGCAGAAGCAGTTTAATTTATCAATTAACAAAAACGGCAGCCTGACTGCCGTTTTTTTATGATTTTTTATTCAGTATAAATACTTAACTACATAGGAATAAGATGGGTCCATTACCAATGTTACCATTGGCGTAGCATCACGAAATGATGCATTGCTAACAGTGCATGGTAACTTAGTTGTTATGGGAACGTCAACATCCATACAATCAACAGACACTTATATATCTGACAACAAATTAACATTGTCAAAAGGTCTTGACCCAGTAGTTGCAGCCTCAAGTAACATTAAAACTGGTATTGAGGTTGACCGCGGCGCTTTACCAAATGTTTCTATTTTATGGAATGAATCTACTCATCGGTGGTCATTAACTAATGACGGATCAACTTTTTTAAATATAGCCACATCTCAGTTTGGAGACTATTTGACGGCTGTTATTGAAGATCCTGCGCCAATGCTTGGTGGTAATTTAGATGTCAATGGCAGGACAATAACATCCTTTGATGACATTGTTTTAGACCCAGTTGGAAAAGTTCAAATTAACTCTATGTTACAATTAAGTAAAACTGCGGCAACGCCAGCAGCTGATACACCAGGATTTAACTTGCTCAAAGCTGGTGACGTGTCTGGTGGTGGCACGGGACTTTACGTTATAAACAACGTTGAGTATAATCAAGAACTTATTACAAAACGTAAAGCAATTGTATACTCATTAATATTTTAGGATTACTCATGGCTATTAGAAACACGACATTAGGTACTGTACCTGCACAAATTTATGCAAGTAGCAACACATCTGCTATATCTTTGATGTATTTTTGCAACGTAAGCTCTGGATCACAAACATTTACTGTGCATGCAGTTCCTGCTGGTGGAACAGCATCGATAGCAAATGTAATTTACTATAACGTGCAAATTTCACCAACTGATACTTTTGTAGTTGATACTGAGCGGCTAATTTTAGATCACGGAGATTCAGTGGTTGCAGTAGCGTCACAAGATGGTACAATAGTTGCAACTGTAAGCTACGTTGGAGTTTAACATGGGGAAATTTGTTAAAAACGCAAAACTTGTATCGAGAAGTTATGCAATACAGTTACCTATTGGTAGTAATTCAATTGGGCCACAGTTTCCAGAATCTGGCCAAGTGCGATACAATTCATCTATAAGCAATGTCGAAGTTTTTTATCTTGGTGCATGGCATTCCATTGGGTTAGCTGGTAAAGTTGACGTTGTTAAAGATTCTTTCGTTGGGGATGGTGTTACTACTGAGTTTGTTTTGTCACAGAAATATGCTGCTGGTAGAGAAACTGATCTTTTGGTGTTTGTGGGTAATATTTTCCAAGATCCACAAATTACATACACAGTAAGTATTAATACAGCAAGCCAAGGAATTATTACGTTTGCTAGTGCACCAAATTTTAATATTCCTGTCATTGTGTTACACAATTTAAACAGCACTGTGGTGCAATAACATGGAGCAGATATGTCATCAATTGGTCGAGTAAAGGGGCCGCTATTACAATCTGATTTAGATCGGCAAGGAGTAGATCTACAGTTTACTACTGATGATCATCCGTTGCTTTATCTTGACTTTGCTAACTTTAAGCTTGGGGTCAACACTAACACAATTAGTAAAAGTGAAACATTTACAGTAGTTGGAAATGCTCTTATTGATGGGGTTAAAATAAATGGATCAACGTTATCAGCAGCAACAGATTTAATATTTTCTCCAGTTGGCAATGTAGAACTTGGTGATGTAGCTAAAGTTAAAATTGGTGGTGGGCAGTTAAATTACATTTTAACTACTGATGGTAACAGTAATACGTCATGGAAAGATATAAATTCTGTTGGCTCAAGCTTGTCGTTAAACGGTATGAGCATAGTTTTAGGAACGCCAACTGACGGGTCTGTAATTGACAACGCTTCTTATCGGTACTGGACTGAGACAACTACTGTAACTGATGCAGTAGATGCGCTAAACCAAGTTATGCTAAATGTGTATAAAAACACGTATGTTGGTCAAGTTGATTTTACTGCAAATGTAGTTTCTGGCAACAGCCCATTGACGGTGCAATTTAATTCTTCAATAGTTGGAAATCCAACTTCGTTTTTGTGGGAGTTTGGGGACGGTACAACTAGTGCTTTACGAAACCCAGTGCACACGTATAGCAGTGCGGCTGGTGGTCAATTTTCAGTATATTTTAAAGCGTTTAACACGCAAGGTACATTAAGTGGCTCTGGAGCAAATGGTAGCGGTGCTCAAGGTAGTTATCATGACATAACTAAACCGAATTATATATCACTATATACTCCAGTACCTGTTCCATTGTTTTCTGTAAATGATACATCAATTGACTCTGGTAGTTCTGTTTCGCTTACTAATTTAAGTTTAAATGGTGTTTCGTACATTGTACACTGGGGTGATGGAACATCTGATCAAGTGCTAAGTAACTCAGATGCTGGAGGTCCAACTGGTGGCCCAATCTCACACCAATACACAGTTACGAGCGATACATCGTACAACATTACACTTACTGCTCACAATCCAACTGCTGGTGCATCGTCATATGTTACGTCGGCACCAACTACTATTCTAGTTTTTGCAAATCAAACTCCGTCGTTTACTGCAACGCCTACGTCTGGTAATAACCAGCATGCGTCTGTGCCTAACGGGTTAGTAGTTACTTTTAGTAATACTTCGTTGCCTACAATTGGCCAAACAACAATTTTCCCTGCAAACAAAATAGTATGGGATTGGGGCGATGGTACGTTTACTAATGTAACAGTTAACAACTCATCTCCTGGGAATGTAGGTAATGATATTTCACATGCATTTACTCTTACACACCCAACAATAAGCCAAGTGTTTACAGTAACAATGACTGTAGAAACAGGTCATTCGTTATCACCATTTTACGCAGTAACAAAACAAATTACTGTGATACCAGCACCAACTGCAATTTATTCAGCCAGGGCTGCGATTTTAAGTGATCGTGTTGGTGACACACAGCAAACAGGTTATAATTTTATAGATTTGTCTGGCGCTAATCGTGGCAATATTACTTTTACTAATTCTTCGTTGAACACTAACTCATACCAATGGACTTACGGCGATGGGGTTACAGGCCCTACTCTAGCTGAGGGTGACGTTGGTAGTGTTATGGGAGGACCAATAACACATTTGTACCAATCGCCTGGTAGTTTCTCAGTGTCATTGCTTGCTACTGGGGATACTAGCTTAACGTTGACTGACGATACGCTAACTAAACAAAACTACGTTAGCATATTACCACCGCCACCGCCACCTCCAAGCCTAAGCAGTAAATTGCTGTCTGTGCAGTCAATTGGTAATAACCCATTGGTTGCTTACTCTATTACAAACAACTCTTTATTGCCAGAGCCATTGCCAGGTACTCCAGTTTCACGAGTACCAGTAACACTTCCAACTATATCTACTACAGTAATAGCAGATGCGTATAATTCGTATGCTGGATCTTTAATTGCTGAAATAAACGGAACATCTGAGCCAGCAGTAACACTTACTAGTGGAGATGACGTAGGTATATATGGTTCTTTGCATGTTACTGTTGATCGTGACGCTCATGCATATGATCCATTGGTGTACCCAACAAATTTCTTTAAAGTGTTCAGTGGGAAAATAGAAAAGGCAGCAATTGATTTGCAAGTTGGATATAACACATTTAAAATAACGCATACTGCTGAGGGAACTACTAATGTGGCTGGGTTCATTAGGGATAACGTAACTACCATTCCAACATTAGATGTTTCTAATTGCCTACTTACTACACAAACGCCAGGTAATATTGTATATATTTCAGGTATACCATACTTTAGTACAGGCGGAGTATTAGAACTTAGCGGGGTAAAAGCGTTTAACTGGATAGGGCAAACATACACTGCATCAACCTCCCCGTTGACTATTTCTACATCTAGCACAATAGCTGGAACTGGGCAAATTGTGTTGCCGCAAGTAAAAACGTATGCAGATTTAAATAACAGCTCATCTCCATATTTAAATACTGGCGTTCCTATTGCAAATACTGGATCTACTATCACTACTCCATATACAATTGCTCCTGTAACAATAAACGTAAATCCTCTAGTGTCTGCTACGGGTAAAGTGCAAGTGACGTTAAAAAATGTAAATGGTGAAAGTAATCCAGTTGAAATTCAAACGCCGATTAACGTTTATGCAGCAGCACCATACGGATTTGACGAATTTAATATTCCAGTGTCACCTACCTTAGGATTAGGGTATACAACAAACGGAAAGCGTATTGACATTGGATCTCAAGGAGCATCACCGACATTTTCTTCAACAATTGACTACTATGTTGATCAGTTGCTGTCTGGTCCATTGCCAGCAGGGTCAGACGACGCAGTTGTTAAATTTGGTGTGCTAGAACATGACACAACTGATTACAGTGTGTACTTACCACAAGGTCCGAATTTAAGCAATAACGTAGGGCCACAATTTTTACGGTTTGCGTTTAAGAGAACAATCGTAGCCAACTTCACTGTGGCTTACACAGGTAGAATTTCTGGGTTAAAGATTACAGCACCTGGAACGCAAATTGATGCAACTAGCTCAGACAATGGATGGATAGATGCAACTCAAGTGTATGCAGGGGCAGGAATTCCTGGTGAAAACACCGCAGCAGGTGGGAATGGTAGTAATGGTTGCGCAAAAACCGCAGGCGATGTACTACCAGTTGGACAGCAAGTTACAGCAAAAACTGTAAAGCTTACTCTAGGAAGTGAAAATTCAAGCAACTCGTATGCAAATCAAATTTTAGTTAGCGTGATGCTATCGCCAGGTGATACTTTAACAAGTATCAGCATAAGTTAGGATAAACTATGACAATTAGCATTAACCAGCAAGTCGATTATTTGTGGAAAAAGCTCGGGTACGGAGTCGCAAAAACAGCTATACCTACAGTTAAAGATGCCACGAATGAAAGTATTATAAGTGCTCCGTTTCTTCCTGGTGATAGAATTTGGACTCAGTCTGAACTAATCCCACTTGTTTTGCCAGTGACATCTGGGGGTGTGGTTGAGGTTTACGGACAATCAACTGCAATTAAGTGTGTTATGGATATAACTGCAACACCAAATAGAACTTGGTTAACTACATTTACTGATTGGATTCCAGTTGAATATGGGTCAACGTATCAAGTTAAAGTATTTTTAGCTCCATCAACTAGTTTAAATCCGCAAATTGATGGAACACAATTGTATGCTGCTGGGACAAACAACGATGATGAATGGTTTTTTGATTATGAAGCTGGTGTAGTACATTTTGTTGGAAATAATTTACCTGCACTGACGTTTGACAATAACACAATCTTTGTGTGTGGTGGTAGATATGTAGGTAACAAAGGGTTGGGAAATCTAACAACTGGCACTTTTGGAAATTTAACTATTAGTGGGTATACAATATCCTCGACTGCAAACATTATTTTGAACCCATTGGGCAATGTACTTGTGAATGGGTCGGTAATTGGAAATGTAGGGTACCCATCATTGCCAACTGACGCAGCTACAGTAAGCTATGTTACTAATAGTATAGCAAATCTTCAGCCTAATGCAATATGGCAAGGTGACAGCTCAGTGTTCCTAGTAGACACACCAATTAGCAATGGTGGTTTACTTACAGTAAACATTGACGGCACTTCAATATCTACGTTCTCCAATACAAGTGCAACATTGGCTAATGTAACTATTTCAAATTCAACAATTTCAAGTGTTGGTAGTTTAGTATTATCTCCTGCGTTAGGAAATGTAGTTGAAGTAGATGCAAACACTGCGTTGCAAGTACCAGTTGGCACAACTGCCGAGCGCCCAACTACACCAGCTCGAGGGTATTTAAGGTTTAACACTACAAGTGGAATTTTAGAGTGCTTCGATGGTACTAGCTGGGTTGGCGCACAATCACAAGTTAGCAGCCAAATAATCTATGGTGATGGCACCACCACTACTTTCACATTAGTGTTGTCGTCTCATGCTACTAACATTATTGTAACAACTAACGGTGTAGTTCAGTTACCTAATGTTGCGTATGCAGTAATGCAAAACCAATTAACATTTGCAGAAGCCCCTCTACCGTCTGAAACTATAGAAGTTAGATTTATAAGCCAATCAGTATCAACTATTGCTACTGTGGCTCCGATTAACGTAGTAGACTCAACCGACATAATTGTTGATCAAACTGAAACAGTTGTTGACTCCTTTCCTTTTGGTGTATATAAGTCAGCAAAATACACGCTTTCAGTTACCTATGCTGATAAAAATGCTCAACTTATTGATGTATTGTTGGTCCACAATGGGGAACTAGGAAGTGATTACTCAACAATCAACGTAACACATACGGCAGTGGGTACTCCAGTGACAGCAGGAAGTAATTCATTAGTAATGAATTCGTTTGCTTGGGGCAATAACTGCATTCTAAGCGCCGTAAGCTCAGATTCAAACACTAAAGTAAAAGTTTTAAAAACGTATTTTGCTATATAATTTTTAATCTATGCATAGATTAAAAACACGCTCCGCGCAGTGTTTATCTGTAAAACTGATAAATAATTATTAGTTAAGGAGTCTTTTACTATGGCTGTTACCCGCATTAAGAATAATCAAATATTCGACAAAACAATTACATACGCCAAGATTGCAGATGCAACTCTTGTAGGTAGTTTATTTAATCCAAATCTTACCCTAAACTCAAACATCACCGTTGTCGGTAATTTGAGCGTTATGGGAGAATCGAGTACTATCTCGAGCACGAACACGTTTGTTAACGATCCATTAGTTGTTTTCAACAATGGCTACTCAGGTTTACCAACATCTGACGTAGGTATGTTAATTAACAGAAACTTAAATCCATTCAACACTGCTTGGATTTGGGACGAAACGCACAAAACCTTTGCTGCTTTATACACAACTGAAACTGGCGGAACCGTAGGTTCTATTAACAACAGCGGTTATGCTGATGTTACAGTTGGAAACTTAGTTGTTGAGACATCTATTGTCATTGGCGGTGCTTCATCTCCAAATGCGACTGTTTCCACAAGTGGTACAAACGAAAACTTAACATTAGATCCAAACGGCACAGGTAATGTTATTGTTGCTGCAAGCATGTTGCCGTCAATAACAAACACATACGACATTGGGTCAGCAGCATATACATGGAAAAACATTTTTAGTAACAATGTTACTATCGGAACTTCAACTGTTACCCAAACTGGGTCAGATTTAGTAATTACTCCAGCAGCAGGCGGTCAGACCATTATTGCTAACCTAAGCATTTCTGGATCAAGCAGCACATTTACTGGTAACATCGTTTCAGGTAATGTAACAATTACTGGCGGAACAATTGACAACACCACTATTGGTGGAACAACACCAGCTGATGCTACATTTACATCAATTGTTGACACTGGCGCATTTACTGCAAATGGTTCTAATGCTACAATTAGCATGCAGCCAACAGGTACTGGCACAGTAACTATTAATCCAGCGACAACTGGTACTATTAGCAATATGGCTGGTAGCTTTACGACATTGTCGTCAAGTGGTGCTACAACATTAGCAGCAACTTCTGCAACTAGCCTTACAACAGCAAACGCTCAAGTAACTGGCGGGGCAGTAAGCAACGTTACTATTACTAGCAGCCCAATTAGCGGTTCAACTGGATCATTTACTGAATTATCAGCAAGTGGTAACACATCGTTGTCAACTACATCAATTAGTGGTGTAGCTAACATTACTGATACAACACAAAGCACATTGCCTACAAATGGCGCGTTAACAGTTGCTGGTGGCGTTGGTGTTGCTAAGAACTTAAATGTTGGTCAAGCGTTAGACGTTGACGGTGCATCTACATTAGGAAACATTGTAGTTTCTGCAAACAGCATTACTTCAACTGGCAACGTCGAAATTAGTGCAACTGGTTCAGTTAAAGTTGGTGCAGTTACATTGCCGCAAGTTGATGGTACAGCAGGTTCTGTATTAGTTACTAATGGTGCAGGTGTTGCAACATTCCAAGCATTTGGCGCAGCCGTAACTGGTAACGTTATTACATTAGGTACCCCAACAGTTGGTACTTTAGTTGATAACAGCCCAGCGATAAACACATTTACAACTGGCACAATGGTTACTGACGCCGTAGACAAGTTAAATGAAATTTTAGGTAAATTAGTTCCTCCACAACCACCTGTATTCCCAAATGCAACAACAATTGCAGTTGCGTCTACATCGTCTGGTTTGCGTATGACCGATTTTGCTCAAACAGACAACACATTGACTGGTGGCAAGCAATTAGCTGCTGGCTCTACTGTTACATCGTATCGCCGCGCAGCATCGTACAGTGTTAATACTATTAACGATGTTGGCCCAGGTGACTCTGGCACAGTTTCTGTAATGAAGAATGGTGTTGCTGCTGGTAGCCACGTTATGGTTGCTGGAACAGGTAACAACGGAACATACAGTGATTTGGTAATTAGCGATAACGCAGATTACGGTACAAAAACTTCAACAGCATTGAATTTCTGGACAAGTTTTGACGCTACGGCTGCTGGTACAGTGTCGCAAGGATGGAATGAGTTGTACTTAACAGACACAGCTGGTACTTCAACTAATACACCAGTATGGTACTATGATGCAAGCGCACCTGGTACACCAGTAGTTGCAAGCTCAACGTTTGCTCCAACAACTGAAGTTACTGCTTATAGTTCGGGCATCCCTCACTACACGAGCACTACAGTTTGGACAGGAACAGGTACAGCAACTCGCTTGTCTGGAGATTTATATCCAGCATCTAACACTTTCTTAACTGGCACTGCAGGTGGACAATTCCAGGCTCCTGCTAGCGTAACATACGCAGCAGCTGGCGTAACAACACCACTAGCACGTAATTTATATGTAGCATCTGGTAATGCAACTTTCTCTACAACCGTTAACACTGTTAACGCTACTGGATCAAGTTCTACAGGACCAAGCTACTCTGTAGCAAACAGCTACGCAACTGGTACAGGTTCAGCATCTCCAGGAGGAACAGTTTTGACTATTAACACATCTGACACATCTAAAGTAAACGAAGCAAATGTAGTAGTTGGAGCGTTTGGCTCTGGCGGTTCTGCAAGTGCAGTTCGTATTGGCGGCTTAGCAACTGGCTTAACACCAACATTGTCAGGAATGACAGCATGGAACAGCGCATCTGCATTGGCTGCTTATGAAGCTTCGGTGGTTGCAGGTGCAGCAAAACAAGATACAACAAATTACAGCACTGGGTATTTCCCAGTTGGACCTGATTTAAGTTCTGGCCGTTCTGCTACACAGTACATTACATTCCGCATTCAACGTGATGCAACATCTAAGTTTAACATTTCGTTAACTGGTAAAATCAGTGGTTGCCAAGTTGCAATGCCAGGTTCGTCATTGGACACTACGGCCGCGCCAACTAACGGATGGATTGATCCTACTGTTTCTTACGGTGGATCTGGAGTTCCAGGAACTGGTGTTGGTGGTAATGGATCTGCAGGTTGCTCGATTGGTGGTACTTTAACTACTGGATCGTTAGTAACACAAAGCAAGACAGTTACTTTTGGTACTGAATCAAGCCACAACAGCACAAGTTTTTACATTTATGTACGATTTGCGTTAGCCGCAGGCGACAGCATAACGGCATTAAGCTTCCCAGTTGCAACAAACTAATCTAGGAGATAAAATAAAATGGCAATTAGCGATACACAAAAAATTGACGACCTGTACAAGAAATTAGTATTTGGCGTTACAAAAACAGACGTAGCAGGGAATAAATCTCCTAGTAACGAAGCTATTCCTAGCCCGTTGTTAGTACGTGGTGACACATTATGGAATCAATCTGGTAGCATCCCATCAACACCACCGCCTGGAAATCTTCCAGGTAGTGTTGTGCAAGTTTACACTGGTACAGCAGCAATTGCGGCAGCCGCAGACCCAACTGTAGTGCCGTCAACTCGTACTTGGATTACTAGCATTACTAATTGGATTCCTCCACAGTTTGGCTCTGGGTATACAGTTAAAGTGTATGCAGATAGCTTAGGTGCAGCAAATCCTCAATCAACTGGCACATTACTTGCGCCAGACGGTATTAATAATGATGCATGGATTTTTGATTACCAAGCTGGTGTATTAAACTTTGCAGATACTAATGTTCCAGCAGCATTAACTGGTAAAACAATTTACGTTGTAGGGTATGCATACACTGGCTCGTTAGGCGTTTCTAATAACTCGTCTTTTGGACAATTAACTATTAGTGGAAACACTATAACTACTAGCACGTTAGATGGTGACGTTAACATTAATGCTAACGGTACAGGCGATGTAATTATTGGTAGTGATTTAGTAGTTAATGGTAATGAAACAGTTTCTGGCAATTTAGCAGTAACTGGTACAATAACTGCTGGATCTTTCGGTGGTAACTTATCATCAACTGGCACTAGCACATTCTCTAATGTTGACATCAACGGTGGTACTATTGATGGTACAGTAATTGGTGGAACAGTTCCAGCAGCTGGTACGTTCACTACATTAATTGGCGGTGCAGCTTCGTTTGATAGTATTAACAATACTCCAATTGGCAATGCAGTTCCTTCAACAGGTGCATTTACTACATTGGCAGCAAGCGGATTGGCAAGCGTTACTGATACTACAGAAAGCACATTGACATCCAACGGTGCGTTGGTAGTTGCTGGTGGGGTTGGTATTGCTAAAAACTTAAATGTTGGCGGAAGCATTGTTGTTTCTGGAGACTTAACTGTTCAAGGTAACACTACAGTTGTTAATTCAACAGACGTTGCTATCCGTGACACAAACTTAACATTAGCTAAAGATGCAACAAATGCAGCTCAAGCTGACGGTGCTGGTTTAACTGTTGCTGGCGCAAGTGCCACAATGATTTACAGTGGTACAAATGACGATTGGACATTTAACAAAGACGTTAACATTCCTAATTTAGGATTAACTGGTGATGCTACAATTGGCGGGGCCGTTTCGGCAGCAAGTGCTACCATTACAGGTCAAGCGTCAGTTGGATCTTTAGTTACTGCTAACGCAGTAATCACTGGTGGAACATTGTCAAACGTTGCAGTAACATTGACAAGCTTAGTAACATCAAACGCACAAATCACTGGTGGTTCAATTACTAACACTCCAGTTTCTGGTTCTACGGTTGGAGCAACAGTATTGACTACTGGTAATGCCCAAGTTACTGGCGGTGATTTAAGTGGTGTAACAGTAAATGCAACTTCCCTAACTACTGCTAACGCACAAGTTACTGGCGGAACAATTGCTGGTACTACTACAGTTGATGTAACAGATGGTACAATTGACAATTTTGTGTCAAGCAATGTTGCAGTAACTGGTGGTACAATTACTGGCGTAGCAATTACAAATAGCCCAATCAGCGGCAATACTGGTTCGTTCACAACAATGACAACTAGTGATGCACAGATTAGCGGTGGTACATTGACAGCGGTAACTGTAACAGCTACTAGTTTAACTACTGCTAACGCACAAATTACTGGTGGCGCAATTACTAACACTCCAGTTTCTGGTTCTACAGTTGGTGCAACAGTATTGACTACTGGTAATGCTCAAGTCACTGGCGGTGATGTAACTGGTTTAACTACGTTAAGCGCAACTGACGGCACTGTAACTAATTTGGCTTCTGGTAATGTCACAATTACTGGTGGTGCAATTACTAATACTCCAATTAGCGGAAGCACTGGCTCGTTTACTAGCTTAACGGCTGACAGCGCAACTTTTGACAGCATTAACAATACTCCAATTGGCAATGCAGTTCCATCAACTGCGGCATTTACGACTTTGGCTGCTAATAGTGCAGTAACATTTACTGATACAACTCAAAGCACTTCTACTACAAATGGTGCAGTTATTATTGCTGGTGGTGTTGGTATTGCTAAAAACTTAAATGTTGGTGGCGACACAATCATTGGCGGTAACTTAACAGTTAACGGTTCAACAACTGTAGTTAACTCTACAGACTTGTCTACGACAGATCGCAATATTACATTAGCAGTTGGTGCAACAAGCAATGCTACTGCTGACGGTGCTGGCTTAACAGTTGCTGGTTCTGGCGCTACTATATTGTATGACGGTGCAGCAGATACATGGTCTCTAAACAAACCATTAGCTGGCACGTCTGAGACTTTAAGCAGCACTACAGATTCAACAAGCGTTTCCACTGGTTCGTTTGTTACAGCTGGTGGTGTTGGTATTGCTAAAGATTTATGGGTTGGTGGTCAAATACACGGTGACTTTACTTCGTCTAACGTGTTAATCACTGGCGGTAACATTACTGGTTTAACTAACTTAACCTCTGCTAATAGCACGTTAACTAACTTGGCTTCTGGTAATGTAACAATTACTGGTGGATCAATTGCTACAACACCAATTAGCGGAAGCACTGGATCGTTTACAACGATGACTACTGCTGATGCACAAGTTACTGGTGGTAATATAACTGGTGTAACCACATTAAGTGCAACAAATGGAACAGTAACTAACTTGGCTTCTGGTAATGTAACAATTACTGGTGGTACAATTGATAGCACACCATTTACTGGTTCAACAGTAGACGCAACAATTTTAACTACAGCAAGCGCACAAATTACTGGCGGTAATATTGCAAACACACCAATTAGCGGAAGCACTGGTTCGTTTACAGTGTTAACAACTGCTAACGCTCAAGTTTCTGGTGGTGCAATTACTAATACTCCAATTAGCGGAAGCACTGGATCGTTTACGACATTAGAAGCAAGTTCTGGTATTACTGGTACGTTGTTAACTAACGCACAACCAAACATTAACAGTGTTGGTACATTGTCAACGTTAACTGTTTCTGGCGCATTGGGTGCTGGTGATACAACTGTAACGTCGTTGACTACTGCTAATGCACAAGTAACTGGTGGTAACATTACTAACACACCAATCAGTGGAAGCACTGGTTCGTTTACGACATTGACAGCAGCAAGCTTCACAGCAGATAGCATCAACAACACACCAATTGGTAATGCAATTCCTTCAACAGGTGCATTTACTACGTTGGCAAGCAGTGGGTTGACAAGCATTACTGATACAACTCAAAGTACAGCTACAAGCAACGGTGCGTTAGTAGTTGCTGGTGGTGTTGGTATTGCTAAAAACTTAAATGTTGGTGGTGATGTTGTAGTTACAGGTAACTTGCAAGTTGACGGAACTGTTACTACAGTTAGCTCAACTACATTAACTGTAGCTGATAAAAATATTACGATTGCACAAGGTGCAGTAACTGATACAGCCGCAGACGGTGCTGGTATTACAGTTGACGGCCCAGCAGCAGCTACTATTTTGTACACGCAAGCAACGCAAACATGGAACTTGAATTTGCCAACAGTGGCTTCAGAATTCCGTGGAAATGTTGTTGGCACTAACTTAACTGGTACTTTACAAACAGCAGCTCAACCAAATGTTACATCAGTTGGTACGTTAACAAGCTTAACCGTAACCGGTGAAACAAACACAGGTTCGTTAGTAACTGCTAACGCGCAAGTAACTGGTGGTGCTATTACAGGTACTCCGTTTAGTGCTTCAACAGTTGACGCAACAGTGTTGACAACTGCTAACGCACAAATCTCTGGTGGTGCTATTACTGGAACAACTGGTTCGTTCACAACATTAGCAGCAAGCACAAGCTTTACAGCTAATACAAGTGGTGCAGTAACTATATTCCCAGGATCTACAGGTACAGTAAACAATGTTAACATTGGTGATGTAACTCCAGGAACAGGTACTTTCTCTAGCTTAACCGCAGCAAGCTTCACAGCTGATAGCATTAACAATACTCCAATTGGTAATGCAGTTGCTTCGACTGGTGCGTTTACTACTTTAGACGCAACTGATACTAATACAAGCAGCTTGGACGTTACTGGTATTTCTAACTTAGTTACATTGAATACGTCTGGTGTTATTACTGCTAACGGTGCAGTAGTTACAAACAGCACGTTGACATCCAATGGCGCAACAGTAGTAAATGGTACATTGACTGCTAACGCAGCGACAGTGTTCAATGGTACAGTTACAGCAAACAACGATGTTTCGTTAGCACCAGCAACCGGCACAGTTACTATTAATCCAGTAACAGCAGGTACTATTGCTAATATGGCAGTGACCGCTACTACTTTAACAACTGCTAACGCACAAGTTACTGGTGGCAACATTACTAACACGCCAATTAGCGGAAGCACTGGCTCGTTTACTAACTTAACCGCAGCAAGCTTCACAGCAGATAGCATTAATAACACACCAATTGGTAATGCAATTCCTTCAACAGGTGCATTTACTACATTAAGTGCGACAGATGGTATTACTGGTGTATTGCAGACAAATGCCCAGCCATATGTAACTTCAGTTGGTACGTTAACAAGTTTAGACGTTTCTGGTACAACTACTACTGGTGTTTTAGCAACTGCTAACGCACAAGTAACTGGTGGCGCTATCAACAGCACAATAATTGGTGCAGTTGCTCCAGCAGCAGGTACGTTTACAACAATGAACGCAACTAACGTTGGTGGTACATTGACAACGGCTGCACAGCCAAACGTAACTTCGGTTGGAACATTAGGTAACTTAGATGTTGCAGGAACTACAACTACAAGCGTATTGTCAGCAGCTACAGTATCCACTGGTAACGCACAAATTACTGGCGGGGCAATTACATCAACAAGCATCTTAGGAAGCACTGGTGGATTTACATCGATGACTACTGCTAACGCACAAATCACTGGTGGTGCAATTACTGGAACGCCAATTAGCGGAAGCACTGGTGCATTTACAACATTGAGCGCAACTGATGGTACAGTAACAAACTTTGCTTCTGGTAATGTTGCAGTTACTGGTGGCACAATTACTGGAACACCAATTAGCGGAAGCACTGGTTCGTTTACTACAATGAGTGCAACTGATGGTACAGTAACTAACTTGACATCAGGTAATGTTGCTATCTCTGGTGGTGCTATTACTGCTACACCAATTAGCGGAAGCACTGGTTCGTTCACAACATTGTCTACTTCTAGCACTGCTTTAGTAGGTGGTGTATTTACTGCTAACAGTGGTGTAGAAAGCACAAGCACAAGCACAGGATCAATTGTGGTTCTTGGCGGTGTTGGTATGTCTGGTAACGTTAACGTTGGCAATGGTGCTTATGTAAACTCTAACAAGTCTGCACAAAATACTATTGTTAAGGGTGTAAGTGACAACTCGTTGTTGTTTGCTAGCTCGTCAACTAACCAAGTAATGGTTGGTGGAAATGCTGCCGTGTCTGGAGACTTCACAAGTGGTGCTAAGTTTATTGTTAACAGCACAGACTCAATGATTATGCCAGTTGGTACAAGTGGAGAGCGTCCAATTACTCCTGCTAAGGGTATGACACGTTTCAACTCTACGTTCAACCAATTAGAATTCTGGAACGGATCTATTTGGGCAAGCACAGAGACAGTGTTTACCTTAATTACTGACCAGCAATTTACTGGTGATGGTTTATCAACTAACTTTACGTTAAATGAAGCATCTACTTCAAACAGCACTATCGTAAGTATCAACGGTGTAGTCCAAATCCCTGGTTTGGCATACGCAGTTGCAGGTACTTCGTTGCAGTTCACTGAAGCTCCATTAACAACTGACGTTATTGACGTTCGTGTGTTAGTAACTACACAAACAGTTAGCGGTATGGCAAGTGGCAATGGCTTTAACCAAGTTATGCCAGAGGACACAGGAATTTATTTCTGGACAGGTGTGTCGTCAACTTCTAATACTTGGAAGATGGATGGTGCAACTGGTGCATTGTTACCAGTTGGCCCAATGGACATTGGTAGCGTAAGTGCTCCAGTAGACAACATTTTTGCAAGTAACGTAGTTATTACAGGTGGATCAATTACTGGTGTAAGCTTTACACTAGACGCAATTGATAACACAGTAATTGGTGGGGCAGTTCCAGAAGCTGGTACATTTACTACTTTAACTGCAAACACTAAATTAGCATTGACTAACGGTGCTCCATTAACTGCTAATGAAACTGGTGTGTCGTTTGGTACATCAGCAGTAACTATTGACAGTTTTGCAGCAGCAACTTACCGTACTGCCAAGTATGTAATTTCTGTGTCAAATGGATCTACATACCAAGCAGCAGAAGTATTAGTGACACACAATGGCACTGATGCTTACAGCACAACTTACGCAATTGTAAGTTCAACTGGTAGCACAATTGCAACATTTACTGCAAATGTGTCAGCTGGCAATGTTATATTGCAAGCAACAGGTGTTAGTGCTGGTAACGTAGCAAAAGTACAAAGAACGTATATTGCAGCGTAAGAAGATGTAACTTAAACAAAGAATGGGGGCTTATGCCCCCATTCTTGAATTTATAAAGGATTAATATGTCAAATAGAAATTTTATAGTCAACACCGGACTAACTGTAGGTACAACTACAATTGATGCTGTGTCAGGCAATCTTGTTATTGGAGGAACAACAATTGATGGTGCAACTGGTGCAATTAGCACTACTGCAAATATATCAATATCTGGGTCAAATCTTGGTGATGTAACTTTAACAGGTGTGCAAACTCTTACAAACAAAACCTTAACTAGTCCAGGAATAAATAGCGGAACTGTAGACGGTGCAGTAATTGGTGGTACTACTGCCGCAGCAGGTAGCTTTACTAATTTGAGTTCAACAAATTTATGCAGAGCTACTACTGTCTCTGCTGTGAATAGTTTCTCGCCTATTAACCAGTTTTGTAATATTACTGTTGATTCTAATGCTACGCATATAAACAGTAGTTATGTTACATCCGGTAGTGCTGAAATTTCATTAGAATCTAATGGAATAGAAAAAGCAAGAGTTACTCCAACCGGACTATCTATTACTGGTGCTCTAAGTACTACTCAGAATTCTAGTATAGGGTCGTCTGCTCCTTGGGCAGCAGGCACAGGATGTCTTGATATTGGTGGATGGTTTGGTGTTGGCTATGCAGGTAACTCAACAGCAAACCTTGTATCTAATGCGTATTTTAATGAAGGTTGGAAAAATCGGCAAGGAACCTTTGGGTCAATACTTTATCGACAAGACCCACAAAGCCAAACTTGCTCTTGGTCTTTTGCTCCAACAGTAACAGCTAACAGTGCTATTGCAGAGGCCAATGGAATGAGTTTATCAACTAGCGGGTTAACTGTCGTTGGTACATTAAGTTCAACAGGTAGTATCAACGGCCGTGTTAGTAACGGCCAAGCGTTTTCCTGTGGCAATAGTGTAGATACAGACTTTGGGGTGTATATTTCTCCCCTAACTGCTCAACTTACAAATTCAAGTGCATCGTCAAAGATACGCATAGCTGTAGGTGGATTAGGAATAGCTGATTTTACAACATCTGGGTTAACAGTTAATGGTACAACAACTTTAGTAAAAACTATTTCAGGTGCAGGTCCAACTTGGTCTGGTGGTATTGATATGCTACAATTAAATTCTGCTGTAGGGTCAACTTGGTCCGAGCAAAGCATTTCCTTCAAAGAAGGCACCAATGACATTGGGGCAAAAATTGGAGTTAAAAATACTGCCAATGGTGCAATGAGCATTATTTTTGCTAACAGAGATACTAGTAGCACTACTTCTGCGTTAACTGAAAGAATGAGAATAGGAAATGAAGGAGTAGTAACTATCGCTGGTGCGCTCAGCGTCACGGGTGGTAGCCTTGGCTACGGATCAGGCGTAGGTGGAACTGTAACGCAAACTACAAGTAGAACAACTGGTGTTACTATTAACAAGCCGTCTGGGTCAATTACTCTAGTTTCAGCGCCAGGCA
>JFJP01012168.1_pt1 | contig 35816 bp, 32 predicted proteins | sample 431651 | NCBI WGS metagenome assembly JFJP01 (sample SAMN02602958, study PRJNA72255) | Microbial mat metagenome, whole genome shotgun sequencing project. | biome: fresh water; feature: sink hole; material: water; isolation source: purple microbial (photo- and chemosynthetic) mats found in... | reverse complement strand
CCTCAGGCTGGAGCGCTTTCATGCTCAAGCGGATCTGGCGTTTGCGGCGGTCAACATCCAATACCTTGGCTTCGATCTCTTCGCCTTCTTTAACAACTTCACTTGCGGTCTTGACATAGCCGCGGGTGAGTTCGCTGACATGAATCAGGCCGGGGCGTTCTGCGCCGAAGTCTACAAATGCGCCGTAGGTTTCGAGCCGGACGACCTTGCCTTTTACGATCATGTCCGGCACGATCTCCTTCCACTCAAATCCGAGCGGTTCGATCATGGTCAGTTCAATGCGATCCTTCTTAACTCTTCGTACCCAGACCTCAACCGTCTGGCCTTCCTTCACAACATCTTCCACTTTATTGACCGCATCTTGTTGTAGCTGTGAAATGTGGATCACACCGGGAAGACTTTGTCCGATATCCACAAGCGCCCCCGCGAGTGTTGTCTTTAATATTTTGCCGCTAAGTTTTGTTTTTGGTTCAAGCGCTACGGCTTGCGCGCTGTCGGGTGTTGTCATAGTTATACTCCTGCTGGTTGAAATAATGCCGAAGAAGGATTATACCTGTCTGACAATAAACCGTCAATGTGAAAGATGTTGGATTTTGGAACTGAAATTGCCTCCTGAAATCCCTGTCTCGAAGAATATTAAATGAATTTTGAAGGTGGAATAAAATAAAAGATCAGACGCGAATATTCTGGAGGTTTGTTAAGGTTGATGGTCTGGGACGGTTGCAGATCATGGAATGGACCTGGCTTCCATTCCCGTGCGCTCAGAATTAATGGTCCGCCGGGATCACGGTTTTTATTCTGGATCACGCGAAGTTCTTGCCTAACTTGGGAGAAGTATGTATAATCCTTCCATCAAAAGCAATGATGGGAACGAGTACATTTGTGGCGTTGTCAGCGAGTTCGCAGTCTGGTGTGAGGCGAACCAGCAAAGCAGATGGAAAATCCTCCCGTAGTTGTGAGCCGAAATTCAGTGACCATTCTCCATCCTCTTGTCACTGAATAGTAAGTGAACCGGGCTTGTCCCTCGTTATCGGGGCAGGGTGATGGTCGTCATCCAAATGAGTGCCTGTCCTGTGCGACAGGAATCAGAGTGGTACCGCGTGAGCAATGGCTCTCGTCTCTGCGTGAGACGGGAGTTTTTTGTTAATCAAAAAAACGAACGACTAGCAGACTAATGACTAGGAGAAATTAATGTTTAAAACTGTCAACCCAAAACTTGACGTACCTGCCATGGAAGAGAATGTCCTCAAATTCTGGACGAAGCAGGAGATTTTTAAAAAAACCGTGGAGCAGCGTCAGGGAAAACCTGAATATGTATTTTATGAAGGACCTCCCACTGCGAACGGACGCCCGGGCGTGCATCACGTTCTGGCACGTGCTTTCAAAGATATGTTCCCGCGTTACAAGATCATGCGCGGATATCGTGTCTCACGCCGCGGCGGCTGGGATACCCACGGCTTGCCGGTCGAGATCGAAGTCGAGAAGCAGCTGGGTTTCACCAACAAACAACAGATCGAAGAGTACGGTGTCGCAAAGTTTAATGAACTTTGCCGCAAGTCTGTTTTTACCTATATTCAAGAGTGGGAAAAACTGACAGACCGCATCGCTTTTTGGGTTGATCTCGAAACTGCGTATGTGACGTACACCAACGATTTCATCGAATCGGTCTGGTGGATTCTCAAAAACTTCTGGGAGAAAGACCTGCTCTTCAAGGGTTATAAGATCGTGCCATATTGCCCGCGCTGTGGTACGCCGCTCTCCGACCATGAAGTTGCCCTTGGCTACGATGATGCGGTTGACCCTTCGGTCTTTGTGCGTTTCCCCCTCGTGGACAAACCCGACACTTCATTATTAGTCTGGACGACAACCCCCTGGACTCTGCCTTCCAATGTGGCGGTTGCCGCCCACCCTGATGTGGACTATGTGACCGTCGAACGTGACAACGAAGGCACTACTGAAAAACTGATCCTTGCGAAGAACCTGCTTGAAAAAGTCTTCAGGGGTGAGGAAGTCAAAGTGGTCGATACCTTCAAGGGCAGGAAGTTGAAGGGCATGAAATATCAGCCGCTTTACACCTTCATGCCGGTTGACAAGCCCGCGTATTACATCATCCTCGCGGATTATGTCACCATCGAAGACGGCACGGGTCTGGTTCACACGGCTCCCGCTTTCGGTCAGGAGGATATGGAGTCAGGGAAACTATATGACCTGCCGATCCTGCTCACAGTTCAGCCCGATGGCGCGTTCATCCCCGAGATCACACCCTGGCGCGGGATCTTCGTCAAGGATGCCGACCCGCAGATCATTAAAGACCTTGAAACGCGCGGATTAATGTACCGCTCCGAGAAGTACACCCATACCTATCCATTTTGTTGGCGCTGTACCACTCCGCTCTTGTATTATGCGCGTGAGTCCTGGTACATCCGCACAAGTTCCAGGCGTGACCGGCTGGTCGAGTTGAACAAGACCATCAACTGGGTACCTGACCATATTAAGAATGGACGCTTTGGGAACTGGCTTGAAAACAATATCGACTGGTCGCTCTCGCGTGAACGCTATTGGGGCACGCCGCTCCCCGTTTGGGAGTGTGACGATTGTCATCAGCGCGAGTGTGTCGGCTCTGTGCAGGAACTCTCCGAAAAAGCCGGTCAGGACCTAAGCGAATTGGATCTCCATCGCCCCCATGTCGATAACGTTCATTGGAAGTGTGAAAAATGCGGCGGCAAAATGACCCGCGTCAAGGATTTGATTGACGTGTGGTTTGACTCTGGTTCGATGCCATACGCCCAGTGGCATTATCCGTTCGAGAATAAGGACAAATTCGAGGAGCAGTATCCAGCCGATTACATCTGTGAAGCGGTTGACCAGACTCGCGGTTGGTTCTATTCCTTGCACGCCATCTCAACCTTGCTCAACGATCAGGTTTCATTCAAGAATGTCATCTGTCTCGGGCACATTCAGGACGCGCAGGGACGCAAAATGTCCAAGTCACTGGGCAATATCGTTCAGCCCTGGGACGTGTTGAAAGTCCACGGCGCCGATGCGCTGCGCTGGTATCTCTACACGGCCACGCCCGCCGGGCAGGAACGCCGCTTCTCGGTTGACCTGGTTGGAGATGTCATCCGCAGTTTCACCCTGACCTTGTGGAATGTGTACTCGTTCTTCGTGACCTACGCCAACCTGGACAAGCCGCAGGGCTTGACTGTCACTGCCACGACAAATGATTTGGACCGCTGGCTGCTCTCTGAGTTGAACGTCCTCGTTCGTGATGTAACCACCGCCTATGAAAATTATGATGCGACCAACGCTACCCGTCCCGTTGAAAAATTTGTCGAGACCCTTTCCACCTGGTATGTGCGCCGTTCGCGCCGCCGCTTCTGGAAGAACGACTCCGGCGCCGACAAACAGGCCGCCTACTCCACGCTGTATACCGCGCTGGTGACAGTTGCCAAGTTGATCGCGCCTGCCATGCCCTTCCTTGCGGATGAGTTGTATCAGAACCTTGTCCGCTCGGTTGACGAAACCGCGCCTGAGTCAGTTCATCTTGCCGCCTGGCCCGAGGTGATGGAAGAGTTTATTGATGAATCGCTTAATCGTGAGATGGAACTGGTGATGAAGCTGGTTTCACTCGGGCACTCCGCCCGTCAGAAGGCGAACCGCAAGGTGCGCCAGCCGCTGGCCGAAGCCGCGTTTTCGGTTGGGAATAATTTCGAGCGTGCCGCGTTGCTCAAGAATATGGATGTGATCGCGGATGAGTTGAATGTGAAGCAGGTCCGCCCGCTCGATGCAGCCACCGAAGCGGTCTCGCATACGGTCAAGCCGCTGCCCAAACAACTCGGACAGAAATACGGCAACAAGTTCCCTGCCATTCAGAAGGCCATCCTCGCCATGAATCCTGAAGAAGTGGCTCAGGTCTTGCTGACCGCCAAACCGCTTGAAGTCATTGTGGGCGGTGAGACTTTCCACATTATTTCCGAAGAGGTGGAGGTTAAAGCGCAAGCCAGGACTGGTTTTGCGGTGGCGGAGGAAGGCGCCTATGTGGCCGCCCTCGTTACTGACCTGACTCCCGAACTCCTGTCCGAAGGGTTGGCGCGTGAATTCCTGCGCCGTGTGCAGGATTTACGCAAGACTGCCGACTTGGATGTCTCCGACCGCATCGATTTGTTCGTTGAAGCCAGCGCGGGCTTGAGATCAGCGGTCGAGGCACACGCAGAATATATCAAGACTGAAACACTCGCCCTCAGCCTGTCCTTTGAAACTCCACCCGCCGATGCTTCAGTGGTGGAAGATGAATTTGAAGGGGAGAAGGTCAAAGTGGGTGTCAGAAAGGCTTAACATTTATACCAGCCCTGTCTTAAACGGTTGTCAGCCACATGACTGACAACCGTTTGTCTTTTACCATCTAACTTGGCAGTCAGCAGTTCTTACTGCTACTCAATCACCCTCTACCGCAGAGGATGCTGAGGTAAAGGCGGGATTCACTGGTTTATCGATCGGCTGTTGCGGTCTGTTTCAGTATCCGGCGTCAAGGCCTTTTTTCTTTTATAATTGCAATATCCTTTTTATCTGTCTCCCCAAATCAAATTACCTAACAAAAGGAAAAGGAATGAATTTATGACAACGAATATTTCCGAGCAAAAGTTAAACCCAGTGCGTGTTGTGCTGGCATGGGGGGTACATCTCTTTACTGCCACCGGTGCAGTGTGGGGTTTGCTTGCCATTCTCGCGATCTTCGACGTCAAGTACAAGCTGATGATCATTTATATGATCATCGCCATGCTGGTGGATGGTTTTGACGGCATGTTGGCGCGCTGGGCGGATGTAAAAAAATACGCCAATGGCGTGGATGGCGCACTGCTCGACAATATCTTGGACTATCTCAACTACGTGCTTGTGCCGGTCATTTTCCTGATCAAAGCGGAAAACCTGTTACCCGACTCGGTGAAATTGTTTACTGCCTGTGCCATCCTGCTGACTTCTGCTTATCAGTTCACACAGACCGATGCCAAGACGGACGATCATCACTTCAAGGGCTTTCCGTCCTATTGGAATGTCGCCGCGCTTTACATGCTCTTGATGAACCTGCCGCCATGGGTAAACTTTGGTTTTCTGGTGCTCTTTAACGTGCTGGTGTTCGTGCCCATTAAATATATTTATCCCAGCCGAAATAGTTATCTGCGTCAACTCACGCTCGGGCTGACCTACCTCTATGGTGTGATCGGTATTTGGGGTTTGATGCAATATCCCAACCAGCCTGGCTGGGTGGTATGGGTCTCGTTAATTTACGTGGCTTATTACCTTGTGTTGAGTCTGATCCCCAAGAAAAAAGCCCATGCTGATTGAAATTGTGACTCAGGCAGATGAAGAACTTTACACAGCCTTCCAGTGCCTTGTTCCCCAACTGACAGAAAACAACCCGCCGCCTTCTCTGGGGGACTTGACTGCTCTCGTTCAGGATACCTCGTCCACGCTGATGGTCGCGCGGAATGATTCGGGGCAAATTGTTGGCGCGCTCACTTTGACCATTTATCGTGTGCCGACCGGCATCCGCTCCATCATTGAAGATGTCATTGTGGACCGTGCCGCCCGTGGGCAGGGCATCGGTGAATTATTGATGCAGCGTGCCATTCAAGTCGCAAGGCAAAAAGGCGCCGCGCATATAGCCCTCACATCCAACCCCATGCGCGAGGCGGCAAATCGATTGTATCTGCGGGTTGGATTCAAAAAGCGGGAAACGAACGCGTATCAGCTGAAATTATAGGTTTGCTGTCTGATGCATGCATGGTGTGCGACCCAGTACACGGTTTACGAGTCAAACACTTCCACAATATACTTCCCCGTCGCCTTGTCCAAGTCTGAGTATACTCCCCGATATTCCTCGGGGAGTAACTTTGCAAGTTCGTACATCATATCATCCACGATCTGCTGGCGGATTTCGCCTGTCACTTTTATGCCCCCGGTTTCCACCCGGAAGGGTTTGCCCACGCGGATGTGAAAATCGGTCCGCTTGAAGCGTTTCAGATTTTTCATGAAATTCTCACCGCCCCAGTGCGCAATGGGAATGACCGGTGCGCCGGTGTGCAGGGCAAGGGTCACCGCGCCGGGCAGGCCGCGTTTCAGAATTCCGTTGTAATTTCGTGTCCCTTCGGGGGCAACTCCGAGAATGTAGCCATTCTCCAGCGCGCGGATGGCGGCTTTGAGTGCGTGCATGTCCGCTTCGCCTCGCCGCACAGGGATCATGCCCCAAACGGTGAAGACCCAATTTAAAAATTTATTGTCCCAGGACTCGATCTTTGCCCAGCCAGTCACCCTGCGCGGTTGCAGGTGAGCAAAGATCAGGGGCACTTCGATCTGACCGGTGTGGTTGGAGATCGCGATCAACGGTCCCTGCCAGGGGACTTTTTTCAGGTCGGGTGCGTCAATTCGACAGGTAATGCGGGTGTAAACTCGAATGATAAAGTTGATAAGCCAGTACATATACATTCTCGAATGTGGATGACTCAAATGATCAGGCGTGGATGATTTCCAATTCAAGCGGAAGTATTTCTAGCGCCAGGTCTGAACCTTCGAGGCAGATGAATTCCCCATCTGCATGCGCAGGGAAGGTTTTGTCCAGGGATTTGATCGTAACTTTTTTGGCGCGGCGCATTTTTACTTCGGGCTGGCTTGCCTGTGTTCCGCGCAGGAAATGGGGGATGAGCGTAAATATTCGTCCTTTTGAGGCGGTTTCCGCAATGCACAGGTCAAAGAATCCGTCGTCGGGTTTGCTTTCAGGAGCCATTTTAAAACCACCGCCCATGCGCTTGCCGTTCATGACCGAGATCATCAGCGAAACCTGTTTAATGGTTTCCTTGTCGTCCAGAACGATTTCAACCTGCGCGGGATCGTAATACAGGAAGACGGTCTTGAGTGCACCGATCAGGTAGGCGGGCAGCCCCCGCATCCAGCGGACCTTCACGGCCTCATTGCCCACTGCCGCATCAAAGCCCACACCGATGCCGTTTCCAAAATACCTGCCTTCGGGGTAATAGCCGCCTTTTACAAAACCCAGGTCAATTTTTTTGCGTTTGTTTTCCTTCAACGCCTTCAATCCGTCATTCAAATTGGTGGGGATGTCCGTGCCTCCGGCAAAGTCATTGCCTGTGCCGATGCCAAGCACGCTGAATGCCACGCTGTTATGCCCGGCTTTTTTTGCCAGCATGATGCCGTTGATGCATTCGTTCACCGTTCCGTCGCCGCTGGCGCAGACGATCACATCATATCCCTCACGCGCCGCACCTTCCGCCAGTTCAGCGGCATGCCATACGCGTTCGGTGCGTACCAACGTAAAATCCAGCCCGCTTTCACGCAGGCTGGATTCAATGTGTGGAATGGATTTTTCTCCAAGTCCATGACCCGATATCGGGTTGACGATCACGTAATATCTCATGCGTTCGCTCCAAATTTCGAATGGAGCGAGTTTATCTGTTGTAAGTCCGATTGTCAATCTGAGTTTTTATGAATGTCCATACAACAACACACAGGCCCGAAGAGACCGGTGGAGATTCCCATGGGTCGATTTCGGTCGAAATTACTCGTTCATGCGCGGGGTCCGGCGGTATTCTGTGTGGTGACCCGCGTTCATCATGCTTAGCGCGTCTGCCAGTTCCTCGATTGCCCAGGCTTCTTCATTATCCAACACCATTTTGATCTTTTCCAGCCGTTCCTGCAAAGCGATCATCTTTGTGCGGAACAGATCGATCACGGTCGGGTCCGGGTTTTCGCGCATCAATCGTGTGGCGTGATATGCTTCTTCGGTGGCGTGCATGACATCAAGAATATCTTCAGCGATCAAAGTCAGGTCAGACATGACAGCCTCCTTTCTTATATTCACAATAGCACGTCAAGGTTTGTATTTCAAGTAGTCTGCGGGATTGTCGATATCCTGTAAGATTTCCGGGGAACCACACTCCACATAAAAAATTGCATCCTTGTGTGTATTCAAAAAATCACGCATCGATTGGGGCGTGCGCAATTGCAGAATTTCATCCCAAAATTCCCTTGCGATCAACCAGGGATGTCCGCGCCGCATTTGGTAGCTTGGTACTATAATGCGGGCTTTATCTTGAATGAAGCCTTTGCAGATCTGCTTCACATTTTCTTCCTCCACCTGGGGTTGGTCCCCTAGGCAAATGAGGGCAGCCTCGCTTTTGGCTTTTTGTCCCCGCAAGCCTAGTTGGATCGATTCAAGCATTTCGCTGGCGGCGTAGTTTTGATTGTACGTAACCTGTGCGTTGTGTTTTACTGCGATCTTTTCCACCTCGTCCCGCGCACCGCCTGTGACCACCAGAATGTCTTCAATGCCCGCCTGTTGCAGGGTCGCAATGACCTTCCCTAATATGGTGGTGTCCCTCCAGGGCAAAAGCATTTTGGGCTGCCCCATGCGCTTGGATTGACCCGCGGCGAGGATCACAGCTGATATATTCATTCAAATCCCTTCAACATTTGATAGTCCTCTGGCTTGTCCACATCAAGCAGCAAACTTGGATCGTGCCATGGCAGGTACTCCACCCGGTGTTTGTCGAAAATTCCACGCCCGCCCATATCCCCTTTGAGCTGCATGAGGTCGGCGAAGGTGTCGCAGTCGAACAGGACCGGGGTTGCGCGGCGGTCTTCCAGCACCAGCGGCGCGAGGATGGCTTGCATGTTTTTCCCGTGTGATTCAACCAATGCCCGTATCACTTCCACTGGGATCTGCGGTTGGTCAGCCAAAAGGAAAATTGCCGCCCCCGCCTTTCCCAAAATCGAATTCACTCCCGCCCGGATCGATGTGCTTTGACCTTGTGCATATTCAGGGTTGTGGACGATGAGTACCGGCAGACCGTCCAGTGCGGATTCGATTTCTGCCGCATGAAAGCCTGTGACCACCACGACAGGCTCAAGCCCTGATCGAAGGGCGGTTTCAGCCGCCTGCCGCACGAACGGCTTTCCTTTCCAATCCAGCAATTGCTTGGGCGCGCCAAAGCGGCTCGACTCTCCGGCAGCGAGAATAATTCCGGCCGTGGCTTCAAAGGTCTGCACACTTTCTCTTTCCAAAGACCCGACAACAACAGTGGAAAAATGATCGAGTAATTTTCCGGTCATTCTTCCGCCAATGGATTGCAATTCGGGCGTATCGGCTTGATTAAGAAAAAGAATGCGCCGTGCATGGACCGGGATATTTTTTAATCCGCCTTGTGGGTGGGTGAGCACGCGGACAATTGCATCCGGCGTGATGGTTTGGTTGAGTTGCAAACCACTCAGGCTGGAGAATACTTTCGCGCGGTGAACATGTTCATCAGTCAACGGTTTGCCCAATGCGCTCAGGCCTGCCACGAGCACCACGGTCTCTGTGAGATCCGGGATGGGTGGTTCATGGCTTGCGGGAGCCTTAAGTGACTTTTGGCGGGCTCCGTCCGCTTCGATCAGCAGGGGAATGTTGTGCGAACCGGCTGCTTCGTGTAGTATTCTCAAATCTAATTCACTAACAGGCTGTGTTCGTTCGTTTTCGATCTCACCGGTGACTAGGGTGATCCCTTTTTCGGGAAGTTTAATATCACCCGAACCGTTTGCGGTCATATGCTGGTCTGCGAGGGGAATTTGCCAAACGCCAAGATGGGTGGTTGACGTTACGATCACTGAATTGCGGCGTGAAATTTCACGTGCCAATTGAAAGAGGGCCGTGGTCTTGCCTCCCGCGCCCACAAAACTGATGGCGCCGGGAGTACGTCCTGCAAGTATTGAATGATGACTAGGAAATCGGAACGCACGCGAGAGATTCATATCAGCTATTGTAAGTCAAAATTCAGGCAGTTCGCCGAGCCGGCGCCTGCCGCATGTCAACTCAGTTTTCTGGGATCCCATTTTACAATATGATTCTTTCTCAATATTATTGAGAAAGATTGTATAATTTGATTGTATGTATTGAATGGCGTGTCTTTTTGGAGGATAAGGGTATGAAAAAACCGGTCGCGTTGATCGTTGAAGACGATCGCGATATAGTTGCTCTCTTCCGCCATGTTCTTGATATTGCAGGCTACCATACTGAGATATTAATGGATGGCAGGGAGGCAATGAGTCGTATTGAATTATTCAAGCCCAATGTCGTCCTGCTGGACTTGCAATTGCCGGGCATGTCCGGGGTCGAGATCTTAACGCGCATGCGCGCCGATGATCAGATGCGGAATATTCCGGTGATCGTGATCACTGCTCACCCGGTCTATGCTGCCAGCCTCCCCGTGGAACCGGATTTGCTTTTACAGAAACCGGTGGACATTAATCAATTAAGTAAGGGTGGGCTGAACGAACCGGTCCGCGAAGTTGTTACTGGTTTATATACCTATTCCTTTTTCGCAGTGCGCCTGGCGTTTGCGCTGGAGCAAGTTAAGCAGGGTCAGTTCCAGCGCTTTGGGGTTTTGTTTGCAGAGGTGGCGCAGCTCAATGAATTAAAGAGACAGATCCACTCGGATGATTTGAATGGTTTTTATCGTGGTCTTGCGGATCAATTTAAACTGGAAGTGCGCCCGACAGACACAGTGGCATGGTCGCCGCGTGCTGATTATTTTCTTACGTTGATCGAGGAAATTTCCAATCCTGATGCGCCGCTCAAAATTGCAAGCCGGGTAAGGGACGGCATGAAAAAATTCCTCGAGGATAACAATTACGGTTCGGATTTGCGCGCCAATGTGGGCGTGTTGCTTTGTGACTCCGGGTATGCAGATATTCAGCAGATCATGAAGGACGTGGATACCGCCCTTGGCTGTCTCCGGGATGGTCTGTATACCAACCCCTCCATCTTTGATCGGGAGATGCTTAGGAAATAGCCGAGCCATTAAGGGACAGCCCGGCTGATAAACCAACTTTCAACCTGACTGTATCTTTCTACCCCTGTTTTCTTTTTAAAATTTTATAGACCAGTGGACCGACTGCGCCGCGCAGGGTATTGCCGCGCAGGGACTGGTCGAGGTCACTGATCAGGTCATCCGTGTTTTCCAGCCCAATGCTGGCGCGGATAATGCCGTCGCCCATCCATTCACGGATCGAGTGTTTTTGGGTCTTGGTAAGGTAGGATGCTGCGTCCACATAAAGGTCAGCGGGATAATAAAATAGCAGGCTGTGCGCGTGCCCCAGGGAAGTGGCATAGGAAAATATTTTGATTTTCTCCGACATGTTGATCGCCGCGCCCAATCCGCCTTTTAACTGAAAGGTCAACATCCCGCCAAAACCCGACATCTGCCGGCTCGCCAGTTCATGGTGCGGGTGTGATGCCAACCCCGGGTAAAAAACCCGCTTCACTTTCGGGTGGGACTCAAGGTACTCCGCTACTTTAATGGCGCTGTCGCCATGTTGTTTCATCCGCATGGGCAGGGTCACCAACCCGCGCAGGATGAGCCAGGCATTGAACGGACTCATGGCTCCCCCCAGGTGGACGAGCATATCGCGCCGGATTTTCAGCATGTCATTTTCGCGCCCCAGCACTGCGCCCCCCAATGAGTCGCCGTGACCATTCATGTACTTGGTCAGGCTGTGGATCACGAAGTCTGCGCCCAGGGTGAATGGGGTCTGGAGCGCCGGGCTTGCCCAGGTCGAGTCCACTGCCAGCCTTGCCCCCGCAGCGTGGGCAATACCAGCCAGGCTGGCAATATCGGAAATACGCAAAATGGGGTTGGCGGGAGTTTCCACGTAGACCAGTCTGGTATTTGGTTGCAGCGCATTCCGAACCTGCTGCGGGTCGCTGGTATCAACCAGACTGACCTCGATCCCGAATCGCGGCAGGTGCAAACCAAATAGTTCCACTGACCCCGCATAGCAGACTTCACTGACGATGATATGGTCCCCCTGACTCAGGAAGGTAAACACCAGCGCTGAGACAGCAGCCATCCCGCTTGCCGTGACGACCGCTGAAACCTTTGTTCCGTCCGCCAAACCGCGTGGGGCTTCGAGCGCCGTCAGGCGGTCTTCCAGGGCACGCAGCGTGGGATTGCTCCAGCGGGTATAGGCATATGGCGCGCGTGAAGTCTCAAGCAGGAGGGCGCTCATTAGCTTGCCCCCGAACTTCGGCAGTTTGAAAGTGGTCGCCATGTGTAAAGGTAAACGCAGCGCGCCTGTTTCAGGGTCGGCTTCCTCCCCGGCATGCACGGCGAGTGTTTCGAATTCGAGGTTGTCGGATGATCTCATGATTTGTTCTTTAATTTTTCCACCATCGCATGATGGCTTTGACGGGTGATATTAAATTTCCAGGCGCAGAGGATGGCCATTACTAAAAGCACCGTCGGTATGGGTCCCATGAACAGGCGGATGGCGTCGACCGCCGCCTCAGGTTGGACGGGGAGCGGCTGTCCCTGAACCGGGGTCAGGTAACCAGTGGCAGCCAGTGTCTGCCCCATACCCCAGATGGCGATGCCCGTTGCCAGCTTCTGAAAGAACGATGCAAAGGCGTAGTACGATCCTTCCCGGCGTTCCCCGGTCTCAGCCTGGTCAAACTCAATAATGTCAGGCACCATGGACCATGGCACAACAAAGGCAGTTGCGATTCCAAACCCGGATAATCCTGCCAGTACGTAGGCCAATACCAGTTGGTCAGAGCGGATGGCCGAAAGTCCCATCAGGACCACTGCCCAGGTGATGCTTCCAAGAATGAACGCCATTCGTTTATCCAGCTTGCGCGAGAGCCAGACCACCAGTGGAATAAAAATAATGGCTGCTGCCTCGGCGATCAGGACGAAGTAATTAGACTGGTCGGGGACTTTCATGTAATAGTTGGCAAAATAAATGAGCGTTGCCGAAAGGATGCTGGCAGTCGTCCAACTGAACAGGTAAAGACCCATGACAAGCCAGAAGGGACGGTTGCTCAGGGTGGTCTTAAGTGCCTTCAAGACCGGCATGGGCTTCGGTTGTTCTTCAGATGGTTTTTCGTGTGTGACCTTAAATACGATCAGCGGTGGGATGATGGAAACCAATCCCAGCCCGATGCCAAGGATGGCAAACAACAGTCGCTTGTCGTCCACGTACCAACCCAGTACAGTCGCCAGAATGATCGCTCCGAGCGTGCCTGAGATGGAAAAAGTCATCCGGTAGCCATTCAGCGTTGAGCGTTCATCATAGTCGTCGGTCAGTTCGGGGGTCAGGGAATTATAGCTGACGTGGATGATGGTGAAGGTGGTGTCGAACAGGATGAAGGTGACGGTATAGTAGGCTGTCAACGCCAGCGGACTGAGGGGCGGGACCAGCCAGATCAGCATGAACGTCAATCCAAGCGGCACCGCGCCAAAGAGCAGCAGTCCGCGCCGCCGCCCCCAGCGCGTGCGAATGCGGTCTGAGATAAGACCAATGAGCGGGTCATTGATCGCATCCCAAAGTTTTCCGATACCAACCGCCCAGCCGGCGTAGTCGGGGCGCAGTCCTGCCACATCGGTCATGAAGTAGAGTTGGAAGAACATCAGGATGGCGAGCGGGATGCTGGTACTTAAGTCGCCGGTGCTGAAGAGCAATTTGAGGCGTAGCGGAAGTTTATTCATGGATCATCCTTATAAATTCTCAGACCGGAAATCCTGGCACTCCGGCATCTCATATTTATATAGTTCTTCCAAAGGGCGCTCGGCTACCATCCTGCGATAAGCTTCGAGCTCCCTCTCAACGGATGGGTCGAGGGTGCGTGGTTCATGTTTGGCGAGAATTTCGCGTGCTTTCTCGCGGGCATTGTCCATGGCGCTCTTCGAGCCTTCCCTTGCCCATGATTCATACGGCTGGCGTACCAGGAACTTTGGCAAATAATGCTCTTTGCGATAGTTCTGCGCGGTGTGTTTTTCAGTGATGAAATTGCCGGAAAAACCCACCTTGCGGATGGTGTCCATTGCCATGCTCGTCTCATTGACCTCTATGCCGCGCTTAATGCGCAGAGACATACCCGCCAGTTCATCATCCATTACCAGCAGGGCATCGCTTTCAAGCATGGAACTGTCCAGCGTTCCAGCGCAGGTGATGTAGTTGACTCCCGAAAGCACAGCAGGCAACAGTGTGGACATACGCTCAGCCCCGGCTTGCAGATCCTCTGTCTTGGATTCAGTGACTCCGCCCACTGAGCGGATGGGGATTCCATAGTAATGTGCCAATTGTGCCGAGGCGGCGGTGATTAGTCCCGTTTCCACCGCGCCCAATGCAACTGTTCCGTTGCGCATGTTGGCGATCGTTGAAACAGTCCCATAGAGCACGGGTGTGCCGGGGCGGAAAATCTGCGAAAGGGTAATGTGCGCCAGAATGTTGGCGTTTTCCTGGATCAGCAATCCTGCCAGTGAGGCTGGAGCGGTCATCCCGGCAATGCCCTCCGGGGCGAGTGTGACCGGCTGTCCGTAATCAGCGCAGATCATCATCCCCTCAATCTGGATCTGTGTCATTTGTAGCGGACTGACAACAGAGCAAATGCCAAAGAACCGCGGACGCTTTTTCAGTTCCTCTTTGCCCCCAACGGCGATCGCCATCATTCGCATCATATCAAGGGTGGGCATGTATCCGTAACAACCCAGCCCGAAAGATTTTCGGCTGTTGTGCGCCCAGGCTGAAATGGCTTCACTGTGGATGACGGTCATCGGGATGTCGTTTGGCCAGACATCCATTTGTGAACAATGGATATGTTCACAACCATCGATCAATTTGATGTGGTTAAGCAGGTCTGCCAATGTACTGGGGCGGTGTTCCCCTGTCTCCAGGTCGTGCACTGCCGTGGGTGTACCCAACGCGGCGAATTGGACAGCATCGCCGCCAATATCCATTTCCAGTTTTCCATCTGAACCGTATAGTTTGAACTGTTTGGGAGCCTGGTCAATTGCCCACTGCACCAGTGACTCTGGAATACGTACACACTGCTGTTTATCATCCACTTGTGCGCCGGCTTTTTGGAACAACTCCCGCGCTACCAAATAATCCACCTTGATGCCGACAGTCTGCAGGATCTCCATTGAAGCGGCATGGATGCGTTCGATCTCGTCTCTGCTGAGGACTTCATAAACTGTTTTCATAATGACTTCCTTTTGGGCTGTGTAATGAGAATCGTGGAGCAAAATTCCCCCGTAAATACGGTGCTGGTACTTCCCGAAAGGATGGGATAAGGTCAGCGGCCATTGGTACGATTATATCAAAAGGGCCTCACAAATTTCTCCCACCGTCAAAGAATATCCAAAACGGTCGGTCAGGATGGGGCGCTCCCTTCACCCGGTTATTCATGGGTGTATATGTAACACTTGCGCTTACCAGGCGGTCACTCTTAAAGATGGAGAGGCTTGGCCGTGGTGGATCCGTTCGTAAATTTAACAATAATCGAATTGCCCAATTGTAAAAAAACAGGCAGTCAAAAGTTGACATACCTGTTTCAAAATTTTTTGCGGTTATATTGGACTTTATCGGAAATAACATACCAGCAAGCACCGTCCCGAAGGTTTATTTCGGGTCATTTAACTGTCTAATGGCAACCTTCAGGACGTTTTTTCTATTTACCGATACAGTCTAATAATATTTTTTCTGTTGGCTTAACGGTTCGCATAAGCCTAAATTCTTTTCTATGGCAGAGCTGCACCAGAACAGGAATATCTCCAAGCCGCGGTTTATTTTCCTAGGTCAGTGATTCATCCATTGTGCGCATCTGCACCTCAATGATCCGTGAATTGGATGACTGGGTACATGCCAACAGAACGGCGCTGGCAACATCCTCGGGCTCCAGCATGCCAGACTCGGATACACTTTGCTCCGTGCGCCCTTTTCCCAAGGCGAACTCCGTCTTGACCCCGCCGGGACAAATTACACCAACCTTGATGCCATGTGGGCGTAATTCCTTGTCCAATGCCTGTGCAAAGCCTACCTGCGCGAATTTGGTGGCACAGTAGACTGCTTCTCCTGCAAAACCATATTTTCCTGCCATGGATGAGATCATCAGGATCGTTCCCGAGCCTTGCTTTATCATCATCGGGACGGTGTGTCTGCTGAATAAAAAGGTTGAACGGACATTGGAATCCATCATTTCGTCGTATTCTGCGGCGCTGGTATCAACAAGATTTTTATAGTTGCCTACGCCGACATTGTTAATGAGGATATCAAGAGTGCCGAATATTTTTATGGCTGCTTCAACACATTTTTGGGCTGTCTCTTCCATGGTGGCATCACCGGCGATGCTTGCTGCCTTGCCCCCAGCTTTTTGCACGGCAGCCACCAGTTCATCCAATCGTTCCTGCCGGCGCCCTGTAAGGATCATGGATGCGCCTTCCTGTGCCAAAGCCAGCGCGCTGGCTCTCCCTATGCCCGCGCTCGCCCCTGTGATGATGGCCACTTTCCCTGCTAATTTACCAGACATAATGTTTTTTCTCCTTGGATTTGAAGATCAATGAATTCCAGTTCCACTCCCACGGCTTGTATTTACGGTGGTGGGTGTGGTTGCACAGAGATAACTAAAAATCATCAATCCCCGATCACCATTTCTTTCGACCTTAAATACACAAGTAAAGTTTCAAGCACAGCGCCGCCTATTGCCAGCGCCTTGTCTGAAATAAGGGTGTGCATCTCAGGATCGTTGCGCCCATCCACGTCACCGATCTTCATATCCTTGGTGACTTGAATGCCAGGGCGGATCAGCCCGCGTAACATTCCTGAAAATGGACTGATAACCGGGTATTTTTCACTCCCTGTTTGTGGATCGATCTCAGCAATCAATTGACCTTCTTCGACAGGGTCACCGATTTTTGCATGTGCGATCAATATCCCAGTGTCAGGTGCGCGCAGGACGCGGCGGCGGTCGCCATCGGGTGCTCCACTATCTGCGTGGGTTGCGCCGCTCCAGTACACCCTGCCAAGGGTGTGTCCACGGCGGGTTTCGATCACAGCATGACAATTCCTCCCCGCCGTGAATCCAGGTCCCAGTCCAATGTGCAGCGGGATATCCACACTTAAAGGCTCAGGTTCAATTTTCAATAATCGCGCGTCCACCACAACGGTGGATTGGGGACTCGTCAGGAATTGATTGCGCAGGATGCCTGCCTGGGGGTCAACCAACACGGGAATTTCCCCCGCTTCCATGGTGACTTGAATTTGGTCTGCCGATACCAGGCGCGCAGTGACCCCTTCAATGGTTTGCGTTCCTTCATATACGGCTTCTGAGAACGAAACCGATCGCCGAACAGCCAGTGGTTTTTCCAACTCAAGAATGACAGTTTGAAAGCCTGTGCGGTGCAGGCGCATGGCGACTCCGCTTGCAAGATCGCCGCCGCCGCGTAGAAAAATTTGGTGGGTCATAATATTTCCTTGGATTGCATGGACTGCTCCTGCAGTAAATGTGCAAATGAGTATAACGTGAGATACACAAACAAGTAAAACACCGCGAATAGAATGGTGAATGCGATCAATCGCAGGGAGGGATCGATCGCAAGTCCGAGAATGGTGACAACGATTTCCGTTGGGTCATCCAGCAGGTCCCACGAATTGAAGCGCACGAAGCGTCCAAGATAAACGCCGAAACTGCTCATGCCTGAAACGGTGAATACAAATGCCCAGCCAAACCAGCGCCCGAACTTGCGTTGGACAATGTCGTGCATCAGGTACAGCGAAACCAGTCCGAGCAATAAGCCTGTCCAGGAGAACCAGATCAGGACGATCACGTCATACCATAGCGGCGCACTGGAGGTTTCTTTCACCAGGTGTTGTAAGTCGGTCAAAATATACGGCGCGTTGGGAAAGAAGATCAGCCAGAGGAACGCCGTGATGGGCAGAACAAAATACAACAACATTTTCTTCCATGAAAGGGCGTGTGCCAGGTAAGCCAGCACGAAGGGAATCCATGCCAGAATAAGATTCCAGACCAGGTTGGTATATCGCACTGAATCACTGTACGCGATCCTTGCCGCCACCAGCAGCACACAGATCAGCGATGCAGATGTCATCAACGCAAAGATGGCGATTTTATAGCGGTTTTTTTTCGTAAAAGTTTGAAGCGTGTTTAACATGGTTATATTTTTACCCTGATCATCCCATCTCGCGTACAAATACAATCAGATCAATATCACCAGGCGAGTGTTTAAATTCGGTCAGCATGGCGGCGGTTTCACTTCTGTGCTGCGTGCCGTGATTCACCACGTGGACCACTGCCTGCCAGAGAATGTTTTCCATTTGATCGCCGCGCATGGTTTTATATTGAAATGAGGCATTTAACTTTTCATCCGTCAGCCCCCCGATAAATGAGTTCAATGCTTTATCCTCCTCCACCCAGCGCGCGCGGAGGGCTGCAAAGGTCGGGAAATCTTCTGGTTTCATGCCAGACATGGGCGATTCCCCCTGCCAGCGTCTGCGCCAGAGCCATTCTGCGAAGAGTGTATGGGTCAGTGTGCCGCGTAATCCGCCGTGTGGATACGAAGCCGGTTTTAGGAATTGTCCGGTGGTTACATTTTCAGTTCTGTCCAAAATGCGTTTGTTTGCCCATTGGTTGTATTGATAAAGTAGTTGAATATCCTGTTTGTTCATTTCGATAAAAACTCCAACAGCGCCGGGTTCACGATTTCGGGTTTTTCATAATGCGGAATATGCCCGCTGTTTTCGATGACATGAAACTCCGCATGGGGCATGGCCTGCATGATAACCCCGCTGTGTTCAAAAGGCACCGTCTTGTCTTGCCTGCCCCAAAACAGCAGGGTGGGCTTGTGCAGCATCCCCACCCTGCTGTAGGTCTCATAAAACGATTCGAGCATCCCATTCCTGATGGTGGATAGGATGGCGCGCTTAAAGCCCTTGTATTTCATCTGAACTTTGTATTGGTTTTGGAAATGCGCCACCGTCCCTTGGTCCAGCATGTCGGATGCCAGTCCTTTGATCATTCTCACGCCTCCAAACAGACCAAAAGCCAGTTCGCCAAAAATGGGCAGTTTCAGGGCTTCGAGCATGAGGGGCAGCCCCAGCCGCTTGGCACCTGCCGGGTCAATTAATATATGCCTGCTGACGCGCTCAGGATTCTCCCTGGTAAATGATGCGGTGATCGGTCCACCCATCGAAAGTCCAACGAGGTTGATCTGGTTAAGTCCCAGCCCATCAAGCAGTTCCTTGAGTTGCTGCACAAAGAGCGGCATGTTGTAGTCAAGGCACGGTCTGTCTGAATATCCGCGTCCGATAAGGTCATAACGCAAAACTCGAAAACCCGAGTTCACCAGAAATTCGAAGGTCGTGTCAAAGATGAAGTACGGGGTGGAGAATCCATGTACCAGGACAACCGGATCCCCATTTTCAGGTCCGCTTAATTCGTAATGCGTTATGCCGCCGCCTAGCGCGATGAATGCCCCACCTGCTTCTCTGCGGGTGGTTTCATTCAATTCCTGGGTTTCATCAAGATAGGGGAATGGCATAACTTATGTAGGGATAGGAGACCTGCTCCTACCCCTACAAATTTATTATATTTTTCCAAGTGCGCGCAGGACACGCTCAGGGGTGAATGGGAATTCGTCTATCCATACGCCGGTTGCATCGTGGATGGCGGCGGCGATGGCGGGCGCAGTGGGCAGGAGGGGCAGTTCGCCCAAACCACGCGCACCCCACGGTCCGTTTGGATCTGGAACTTCCACGATCACCGATTCAACAGATTCGGGAATATCCCAAATGGTGGGGATCAGATAGGTGCTGAGTTGATCGGTAAGCACGCGCCCGTCTTTGGTTTTGAAATCTTCGAGGACTGCGTAGCCGTGCGCCTGCACCACCGCACCTTCGATCTGTCCCACTACCTGGTCTGGGTTGATCGCCTTGCCGACATCATCCGCAGAGACGATGCGGATCACGCGCACATGCCCGGTCTCGATATCCACTTCCACTTCTGCCGCTTGCGCTACATATGCATAGGAGAAGTTGGGCATGGAATGCCCCGTTTCATGGTCAAAGGGGGTTGTGCGTGGCGCAAGATATTTGAACTCTGCGATGGCAGGGCGCTCTTCTTTTTTCCATTTTTCCAAAGCTGCCTCTGCTGCGCCTTTCATCGAGTTGCCTGCCATGAAGGTCAGGCGTGAAGCCGAAGCGGAGCCGGAGTTCCCCTGTTTGGCTGAATCTGATGTTTTGATCTCAATGATGTTTTCAGATACGCCCAGCACCTGCGCAGCCATTTGGATCATTACCGTGTGCAAGCCTTGACCCACTTCCGCGCCCGCCTGGTGGATCACCACATGCTCCATTTTGCCGTTCCCATGGATTTCCACCTTGGACCAGCAGTTTTCCTGGTAGCCGAAGGAGAAGCCCACGTTTTTGAATCCAGCCGCAAAGCCATGTCCGCGTGCAATATGGGGGGTGGATTTTTTATTTTTCGCTTTTTTCTTCCAGTTGAATTTTTCGCGGGCGGCTTCAATGCATTGCGTAATGCTCACGGGGGAGGGAACAGGTGTGCCAACCCCAAGTGTGTCGCCATTCTGCAGGGCATTCTTCAAGCGGAATTCGACTGGATCCATGCCAAGTTTTTCGGCAAGTTTGTCCATCTGTATTTCAGCCATGAACAAGGCTTGCGGTGCGCCGAATCCACGGAACGCCGCGCCAGGGACGTTATTGGTGTACACACCGTATACATCCACTTTTACGTTGGGGATGTAGTACGGTCCGGTGGAGGTGATGGCTGCGTTGCCAAGCACTTTGTTGGACGTGTACATATACGCGCCGCCGTCTGCGATTAATTCGTTTTCCACTGCGACCAGTTTCCCGTCCCTGGTCGCTCCCCATTTGGCATTGATGGTCGTTGCATGTCGTTTGCCATGGCCGATCATCGATTCGCGCCGTGACCAGACGATCTTCACCGGACACTGTAATTTCCATGCAGCCAGCGCCAGCACGATCTGCACCGACATGTCTTCGCGTCCGCCAAATGCGCCGCCGATGGCGGGGTAGATGACACGGATCTTTTCATCGGGCAAGCCCAATGAATGGGCTATCGTTTCGCGGTCTGCGTGAGTCCACTGTCCGCCGCATTGAATGGTGACAAGACCCTCCTCATCAATGTAAGCCAGTCCGGCTTCAGGCTGCAGGTAGGCGTGTTCCTGTACAGGGGTCTGGTATTCGCCTTCAACGATCACATCGGCTTTGGCAAAGGCGTCATCAGCCTCACCTTTACGGATCTTGTAATGGACACAGATATTCGTGTCACCCCGGTCTGGATGCAGGATCGGCGCATCGGTCCGCAGAGCGGCGGTCGGGTTGGCAAGGATCGGCAGGTCTTCATATTCGACTTCGATCAACTTGACTGCAGCTTCCGCTTCGGCTTCCGTCTTTGCCACCACCACTGCCACCTGGTCGCCCACAAAGCGGACAATATCGGTGTGTGGTTTTTTTGAATCAGGTCCGCAGAGTACAGGCTGATCTGGGATCTGCAATCCATATTCATTGACAGGCACGTCTTTCGAGGTGTAGACGGCTGCAACGCCGTCTGCCGCCTCTGCCTTGTCAGTGCGGATACTTTTTACGCGTGCATGGGGACGCTCGGCGAAGAGTATCTTCATGTGCAGCATACCCTTCATGGTCAGGTCGCCGGAGTAAAGCGCCCTGCCTGTTACTTTATTGACTGCGTCAACGCGTGGAAGTGATTTACCAACAGAATGAGAGGACATAATTTCCTACCGTGATTTTTTGGTTATTTGGATTTTTGGCGGGGGGGCATCTGTTGGACCATAACGGCTGGGTCCGACCATGCTGTATACAACCGCGTATATGACCGAGATGATGCCGCTGATCACTATCATGTAAATGATGCTGACAAGTGCATCGGCATAAAAATTATCCAGTTTGGTGATGGGTTTTAAGAGGGTATATAAACCGCTTAATTTATAGGCAATTTCAGGCATGCGCGGGTTGCCTTGTAATTGATAGGGAATAACCCCCCACTTTTGGTCCAGCGCTATCTTAACAGTTTCATGAGCAGCCGCAATGGAAATTGCCGGAATGCCCACCATCATCAGGCAGCCAATTCCGCGCCAGATGTCTGATAGCTTTTTGGGCTTGGAGATGGAAGATGTCCTTTGCGTGGACGAACCTGAATATTTACCCATGGGTTGCCTCTTTAATGACTCGCCTCTTCGATGGCTTTTACGATCTTGTAATAACCCGTGCAGCGGCAGAGGTTGCCCGTAATGGCTTGTTCGATCTCGTTACGGGTTGGGTTGGGTTTTTCCTCCAATAGTTTTGCGCCGGACATCAGGAAACCTGGCGTGCAATATCCGCATTGGACAGCGCTATTTTCCACGAAGGCTTCCTGGATGGGATGTAGTTTGTCGCCGTCAGCCAGCCCCTCGACCGTGGTGATTTCTGAGCCATGTGCGCGTGGCGCTGGCACCAGGCACGCCATGACCGCTTTGCCATCCATGAATACGGTGCATGCACCGCATTCCCCTTCGGCACAGCCTTCCTTCACACCGGTCAACATACCTTCTTCGCGCAGCAGGCGCAGCAGGGTCTTGTTGGCTCCGCTCGTGAAGGAATAGGCTTTTCCGTTGATCGTGGTTTCAATGGTCGAGGCAGGGAATTCGCTGGTTGTTTGCAGCTTGGGTTCTGTCTCGTTCCCCCAAAGGAGGACGGGATTTTTCGGCATTCCCGCTTGTTCTTTTCCATCTAGAATTGCGGTCAATCCGCGTGAAGTGATCACCCTTACCATTTCACGGCGATAGGCGGCTGATCCGCGTACATCGTCAATCGGGTGGGCGGCTTGCATGGCAAGTTCTGCGGCTTGGGCGATATTTTTCTTGTTGAGTTTTCTCTTAACCAGGAATTTTTCCGCTTCCTCGGCGTGGGTAATGATCGGGGTGACTGCTCCCAGCGTGATCGAGGCTGATCGGACGGTATCTTCCTTCAGGTCAACGATGATCGATGCGTTCACCAGTGAAATTGCCTGAGCGCGGCGCAATGCCAGTTTGAGGAATGTCCCTCGCTGTGTTTTTTTCAACGCGGGGAACGAGATATCCACCAGCATTTCATCTGCCTGCATCACGGTTTTGCGAACTCCGGTATAGAAATCTTTTAAGGGGACAATTCGTTCGCCGCGTGTCGAGAGCAGGGTCACGCTTGCGCCAAGCGCCATCAGCGGAGAGATCGTGTCATTTGCAGGAGAGGCGGTGATGAGGTTCCCGGCGATGGTTCCGCGGTTGCGGATCTGCGGTGCACCCACTTCCCATGCAGCCCGCGCCAGGGGATAGGCTTTCTTGCGGATCAACTTGGAGCCCACGCAGGCGTTGTGTGTGACCAGCGGACCAAGGTGGATCACGTCATTCTCATCAATTGTGATTTGATCAAGGTTTGGAATGCGCGAAACGTCAATAAGGGTTTCCAACCCCTTGCGGACGCCTCGTTCAAGTTCGAGAATGAGGTCGGTACCGCCTGCGATTACGCGGGCGCGCTCTTTCTTTTCCCCCAAGACTTTTATGACCTCGTCGGTGGAGGTTGCATTAATATAATTGTGCCACATAATTTTATCTAATAAACCCTAAAGGGTTGAAAAACTTTAGGGTTTGTCAATTTATTTTCCGCTTCCGGTAACTACTTCAGAGCGGCGTTCAAAGGTTTCCACGGCAAGACGCGCAATGGTTGTCAGGTTGCGGATGGCGGCGGGCAGGGCGGTTTCGTCACCGAGACTGGCTTCCACGTTATCCAGCGCGCTGACCACCTGATCGCTGAGGGTAAAGAATGCCACATCAAATTGGTAAATGGCTTCGAGTTCCTTCTCGTTGATCTTTACAGCGTCAAACATGCCGGAGTATCCGCGTGCAGCGGTGGAGATTTTGTCAATGAAGGTCCGCAAGGCGAGCGCGGCTTTTTCCATATCGTCCATGTATTTGATCATGCCGCTGTTGACAAGCTCAACCTGCAGGTTTGACGCGCGTCCCCAATGCTCTTCAAAACGGCGCGCCACGGTGTCGCGCAGTATTTTGTCCGCGTCGCGGCGGTTCTGTCTTTCAATGTAGCCGTTGAAACCGGGGATATATCCAAGCAGTTTTTTAAACGGGTCGACCTGTGAACTTACTTTTTCAAAGAAATCACTCATTTGAGCCTCCTACCGTAATATACGACGATTTATGCTTATGGTCTCGCTTATTATAGCCTGAGTTTATGCTAAATCAAGAAAACACTCCCGATTAGGATGTATAATCGACGCCATACTTTTTACTGCATTGTTTTGTCCCATATTCATATTCAAAAGGAAGGTTAACATGATTGTTACAACAAAAAAACTATTTGAATCGGCATACGGAAAATATGCCATCGGCGCGTATAACGTCAATAATCTTGAGCAGATTATTGGGTTGTTCCGGGGAAATTTGGAAAGTAAAGCTCCCTTTGTTATTCAAATTAGCAAGGGCGCACGCTCCTACACTCATGAGACGATGCTTGAAGGGCTGATCACATCGGCGGATAAGATCTTCCCCGAATCAGTTTTTGCGGTTCATCTCGATCATGGCGATGAAGAAACCTGCTACAAATGCATCAACAGTGGCTTTTACTCATCCGTCATGATTGACGCCAGCCACGAATCCTTTGAAAAGAACGTGGAAATTACCAAACGTGTGGTCGATGCCGCCCATGCGAAGGGACTGGTGGTGGAAGCGGAACTTGGCATGTTGGGCGGCGTGGAAGAACACGTCAAAGTCGATGAAGCCAATGCCAAATTGACCGACCCCGTCCAGGCAGAGGAATTTGTGCGTCTGACCGGTGTCGACTCACTGGCTTGCGCCATTGGCACAAGCCACGGAGCGTTCAAGTTCAGCGGTTCGCAGGGTCTCCATTTCGAGGTGCTGGAACAGATCCAGAAACTCATGCCCGGTTTCCCATTGGTCATGCATGGTTCCAGTTCAGTGCCCCAGGAAGAAGTGGCGCGTATCAATGCCGCTGGCGGCGATATCAAAGGCGCAAAAGGCGTCAACGAAGATGAATTTATGAAGGCAGCCACTCTCGGCGTGACCAAGGTCAATATTGACACCGATGGCCGCCTGGTGTGGACGCGTGTTCATCGCGAATTTTTCCGCGACAAGCCTTCCGAATTTGACCTGCGCCCAATTGGCAAGGTCTTCATGGCCGAATATGCCAAATTTATCGCCCACAAGAACGAGAAACTTGGCTCTGCGGGTCATCTGGACGAAGTGCGCAAGTTGGTGAGTTAGCGGCAAGGGTTGACCATTTGGGATGGCGAACGGTTTGAAAAATTCAGCTCTTGGATCGGCATTTCCAATTTGACTTTTGGATCGTAAATTCAATGCCCAGATCTGACCAAGGCGTAACGAAAGAAAGATATATGCTCATCCCCCGCACGGCAATTTTTGTCCGGCGCGGGGATGAGTATCTGTTAATTAAAGGCGCGCCCACGAAAAGATTGTGGGCGGGCAAATACAATGGCATCGGCGGTCATGTGGAACGCGGCGAGAATATCCTTTTTTCTGCGCAGCGTGAACTGCTGGAAGAGACGGGTCTGCTGGCTGACTTGTGGTTGTGCGGCACGGTCATTGTGGATGCCGGGGATACGGGCATCTGCCTGTTCGTCTTTTGCGGCGAAGCCCCCCGGGGCGAGCTTAAAGCTAGTGATGAAGGCTCAGTCGAGTGGGTGGGCAGGGCTGCAGTTCTTCAGCTCCCCGTGGTGGAAGATCTTCCTATTTTGCTTGAACGGATCCATTCCATGCAGCGAGGTGATCCGCCCTTTGCGGCGCGCTCCTATTACGACCAGGACGATAAGTTGACGGTTGTCTTTTCATGATATACGTCCCGAAGGTTCTCTTGAAAGACTCATTGAGTCGACTGACCTTCGGGACATTCCATTTAATAAGGGGACGATTTTCCGGCTGCTATCCGGGTTTCATGGAAAAATTCCTTACCGCCATTCTCCACTGATTTTTTTTATTACCATGCCGTGGCGCATCAGCAGGGTGCTTATGCCGTTTTAATTCCGTGTTTTTGGCTTTACCTCTTATAATCTGCGTCATGGATGCCGACATGAAATTTATCATACGCTTCTGGTGGTTGGCTGTTTTCGTTTCTTCCCTCACATTCGCCTGCCAACCCGCTTTGACGGATTCTCAACCTTCGCCGCTGGTGCCGCTTTCCAGTCCCAGCCCAGCGCCTGCCTCCCCACAGCCGCCGATCCTGGAGCAAACTCCCGTCCCCCTTCCCTTGGTGCCAAATTTCTCACGCATCGTCATGATCGTTTTCGAGAACAAGGAATTTGACTCGGTGATCGGCAGCGGCAAAATGGCATACTTCAACCTGCTGGCCGGTTCATATACATTGTTGACTGCCCACCACGCCGCCGCGCATCCCAGCCTGCCGAACTACCTCTCGCTGATCGGCGGCGACACCTTTGGGATAACCAGTGATTGCGAAGACTGCTTTATCAACGCCCCCAGCCTGCCTGACCTGATCGAACAGAGCGGACGGACATGGAAAACATACCAGGACGACATGCCCGAGCCCTGCTTTATGGGCAGTACGTTACGTTACGCCCAAAGGCACAACCCCTTCATCTACTTTGACTCCATTCGCCTGGATTCTGAACGCTGCAGGCAAAATGTTGTCCCGCTCACACAGCTGGATGCCGATCTTGCCCTGAACGACCTGCCGGATTTCATCTTTATCTCGCCTGATATTTGCTACTCCTCTCATGACTGTGACCTTGATCTTGCCGACACCTGGCTCAAGGGACAAATGGACAAACTCTATCCTGTGTTGGAATCTTCAGGGGATCCCTTCCTCATCATCCTCACCTGGGATGAAGGGCAGACAGATCACTCCTGCTGCGGACTTCCCGACCCCGCCGGCGGACGGGTTGCCACGCTCTTGATCTCCCCGCAGGTGAAACCGAACTTTCAGGATGAAACTCCCTACTCGCATTACTCCCTCCTAAAAACCATCTCTGCAGCGTGGAACTTGCCTTATCTTGGTCACGCTGCTGATGCCGAAACAAGTCTCATCACCGCGCCCTGGAGGTGAAATTACTCCATGCTATACTTGGGTCAGTGCAGGTAAATTAAAAAAACTTCATTATCAGAGGAATTATGACCGACATAACCCATCAGGAAATGCTGCAGAAATATGCAGAGGCGATCGTAAAAGTTGGTTTGAACATCCGCGCCGGGCAACGATTGATCATCACGTTGGCGGCAAATCGCGGCGTTCCAATTCAATTCGCGCCATTGGTGCGTGAAGTTTCCAAAGCCGCTTATGCGGTCGGTGCAAAATATGTGGATGTGATCTGGGGCGATGAGGAAATGCTGCGCCTGCGCGCTCAGCACGCCCCGCATGATTCCTTTGACGAATATTCCACCTGGCAGGTGGATGCCATTGTGAAGATGATCGAGAATGGTGACGCCCTGCTTTCGATTTCTGGTGCGAACCCCGACCTGTTCGGCGGGTTGGACCCGGAGATCGTGGGAATGATCCAGAAAACACATTTAAAGAACTTTGCCAGGGTCAGCGAGCGGGTTACCACCAATGCCGTCAATTGGTGTGTGGTGGCTGCCGCCGGTGAAGCCTGGGCGAAGAAGGTATTTCCCGATCTCCCTGCAATTGAGGCACAGGAAAAATTATGGAAAGCCATCTTTGAGACCGCACGGATTGCCCAGCCTGATCCCATTGCCGCGTGGCAAACGCACATTGCCAACCTGCGCAAACGTGCCCAATATTTGCAAGCCAGACAATACACAGCCCTGCATTATTCCGCACCGGGTACAGACTTCACGCTCGGTCTCCCCAACGGACATTTATGGATCAGCGCCCAGTCCATGGCACAGAACGGCGTGGCATTCACAGCCAACATGCCCACTGAAGAAGTATTTACCCTGCCTGATAGAAACCGCGCTGACGGGGTGGTCACCTCCACTTTTCCATTGAGTTATGGCGGCACGTTGATCGAGGACTTTCAAGTTACGTTTGAAAATGGACGGGTGGTCAAGGTCACTGCGCAGAAGGGCGAATCCGCCCTGCAAAAATTGGTGGATACCGATGAAGGTTCGCACCGTCTCGGCGAAGTTGCACTTGTCCCTGCCAGTTCCCCCATTGCCCAGCGTGGTCACCTTTTCTACAACACTTTATTTGACGAGAATGCATCCTGTCATATCGCCATTGGACGCGCCTACCGCTTCACACTTACGGGCGGCGAGGAATTGACTGACGATGAGTTTGTCTCTGCCGGGGGCAACGTCAGCCTCAACCATGTCGACTTCATGATCGGTTCGCCCCAAATGGATATTGATGGTGTCAAACAGGATGGCTCACGCGAGCCCGTCATGCGCCAGGGCGAGTGGGCATTTGATGCATAAACAGGGATCGGGCAGGTCGACTTCCGCACCTGCTTCATTCATGCCTGTTCCGGTTAATTACTTTCTGTAATAAATAATTGGAGTGGATGATTCCATGCCTGAAAAACCAAAACTCGATCTTGATGACATTTTGAAAGCTGAATACGATTACATTGCCAACACCACCTTCCAGGCCAATGAAGACCGTTCGCGCGTTGCATCCTTTTATTTCGTAACGCTTGGCTCGCTCGTGGCAGCCATCCTTGGCTCGATGATTTCAGCCAATGATCTGGAAAGTGTTTCGCTCGCATTTTCAGGGTTGTTCGTGGTGTTGACCGTCCTCGGTGCGTTGACCCTTGCCCAGCTTGCCCGCCTTCGCGCTGCCTGGCATGAATCTGCGCAGGCAATGAATCAGATCAAGGATTATTACATCAAGCACTACAAGGAAATTAAACCTGCTTTCAAATGGAGGGCTGGCACGCTTCCGCCCACCGATAAGCCGAATAGCATTGCGAACCTCATGGCGGCTGAGATTGCTTTTTTGGGGGCCATTACCTCTGCTGCTGCCATGTATTTTTTTCTTCTCTTTTTTGGAAGTGTGGTCTGGTGGGGCTGGACATTGGTTTTCATCACCCTGGTTGTGGCTTCCATCCTCCTTTGGGCATGGTACAAACACCTGCTGGTGGATGATCAATAGGTCCAGGCGAATGTCATCTGCTTTGTGAAATTAGACGGTACCTTTTATATTATGGAGCCATAACATGACCCGCAACTACGAAAACCAACCCCCAACCGCTTTTCAACGCCTGCCTGATTACAGCCGCACTGATGACTGGATCCGCTCATTTCTCAGGGAGCAAAAGGTGGGTCACACTGCCTACGCCTGGGATGATCAGCCCTTTCTGCATCCAAATTTGTTCTGGTTTGACGAGGAGAATCACCAGGTAATTTTTCACGGGTATATTGCGGGACGCATCCGCTCCGGCATTGAAAAGAATCCCAGGGTCTGTTTGGAAGTCAGCGAGATGGGTAAATTGATGCCCTCCAACATTGCGCTGGAATTTGCGCTGCAATATCGCAGTGTGATGGTCTTCGGTACGGTTCGTGTCCTGACCGGCCCCGACGAAGCGCGGCGCGGATTGTACGGCCTGATCTCCAAATATTTTCCAGGCATGGTCGCCGGCAGGGAGTATCGTCAGATCACCGACAAGGAACTGCGCACCACTTCGGTCTATGCCATCCAGATCGAATCATGGAGCGGCAAGGAAAATTGGAAGGACGGCGCTGAGCAAAGCGCAGAGTGGCCGCCGCTGGATAAAAAGTGGTTTGAATAAACCCTGAATGCAAAAGTGAAACTCCGAGCCTGTGGGGGCTCGGAGTTTTTTTAGTGATCGTCTGCGGTTGAAAATTTATTGCAAGCAGATAAGTTTGGCGCCGACTGTGACTCGGGCGGCAGTCCACACGCCATTGGCGACTGTCCCATTCACACTGACAGCGTTGCCTACTTTCAAGTCGGCGAAGGTGATCAGGGTGGGTACTGCGTCTGGGGTGGATTTGTATAGATAGCGTGTCTTGGCAGTTGTGGTCATCACCAAAGTCTGCTTAAGATAGGGCTGAACCAGCTTGCTCCCATTGAGAACACTGACAGTGATCGTCCCGCTGACGGGGTCGATGGCTGAGATTTTCGCGACCAGGGTGAACGTACCGCGCGGTCCGCCTGCCGCATATGCCGGACCAACGGCTGCCAGGGCGATTAACAGGGCCAATGTAACAACAAACAGTTTTTTCATGAGTATCTCCTTTTGAAAAATTTGGTTTGCTTGCTGTGACGCAGATTTTGCCCGGGAGATACGCCCAATAAAATATAGGGTATGGATGACTGGAGTCCTAAGCCGGACCCAAGACCGCTATTTGATACGCGGCCTGCGGCGCAGAGACTCAAATCCCATGAAGATCAACGTGAACGAGATGGACAGCGCGCCAAATGCCAGCAGCAGGATTCTCCAATCAAAGACTTGCCACCAGGTTGGTTGGGATTGGGCTTGACCCTGCCCTTGCCCCTGTCCTTGTCCTTGCCCCTGTCCCTGGGTGGATGTAGTTCCTTGCGCACCGGGTTGGGTGGTGGACTGTGTATTATTCCGCAGCCACGGCGGACCACCGCCGCCGCCTTTGGCTGGCACTGCAATTTCGGGTGCAGTCGCCTCCCACTGCCGGATGAAGCCTACAACAGCCTGGATCTCCGCTTCGGTCATGCGGTCACCCCAGACCGGCATGGCGGTCCCTGGCACACCATTGGTAACGATCTGCTGGATGGCGAGGTCACTGGTATCCGTCAGGAAGGCTTTGACGTTCAGGGCCGGTGCGCGTTGTGTTCCCTGTCCTTCGGGACCGTGACAGCGTGAGCAGTTTTGCGAAAAAAGTTGACCGCCCAGCGCGATGCTTTCTTCTGTGGTGGGGATGGGCACATTGGGCGCAGGCAGAATTCCAGCGGGTACTTCATCCCAGCGTTGGACCAGGGTCACAAGCGCAGTAATTTCTTCTGCGGTCAGTACATTGCTCCAGCCCGCCATGAGCGTGCCAGCGCTGCCAAGGGTGACGGTGCGGGTCAGTTCCTCGGCGGTCTTTTCACGGATCGCCGGGTCATTCAAGGCGGGCGCAATGCCCGTGCCGAGTCCGTCAGCACCGTGACAGGCGACGCAGTTGGCGGCAAAGAGGGTGACGGCGGTTTGCAGGGTTTCACCGTTGGGCAGGTTCGCCACTTCGGCAAGCAGGGCAGGATCCGCTTCGGTGGTGAATGGTACGAGCGGAGCAAGCCCCAAATTGACGACCCGGTCACGGGTGGCGTTCCAGTCGCCTGATTGGATCAGACTCACCATTTCGGAAATTTGATAATCGCTGAGAGGTCCGCCGTCTTCCTTGCTCCAGGCGGGCATTGCGGTGTTGTAGCGTCCGCGTGCGATGGTTTTCGTCAGATCTTCATATGCCATTGTTTGCAAAGCGGCCTGATTCAATGCGGGCGTCGCGCCGATGCCCTCGCCTTCCAGTCCATGACAGACCGAGCAGTTTTGAGCGTAGAGGGTCATCGCGTCGTCAAGTTGGACATGCAGGATCTGTGTCTGCGATTCGGTGATTCGAACAGGTTCGTTGAGCATGTAAAAGCCTAGCCCGAAGACGACCAGTTGCGTCGCCAGCAAGCCAGCCAGGATTTCAAAGAGACGGATGCGGTTTTGAGTTGGGTTCATGGTTTTTCCTGTTCAAACCTGACAGGTCTTATCGCGGCTCTAGTCAATCGAGGCGCTTGTGAAGACCTGTCAGGTTTTTTGACTATGGATAAACGACTTGCGCGGTTTCAAAGGTTTGGCGTTCGATCAGGTCGCCCGTATCCACGTTGATCTGGCCATCTGTGATGCTGACACCGAACAGGTCGAGCGGGCGTGGGGCGGGCGGATTTTCCACTGTGCCTTGTTGATCAAATTGCGAGTTGTGACAGGGGCAGATGAATTTCTGTGCGCCTGGATCCCACGGGACGGTACATCCAAGATGCGTGCAGCGATGATAGACAGCCAGAAAGCCGCCATCCCCCAGCCGCACGATGTAGAAGCGTCCGTTGGAAATATGGGTGACCGAGTTGAGCGGAAAATCGTCCACAAGTCCTGCGTTGATGATCGAGCCGAATTCGCCTTCAGTCAGGCGCGGCTGCAGGTAGGCAATGAAGACGCCTGTGGTTTCGATCAGCGCCAGGCCGCCGAAGAATGCCCAGGCGATTTTTAGAAAGTCGCGGCGGGAGGGTTCAAGAGGGGTTTCAGACATAAGGACTCCAGTGTTCAGCGATTAGTGCGTGGCGGCGGGCATATTCCATGCCCAGTAGAGTGCCATGCCAGGTCCGCGGAAGAAGATGCCGATGATGGTTAATACGACGAAAGCGGTAAAGAGGAAGGTGGATATGAACAGCACCCGCTCTTCTGTATCGGCGTGAAAGGATCTAACGGTCCATTCGTCAAGCAGGATGATGGGGACCAGGACGATCGCCAGGGGGATCAGTCCGTTGGAAAGCAGGGTGTCCCAGGTGGGCAGCCACAGGCTCCAATGCAGCACAAACTCATCGAGCAGCACCCAAAGGGGGGTGAGGATGAGCGCCATGCCAATGCCTAGCAGGGTCAGTGAACGTCCACGGTGTGAGCGAAAATAAATTCCCACGCTGTTCAGGTTGATGTCGAAGAAGGGCAGCAGGAAGATGCCAAGGATCGCCAGACCCGGCAGAATGATCGCGCCGACCAACGGATGGAAATGCAGAAGTAATTCCTGCAAACCCATAAAGTACCAGGGCGCTTTGGCAGGGTTCGGAGATATATCGGGGTTGGCAATGCCCTCAAGCGGGGCGGGCACCAGCATGGCAAAGATCAACAACAACGAAAAGGCTCCGATCGCAAAGACCAACTCCCGGCGCACCAGGTGCGGAATTGTCGTCACACGCTCGACCTTTGGCTCATCCACCTGGTCCAATTTTTTAGGCAGGGTTAATCCGCCATCCTTGCGGACACGCCAGAAATGGTACATCATCAACCCGAAGATCATGAGCGGGATGAGAGAGATGTGCATGGAGTAAAAATTAAGCAGGGTGTTCGCGCCGACTTCGGGACCGCCGAGGATCAATTTTCCCATCCAGTTGCCGATCAGCGGCACATAGTTGATGATGCTGGTGCCGACGGTGATCGCCCAAAAAGCAAGCTGATCCCAGGGCAGAAGGTAACCTGTAAAATTGGCAGCGACCACCAGCAAAAGCATGGCAACGCCCACCAGCCAGTTGAGTTCACGCGGCGGGCGGTATGCGCCTGTGGCAAAGACGCGGATTAAATGAAGCACTGCCACAACGATCAGCAGGTTGGCGCTCCAGTGGTGCAGGTTGCGGACCAGCTCACCAAACCAGACATTGGAATTGATCTCAAGAATATCCAGGTAGGCTTGCGGCGCGGCAGGTGTGTAATTGTTTTGCAGCACAACGCCTGTTAATCCAAGCACGGCCATCAACAGGGCAGAGAGTCCGCCCAGACCCCAGCTATGTGTCCAGTTCATGGCAGTGACCGGGACCTTGGTGGGGTGCAGGTGCAGGATGAGACTATCCACCACCAGGCGCATTCGACCGCGGTCATCCACTGGCAAACCATCAGGGATCAGGCGTTCACGCATGCGGTCGAGCATGGAGTCTTGTTCGGGTGTGGGGATTTCGTCTGTCATGGATTCTCCTTGATCTTTTTCGTAGCGAAATATTTTTCCATTTTTTCTCTACCGTCAAAATGTCATTGCGAGGGCGTTTTTCCCGAAGCAATCCCCCAGTTGATGGGAGCTTGCCAGAAAAAGCGGTTGCTTCTCTGCTAAAAACCAGGGCTTGCAGCGACACAAAACAACATGATGTACGGCAGAGAATTGATTTTTATCAATTCATGATTGGGTTTTCAAAAAGAAAATGTAAAGAATTGATAAAGGACAACATGTCACAAATTTTGCACAACCTTATCTGTATGTTTAAACAATCTTTACAAATGAGTTCTATCATGGGGGCAGAGTTGCGAACAAAACCGCAGCCATAAATTTCAAAATAACCAACCAATAAAGAGGTATAACATGTTCAAAACACTAAAAACACTTCTGGCAGGAATTCTCGCCGCAGTCATCGTCATTGCCATCGGGGCAAGCGTCTACACCGCATTTGCCGCGCCCGGCACGAATATCTTCTCAACCCAATCTCAAACTGCTTCCAATGGGAACGGGAGCGGCGGCAATGGCGGGAATGGATCTGGCACCGGCACATCAGTGCTCGACATCCCCGCTTCTGATCTAAGCACTGAAGAATCCGCTGCCCTGTTGTTCATGCGCGAAGAGGAAAAACTTGCCCGCGATGTGTACAACGCTCTGTACACGACCTGGGGACAGCAGACCTTCACCAACATCGCGTCCAGCGAACAGATGCATATGGACGAGATCAAAGTCCTGCTCGACCGCTACGGGTTGACCGACCCCGCGTTGGATGCCGGTCAGTTCACCGACCCTGAACTTCAAGCATTGTACACCCAGCTGGTTGCCCAGGGGAATCTCTCCCTTGCAGATGCCTTAAAAGTCGGCGCAGCCATCGAGGAAATAGACATCCGCGACCTGCAAACCCGCATGGCCCAAACGGACAATGCCGATATTCAGCAGGCCTATACCAACCTGCTTAATGGTTCCTATAATCACTTGAAATCTTTCACCAGTGTTCTGCTCACCCAAACAGGCGAGACCTATCAACCGCAATATTTGACCGCCGAACAATATCAAACCATTATTTCCAGCACCCAAAATGGTCAGGGTACAGGCGGACAGGGACAAGGTGGCGGACAGGGTCAGGGCGGTGGACAGGGACAGGGCGGCGGACAGGGTCAAGGCGCTGGACAGTCCTCCGGCACAGGGTTGGCACAAGCCGACCTCACAGCCGCGACCACCATCCACGGCACGGTTGTCAGCTTTGATCAAATGGGACTCAGCCTGACCCTTGATGATGGCAGCGCTTTCTATGTTCAACTTGGCAACACGCGTTACAGCCAGTCCATCGGTTTTGCGCCGGTCGTTGGTGAAGGTGTCACAGTCTACGGCTTCCCGGGTGACCAGGGTGTCTACAGCGCCATCACTGTCACATTGGACTCAACCGCTCAGGTCTATGCCTTTCGTGATGCTGCAACGGGCCAACCGCTCTGGTCAGGTGGCGGCAATGGCGGCGGTGGAAATGGCAAGGGTGGTGGAAATCACTAACCCCGAGTGCAGCAGTTCCCTTTATGGTAACTCTGGAAATCCAACTTCCAACCCCTAAAAAATTAACTCTTTACCGTTCAACCCGTCTAATAGTCAGACCCTAAAGGTTTTACCTGCAAACCAGAGCCAAAATTCGCAAAAAATTCCCGCTGTCATAATGTTTATTGGCAAAGGAAACCTTTAGGGTCTCTTCCGCGGGAAGGTGTACGGTGGAGAAAAAAATACATGGATAATCATCGGCGAGGGTGGTTATCCATGCTTGATGGAAGGAGACGGCGATGAATTTGCCGAAGGTTCAATTTTTTCGCAAGCGCGGCATTTGGGCGCGCAGGATCTTGCAGGTTTTATTTTTTATGCTCATCACCTTTATCAGTGTAAATCACACACTGGTCAGGAATGGTGCTGGAGTATCATTTTTTTCAAATGCCTCGCTTCACGCGCTCTGCCCCTTTGGCGGTGTCGAAACGATGGCGCAGCTTTTTTTATCAGGTACGTTGATCCAAAAAGTGCGCGCTTCTTCGATCATCCTGCTGGACCTGGTCCTGGTCCTATCTCTGTTGCTGGGACCTGTTTTCTGCGGCTGGGTCTGCCCGCTGGGGACAGTGCAGGAGTGGATCGGGAAACTGGGACGCAAGTGGTTTGGCAACAAACTGTACAACCAGTTCATTCCCACAAAACTTGACCGTGCCTTGCGTTACCTCCGCTATGGAGTGCTTGCCTGGGTGCTATATGCCACGTTTACCAGTGCCAGTCTCGTCT
>JFJP01037236.1_pt1 | contig 35834 bp, 23 predicted proteins | sample 431651 | NCBI WGS metagenome assembly JFJP01 (sample SAMN02602958, study PRJNA72255) | Microbial mat metagenome, whole genome shotgun sequencing project. | biome: fresh water; feature: sink hole; material: water; isolation source: purple microbial (photo- and chemosynthetic) mats found in... | reverse complement strand
TACACCCCGTTTTTAGATTCGCTTTTAAGCCAATCCCTTCTTTTCGAGAATGCATTTGCCAACTGTCGGCAATCTATTGAAGCAATACCGGCAGTTTTGGCTAGTTTACCTTCTATTACCGATAATACGTATATTTCTTCGCATTTTGCAGGGAACAGGCTGATAGCATTACCCGGTATTTTGCAGAATCATGGCTATTCTACTGCCTTTTTTCATGGTGGAAGAAATGGGACAATGGGGTTTGATGAGTTTTCGAAAGTTGCCGGAATAAAAAACTATTTTGGCATGAACGAATATAATGGACCAGAGGCATCTGATGGGAGCTGGGGAGTTTTTGATGAAGAATTTCTCCAATATGTTGCCCTTAAAAATAATGACCTTAAAACACCTTTCTTATCGACCGTGTTTACTCTGTCATCTCATCATCCTTATAAAGTTCCTTCTAAATACGATAAAATAATTCCAGCAAATGAAGAACCTCAATTACGATCGATTCGCTATTCGGATTATGCTTTGCGCGAATTTTTTAAACTAGCCCGGCAGCAAAACTGGTTTAATAATACCTTATTTGTTATTGTGGCTGACCATACAGCTAAAGTAATCGACCAGGAATACAATAATCCGGTTGGGATGTATCGTATTCCAATCGCTTTTTATCATCCTGAAAATGATACGTTAAAGGGTCGTAGACAAGATATTGCTCAGCAAACAGATATTATGCCTTCATTAATTCAGTACCTGGGAATAAAAGATACATTTCTGGCTTATGGTAACAGCGTGTTTGCGTTAAATAGGGAGCCCTATTCTATCAGCTATTTAGGGGGAATATATTACTTTTTTAAGGATAGTTATTTACTTAGTTTTGATGGAGATAAATGCCTTGGGTTATTCAAATACCCAATTGATAAACAGCTTAAAAATAATTTATTAGAATTTGAACCAGTTATTATGAATAAATTAGAGCGGCAATTGAAAGCAATAATTCAGGATTATCAAACCCGATTAGAAGGGAATAAATTATTTTATTAATAATCGGTATAAAAATAATTCAATGGAATTTCAGTTTTTTATATGACAATGATTGTTTTTTGGTTTGAGTCAATTTCTTGTCCTTTCAAGTTATAGTTGGTTTTCCCGACTAAATTGAGATCTTTGTCTTTAAAATAATCAAAAATTACTTGAATATCAATTTTATATCCAACTTTTTTATAACAATTCATATAACTTTTTAATATCTGACAAGCACCAACTAAATAAAAAATTAGTTAAATTTGATATAATAAAATTGTTTATTTAAGGAATATGCATATTATCTGAGAGATAGAAAAATGATGTAAGATTTTCAGGTTAAAGATTTTTGTAGCATTCCACAAAAACAGTTATTAATAAAAACCCCAAAGTTATGTTTAGCATACCTCCTGAATTTTCTATTGCTTTAAGTTTTGTAGTTTCACTGGTAATCGTTTTTAGTTCAATCCCTTCAATTGTAAAAGTTGCTCAATTAAAAAGACTTTACGATGAACCTGGCAGACGAAAAAGTCATCACCAGGCAATACCAAACCTTGGAGGAATGGCAATTTTTGCGGGCACTGCTATCTCCTTGGGGATTTTCGGGGATTTTGCGAGTACTATAGAATTCAGGTTGATTTTGGTGGCCATGGTAATTGTCTTTTTTATTGGTATTAAAGATGATATATTAGTTATTGCTCCTGCTAAGAAACTATACGGAGAAATAGTTGCTATAATCGTTGTTGTGGTTTTAGGGAATTTAAGGTTAACCAGTCTTCATGGATTTTTAGGGGTTCACGAAATACCATATATTGCTAGTATTCTTTTAACCAGTTTTGTTTTTATAGTTATTATTAACGGGTTTAATTTAATTGATGGAATTGATGGTTTAGCATCCGGAATAGGGATTATTTTGGCTGCTTTTTTTGGAATCTGGTTTTATTTGGTCAATAATATTCAATATGCAATTCTTTCGGCAACTGTTGCCGGGGCATTGTTAGCATTTTTTAAATTTAACGTGTATAGCAAAACGAATAAGATTTTTATGGGCGATACGGGTTCATTGCTCTTAGGTTTGTTTATGAGCGTAATTGTCGTAAAATTTAATGAATTGAATGCTGGTTATTATGGCCCATATGCAATTATGGCAGCTCCTGCTGTTTCATTTGGAATATTAATAGTACCCTTGTTCGATACCCTTCGGGTATTTATAATTCGTATAGCCCGCAAGCAGTCTCCATTCCGCCCGGATAAGAACCATGTTCACCATTTATTGTTAAAAATGGGATATACGCATATGGGAGCAACTATACGTATTGTCTCTGCCAATATCGTATTTATTGCCTTGGTGCTTAGTCTACAATCACTGGGAATTTTTCGGCTTATGTTGATTAACCTGATTGTTGCTGCCATATTCTCGTTTTTACCCGAATTATTTCGCCGTAAACATAAAGTAAGGCAACTTGTTCATGAATTTAACACACAAGCGCAGGCACGGCCAGCATAGTGCTTTTTCTAAGGCTTTCTTTTTGAACATATCGGGTTGCATATTTTTTAATGCGCTCAATCTTTTCACCTAAGATCTGAAAATAGAATTTACAGGAAATCTTTGTGTTAAATTCTGTATTTTAAAATTTCTTATCGTTATAACATGATAAGATATTGTATTTACCGATATATATAGTCGTGATTGCAGATTCTGAAATTTATTACTTCCTTATTTTAAATTGGTTATTAAAAACATTTCCGTACCTTTGCCGCCTAATTTTGAGCAGCGATTTTTGATAGAGTAAAGTTGAAAACGAAGTAGTTACCAATAAGCAGGATCGGAGCTCGATATAAACCAATAACAAAATAATGATTGAAACATTTGAAGAAATCGGTATCCGATCGGAGCTCCTAAAAGCAATTACTGAACTTGGATACGAAAAACCTATGCCTGTTCAACAGCAGGTAATTCCTGTAATATTACAAAGCAACCGCGACATTATTGCCCTTGCACAAACTGGAACCGGGAAAACTGCCGCTTTTGGGCTACCGCTCATAAGTAATATCGACGAAAAGAATAAAAATCCTCAGGTAATAATTCTTTGCCCAACCCGCGAATTATGCCTTCAAATTGCGAATGACCTGAATAATTACGGGAAATATATCATTGGGTTAGAGATTGTAGCTGTTTATGGAGGTGCAAGTATCGAAACTCAAATTAAGCAGTTAAAACAGGGAGCTCAGGTAATTGCTGCTACTCCTGGTAGAATGAACGATTTAATCCGTCGCAAAAAGGTAAACCTTAACGATATTCATACTGTAGTGTTGGATGAGGCCGATGAAATGCTCAACATGGGCTTTCAGGAAGAATTAAATACCATTCTCGAAATGGTTCCCTCCACACGTCGCACGCTTCTGTTTTCAGCAACAATGCCAAGGGAAATTGCCAACATTGCTGCCAAGTATATGAAGGAAACCCAGGAAATTACTGTAGGAACTAAAAATGCCGGTGCCGAAAATGTAAAGCATCATTATTATGTGGTTCATGCATCCGATCGGTATATGGCGCTTAAGCGTATTGCCGACTTTTTCCCGGATATTTATGGAATCATCTTTTGCCGGACCCGTCAGGAAACGAAAGATGTTGCTGAAAAACTGATGAAAGACGGATACAGTGCAGATGCATTGCACGGAGATTTGTCGCAACAACAGCGCGATTACGTGATGCAGCGTTTCCGGTTAAAAAATATCCAGATGCTGGTTGCTACTGATGTTGCTGCCCGCGGACTGGATGTGGATGACCTCACACATGTAATTAATTACAACCTTCCGGACGACGTGGAGATATACACCCATCGCAGTGGCCGTACCGGTCGTGCAGGAAAGAGTGGTATTTCCATATCAATTTGTCATACAAAAGAGAAATTCCGTTTAGCACAAATCGAAAAAATGATCAAACAAAAGTTTGAGCATAAACTTGTTCCTTCCGGAAAAGAAATTTGTGAGAAACAGATGTTGTGTCTGATAGACCGTATGGAAACAGTAGAAGTAAATGAATCGCAAATTGCTGAGTTTTTGCCGGTTGTTTATAAAAAACTGGAAGTGCTTACGCGCGAAGAGCTGATCAAGAAATTTGTTTCTACTGAATTTAACCGTTTTCTCGAATATTATAAAAATGCCACGGATATTAACGTTTCAGCGAATTCCGAACGTCGCGAAGGTTCTCCCCGAAACCAGGCTGCTCAGGGGTTTACCCTGTTAAGAATTAACCTTGGAAAAATGGATGGCTTTAATCCGCGCGAATTAATTGGAATGATTAACGATCAAACCCGCGATAGAAGCATTGTTATTGGGAAAGCTGATATTCAAAAATCATTTACCTTATTCGAAATTGAAAGTTCTCAAGTAGATACAATTTTTAAGGCTTTTAAAGGAATAGAACTAAACGGAAGGCGTGTTTTTGTTGAAAGATCACGTGAATATGGTGGTGAGCCACGTGAATTCAAACGTAGAGAGTATGGAAGTGAGCGATCCTATGGCGGCGACAGACCAAGTGGAGCGAGCAGATCAAGCAGTGGGGGTGACCGCTCATATAGTGGAAAACGTTCTTTTGGTGGAGATCGCCCTTCAGGAGACAAACCAAGGCGTCGCGACCGAAAATATTAATTTTTGATTACTAAATAATAGATGCCATTTCATTTTTGAGATGGCATTTTTGCTTTTATTAGAATAATAAGCCTTTAACTTTATTATTTTTACAAATTGAACCAGATTATTTACTATTTCAGCAAGTTACTATGCAATATGTTGCTTATATCCTTTTGAGATTTACTATATTAACTGTTTATATAATGCCATTCAGGGTTTTATATATTCTTTCGGACTTTGTATATTTAATAAATTATTACCTGCTTGGTTACAGAAAAAAGATTGTGTATTCTAACCTAAAGAACTCTTTTCCTGATAAATCACAAAAAGAGATAACAACGTTGGCAAAACGGTATTACCGGTTTTTAACCGATCTTTTCTTCGAAAGTTTGAAGGGTATGTCGCTCACACGGAGTCAGGTTGAAAAAAGGCATAAATATATTAACCCGGAAGTCCTGAATAACATTCTGGCAACTAACAGAAGTGTAATATGCGTAGCTGCTCATTATGGTAATTGGGAGTGGGGAGCCTTTTCAGGTGCAAATCAGGTGCAAAGCCCTATGGTTGTTTTTTATAAACCTTTTAACAATAAGATTATAGATAAATACATGATTAAATATCGGGAAACGTTTAATTGTCATATGGTGTCAATTGGCGAAACCTTTTATACATTTAGTCATTACAAAGAAAATGTAGTGGCATATTTTATGGTCGCCGATCAAAGTCCCTCGAATTTAAGAAAGAGCTATTGGTTTAACTTTTTAAACCAGGATACTGCTTGTATTCATGGCCCTGAAAATTATGCCCGCTTGTACAATTTACCGGTAGTTTATATTGATATTCAGCGTGTAAAAAGAGGCTACTACGAAATACACTTTACTAAACTTACCGATTCTCCAATAAATTTGCCCGATGGAGAGGTTACCAGGCTTTACATGCAAAAGCTGGAGGAGGTAATAAGAGCCGAGCCAGCGTATTGGTTATGGTCTCACCGGCGTTGGAAAAGAAAACGGAGCGACATTAGGCCCTTAAAAACAAGTATTGCTGAATCCGAAATTAATTAACAGGATACATCTTGTCAATTTCAGCCTTATATTTTTCGCTAATTATTTTTCGTCGAATTTTTAGCGTGGAAGTTAATTCTCCGCCAGGTATAGTAAAGTCTTCCGCCAACAAAGTAATTTTTTTTACCTGTTCAAATGAGGATAATTCCTTTTGGGCAGTTTGGACTATTTCGTGAAATAAGGCTATAATCTTCTCATTCCGAAGTAATTCTGTACGATCTTCAAATACTATGTGTTGCTTATGGGCATATTCATACAATATGTCGAAAGAAGGAACAATAAGCGCTGTTACATATTTTCGTTCGTTGCCAATAATGGCAATATGCTCAATATATTTATCTTTTCCAATCAAGGTTTCTAACATTTGTGGGGCGATATATTTACCCGACGATGTTTTCATTATGTCTTTAATACGGTCTTTCAAATAGATGCAACCATCTTCATCAATCCATCCGGCATCACCGGTACTAAACCAACCATCTTTCATCACAGCAGCAGTAGCCTCCGGTTTTTTATAATATCCGCTCATTACCGTAGCGCCTTTCACCAGTATCTCTTCGTTCTCCCCAATTTTTACTTCCAAACCAGGCATGATTTTCCCTACCGATCCAAATTTAAAGTGCTCGCGGGTAAAGCACGACACCGTTGCTGTTGTTTCTGTTAAGCCATAGCCATAGGTGACGTTTAAACCAACATAGTGAAAAAAGCGAACAATATCTTCTGATAAAGCAGCTCCTGCGCAAGGCATAAATTTGATTTTACCCCCCAACACCTGCCTACCTTTTGCAAACACCAACCGGTCAGCAATACGATAAGCAAAATTTAAAATCGCAGGGGTTGGTTTCCCAATCCGTGAATATTCTGTGCGTCTCGCTCCAATCCGGATTCCCCAATTGAAGATCCATCGTTTAATAAATGATGAATTCTCAATGGCATTTGTAATACCGGCATAAGTTTTTTCAAAAAACCGAGGAACAGCACACATTATGGTTGGCTTCACATCTTTAATGACTTCAATTACTGCTTTGGGATTACGAAGATAATAAACAGTCATACCCAGGCTCAATGCCACAGTGGACCAACCCCGTTCAAATACATGACTTAAAGGTAAAAAGGCTAAGGAAACATCGTTATCATTCACATCCAATCGTTCCTGATGGGTTTTAACACATTCTAAAAGATTGGAATAATGAAGCATCACTCCCTTTTGTTCGCCTGATGTTCCCGAAGTATAAATGATCGTATATAAATCGCCCGATTTTAGCACGGAATGACGTTTTTCTATTTCAGCGGCAAACCTGAATTGTTTTCCCGAGGATAAAAAGTCTGAAAAATATAGAGATGGAGTATTAGGAGAAAGGGTAACAGCAGAATCAAAGACAATTATTTTTTTAATAAGAGATACTTTTTGGGCAATAGCAATCGCAATATCGTATTGCTCCTGTTCTCCGACAAAAATAACAGAGCATTCTGTCTCCTGTATAATGTAAGCAGCCTGAGATTCGGATGTGGTAGAGAAAAGCGGAACCGATACAGCTGCAATATTTTGAATGGCATAGTCAGCAATTGTCCATTCGGGCATGTTACGCGAAATAATAGCAATTCGCTCTCCAGGCGCAACATTTAATTCCAGCAAAGCATTAGATGCCTGGTCGATATAATCTCCAAATTCGTTCCAACTGATAGGTTTCCAAGCTTTTGAATTATCCTGAAAATATAATGCATCCCGATTACCATATTTTTGAATGTTTTTCCGAATGATATCGATAAGTAGCTTATTCTCCATTTCCGATGTAAACTTATAGATTAATATAAACTTTTATATCAATGTCGTTTAGTTAAGATTAAGGCTTCGACTCCGCTCAGCCTGACTGGCACTAATGTCACACTGAGCGGAGTCGAAGTGTGAATTTATTATTCAATTTCTAAACTAAATGACATTGACTATTATATGAATAAAATAAAGCAATTTGATTTAAGAAGGAAACCAAAATCACTTGATAATTTTCGGGGGACAAAGATATTAAATTATGGTGTTGAAATAGGATGATTTTTGGAAGGAAATCACAAGTAATTATGCTAATGTACTTTTAATTTCTTCGATTTTGATCTGCCTGTCAATGGAATAGGCTTTTTGGATAACATCGATGTGCTCATACAGGCTAATAGCATTGTATTTTAACCGGGCCTGCATGGTAACCGGGGCATTATCGCTTTTGTTTGCTAAAATTACCATAAAATCTGCCAGTAGTTCTAAGTTTTCGGCATTATAGGTATTGTTGGAAATTAATTCGTCTTTGAGGAGTTCAAAATCAGGATTCGCGAGCAGCAATATATCAAAACCGCACTTTTCCCTGAAACTTTCATTCATATAACTCATCTCTGTTTCCAGATCAAGCTGAGCCGATCTTCCCAAAAGTTTTTCAATCACTGTTCGGAGAAAACGGCCAAGCTGTTGAATTTGCGTTATCAGGTAATCGCGACGTTCCATAATCAAATATAGGAAATTATTTTATTGGTTAATGCCAAGATTACAAATTACCGACATGCCATCCCTATGGGATTATTCACTGCATTTCGAGGCATATTTTCAACCGACATATTATGCCAACGACATTTTTTAATCTCATAAAGATGATATGTCGGTAGAAGATTATATTATTAATCAATTAAATAGAATCCCATTCGGATGACATCAACTCCACATCAATTAAAGTAGAATTAATGGAATTATTTATAAAGTGGCAGCTAGCTCGTTCTCAAAACGCCCGCTAGCTGCTTACTATAAAGGGTAAATTATTTAATTACCTCTGTCCGCATTACAAAATCCCCAAACTTCTCATTTATTAACCTGTTCTTTGAATAGGCTTCAAACAAATTTCGCAGTTCTGCTAAAATAGCAGGTTCATCGAGCATTTCCTTATAGAGTTTGTTAAGGCGGTCTCCGGTGAAACTTGCCCCTAAATACAGATTATATTTTCCGGGGGCACGACCTATTAAACCTATTTCTCCGAGAAATGGGCGGGCACATCCATTAGGGCAGCCTGTCATGCGGATAATTATTTCATCGTCTCTTAAACCAAATTCTTCCAGGATAGGATCGATTTTATCAATTAAAGTCGGTAAATAACGTTCCCCTTCAGCAAAAGCCAGTGAGCAAAGTGGCAAAGCAGCACAAGCCAATCCGTTGAGACGAAGTCCCGAATGCCTGGTTTCGGAAAGTACACCATATTTTTTGAGGATTCCTTCGATAAAAGGTTTGGCATCGTCCGAGATATTGGCCAATATGAGGTTTTGATTCGGTGTTAACCGAACATCGCCATCAGTCATCTGAATAGCTTCGCGCAGGGCAGTTCTTAACTTGCTTTCGGCTGTGTCACGAATTCTTCCGCCTTCAATAAATAAAGTGAGGCTCCAACGCTTGTTGTTGCCTTTTTTCCATCCGTAGCGGTCGCCCGATTGCTTGAATTCAAAAGGTTTCTCGGGCTCCATATTCCATCCTAACCTCGAGTTGAGTTCGGTTTTAAACCAATCTAATCCCAATCGGTCGATGGTGTATTTTAAGCGCGAAAGTTTACGGTTCTCACGATTGCCATTGTCGCGCTGTATTTTTATAATTTGCTCGGCTACCTCAATCGCTTTTTCAGCGGGAGTGAATCCCAACGAACTGGCCAACCTTGGATAGGTTTCAGGAGCACCAAATGTGCTTCCCATCCCGCCGCCTGCATAAATATTGAAGCCCAGGAGTTTCCCATTTTCTTCGATGGCAACAAACCCCAGGTCGTTCGAATAAATATCGGTATTGTTATATGGAGGGATGGCAAAAGCCATTTTAAATTTACGGGGAAGATAGGTTTTTCCATAGATGGGTTCTTCGTCCTCTTTTGGGGAGGTATAATGAAGATCGTTATTGAGCCAAATTTCGAAATAGGCATTGGTTTTTGGCGTAAAATATTGGCTCATCGCCTTGGCAGTTTCGTAAACCTGCGCATGAATGGGCGATTCGTATGGATTTGGATTACACATTACATTCCGGTTCACGTCTCCGCAAGCTGCAATGGTGTCCATCAGGTAATTGTTAATTCGCTGGATAGTGGTTTTCAGGTTTCGTTTCAGAATGCCATGCAGTTGAAACGCCTGACGAGTGGTAACCTTTATGGTTCCATTGGCATAGAGGTCGCTCAACCGGTCCATTTGCAGATATTGCGCCGGAGAAGCAATTCCTCCGGGTACTCTCACCCGAATCATAAACGAATAGAGGGGTTCCAACTTTTGTTTTTTACGCTCGGTATCGAGGTCGCGATCGTTTTGCTGGTAGGTACCATGAAACTTTATCAGGTTAATATCCTCGCTCAAAAGAGCACCTGAAGTTTCTTCTGTAAGACTTTTTGCGAGGGTTCCCCGCAGATAATTGCTTTTTTCTTTTATAATTTCTACTTCCGATAATATAGGCTTTTGGGGTTCCATATTTTTAAGTTTTTAATTTTCTAACTGTGGTTTCGATAGTAGAGCTTAGTTAGAAACTATGCTCAGCTCTCAGGGAAGAGTTAATACACATCCTCCTGATATCGCTTTTGTTTTCGCAGGTTTTGAACTAATTCTTTGGCTTGTTCCATATCTACTTGTTTTTCCTGCGCAATAACTTCAACAAAAGTATTCAACACATCTTTGGCCATATGCTTCATGTCGCCGCATACGTATATATATGCACCATCGTCAAGCCATTTAACCAGTTCCTTGGCATTTTCCTTTAGTTTATGCTGAACATATACTTTCTTCTTACTATCGCGCGAAAAAGCTACCGATAAATTGGTGAGATGTCCTTTTTTCTTGTAATCGAGCCATTCAGTCTGGTACAGGAAATCGGTAGTAAAATGCTGGTCGCCAAAAAGCAACCAGTTTTTGCCTTTGGCCCCCGTTTCAACCCGATGTTGTGTAAAGGCTCTAAAAGGCGCCACACCGGTTCCTGGGCCTAACATAATGATTGGGGTAGAAGAATCTTTCGGAAGGCGGAATCCTTCATTGGTTTCAATGTAAACCCTTAATGAATCTCCGGTATTTGCATAATCTGTAAGGTAGGTGGAGCAGGTACCATTTTTATTGCGTTCGCGCTGGGAATAACGCAATGCCCCCACGGTTAGATGCACTTCGCCGGGATATGCTTCAAAGGAGGAAGAAATGGAATACAGGCGGGGTTGAAGATTTCGAAGAATGGCAACCAGTCCAGGTGCATCGTAAGTATAGGGATAGGCCTTTAACAGATCTAAAACATCCGCACCAAATGTGAATTCGGCAAGTTTGGTATTATCGGCCAGGATTGCGCTTAATTCTGAATTATTTATGCGACTGTTATGTTTATCTATGGTATCACGGCTCAATATGCCAATCTCGAAATGATATTGTAAGGCAGTCTTAAAATCTTCTGTACCGTATGGTGTGGAGACCGTTTCCTTTCCATTCAAATTTGTAAGCATAAGAAGATCGTTTACCAGTTTGTCGGAATTTACCGGATAAACACCCAGGGCATCCCCAGGTTGATACGTCAGGCCGGAACCTTCGAGCGATAATTCCAGGTGAAACGTTTCTTTGGCTGAACCACGACCATTGAGTTTTATTTTTTCGAGCACTTTTGCCGGAAAAGGATTGCTGCGGCTATATTGTGATGAAGCAGTTGAGGAAGGTGCGCCATTTAATGAAGGAACAATAGTTGCTCCCTGCAATTCAACAGATTTTTCAATGACTAGATTTACCCAATTATTTGCAACAGGTAAAAAATCGACATCGCAATCGTGGCGTTCTACGATTCTTTTTGCTCCCAGGTCGGTCAGTTTTTTATCAATATCGGCTCCTGTTTTGCAGTATTGGGCATAACTTTTATCTCCCAGGGCAAGTACAGAATAGTTCAAATTCTCTAACTTCGGAACACGGCTGCCATGCAGAAAAGCGTAAAATTCTTCGGCAGCCAGGGGAGGTTCTCCTTCACCATGCGTGCTTACAATTACAACCAGATTTGTTTCGTTTTTCAGATTTTTGGTATTGTATTCGCTCATATCCACCAAAGAAGTTTTAATACCCTTTTCGGAGGCTTTGAGTTGAAGCAATTCTGCTGCTTTTCGGCTATTCCCGGTGCGGGTACCAAATAAAACAGTAATGGATTTTGTTTCCTGCCCCTTTAGATGAGAAGATCCACTTAAACCATTGTTATTGGGGGATAAGAGAGGTAGCTGAACCTCGGCTATTGCACCATTTGGTTTTGTTGCATTTACTTTTTGATTGGCGCTAACATATCCAGCTAAAAACCCACTAAACCACAATAATTGCGAATCCTGAAACTCATTAATAAGTTTTTGAGCCAGTTCCTGCTGTCCTGCTGTAATGGGTAACAGTTCTTTTAAATTTTGATTCTCCATTCTATCCTAAAATTTTACTGTTTAATTATTCTTCAGAACAAGTTCTATTCTATCTAATGTATTCTCCAAATCGGCTTTACTATGGGCAGCCGATATAAAATTTGCCTCGTACCCCGAAGGCGATAAGTATATCCCCTGATGAAGCAACTGAATATAAAACCGACTAAAAGCTTCATGGTTGGCTTTTTGAGATGATGTATAATCTGTAACCGGATTCTTTGAAAAATAGGGAGTAAACATATTTTTAAAACCGTTGAGCATTAATCCATTTTTGGAGCAAATTGATGCCAACTGATAAAAAAAATCTTTTGATTTCTCTTCAATCGATTGATATATTGATTCATCTTTAAGCAGCGTTAAAGCTGCAATTCCCGCAGAAACAGCTACAGGATTTCCCGACAAGGTTCCTGCCTGATAAACCGGCCCATCCGGGGCAATCAGTCCCATTATTTCGGCATTAGCGCCATAAGCTCCTACCGGAAGTCCTCCTCCTATGATCTTGCCAAAAACAGTGATGTCGGGATGAATTCCCAAAAGTTTTTGGACTCCCCCAAAGCAAAACCGAAAACCGGTTATTACTTCGTCGAAAATAAGTAAGGTGCCATATTGTTTGGTAATGTGGCGGATAAACTCCAAATAACCGTCCGAAGGTATTACCACTCCCATATTTGCTGGGATTGGCTCAATAATTAATGCAGCAATCTGATCGTTATATTTCTCAAATACGTGCTGCAATGCCTTTGGATTATTGAAAGGAATACTCACGGTATTATTCACCACAGTTACCGGCACTCCTTTGCTCGAAGAATTTACCTGTCCAGCCAAACCCGAACCAGCCTGCACCAGTAACATATCAGAATGACCGTGGTAGCAACCATCGAATTTTATAATTATATCCCGGCCGGTAAAGGCTCTGGCAAGTCGTATGGCACTCATTACTGCTTCGGTACCTGAACTTACCAGCCGAACTTTTTGGATGGAAGAAGTTGATTGGCAAATCAGCGATGCCAATTCGGTTTCGAGTAAAGTTGGAGCGCCATAGCTTGAGCCATTTTCAACCGCCAAATGAGCAGCTTCCCTGATTTTTGGATGTGCATGTCCCAATATTCCTACACCCCAGGAGAGGCAGTAGTCAATAAAGGTATTTCCATCAATATCGGTCAGGTTAGACCCGTTCGCTTTCTCAATAAACAAGGGCGAAATGCCAATACTTTTAAACGACCGGACCGGACTGTTTACACCTCCGGGCAACAGCCTGGAGGAATCTTTATACGCTTCTTCGGATAATTGAAAGTTCATGATTTTAATAATTTAGCAACAAAAGGAGCATAATAACTAATAATCCAGTTTGCGCCGGCACGGCGTATTGCTGTAAAAACCTCAAGTACGGCATGTTTTTCTTCTACAATACCTGCTAGAGCTGCCGATTTCAGCATCATATACTCACCCGAAACGTGGTATGCAGCCAAAGTAACTTCGGGGTATTTAGTATGGGCTTTACTAATTATATCTAAATAGGTATGTGCCGGTTTTACCATAAGGTAATCTGCACCTTCGTCTAAATCTGCCTCCATTTCCTCTATTGCCTGACTCGCTACCCGGTAATCCATCTGGTAAGTCTTGCGGTCGCCAAAGGCAGGTTTCGAATTTGCCGCGCCCCGGAAGGGACCATAGAGCCCTGATGAATATTTAGCGGAGTACGACAGAATTTTTACTCCGGTGAATCCATTTTTATCCAGTAATTGCCGGATGGCCCAAACTTGTCCGTCCATCATGGCCGAAGGGGCAATGATATTGGCACCTGCTTTTGCATTCGATAGGGCCATTTCGGCAAGGATTGGTAAGGTCTTATCATTTTCGACCTGTTCCCCGACTAAAACACCGCAATGCCCATGCGATGTATAGGCGCATAGGCAAACATCGGTAATGATTGTAATAGCAGGATAAACCTTTTTAATTTCCTGAATTGCTTTGTTTACCGGATTTTCAGGCGAAGTCGAAAAGGAACCCGTTTCATCTTTTCGGAAATCTTCCACAACGCCAAAGAGTAGAAATTTGTTGATCCCGAGTTTTATGGGTTCTTCTATTTCTTTCAGAATGGAATCGACCGACAAGTGATAGACATCTTTCAGCGAGCCAATTTCGTTTCGAATTCCTTTGCCTTCTACCACAAAGTATGGGAGTATAAAGTCTTCCGGACTTAATTGTACTTCTACCAGGAGATCTCTTGTTTGGGCATCCTTCCTCAAAGGTCTGAATCGTTTAAATGACATATTTTTAGATGTATAAGGCTGAATTTCGTTCATAAGCTTCCTGTGTTTGTTCTCCCCGGGTGATTACTTTAATATGGTAAGGCACTTCGCCGTAATGTTTTAAAAAACTCTTTACACCCGATGGAGAGGTAAAAACTAGGATGTCGTATTTTTTTAAGTCGACTTTTTCGAGTTTCGTAACCGGTTGGGTATAATAAACAGTAATTACATGCACATTATTTCCAAGCGCCCGAAGCCCATCGGGAAGGATATTGAGGGCAATGTCCGACCGGGGGATTAAAACCTCTTCGCCCGTTATTCCTTTGGAACGAAATAACTTAATAATGCCGGTGGACGAATCGATTGCCGGAGTAAGGTGCGGCGTAATACCATGCTTTTGGAGTTCAGCAGTAGTAACTGCACCAATGGAGACAATAAAACCCGATTCGAGCGCTTTCGCATCCGAGCCAACATCGCTTAGCCAGTGCATAAAATGATGTACCGCATTGCGACTGGTAAAAACGATGTACTTATAGTTATAAATATATTTTATGAATTTGAAGAAATCACAAGGCATTTCTATGGGTACAATCTCAATAAGAGGTTGATGAGTGACATTTCCCAGGTGCTGGTATTGCTCGGCCGATAAACCGGTTACCAAAACGTTTGGTTGTGGTTTCATGATATTTCTGTTTTTAATTGTTTTTCCTATGATTATTATGGAAGGTGACGCTGTTTCATCGGGTAAATCGCGAAGGGTCGAAACAGATAACTTCGCACCGGGCAATGTTGCATTGGTGATTATCGCAGCAGAAGTTTCCGGGCTTACTCCTTTTTGAAGAACTTTTTCGCGAAGCTGTTTCAAATTGGAGGCTCCCATATAATAAACAAGCGTGTCAACCTGGGGGACCTCAATTTCTTTGAGGGACGATGCGGTGATAAAGGCAACCGACGAAGATTCCCCCCGGTTGGTAAGCGGGATACCTGTTTGTGCAGCAGCGCCCACGGCAGCAGTAATACCTGGAATTACCACAGGTTCAATAAGCCGTTTATGAAGATATTCAAACTCTTCGCCTCCGCGACCAAAGATAAACGGATCACCACCTTTCAAACGCACCGTATTTTTCCCGGCGATTGACGAGCGATATAAAAGTTCATTTATCTGATCCTGCGAATGCGAGTGGTTACCTTTCCGCTTTCCAACATAGATTTTTTGGGCACTGAAATCTTCGAGAAAGCTTTTTTCAATTAAATCGTCATAATAAACGACATCCGCATTTTCGAGTGCACGAAGAGCCTTAACGGTGATAAGTTCCGGATCGCCCGGGCCGAAACCTGCCAGAAAAACCTTTCCATAGTTTTGACGAATATCAAAAGGTTTGAAAAGTTCTTTTAATATATGATTACCGGTCTTTGCCACCACTGCTAAATGACCTTGCAAGGGGTGCATTTCGAATGGCAAAATTTCAGCTATTTGTGATGTTAACCCCAATCTGTTCAACACGCAGGTGGCAACTACCACGGCATCAACTGTTCCTTTTTCAATGAAGTCAATACGCTCCTGAATGGTCCCCCGAACACTAATAATCTCAGCATCTGGTCGCAACGTTTTTATGCTTTCCCCCCGAAGGGCTGAGCTGGTACCAATTTTAGAATTCTGGGGAAGATCGTTTAACCGGATATTATTTCGGCTTACCAGTGAGTCTGTTTGGTCACTTGCAGCAGTTAGCGCTATAACTTCCAGTCCAAAAGGAATAGGGTAGGGAAGGTCCTTAGCCGAATGCACTGCAATATCTGCCTTGCCGATTAATAAGGCTTCGTCAAGTTCGCGGGTAAAGAAATCGGGTATATCGCAGGTTTCCAAGGGGATTTGCTTGTTTTTATCTCCAATGGAATCTAAAGTGTTGACCAAGAATTCAACTTCGGGCAGTAGAGCTTTGATTTCTTCGACCTGAACGAGGGAGAGGTTGCTTTTTCGTGCTATTAATCGGATGGTCATATTCAAATAGTTAAGTCGTAAGTAATCCCCGATAGCTATCGGGAGTCGTAAATCGTAAGATCTTTCTTGCTGGGCATGAATCAGCATGAGGTGCTTTTGATGCCTTTTCTCGTTTTTTAAAAACCTTCTAACTTCTTCTTCCATAATTAAATTTGCTTTTTCTACCTCTTCCGTACGTCCTGCTATATTTTGATTTACCTGATTTTCAATTTCCAGAATGCTGTAATAGTGAACATTGGGCATTGCGCTCACAATAGGGTCTACATCCCGTGGAACGGCTAAATCGAAGACAACCAGCGGATGATCCGGAGGAATAGCATCGGGCTTGATAATATAGTGAGGCGCTGATGTGGCAGATATTACAATATCCGATTGCTGTAAGCTTTCTTTCAGGTTTTTGAGTGTATATGCCTTGCAATTGAACTGTTGTTCCAATTCTACGGCTGTTTCGAAGGTCCGGTTGCAGAGTACAAAAGCGTTGTATACATTGTCCTTCAAGAAGTTCATGATCGTTTTATTGATTTTATTCACCCCGATAAACGCAAACCGTTTGGTTTTATAATCGCCAATAGTATTTCGAATAATTTCAACTACCGCCTGACTGTGCGACATAGCTCCCCGTGACAGTCCCGTTTCGGTCCGTACTCTTTTACCGGTGAGCAAAGCCCATTGAAATAATCGATGGAGCGATGCATCTATCGAATGTTTTGCTGAAGCCTGCTGGTAGGCTTCTTTTATTTGTCCCTGAATAAATGTTTCGCCAATAAAAACTGACTCCAGTCCACTTGCCAATCGGAACAGATGTCTTGCCACCGAATCAGATACTTCACCAGCGCCACCATAATATTCAACCCGGTTGCAGGTATGAAGAACGACCGATCCGCTCAAATCGCTGTTTTTGAGTTGTCTCAACATTTCCTCTCTATGAGAAGCGGACTCCTTATAGTCAGTTTTTTTATGAATGATCATGGTTCAGCATTTCTTTGATTCGATTTCGTATGGCGATGGCTTCGTAAACATCCTGCGCATTTGATGTAACTGCTACACTGATATAATTACGCCTGTATATAGCTGGTGAAACAAAGTCGCAATGAGCAGGGCTGTCAACCACATTCACCAAGAGGTTTAGCTGATGCCCATCTTCCAGCACTTGCTGGTTTAATTGCGAAATATTCGTGCAAGCGTATACCAGGGTTGCACCCTCCAGGTCGGAGGGATCGTATGACTTTTCCTGATACAGGATTCCCGACGCTTTTATTTTTTCGGAGACTTCCAGCGCAACCACTTGAATATTATCGGCATATTGCTGCAAGCTTTCAATTTTATGCCAGGCAATCCTTCCTCCGCCAATGAGGAGAATCTTTTTTCCCTTTACATCGATCGCAATCGGCATAAAATTTTTATCAAAATTTCGGTTAGATAACATAATTGTCTTTTTCAGGTTTATTCCGGCCAAATGATATGCGTGTCCAGGTGCGTTCGTGCAGGTAATAGAGAAACATTTTTGTAACTACTTCTACTGAGCTTAAGGTTAGGGCTACTCCCGGTTTGCCGGTAATAAGCCAGGCAATGAGAAATGTATCAATGGTTCCGGTAATTCGCCAGGTAATAGCTTTTAAGATGCTTCGTCGCTTTTGTTCCATAAAATGTTTGGCGGTGTAAAAAGAAATATAATTCGATGCCGTATGTGACAGCCCGAAAATTCAATTTTTTTAAAAAAAAGGGGTATTATTTGCGGCTGCAACAACAATTAAAGGGGGAACACATACAACAACACAAGCTGGTTAAGCTTTTGCTGAACATTTCGGGAGAAAAGATATGTGCATTAAAAAAGTTCATCTTAAAATTTTATGATTGCAAATAAAGATATAAAAGTCCGAAAATCCTAAATAAAGCCTCATATTTAAAGGTTATTTAAAGGCGTATTTTTTAAAATTCATAAAATGAGAAACATAGCCCTTTAATTTTTCACTCCTAATTTTTTTTACTTTTTGAAATAGAAATGGTGATGAAATGAAAAAAAAGTATAAACTTTGGAAACTTTTGGTACAATAATTGTTTCCATCGTGCCATTAGTTTTTATAATACGTATGAATGAAGAACTAAAAAATATTCTTAAAAAGGTAAAGGACTTATACTTTCGTTATGGTATAAAGAGTGTTACCATGGATGATGTTTCCCGTGAGTTAGGGATATCAAAAAAGACCTTATACCAATATGTAGTAGATAAAAACGATTTGGTAGTGAAGGTGGTCGACCTGGAGCTGGACGAAAGCTGCTGCTCCCTTGATACGCTGTTCAGCGATAAAATTAATGCTATTGAACAATTGTTTGATGCACACAAATATGTACATCAGATGATGAAAGATTATAGCCCGGTTTCGGATTACGATTTGAAGAAATATTATCCCGATATTTTTCGTAAATTACATAAAGTAAGGCGTGAACGTATGTACGAAGTCATGCTCACGAATCTCCGAAAAGGGAAAAACGAAGGATTATATCGCGAGGAACTTAACGAAGATATCCTTGCAAAATTGCACGTTTCACGGATTGAGAATGCCTTCGATTCGGAATTGTTTACCACGGAGGAAAAGACTTCGATGAAAGTTTTTTATGAGTTTTTTATCTATCACATTCGCGGCATAGCCAACGAGAATGGAATTAAATTATTGGAAGAAAAATTGAAGAACAAGGAGCATAACCTATATTATAATCAACAGTAAATAATCAGATATGAAGTTTTTAAAAGTTTTAATAAAAGGTGCGGTACTGACATTGCTGCCTGCAATTATGTCGGCCCAGGAGAGCAAAGAAACGCTCCGCTTTTCGCTTAAGCAGGCACAGGAATACGCATTGCAAAATAACCGTAGCGTCAAAAGCGCAAACATTGACATTGAAATAGCTCGTAAGAAAGTTTGGGAGACTACAGCCATTGGATTACCACAATTTTCTGCAACAGCCGACTATCAGCACCTTTTTAAAGTTCCAGAGGCAAGTTTTGGTGGTCAAACAACATTAGCATTAAATGATGCTGTTGGAAATTCAGATGTTATAACCGGACAAATGGTTCGCAACAATCAACTTTCATTAGGTTATCTTCCAGGAAATCCTATAAAATTAGGAGTAGCTGATAATACTACATTTAATTTTACACTTTCGCAACTAGTTTTTAGTGGCGAGTATATTGTGGGACTTCAGGCTGCAAGAGTATATAAGGAATTATCTGAAAAAAGCCTTGCTAAAACTGAATTATTGACCAAGCAATCTGTGGCAAATGGGTATTATTTAGCATTAGTTCTTGATGAAAATATTAAATTATTGAATGAAAGTTATAAAACCATTGAGCAAAGCTATATCGAAATTACCAAAATGAATGAGCAGGGATTTCTGGAAGAAACAGATGTAGACCAATTGAAAATAAGCAAATTGAATCTTAAAACTGCTATTACTTCTCTCGAAGGAAATAAAGAAGTGTCCTTAAAACTTCTTAAAATACAATTAGGAATTGACTACGACCAAAAGTTGGAACTTACGGATAGTATTGCCGGAATAATTAATAATGGTACCATACAATATTTGTCTTCTTTTGATTTTGATGTAAATTCAAGTGTAGATATGGAATTGATGAAAACTTCCGAAGGTCTTTCATTATTGAGTCTGCGTCGCCAAAAATCAACATTTTTACCAACGATCTCTGCATTTTACAGACATCAGGAATTATTAAATGAACCACTTTTAAATTTTCAACCGAAAGATGTTTTGGGAGCTACGATTAGCCTCCCCATATTTACTTCCGGACAGCGTCTTTCGAAAGTAGGACAGGCAAAATTAGATCTTGATAAAACCCGTCTTAGCAAAGATGATGTGGAACAAAGTCTTATAGTGGAATTCGAAAATGCCAGGAATGCATACCAAACAGCTTTTAGCAATTATTCTTCCAATAAAGAAAGTATGGAACTTAGCCAAAAAGTATACAATAAAGCATTAATAAAATTTAAAGAAGGTGTTTCTACAAGTTTTGAGCTTACACAAATCCAAAACCAATATATAACATCTGAATCAACTTATTATAATTCCTTATTGACACTGCTTGAAGCACAAGCTAAGTTAGACAGGATACTTTCAAAATATCAGAATTAAAAACAGATAAATTAATCAACATATGAAAACATTAAAATTAATTGTAACTATAGTAACACTTGCAGTTTTTGTTTTATCCTGCCAATCCGACAAAAAAGCTGAACTTGTCAAATTAAAAAAGGAACGCGATGTACTTTCCGAGAAAATTAAAGCCCTTGAAGTTGAAATAGCAAAAACAGATACTACCATAAAAGAGGACAAGTCGCGCAGGGTTGCAATTTTGGACCTTAAGCAGTCGGTATTTACTCATTACGTTGAAGTACAGGGACGTCTGGACGGTGAGGAAAACCTGGATGTTTACCCCGAAGCTATGGGAGTTGTTGAGGTAGTGAATGTTAAGAATGGTCAAAATGTTACCAAAGGTCAGGTACTGGCCCGAATTAACGATGCCGCTGCCCGGGAACAATTAAAAGGGCTAGAAACCCAATATCAGTTTGTAAAAGAAACATACGAAAAACAAGAGCGGTTATGGAACCAGAAGATTGGATCTGAAATTCAATTTCTCCAGGCAAAATCGCAGAAGGAAGCATTGGAATCTCAATTAGCCGGTGTTCGCAAACAACTCGATATGATGACTATTAAAGCGCCCATAACAGGAACCGTTGAAGATGTTGCTGTTAAAATTGGCCAAACTGCTTCTCCTGCAATGCCAGCATTCAGAGTAATGAATTTCAGTTCTTTAAAAATAAAAGCGGATGTGGCAGAAGCCTACTCCCGTAAAATAAATGTTGGCGACGATGTATTGGTATTTTTCCCCGATCTCGACCGGGAAGTTTCGGCCAAGGTTACTGCTGCCAGCCGCTATATAAACCCTATTAATCGTTCCTTTTCAATCGAAGTTCGTTTAGGGTCGGAGAACGAAGGTTATAAAGCCAATATGGTAGCCGTATTAAAAATTACTGATTATAAAGCTAATAACGCCACCGTGATACCGGTAAATTATATTCAAACCGATCCTACCGGGAATTTTGTTTATATCGCCGACATTCAGGGAACTAAGGCATTGGCTAAAAAAGCATTTATTAAACAAGGCCAAAGCTACGATGGCATGATCGAAATAACCGAAGGGTTAAAAGTTGGCGATAGAATTATCAGCGCCGGATACCTCGATCTTGAAGATGGTGAAGCCATTAAATTCTAAGAAATTATATAGCCGACTTAAAAATGGAAAAGACATTTAAAGAATTTAAACCGACCAGTTGGAGTATCGATAATAAAACCAGCATATATGTACTGGCCATTATCATCTCCGTATTTGGGATAATGAGTTATAATAGTATCCCAAAAGAGCAGTTTCCCGAAATTGTTATTCCGCAAATTTTGGTTAATACCATGTATCAGGGAACTTCTCCAACCGATATTGAAAACCTTATTACCAAACCACTTGAAAAGAACTTAAAATCGATTAGTGGGGTTAAGAATATAAACAGTACATCTGTTCAGGACTTTTCTACTATTGTAGTTGAATTTCAAACAGATGTGGAAGTATCTGACGCAAAGCAAAAGGTTAAAGATGAAGTAGACAAGGCCAAAAAGGATTTACCACAGACAGGTATCACTATGGGGCCTAATGTTCAGGACATTGATCTTTCTCAAATACCGATCATGTATATTAATCTTTCTGGTAAATATACACTCGACCGCTTAAAAAAGTATGCTGAGATAATGCAAGAGCGTATTGAAGGCCTTAAAGAAATTACCCGTGTGGAAATTGTGGGGGCGCTCGATCGTGAAATCCAGGTAAATGTGGATATGTATAAACTCCAGGCTGCCAGTATTTCGTTTAATGATATTACCGGTCAAATTGCCAATGAGAATGTTACTGTTTCAAGTGGAGGAATTGATATCCGGGGTATGAAACGCGCCATCCGCGTTGTGGGCGAGTTTAAAGACATTGAATCATTAAAAAATATTGTCGTTAGTTCATCCAAAGGAGCTAAAATATATTTAAAAGATATTGCGGAAATTAAAGATACCTATGCTGAACAAGAAAGCTATGCACGTTTAGAAGGTGAAAATGTAATTACACTTAATATTATTAAAAAGAGTGGTAAAAACCTTTTGGATGCTGCCGATAATATAAAACTGATTAAGGAAGATTTAAGTAAAAATAAATTTCCCAAGGACTTAAAAATCAGCATTACCGGCGACCAATCGCAATACACCCGTACTACTCTTAAGGACTTAAATAATACCATTATCATTGGCTTTGTTTTGGTTACTCTGGTATTAATGTTCTTTATGGGCCTCACCAATGCCATCTTCGTGGGTCTTTCTGTTCCTCTTTCCATGTTCCTTGCCTATCTGGTAATGCCAGGCATAGGATTTACATTGAACATGCTGGTTATGTTCTCCTTTATTTTTGCACTGGGAATTGTGGTAGACGATGCCATTGTGGTAATTGAAAACACACACCGTATTTTCAAAAAACAGAAAATGGATATTAATACCGCGGCAAAGTTTGCTGCCGGAGAGGTTTTTGTGCCAATTTTATCAGGAACATTAACTACCCTTGCCCCATTTTTCCCCTTGGCTTTTTGGCCTGGTGTAATAGGTAAATTCATGATGTTTATTCCGGTAACGCTTATAATAACGCTTACCGCATCCTTATGTGTTGCCTATATCATCAATCCGGTATTTGCGGTTACCTTTATGCGCCCTGACGAAGAAGAAATTCAAACCTTAAGCCGTAAACGAATTTTTACTACTGCAGGTATTATTGCCGGTTTAGGAGCAGCTTTTCATATGGTTGGATGGCATGCTTTTGCCAATTTGGTGTTGTTTATTTCCTTCTCGTTTATTGCCCATAATTTTTGGGGATATAAAATGATTTTACATTTTCAGCACACTATCATTCCTAAAACGCTGGCGAAATACGAGCAGTTTTTAGGATGGATCCTTGAAAAACGCCGACCTTATTTCCTTTTATATGGACTTACCGGATTGCTAATTTTAACCGTATTTATTATGGGAGCTTTCCCTCCAAAGGTGGTTTTCTTCCCCGATATGGAGCCTAATGCCATCTATACCTTAATTAAACTTCCCGTGGGGACCGATGTTAAAGTTACCGACTCGGTTACCTATGAAGTCGAAAAGAGGGTTATGAAAATTATAGGAAAAGATAACCCATTGGTTGAATCGGTTATTGCCAACGTTGCCAAAGGTGCCTCCGATAACGATTTCGACATAGGAAATGCAACTCCCAATAAAGGCAAGGTTACAGTTAACTTTGTTGAGTTTTCGGAACGTAAAGGGGGAAGTACCAGCCCATATATGAATCTTATACGTGAAGCAGTAAAAGACATCCCAGGAGCCGAAATTACGGTTGATAAACCGGCTGGGGGTCCTCCGACCGGGAAACCTATTAATATTGAAGTTACAAGTGACGATTTTACAGAGTTGCGTCAAACATCCGACAACCTGATTCGTTTTATCGATTCTATTCAAATTCCGGGGATAGAGGAACTAAAAACCGATTTTGATGCCAATAAGCCTGAAGTTGTTATTGAGATAGATAGGGTTAGAGCGAACCGGGAAGGTATATCTACCGGACAAATTGGTATGGAACTGAGAACCGCTATTTACGGTGCCGAAACATCTAAATACCGAGATGGGGAAGACCAATATCCAATACAAGTGCGCTATAATTATGATCAGCGTACCAACCTGGATAAAATACTGAATACGAAAATTACATTTATGGACTTGAGTTCCGGGCAGCTAAAACAAATACCGCTTGCTGCCCTTGCAAAAGTAACGTACCTGAATTCATACAGTGGAATTAACCGTAAAAACTCCAAACGTATTGTCACAATTTCTTCCAATGTGGTGACCGGTTATAACGCCAATGAAATTATTGCCAAAATAGAACAGGTAATGCCTCAATTCCCAAAAACAGATCAGGTGGATATTAAAATCACCGGAGAACAGGAAGATCAAAAGGAATCGATGGATTTTCTCGGAAAGGCAATGCTTTTAGCCTTGTGTTTAATTATGTTTATTCTTATAACTCAGTTTAATTCGCTCAGTAAGCCATTAATAATTATTATTGAAGTGGTATTTAGTGTGATAGGGGTGCTTCTCGGATTTATCATCACCCAAATGCCAATTTCTATTATTATGACCGGTATGGGGGCTGTGGCTCTCGCTGGAATTGTAGTGCGTAACGGTATTTTGTTGGTAGAGTTTACCGATATCTTAAAAGATCGTGGATTAAAAACCCGCGATGCGATTATCCAGGCCGGTAAGACTCGTATTACGCCGGTTATGTTAACCGCTACCGCTACTATTTTAGGTCTTGTGCCTTTGGCAATTGGGTTTAATATTGATTTTATCGGATTATTCGAAAGTTTTAGCCCTCAAATCCATTTTGGTGGCGATAACGTTGCCTTCTTTGGTCCGTTATCCTGGACTATCATCTTTGGTCTTTCCTTTGCTACTTTCTTAACCTTAATTTTTATTCCGGTAATGTATTATATAATGTACGCCGGGGGTGTTAAAATGAAAAGACAAGCAACAAACATCAAGTTCAAAAAGAGCGATTTTAAAGATTTAGTATAGCTTTCTTTTTGCAATTAGACTTAAAAACAGGCGGTAAGGTTTAAAACTTTACCGCCTGTTCTTTTTTCAACAAATTTTAAATTTGGTTGTTTATACTTTTATACCTGAAGCTTAATTATTATCAACCTAAATTTAAAAGTATGGAACGGAGACACTTTTTTTCCTTAGTTGGAATGAGTTCAGCATCATTATTAATTGGAAATATTGCTGCCAGTTGCAGTAAGGATGATGATAGCGGGTCACCAACTAATAATCCTCCTGTAGGCACAAAAGTAACCATCGATATTAGTGATCCGACCTATGCGACTTTGGCAACAAAGGGTAATTCTGTAACCAAAGGGAATATCATAATTATTCATACAAACGATGATACTTACATAGCATTGTCAAAGGTTTGTACCCATAACGGTTGTACGGTTGGTTTTGATGGGAGTACCACCATTGTCTGTCCATGTCATGGATCAAAATTCTCGTTAACTGGTGGCGTAGTAAATGGTCCGGCTACAAGTCCGCTTACAAAATATGCCACTACATTAGATGGTACTATATTAACTATTACTGTTTAGTGTCAATCTATTTTAACATAACTTTGATGTAACATATAAGCTATTTGATTAATTATCAGCAGCGATCTTACAATTGTGCATTTTACCTCCCCAACCCTCCTTACCCGCGATAGCTATTGGGGGGAGGGACAACTGTTCCTTCGAAGTAGAAGTTATTGCCCCTTTTCAAGGGGTTGGGGTTATAATCAGCTGAAAATTAACAATATTAAACTGTTCTTATATCGAACTCACGTTATTTTAGTAAGTTGAATAATCCAATCCCATAACATTCAGGGTTTGACGAATCCAGACCCGGTAACGGTCATCGTGTTCCCAGGAATTTCCGGCTGATGCAAAATCACAAAAATGAATTTGCCTGGGAACACGGAATCCTCCTTCCAAATCGGTTCCTAAAACCAAAGGGGCTGTAAATGACATCCAAACAGCATCTGGTTTTTTGTCTGAAGGTATCAATTCTATCCGGTTGTTGCGGTTTTGAACAATAGCAGTTTCATCAACATATCCATCTTTAAATCGGTTGTCTCGTGACAAAACGATTGGACCTCTCACGATAGCTTGATTGCCGTTCAGCATCACCAACCGCCCACGAAGGTCGAGGGTTAAATTTACTTTATCGCCTTTATTCCAAACCCTGGATATTTTATAATAGGTACCGTATTTTATTCCGTCCACTTTCGTGCCATTTACTTTAATGTCAGTTTCGTCGCTCCAGGAAGGTATTCGGAAAGCAATGGTAAAATTTCCTGATATTTCAGGGTTAACGCGTAACTCAACTTGATCTGCTATGGGATATGTGGTAACTTGCTCAATTTCCAACTTGTTTTTCCCCTCCAATATTATATTAGCTTTTGATTCGCCATATGTATTAATATATAATTCATTTCCTCTTTTCATATAAGCTAACCGGGGTAACATAGCGAAAGCCCTGGGACCGTTTGCATTGCAGCAGTTAATATGCATACCACATTGTTCTTCGCCTTCCTGCCGAACTCCTTCGAGCGGACTATATTTGGCAATTTGTGAGCCATCAAACTTCATAGATGCCATTAAAGCATTATAAGTAGTTTTCTCAATCTGATCGGCGTACAACGAATTTCCGGTTAGTTGTAATAAATTACTGCAGAGTTTCATCCAGGTCATGGTAACGCAGGTTTCCATGGTGTGATAGGTAGGAATGGTTTGTTTTTGTTTTCCGTTATACCAACATTCAAAAGCAGTTCCGGAGCCGCAAATATTAATTTCGGTGTCGATGATATTTTTAACGGCCGATTCTATTGCGGTTAGGTAGGATTGATTCCCTGTAATTTTGTACAATTCCAATAACCCTTCATAGCACGACATCATTTCGTAAGCTTTCTGGCCATTTTCCCACGACCACCAAACGGTAGGATGCGGGAACCTTTCAGCAACCGGAATCCCTTCCAAAGCTTTGCTAATAAGTTTTGGACCATCTGTTGTTTCCCATTGAGCTACAATATACTTTGCAAATTCCAGGTAACGCATTTCTCCTGTTCTCGTGTAAAGGAAAACCATGGGTTCCAGAATAGAACTGCTAGGCATTCCCCGATAATTACCGGTTTTTACAATATTTTCTTTGCCTGGTTCAACCTGAGAAAGAAGATGATCTGCTATTCGTTGCGAAGCTTTTAAGGCCGTTTTATCTCCGGTTATATCGTAATAAGCTAACAGTCCAAGTATCGTGTATTTTCGCCCCCATATATCCCAATGTTTTAATTGAGCACTATCGGCATAATTTCCGATATAGCCATTTGGTAGTTGGGTCTCCAACAGTTTTCGAACTGCTGTTTGAATGGTTTTATGAAGTTCGGGGTCGCGGTTATATTCATAGGCTCCAACGGCCGAAAGCATCCACTTTCCCCAAAACTCTGTTTGCCAAAGCCGATTTTCTGTTTGATGCCGGAATGGTTCCACCAAATGATCAATGTCCTGAGTTTTGATTCGTTTCGCGATGCACAGGTCAATTTTTTCGCCCAGGTATCCGCCAATAACCACAGAATTCGGGGAACAAGCAGTTAGGTTATTCGCTATTTCGGGAGTTAGCTTAATTTTTTGTCCATAACTGGTTATGAAACTATATACCGATAAAATCAATATAAAAGTGAGCGGGATTGGTTTGCTAGATTGAGAAATTAAATTCAGCACTTTCATAAGGTTTTGCAAAAAATTATGGAGCATAGCTGTCGAAGTTTTTTGTTAGTATTAGTAGTTTTAAATTAGGAGCAGGCAGAAGCATAATCAGTTTAATTCCATTCCGGTTGAAATTAGGACTACGCATTTGCTCACCTCTGTAGGTTCAAATTTAGGATATTTTTTTAGGATAGGTAGGGTAAGTGAATAAAATCTAGCTATCAGAACCTTCGTTCGGAATAGACTTTGCCTAAGTCTCCCGTATGAGTTCAGGTTTATGACTAATAATCAAATAGTTTACATGTAGAATTTATTCTTATTATATCAAGAATATAGCGCAGCCCCGCCTTATTTGAGAATCTTAAGCCTCGGCTTAACGGGGACAACCATTTTTTCAAAAGCTTTTCTGAATTTACGTCTTAATCGTGGTTATGAGGCATCCCTCCGCCTGGAATAAAGCCGGGGGCTCCCCCTTGAGGAAATCCTGGTCTATCGCGATTCTCCCGCTGCTCAGGTTCCTTCTGGCCATTAAATTTTTTCAGGTTATAGGTAAATACCAACATAAAATATCGTGGGAAGGTATTGGTTCTCGAATCCTGAATGGTAGAGGCAGTAACCGTTCGCGAAATACTTTTATTTTGGTTAAGTATATCGAATACGCTGATTTTTAACTCGGCAGCATTGCTTTTCATGAATTTTTTCCCAAAACTGGCATTCCAAACCATGTAATTCTGGTTATAACTTTCGGACAAGCCTTTATTAAATTGTCCAACCAAATCAGATTGTAATACAAAACCCTTCAGGAAGATCCAGTTAACTTTAGCGTTGGCCGATTGATACCAATATTTTGTATTGCTCAGGTTCTGAGCTTTTGCAGTATTTTCAACAATGCTGTAATTAGAAGTATATGAGAGCGAGAAGTCAATTTTTTCGCTGATGTTACTGGCAAAGATTAAGCTGTTGGTAATGCTGTATGAATTAGAACGGTTTAGCAAGGAATCGATGTAGCCGGGAGATTGGGAATAATTCAATCCTGCCAAAACGTTGATATTCGAGCGGATAGGTTTTGCATAAACTCCAAAACTGAATAACGAACGAATGGTATAGGAATAGTCGAGATTCACCGGCACGGCTAATTGTGCTCCGGGAGATAACCTAACATTATATTCGGGTAAATCGAGAGTATCCCTTTTTGCGTAAATTGTCCGGTATCCAATATTATCTAAGGTATAGCCCCCAGAAATAAAAGCAAACGAATTAATTCCTTTATCGGGATTGGCGAACGAATAATTGGTGGTGAAATTATGGCTATACTCTTGTTTAAGGTTAGGATTTCCGGTACTTAGCGATAAACGGTTTGAGTTATCGGTTACATTCTGCAGTTGCGATATAGAAGGGGCATTGGTAGATGTTCGGTAAAACATCCGAAGATTATTCGTTTTATTAATCTTATAAATAAGCATGAAACCAGGCAATATATTTTCGAACGTTTTGTTTATATCGGCTTTTTGAGGATATATCTGATTACCCGAAAGCACGGCACTTTGATAGTCCAACCCGGTTCTGATATTTAGTTTATCGGTTCTGAAAACGTACGATAAACCGCCGCGGTTGGTATTATAGTCGTTATTGTACACATTGGATAATGAGTCTAAACGGCTTATTTTTTCCATCTGGTCGCCAATTTGGTAGGTTTCTTTATCGGTGTTATTCTTTGTAAGAGAATTATTGTAATTCAGCATCACCATGGAGTATTTTCCGATTGGTTCCGTATAAGAAAGGTTAGCAGAAATAGTTTTTCCGTCGGTATTGCTATCATAATATTGGTTGTCGGGTAGCAGATCAATAATAGCCATTTGGGTATTTTCCGAGACTTTACTGTTAATAGAAGTATTGATCCCAATCGAAAAAGTGCGCCGCGGTTTCATAAATTTATGGCGAAAAGTAAGATCGTTCGAAAAGTTATATCCATTGCCATTCGTAATGCTCGAGTTATTGGTAGAAGAGTTTACTAATCCACCGGTTGTGGTATATAACGATAGGTTATTGGCGTCGTTTTGCTGAAAACTCAGGCGGGGGACAAAGATGATCGAATTTAATGAATCAATCGCATATTCCACCCGCATATTCATCCGGTGGTTGTAGTTCTTAGTGATGCTTGTACTATTATTGGTCGAATATTTTCCATCGGTAATAAACAGGTTCTCGGTGTTCGATTCCTGAATAACGCGATTATCAGTCGAATTATAGAAATAGCTTCCATTAACGTTGATTTTCTTTCCCCAGGTATCCGTGTAGTTTAACCCAAGGGAATTTGTTTTTGTAATCCCTCCCTGGCTGCCTCCAAAACTTCCCATTGAGCCCATGGTATTGCCTCCTCCCTGCTGTCTTCCTCCACCAAACCCTCCGCCACCGCCACCTCTACCCGAAGAGGTTGTTCCCAAAAGATCCTGCATCGCGAAATTTTGTTGATTAATATTATTGGTTGAACCAAGTATGGAAATCCTTCGGTTACCTTTGAAAATATTGAGGTTTCCGGCAACCAGATATTTTTCGTTGATATCACTTCCAACAGCTATTTTACCAAACTGGCCGGCTCTTTTATTTTGCCGGGTAATAATATTGATGGTTCTCGAGGAGTTACCATCATCTACTCCTGTAAGTTCTGCCTGATCGCTTAGCTTATTATAAATTTGAATTTTATCAATCACATCGGCAGGGAGGTTACGGAGGGCAACTGTTGGATCGTCGCCAAAAAATTGTTTTCCGTCTACCAAAACCTTTTTCACATCTTCGCCCTGAGCCTTTACTGTACCGTTTTCAACCGTTATTCCGGGCATTTTCTTTACCAGGTCCTCTGCATTGGCATCGGGGTTGGTTTTATATGCCGAAGAACTCATTTCGGTAGTATCGCCTTTCAGCACTGCCGTTGGCCCCTGACCTCTGACTACCACTTCTTTTAGAACTTCGCTTTGAGGTTCCATATTGATGATACCCAGGTTTAGATTCTGATTATTAATAGTCACAACCCGGTATATTTTCCCATAACTTATGTTTTGGATGGTCAACTTATACGATTGACTTTTTAAACCATCGACAACGAAATACCCATTATTATTGGTAAGCGCTGAATATTGGATGGTAGTATCTTTTGCTTCTTTTAACAGCACTATTGCGCCAATTACCGGAGTTTGGTTTTGTTTATCGCGGATGGTACCGGTAAGTTTTAAATTTTGAGCATTTAAATGAATCGAAATACCTGTAAACAAAATAATTAGTATAAGACAGTTGGCTTTGAGCGATTTCATATTCGTTATTATAAGAATGAGGTTAGGTTAAAAGATGATTTTTAGACAACAATTATTTGAAAAACTTGCGGTGGGGGGAGGGATAATTATTAGCTTTTGTATTTGTTGAATTTAGAGTGCTTGAATAAAAAGGGAGTAGATTAACTCAAAATTTTTATAAGAAAAATGTTAAGTTGGAATAATACAATTATAAAATATGTCTGCTTAAAGTTTTTATTCATCTATGAAATAATTGAATTGATCAAATAATACTATTTATTAATCACCAATAGCAACCAATTCTCTAAATTAGTTTTATCAATTTTCTGATCCGTCTCGAATCACTAACTAGCTCATTACGAATATGAAAAATATTTTGAGCCCTGTCTTAAATTCTGGTAAAATTAAGAGATTATATATCCTGGGGATAATATGTGTTTTTAGTTCATGCGTTACTCAGCGTCAAATTGAGTATTTGCAGCAACAAGACCCAAAGGTTAAAGAATATGTCAATAATAATTTCCAGGATTATTCACTAAAACCCAATGATGAGTTATATATCCAAATTTCGAGTCTGGATGATGCTTCTGCTACTATCTTTTCCAATTCAGGAAACCAAAATATAGGTAACCTGAATGCCTATGGGGCATCGCTTATGTCGCATACTATTGATAAAGATGGGTATCTTGAACTTCCAGTTATTGGTAAAATACTGGTAAAGGATAAAACTGTTGCACAAATAAGTACATTGATAAAGGAATCCTTAGTAAATGTTCTTAGTCAACCAATAGTATCCGTCAAACTTGTAAACCGTTATATTTCTGTGCTTGGAGAAGTTAGTAACCCTGGTCATTTTGTTTATGCTCAGGATAAATTATCAATTTTTGATGCTTTAGGATTAGCTGGTGATATAACGGACTATGGCAACAGGAAGACTGTTATCCTGATCCGGAATGAAAATGGACAAAATATTCGGCAGGAATTAAATCTTTTGGACGCAAATTTACTTGCATCCGATTTCTATTTTTTACGGCCCAATGATATAATATATGTTAAACCCATGTCGAATAAATTCTGGGGATTACGTCAATTCCCTTTTGCTATTGTTTTATCATCCATAACCACCACAATTCTTGTTCTTAACTACGTAAAGAATAATTAAACAAGTTTTATTAAGGATATGTCTCAACTACTTCATAGTGTTAGGATCCAGGATGAAAATGAAGTCCGGAAGGTTATTGACCAGGTTACTGGTAACTATTATATATTCATTATTGGAGTTTTACTTGCAACTTTACTTGCATTTTTATATAACTATTTCACACCACCTGTATATAAAATATCATCGGCTATTTTAATAAAAGAGAATCAGCAACAACAAAATATGGGAGATTTTCTTAACAATAGTTTATTTGGCACCAACAAAAATCTCGAAAATGAATTACTTGTTCTGAAATCATCGCCAGTTATTTTACAAACAATTAAAAATCTTGATTTACCAGTTAACTATTATCAAAGAAAAGGACTTATTACACGCGAATTATACAAAAATGCTCCATTTAAAGTTTTATATCGGAGAAATCATGTTCAACCGATTGGAGTGAGATTTTTTATTTCATTTGCTGACAATAAGATATTTAAAATTAAGGCGGAAGGTGAAAAAGTCAAATTTTACAACTTCGAAACGAATGAAGCAGATTTTGAAAAGGAGAAATGGAATTTTTCAAAGGAGGGAGAAGTTGGGAAACTAATTGAAACACCGGAGATGTGCTTTATCATTGAATTGGATAGTTTGAAAAAGGACATATTAAAAGAGGATAGAGCCTTTTCATTTCAATTTACAAGTCTCCCTATTTTAACGGAAATTATAAAAAGCAAGATAGAAATTAGTCTCGTATCCATTAATGCTACGGCAATAAATATAAGTTATAAATCGAATTCACTTACTAAAGGATTAGATATTGTAGATGGTATTGCAGATGTATATTCCAATCAAAATCTGGAAAAGAAAAACCACCTGGCAAGTATAACTATTAATTATATTGATAAGCAACTTGGAGAAATATCAGATTCACTTAGTCAGGCAGAGCAAAAACTTCAAAGTTTCAGGTCTTCAAATCAAGTATTAAATGTCACAGAACAAAGTTCCGGAATTTCAGCCCAATACAGAGAATTGGAAAATCAAAGGGCTGAATTGATTTCCAGAAAAAGGTATTATGAATATGTTTCGGATTATTTATCAAAAAACGAAGATCTTACTAACATAATAGTTCCTTCATCGCTTGGAATTCCAGATCAGCTGCTAAATAGCCTTATGGGCGAATTAATAGCTGCTCAAACCCAAAAAAGTAATTTAGTAGAGAATAATCAAGAAAAAAACCCTTTAGTAAAAAGACTTACCATTCAAATTGACAACCTTAAAAAAACCATTACCGAGAATATATCTTATGTTGTAAAAACAACGGATATCTCCATTGATGAGCTTAATAAACGAATTAGTAAAATTGAAGCACAAATAAGTCGAATTCCCAAAACAGAGAGGCAGTTAACAGGGATTGAGCGAAAATTTCGCTTAAACGATGCGATATATAACTATCTGATGGAAAAAAGAGCTGAAGCAAATATAACCCGAGCCTCAAATCTACCCGATAACGAAATAATAGAACCGGCTAAAATGGAAGGTACACGACCTGTTACTCCAAATAAAACCTTGAATTATTTAGTAGCCTTTTTTTTAGGTTTGTTTATACCATTGGGTTATTTGCAAGTAAAAAGTATAATAAATAATAAGATAGAAACACAAGAACAGATTGAGAAAATAACCGATTTACCTGTTTTAGGAAAAATTCTACATAATAGTAAAAGAAATAGCAATATTGTTTTTGAATCACCAAATAGTAGCATTGCAGAGTCATACCGGGCGCTTCGAACTAACCTGGAATATTATGCAAAGGGGTTACATAAAAAAGTAATTCTTGTTACGTCCAGTATTGAAGGTGAAGGGAAATCGTTTAATGCATTGAATTTGGCAATAAGCTATGCTCAGTTAAATAAGAGAACGATTTTACTCGATTTTGATTTGCGAAAACCAACAGCATATTTTAGTACTAATGGGCATGGCACCGCGGGATTAAGCTCTTATCTGATAAATAAAAGTGAGTTAGACAGCATTATAATCAACTCAGAACATGAGAAATTCGATTACATTGCAACTGGATCACTTCCTCCAAATCCTGTGGAATTGATAGGTTTGGAAAAAACAGAAAGTTTAATCAACCAATTAAAAGAGTTATATGATTATATAATTATTGATACTCCTCCACTTGCGCAAGTATCTGATGGTTATTTGTTGCTCGGGTTTGCTGATATTAAAATTTTGGTTGCACGTTACAACTATACTATCAAATCGGTTTTTGCAAATATTGTAAAAGACCTTCGACAGAAAAATGTTGAAAATGTATGTATCGTTTTAAATGATAACAGAGTGTATCGTGATCAATATGGATACGGATATGGATACAGTAAGACGAAAAAATGACATTAGTTTTAACTGAAATTACCCGTCTAGCTCTTCATTTTGAAAAATTCATTCTTTTTAGATGTAGTATAGGAAAATATATAATAGATGTTTACAATACAAAAATAAAAGTATTCAAAATAATTCAAGATGAGCTGATGATTTATAAATGTGATTTTAAACCAATTGTTGAATATAATTTTTATCTGAGTTATTAACTCAGGAGAATTTTTAATGGAGATGTTTTTTGTGAGGTATAGGAATATACCCTAGGTTTCCATTTACAAACTTTGCAAAAGTTATTTACTCTCATGTAACTGACTAGGCGAAGCTTTAATGTTCGAGGAATTGTTAATTAAGCCAGCAAAATATATTTCACATATTTTATTTCCATAAGGATCATTAAATTAAATAATTAGGTATATTCTATTTATTACTAGCTAGTGTTAAAAGCCGGTTTCAATTTTAAATGCAACGAGTAAAAATACTTTGGTTTACCAATACGGCGTGTTCAGCTACAGAAAAACTTGGGATAAATTCAATTTCAGGGGGGTGGCTTAAGTCATTGGAAGAAAGGTGCCGAATAATACCTGAGATTGATTTAGCTATATGCTTTTATACCTACCAAGATTTATTGCCATTTGTGTACAACGAAACTAAGTATTATCCAGTTCGAAGGCCAAATATGAAATCAAAATTTGGGAGATTTCTTACAAGGGTTTTTACTTTAGCGACAAGAGATAAAAAAGAACTAAAAGATTTAATTAAAGTCATAGATGCATTTAAACCTGATCTTATCCATATCCATGGCACTGAAGAAAACTTTGGAATGGTGCAGGAATTCACAAATATTCCAATTATAATATCAATACAAGGGATTCTTAATTCTTGTGTAATTAAATATTTTTCTGGTATTCCTGTTTCGATTGCAAGTAAATACGAAAACCTATTAAATAAACTAGCTTTTGCAAGCAATAAGTATAATTATAATCAAATTGAAAATTCTGCTAAACGTGAAAAGAAAATATTAATGAATACAAAATATATTATTGGCAGAACAGCTTGGGATATGCGTATATCTAGGGTCTTAGCTCCAAATAGTACTTATTTTCAGGTAGATGAGATACTAAGAACAAATTTTTATACAAAGGTATGGGAAAAGTCAGATTTTAATAATCCGGTTCAAATTACAACCATTTCGGGTAATGGGTTCTATAAAGGATTTGAAATAATTGTATCAACTG